>WNGA01013948.1_pt1 | contig 20497 bp, 21 predicted proteins | sample 5400061 | NCBI WGS metagenome assembly WNGA01 (sample SAMN13153366, study PRJNA577476) | soil metagenome | isolation source: 100 cm soil or saprolite under grassland replicate 2 | place: USA:California | collected 2016-06-15
TGTTCCTCGCCGCCAAGCCCTACCTGATCGAGCGGTGGAGCGAGCAGGGCCGCCCCCGGCGCCTCGGCGACCAGCGGGTCCATGGCGAGGAGCGGCGCAAGGGCGACGACACCAGCGAGTTCATGGCCATCCGCTCGCCCTAGCCGGCGCGGCTGCGCTCCTCGCGGACCGGCTGGAGCAGCCGCTGGCGTCCGAGGTGGAACGGGACGATCGTCACGTTGACGTTGTCCATCGACCCGAGCACCTTGGTCAGGCCGGCCGAGGTCCGATCGTGCAGCAGCCGGCTCCAGAAGCCGACGTACCGGCGCCGCGGCACCAGCACGGTGACCTCGGTGTCGGGGCGGACCCGCTCGGCGATCGTCTCCTCGACGGTGGCGAGCAGGTTGCGGTCGGGGCTGTCGACCACCTCCAGGGGGACCGGGATGTCGATCTTGGTCCACAGGCGGCACAGCTCGCGGGCGTGGTCGGGATCGACCGCGACGTGCACGGCGGTGATGCTCAGCGGGTTGAGCTGGCGGGCGTACTGCAGCGCCGACAGCGCCGCCTGGTCGAGGTCCTCCAGCAGGACCACCACCTCGTGGCGCGGCTTGGGCGGGGCCAGGTGGTGGGACACCTCGACCTTGAGCTGCCGCAGCTCGCGGCCGTAGGTGTGCTGGATGCGCAGCAGCAGCCAGACCAGCAGGGGGATGGCGACCACCACCATCCAGGCGCCGTCCACGAACTTGCCGACCACGATCACGACCAGGGCGACGGCGGTGACCAGCCCCCCCACCCCGTTGATGAGGGTGCCGGAACGCCAGCCGGGCTCGCGCAGCCGCAGGTGGCGCCGGGTCATGCCGGCCTGCGACAGGGTGAACGACAGCACCACGCCGACGGCGTACAGCGGGATGAGCGAGTGGGTGTCGGCGCGGAACGCCACGATCAGGAAGATCGCGATCGCCGACAGCGCGATGATCCCGTTGGAGTAGACGAGGCGGTGGCCGCGCTTGCGGAGCTGCCTTGGCAGCAGGGCGTCGCCGGCGGCGAAGCTGGCCAGCAGCGGGAAGCCCGAGAACGAGGTGTTGGCGGCCAGCACCAGGATGAGCAGGGTGGCGGCCTGCACCAGGATGAACGCCGGCCCGCCACCGAGCACCTGCCTGGCGATCTGGGCGATGACCGTCGGGTAGCCGCTCTGGAAGGGCCTGGCGTCCAGCTCGACGGCCAGGTAGGTGATGCCGACGAACAGGCTGCCCATGATCCCGGCCATGACCATGAGGGTCTTGGCGGCGTTGGCCGCCTCCGGCCTCCGGAACGCGGACACCCCGTTGGAGATCGCCTCCACGCCGGTCAGCGCCGTCGTGCCGGAGGCGAACGCGCGCAGGATCACGAACATCGTCACCGCCCCGAGCGCCGCGCCCTCGTGGTGGAGCTGGGCGGCCTGCTCCGCGGTGTAGCGGATCGGCTCGATGCTGCCGGTCGCCAGCCGCCAGCCGCCGTAGAGGATCATCACGGCCACGCTGACCACGTACACGTAGGTGGGGATGGCGAACAACCGGCCGGCCTCGCGGAGGCCGCGCAGGTTGCCCCACGCGAGCAGCACCACGAAGGCGACCGAGATGTGGATGCGGAGCGGCCCGAGCTGGTCGGGGAAGACCGACGACATCGCCGCCACGCCGCTGGACACGCTCACCGCGACGGTCAGCACGTAGTCGATCAGCAGCGCCGCGCCGGCCACCGCGGCGGTGACGTTGCCGAAGTTGTCGCGGCTGACCACGTAGGCGCCGCCGGCCGACGGGTAGGCGGCGACCACCTGGCGGTAGGAGAGGACCAGCAGCACCAGCAGGCCGACGATCGCCAGCGCTACCGGCAGGGCCAGCGTGGTGGCCGCCACCCCGGCGACCCCCACCCCGACCAGGACGAGCAGGATCTCCTCGGTGGCGTAGGCGGTGGAGGAGATCGGGTCGGAAGAGAAGACCGCCAGCGCGACCCGCTTGCTGATGCGCTCGTGGACGAGCTGGGAGGTCTTCAGCGCCGGGCCGAGCAGGACGCTCTTGGCGCGGTAGCCGACCGACCGGTAGCGGCGGGAGGTCGGCGGGGTCGACGGGAGCGGCTCGAGGTGCGGTCTGGTCGGTTCTGTGGCCACGGATCAACTGTCGACCTCCAGCGCAAAGAACTTGTCAAGAACGTGGGGCCGGGTGCAAAGAGCGCATCAAGAAAGCGCGGATATGCTGGAGCGCATGGAGCGGTCGTCCGGCCGGTGGCTCGGCGTCAAGGGACCTCGCGTGGTGGTCGGCTATGCCGTCGCCCTCGGCGGCACCGCCACCGCCAGCGCGGTCCTGCTCGCGCTGCGGCACGAGGCGTCGACCACCAACGTGGTCCTGGTGTTCCTGGTCGTCGTCGTCGCCGCGGCGGCCAACGGCGGCCTCGGCCCCGGCGCGACCGCCGCCGCGCTCGGGTTCCTCGCCTTCGACCTGCTGTTCCTGCCGCCGTACGGCCACCTCAAGGTCCACGACCGGCAGGACTACGTCTCACTGGCCGTCTACCTGCTGATCGCGCTGGTCGTGAGCGTCCTGGTCAGCACCAGGGAACGGCGACAGGCGCTGGCGGAGCGGCGCGAGCGCGAGACCCGGACCCTCTACGAGCTGTCCTCCATGCTGCTCGTCCACGACAGCCTCCAGGCCACCCTCGAACGGGTGGCGATGACCGTCCGCTCCCTGTTCGACCTGGCCGGCTGCGCGATCCTGCTGGCGGGCGAGGACGGCCGCCAACGGCCCGTCGCCGTCGACGGCGACGCCGCCGAGGACGCCGGCCGGCGGGGACTGACCGTGCCGCTGCGCACCTCAGGCGCCCCGGTCGGCGCGATCGTCCTGGTCGCCGCCGGCGCGACGCCCCTGCGGCTTGGCGAGCAGGAGCTGCGGGTGGTGCACGCCTTCGCCAACCAGGCCGCCCTCGCCGTCGAGCGGGACCGGCAGCAGGAGGAGCGGGCGCAGGCCAGGGCGCTCGCCGAGACCGACCGGCTGCGGACCGCGCTGCTCAACTCGGTCTCCCACGACCTGCGGACCCCGCTGTCGTCCATCAAGGCGTCGGCGTCGAGCCTGCTCGACCCCACGATCGACTGGAGCCCGCGGCAGCGGCGGGAGTTCCTGGAGACCATCGACCAGGAGTCCGACCGGCTCACGCGCCTGGTGCACAACCTCCTCGACATGTCGCGGATCGAGGTCGGGGCGCTCGACCCTCGGCTCGTCGAGACCGCGCTGCCCGACGTCACCGGCCCGGTGGTGCGGCTCGCCCGTTCCAAGACCAGCCAGCCGATCATGGTGGACGTCCCCGACGACCTGCCGACCGTGCTGGTCGACCCGGTCCGGCTCGACCAGGTGCTCACCAACCTGCTCGACAACGCCCGCCGCTACGCCGACGGCGAGGCCGTGGCCGTCCAGGGCCGCGCGGTGGCCGGGCGGGTCGAGGTGCGCGTCGCCGACCACGGGCCCGGCATCCCGGAGGCCGAGCGCGAGCGCGTCTTCGACCAGTTCTACCGGCTGCGGCGCAACGGGCGCACACCTCCCGACGGCACCGGCATGGGCCTGGCGATCTCCAGGGGCATCGTCGAGGCCCTCGGCGGCACCATCCGGGTCGAGGCCACACCCGGCGGCGGGGCGACCTTCGTGGTCAGCTTGTCGACCGGGCCCGGCGGGGACGTCCAGTAGGATGACGCCCGTCCACAGCCGCATCGACCGGCGACTCGAGTGAGGAAGGTGCCTTCGTGCACGTGGTGATCATGGGCTGCGGTCGGGTGGGCTCCGAGCTGGCCGCCAGGCTGCAGGCCGCCGAGCACTCGGTCGCGGTGATCGACAAGAACCCCAACGCGTTCCGGTCGTTGCGCTACGGCTTCAAGGGTCAGAAGGTCGAGGGATACGGCTTCGACGAGGACGCGCAGCGGCAGGCCGGCGTCGAGCGGGCCGACGCCTTCGCGGCGGTGTCGTCGGGGGACAACTCCAACATCGTGGCGGCGCGCCTGGCCAGGGAGAAGTTCGAGGTCCCGCGGGTGGTCGCCCGCATCTACGACCCTCGCCGGGCCGAGATCTACCAGCGGCTCGGGATCCCGACGGTCGCCACCGTGAAATGGACCACCGACCAGGTGATGCGCTTCCTGCTCCCCGAGCAGGTGGCGTCGGACTGGCGTGACCCGACCGCCGAGCTCGCCCTGCTCACCATGATCCTGCCGTCGGAGTGGGCTGGCTGGCGGGTGGAGGAGCTGGAGGCCGACGGGCACCGGCGGGTGGTCGGGGTCACCCGGATCGGGCACGCCCGGATCGTGACGCCCGGGTTCCTGCTCCAGGAGGGCGACCAGGTCCACGTGGCCGTCGACGAGAAGGGGCTGGACGAGCTGCGGCCGATGGTGCTGGCCGCCCGCCGGGACGCCCGCGAGCCGGCCACGCCGAACGCGCCGGAGGGGTCCGGGGAACCCCGAAGGGGTGCCCCGGCGAGTCGGGAGGCGCACCGGTGAGGGTCGCGATCGCGGGGGCCGGCAACGTCGGCCAGTTCATCGCCGCGGACCTGCTGGCCGCCGGGCACCAGGTCACCATGCTGGAGAAGGACCTCAAGGTCGTCGAGGTGGCCCGTCCGGGACTGGACGAGGCCGAGTGGTTCCCGTTCGACGCCTGCGAGGTGCTGTCGCTGGTCATGGCCGGGCTCGCCCACGCCGACGTGGTGGTGGCGGCCACCGGCGACGACGAGGACAACCTGGTCATCTCGCTGCTGGCCAAGCAGGAGTTCGCGGTGCCCCGGGTGGTCGCCCGGGTCAACAACCCCAAGAACCACGCGCTGTTCACCGAGGCGTGGGGGGTCGACGTGGCGGTGTCCACCCCGCACATCCTGCGGTCGCTGGTCGAGGAGGCGGTCACCGTCGGCAGCATGGTCCGGGTGATGCAGTTCGAGCAGGGGCACGTGTCGTTGCACGCGGTCACCCTGGCGGAGGGGTCCCCGTCGGTCGGCCGGACCCTGCGCGACCTCGCGCTGCCGGTGGACGCCGCCGCGGTCGCGGTCGTCCGCGAGGGCCATGTGGTCGTGCCCAAGGAGGAGACCGTGTTCGCGAGCGGCGACGAGGTCCTGGTGGTGGCCTCCGAGGGCAGCGAGGCCTACGCCCGCGAGGTCCTCGTCGGCGAGGCGCAGCGGCCGGCCGCGCGACCGCCACGTGCGGAGCCACCGCCGGAGGAGGGCCCACGGCAGGAGCCCGCCGAGCGGTCCGATCAGCGCAGCTCGTAGGCCGGGTTGTAGAGGGTCAGGCCGCGCTCGCCGGCCACCGGGGTGCCCTCGATGGCCAGGCGGCGGCCGCACTCGACACCGGCGATGCCACGCCTGCCCATGAACAGCGCCGACACCCGACCGGTGCCGTCCTCCAACATGACCACCAGCGTGGGCACGGCCGCCAGCGGCTGGATGCGCACCCGGCGGATCTCGCCCTCGAAGCGCCCCCTGACCCGGGCCCGCGCCTCGCCGATGGGCGTGACCTCGTCGCCCATCAGCGGCCTCCCAGGTGCAGCTTGACCATGCGCAGCTCCGGGTCGCCGCCACCCTCCATGGCGGCGCGGCAGGCGGCCGCCGCCTCCCGGAGGGCGTCGGCCAGGGCGTTCACGTCGATGCCGTCCTTGGCGGGCCGATATGGCTCCAGGTAGTCGACGGCCCTGGCGAGCACGCTGGCCGCGCCCTTGTAGTTGCCCTGGGTGGCGTGCCACATCCCGGCGGCGCCCTGGATGATCCCCTTGAGGAAGTCACGGTCGGGCCGGCCGGCGCGCATCCGCCAGACCTCCTCCCAGACCTCGTGCGCCTCCCAGTACATGCCGTCGTCGAACAGGGCGCCGCCGCGACGGAGCACCTCGTCCTCCGGCAGGCTGAACGGCTCCCAGCCCGGCTTGAAGTCCGGCCGGGTCCCCCGCTTGCGGGTCTCCGCCATGCCCCGATCGTACGCGCCCCTGCCGTTATGTGACGGTGGCCAGCGCGTGGGCGGTCGCGGCGATCGACATGCGGGTGACGCGAAGCAGCGGGTGGTCCGCCTGGGGGAGGACCACCAGCGACCCGACCCGCCTGCCGTGCTGGACCAGGTCGACGACGACCCCCTCGGCCGGGAGCACGAGCACACCTCCGACCGACCGGCGGTGCCCGCTGGGAATGCGGCCCTCCTCGTCCAGGTGCGGGAGCCTGGCCAGCTCGGGCAGGCCGTCGTGCAGGCCGGCCGCGGCGACCACCCGCTCGCCTCCCCGCTCCTCCCTGACCACGAACACCGCCCGCGCCTCCAGCAGCTCGTGCAGGCCCTCGGCGGCGACCTGGTCGGCGTCCCGGCCGCCCCGGGCCGCGGCCAGGTTGACGGCGGTCAGGAGCCGCAGCGCGGCCTCCTCCTCGCGGGCCTCCACCGACGCCCGGCGGCTGGCGCGGCCCCCGAGGCTGGCGATCAGGCCGGCCACGAACAGCAGCACGACGGTGGTCACCTGCTCCCACGAGTCGATGCGCAGCGTCTGGTAGGGCGTGGTGAAGAAGTAGTTGTAGGCGAGGGCTGCCGACAGCGAGGAGGCGAGCCCGGCCATGCGGCCGCCGATCGCGGCGGTCAGCGCCACCACGATGACGTAGACGACCACGACGTTCTCCAGCCCTGCCGACTCGCGCAGCGGCCGGAGCGCGACGCCGACCACGACGCTGGCCACGAAGCCGGCGACGGCCCAGAAGGCGCCCTCGCCGTCGATCTCGGTGTACCTGCGGGCCACGGGGGCCCACCTCCTTGGTCTACTTGGTGCGCTTGTCGGCGATGATGTGGACGTCGACGCTGTCGGTCTCGCGCAGGATGCGGGCGATGATCGACTGGCCGACCAGCTCCTTCCAGCGTGGGCGGTGCGACTCGCCGAGCACGATCTGGGTGATGGCGAGCTCCTCCGCCGCCTTGACCACGGTCTCGGCCACGTCGCCCGCCCGGCGGAGCACGGTGGCGCCGAGCTGCCGGCCGAGCCCCTCGGCGGCCTCCACCGCCTCGTGCACCCCGGCGGGCTCCTGCTCGTCGGAGGGCTCGACGTGGAGCACGTACAGCCGCCCGGTGGCGCGGCGGGCCATGCGGGCCGCCCGGCGGACCAGCTCGCTCGAGTCGGGCCGGCCGTCGATGCAGACCATGACCCGCTCGCCGAGGGCGGGCGCCGGCTCATCGGAGGCCAGCTCCGGCCCGAGGAGCTGGCGCTCCTCCTGCTCGGCGACCTCGCGCAGCGCCAGGGAACGCAGCGCGATCAGGTTGTCGATGCGGAAGAAGTGGGTGAGGGCGGCCCGGATCTTCTCGGGGGCGTAGACACGGCCCTGCGCGATCCGCTCCCGCAACGCGTCGGGCGGCAGGTCGACCAGGACGACCTCGTCGGCCTCGTGCAGCAGCCGGTCGGGGAAGGTCTCCCGCACCCGCACGCCGGTGATCTCGTGGACCTTGTCGTTGAGGCTCTCCAGGTGCTGGATGTTCACGGTGGTGAAGACGTCGATCCCGGCGTCCAGCAGCTCCTCGACGTCCTGCCAGCGCTTGGCGTTCCGCCCGCCAGGATGGTTGGTGTGGGCGAGCTCGTCGACCAGGCAGAGCTGGGGCGTCCGCTCCAGCAGCCAGTCGGTGTCCATCTCGGCGAACGGCCGGCCCTGGACGCGCGCGATGCGGCGGGGCGCGACCTCCAGGCCGGTGGCGCGGTCCTCGGTGGCCCGCCGCCCGTGCGGCTCCAGGTAGCCGATCACCACGTCCACGCCGGCCGCCTTGAGGTCACGCGCCCCGCCCAGCATCGCGTAGGACTTGCCGACGCCGGCGGCGGCGCCAAGGAACACCTTGAGCCGGCCCCGCCGACGGTCGTCCGCGCTCATCCCCCTCCCCCGGTGGCCTCATCTGCCGGTCGCGGCATCGAGGGCGAGGTTCAGCTCCAGCACGTTCACCCTCGGCTCGCCGAGGAAGCCTAGTGCACGGCCCTGGGTGTGGTCGCGCACCAGCGCCCTGACCCGCTCCGGGTCGAGGCTCCGCGCACGTGCCACCCGGTCCACCTGGAACTCGGCCGCGGCCGGGGAGATGTGGGGGTCCAGCCCGGAGCCGGAGGCGGTGACCAGCTCGGCCGGGACGTCGGCAGCCGCCTTGCCGGGGTTGGCCGCCAGCAGCGCGTCGAGGCGCTCCTTGACGGTGTCGGCCAGCTTCCGCGAGGTCGGGCCGAGGTTGGAGGCGCCGGAGGCGCCGGCGTCGTAGCCGTCCCCCGCGGCCGACGGGCGACCCCAGAAGTACTCGGGGGCGTCGAAGGACTGGCCGATCAGGCTGGAGCCGACGACCCGGCCGTCGCTGCGGACCAGGCTGCCGTCGGCGCCGCCGCGGAAGGCGGCCTGCCCGATCCCGAACACGAGCAGCGGGTAGGCGAGCCCCACCAGGACGGTGAACACGCCAAGGGCGACGGCGCCCCGGCGGATCTCGGTGAGCATGGACGGCTCCTAAGCCAGGCGGAGGAAGGTGACGACGACGTCGATGAGCTTGATGCCGACGAACGGCAGGACGATGCCGCCGAGGCCGTAGACGAGCAGGTTGCGGCGGAGCAGGGCGGTCGCCGACACCGGCCGGAAGCGGACGCCCCGCAGCGCCAGCGGGATCAGGGCGACGATGATCAGCGCGTTGAAGATCACCGCCGACAGCACCGCCGACTGGGGCGTCTCCAGCCGCAGGACGTTGACCTTGTCGAGCACCGGGTAGGTGGCGGCGAACAGCGCCGGGATGATGGCGAAGTACTTGGCCACGTCGTTGGCGATCGAGAAGGTGGTGAGCGAGCCACGGGTGATGAGGAGCTGCTTGCCGATCTCGACGATCTCGATCAGCTTGGTCGGGTTGGAGTCGAGGTCGACCATGTTGCCGGCCTCCTTGGCGGCCACCGTGCCGGTGTTCATGGCCACGCCGACGTCGGCCTGGGCCAGGGCGGGGGCGTCGTTGGTGCCGTCGCCGGTCATCGCGATCAGCTTGCCGCCGCCCTGCTCGGCGCGGATCAGCTCCATCTTCCGCTCGGGCGTGGCCTGCGCGAGGAAGTCGTCGACCCCCGCCTCGCTGGCGATGGCGGCGGCGGTGAGCGGGTTGTCGCCGGTGATCATGACCGTGCGGATGCCCATGCGGCGGAGCTGGTCGAAGCGGTCGCGCATGCCGCCCTTGACGATGTCCTTGAGGTGGACGACGCCGAGGGCGCGGGCGCCGTCGGCCACCACCAGCGGGGTGCCGCCGCCGCGGGCGATGCCCTCCACGATCGGGTCGAGCTCGCCAGGGACGTCGCCGCCGTGCTCCTTGACCCAGGCGACCACGGCGTCGGCCGCGCCCTTGCGGACCTGCCGCCCGTCGATGTCCGCGCCGGACATGCGGGTCTGGGCGGTGAAGGCGACGAACCGGGCCCGTCGCTCCAGCAGCTCGCGGCCGCGCAGGCCGTACCGCTCCTTGGCCAGGACCACGATCGAACGGCCTTCGGGGGTCTCGTCGGAGAGCGAGGAGAGCTGGGCGGCGTCGACCAGCTCCGCCACCTCCACCCCGGGGAGGGGGATCAGCTCGGTCGCCTCCCGGTTGCCGAGGGTGATGGTGCCGGTCTTGTCGAGCAGCAGGGTGTTGACGTCGCCGGCGGCCTCCACGGCCCGGCCGGACATGGCGAGCACGTTGTGCTGCACCATCCGGTCCATCCCGGCGATGCCGATGGCCGACAGCAGCGCGCCGATGGTGGTCGGGATCAGGCACACCAGCAGGGCGATCAGCACCACCACCTCGGCGCGGCGCCCGGAGTAGACCGCGAACGGCTGCAGCGTCGCGACCGCCACCAGGAAGATGATCGTGAGCACGCTGAGCAGGATCGACAGGGCGATCTCGTTGGGGGTCCTCTGCCGCTCGGCGCCCTCGACCAGGGCGATCATCCGGTCCAGGAAGCTCTTGCCCGGCTCGGCGGTGACCCGCACCCTGATCCAGTCCGACAGCACCCTGGTGCCGCCGGTGACCGCCGAGCGGTCCCCGCCGGACTCGCGGATGACCGGGGCCGACTCCCCGGTGATGGCCGACTCGTCGACCGAGGCGATGCCCTCCACGACCTCGCCGTCGCCGGGGATGATCTCGCCGGCGTCGACCATCACCTCGTCGCCGGCCCGCAGCTCCGAGGCCGGCACGACCTCGGTGGAGCCGTCGTCGCGGAGCCGGCGGGCGGTGGTGTCCTTGCGGGTCTTGCGCAGCTCCGGCGAAGTTGGCGAACAGCACGGTGAACCAGAGCCAGAGCGCGACCTGGCCGGTGAACGAGACCCCGCCGGGCCCGCCGCCGCCCACCAGGTTCACCGCGAACCGCAGGGTGACGAGGACGCTGCCGACCAGCACCACGAACATCACCGGGTTGCGGGCCTGGACCCGCGGGTCCAGCTTGCGGAACGCCGCGGCCGCGGCCCAGCGCACGATCGCCGGCTCGAACAGCTTGGTCGGGGTTGCCATGGTGCGCTGGTCGCCTTTCAGAAGAGTTGGCCGGTGGCCTGGATGAGGTGCTCGACGATCGGCCCGAGGGCGAGCACCGGGAAGAACGTGAGGGCGCCCACGATCAGGACCACGCCGACGAGCAGGCCGACGAACAGCGGGGTGTGGGTGGGGAAGGTGCCCGGCCCGGCGGGGACCTTCTCCTTGGCGGCCAGGCTGCCCGCGATCGCCAGCACCGCCACGATCGGCAGGAAGCGGCCGGCGTACATCGCCAGCGAGCCGGTCAGGTTGTAGAAGGCGGTGTTGCCGGTCAGCCCGGCGAACGCCGAGCCGTTGTTGTTGGTCTGCGAGGCGAACGCGTACAGGATCTCGGTGAGGCCGTGCGGCCCCTCGTTCAGCCGCGACGAGGTGCCGACGTCCAGCACCGAGGCGAAGGCGGTCAGCACCAGCACCACGATCGGCATGACCAGGATCGCCAGGCCGGCCAGCTTGACCTCGCGGGCCTGGACCTTCTTGCCCAGCCACTCCGGGGTCCGGCCGACCATCAGCCCGGCGATGAACACCGCCAGCAGCACGAACACCAGCATCCCGTACAACCCTGTTCCGACCCCGCCCGGCGATACCTCGCCGAGCAGGATGTGGGCGGTGGGGACGAGCCCGCCGATGGCGGTGTAGGAGTCGTGGAAGGAGTTGACCGCGCCCGTCGAGGTGCCGGTGGTGCTCGCCGCGAACGTCCCGGAGGCGCCGATGCCGAAGCGGGTCTCCTTGCCCTCCATGTTGCCGCCCGCCTGGGCGCTGCTCCCACCCGCGGCAGCCTGGTCGACCCCCGCCCGCTCCACGATCGGGTTGCCCGCCTGCTCCGCCACGATCGCCGTGCCCACCATGCCGGCCCAGATGACCGCCATGGCCGCGAACACCGCCCAGCCCTGGCGGCGGGAGCCGACCAGCCGGCCGTAGGTGGCGGTGAGCGCGAACGGGATCACCAGCAGGGCCAGCATCTCCAGGAAGTTGGTGATCGGGTCGGGGTTCTCGTAGGGGTGGGCGGAGTTGGCGTTGTAGGGCCCGCCGCCGTTGGTGCCGAGCTCCTTGATCGCCTCCTGGGAGGCGATCGGCCCGCCGGGCAGGTTCTGGGTGGCGCCGCCGACCGTGGTCACCTCGCGCAGCGCGTCGAAGTTCTGCACCACGCCGCGCGCCATCAGCAGCGAGGCGAGCAGGACCGACAGCGGCAGCAGCACGAACACCACGCCACGGGTCAGGTCGACCCAGAAGTTGCCGATCGTGGTGGCCCGCCGGCGGGTGAGGCCGCGGATGAGCGCGACCGCCACCGCCAGGCCGACCCCGGCGGAGACGAAGTTCTGCACCGCCAGGCCGGCCATCTGGGTGAGGTGGCTCATGGTCTGCTCGCCCAGGTAGTTCTGCCAGTTCGTGTTGGTCACGAAGGAGACGGCGGTGTTGAGCGCGAGGTAGGGGTCGACCGCCCCGAAGCCGTCGGCGTTGAGCGGCAGCAGCCCCTGGATGCGCTGCAGCACGTACAGCCCGACGATCGAGGCCAGCGAGAAGACCAGCAGCGAACGGCCGTAGGCCTTCCACGTCTGCTCGCCGTCGGGTTGCAGGCGCAGGGTGCGGTAGACGAGGCGCTCGACCGGACCGAGGAGCGGGTGCAGGAAGGTCCGCTCGCCGCCCATGACCCTTGCGATGAACGCGCCGAGCGGCGGGGTCAGCGCGACCACCGCGAGCAGCAGGACGAGCGGCTGGATCAGGTTCGCGACCAGCATCAGAAGCGCTCCGGCCGGATGAGGGCGTAGACGAGGTAGCCGACGAGGGCGACGGCGGCCACCAGGGCGAGCAGGTTCTCCCAGTCCATGGCGTGCCCCTCGTCAGGCCCGCTCGACGAAGGCGAGCCAGACGAAGCTCAGCGCGGCCAGCGCGAGCACGACGGCGGCGACGACGAGGTCCATCGAGCCTCCCGTGAGACGGATGTCGGTCGGCTCCAGGGTGCGCGCCGGCCACAAAGACAGCGTGAAGGACGTTGTCGCGGCTGCAAAGAAGTCGTCAAGGCTCGGGCACGGAGCGCTGCTCGGCCTATCCTTGGTTGCATGGATGTCCCTCGTCGGCTCGCCGTCGGCGGGCCGCGCAGCGCGCCAAAGAGGTCCGCGCATTACCCTGACGGCCGACCTGATCGCCGTCGGGGATCCCGTGGTCTTGGTAATGCGCGGACCTCTTTGGGCTACGCAGTGGCCCTGGCGGGAACGGCCGTGGTCACCGGGCTTCTGCTCGTCTTCAGGGGCGACGTGTCCAAGACCAACGTGGTCCTGGCCTATCTGCTGGTGGTGACCGCCGCCGCCGCCGCGGGCGGGCTCGGTCCCGGCGTCACCGCCGCCGCCCTCGGCTTCCTGGCCTTCGACTTCCTGTTCCTGCCGCCCTACCACACCTTCATCGTCGACGACGAGCAGGACTACCTGTCGCTCTTCGTCTACCTGCTGGTCGCCGTGGTGGTCAGCCTGCTGGTGGGCACCAGCGAGCGCCGCCGCATGCGCGCCGAGCGCCGCGAGCAGGAGACCCGCATGCTGTTCGACCTGTCGTCCAGCCTGGTCGCCCACGGCAGCCTCGAGGACACCCTGGACAGCGTGGTACGGACCGTGCGCGCCCTGTTCGGCCTGGCCGGCTGCGCGATCGTGCTGCCGAGCGGCGACGGCATCCGCCTGGCCGCCGGCGACGGCGAGGTGCCCGACGACCTCGGCGAGCGGTTCGTCGGGGCACGGGCCGCCCACACCTCGGTGCAGGTCCGCGGCCCGATCGGCGGCGACCTGGAGCCGGGCATGGCCCTGACCGTGCCGATGCGCAGCGGCGAGACCGTGGTCGGGGCGCTGGTGGTGGTCGCGGGCGGCCCGGGCTCCTCGGGGTTCGGCGAGCCCGAGCGCCGGGTGCTCGCCACCTTCGCCAACCAGGCCGCCCTCGCCGTCGAGCAGGGCCAGCAGGAGGAGCAGCGCAACCGGGCCCGCGCCCTGCAGGAGACCGACCGGCTGCGCACCGCCCTGCTCAACTCCGTCTCCCACGACCTGCGCACGCCGCTGGCCTCGATCAAGGCGTCCGCCTCCAGCCTGCTCGACCGGGACGTCGCGTGGAGCCCGGCCGAGCGGGACGAGTTCCTGGCCACCATCAACACCGAGGTCGACCGGCTCACCCGCCTGGTCCACAACCTGCTGGACATGTCCCGCATCGAGGCTGGCGCCCTGGACCCACGGCTGGTCGAGACGACGGTGGCCGAGGTCGTCGGGCCGGTGGTCCGCCGCTCGAGGGCGGCCTCCAGGCAGCGCGTGGACGTCGACGTGCCCGACACCCTCCCGCCGGTCCTGGTCGACCCGGTCCGGCTCGACCAGGTGCTCACCAACCTGCTCGACAACGCCCGCGGCTACGCGGCTGGCGGGCCGGTCCAGGTGGTCGCCAGGCAGGCCGGCGGGATCGTGGAGCTGCGGGTGGTCGACCACGGACCGGGCATCCCCGGCCCGGAGCGGGAGCGGATCTTCGACCAGTTCTACCGGCTCAAGGGTGGCGGCAAGCGGCCCGAGGGGACCGGTATGGGACTGGCCATCTGCCGGGGGATCGTGCAGGCGCACGGTGGCAACCTGCGGGTCGAGACCACCCCTGGCGGCGGCGCCACCTTCGTGCTCACCCTGCCCGCGGCGGAGGCCGGCCGGCTGACGCCGGAGGTGGCGGCGTCGTGACCCGCGTGCTGGTGGTCGACGACGAGCCGCCGATCGTGCGGGCGGTCGCCGCCAACCTCCGCGTCCGCGGCTACGAGGTGCTGACCGCCGCCACCGGCGACGCCGCCATCGCCGCCGTCGAGGCCCACCAGCCAGACTGCGTCGTGCTCGACCTCGGCCTGCCGGGCATCGACGGCCTGGAGGTGCTCCGCCGCCTGCGCACCTGGACCGAGGTGCCGGTGGTGGTGCTGACCGCCATCGACAGCGAGCGCGACAAGGTGGCCGCGCTGGACCTGGGCGCCGACGACTACGTGACCAAGCCGTTCGGGGTGGCCGAGCTGATGGCGCGGATCCGGGTCGCGCTCCGGCACGGCAGGGGCGCCACCGCCGACCGGCCAAGGGTGGTCCGGGCCGGCGACCTGAGCATCGACCTGGACGCCAAGCTGGTGACCAGGGACGGGGCTCCGGTGCGGCTGACCCCGACCGAGTACCGGCTGCTGGAGACGCTGGCCACCAACGCCGGTCGGCTCTGCACCCACCGGTTCCTGCTGGAACGGGTCTGGGGTCCCGGCTATGGCGACGAGTCCCAGTACCTGCGGGTCTACATGGCCAACCTGCGCAAGAAGCTGGATGATCCCGCCGCGCCCCAGGTGCTGTTGACCGAGCCCGGGATGGGGTATCGGTTCGTGGTGCCGGAACCCGAGGGCACGCGCACGGAGGTCTGACGCATGCGGGTGGTGATCGTCGGCTGCGGCCGGGTCGGCGCCGGGCTGGCGACCAGCCTGGCCGACGCCGGCGACAGGGTCACCGTGATCGACAAGGACCCGAAGGCGTTCGAGCGGCTCGGCGAGGACTTCGCCGGCCAGACCGTCGAGGGCATCGGCTTCGACCGCGACGTGCTCGAGCTGGCCGGGATCGCCAGCGCCGACGCGCTGGTGGCGGTGACCAGCGGCGACAACTCCAACGTGGTCGCGGCCCGGGTGGCACGGGACGCCTACCGGGTGCCGCGGGTGATCGCCCGCATCCACGACCCGCGGCGGGCCGCCCTCTACGAGGAGCTCGGCATCGTCACCGTCTCGAGCACCGACTGGGCGATGCGCAAGGTCCGCGACTACCTCGAGCACCGCACCCTGAAGGAGGAGACGGCCTTCGGCCGCGGCGAGGTCTCGCTGCTGCGGCTGGAGCTGCCGCAGCACCTGGTCGACCGCTCCGTGGCCGACCTGGAGGAGGGCGGCGGCCTGCGGGTGGTGAGCATCACCCGCCGGGGCGGCGCCTTCGTGCCCGACCCGGCGACCGTGCTGGTGGAGGCCGACGTGGTCCGGGTGTCGGTGGCGGCCGACGCCCGCGACCGGCTGGACGCCCTGCTCGCCGAGGAGGCCGGGCGCGAGGCGGCCGGCCGGGAGGTGGCCGGGTGAGGGTCCTCATCGCGGGGGCGGGGGTGTGGGGCTCCTACATCGCCGACCACCTCGTCGGCGAAGGCCACGAGGTCGTGGTGGTGGAGCAGGACGCCACCACCGCCCGCCGGGCGCGGGCGTCCGGCGGCCGCATCGTGGTCGCCGGGGACGCCTGCGAGCCGTCGGTGCTCGACCGGCTCGGCCTGGACACGGTCGACACGGTGGTCGCGGCCACCGGGGACGACGAGGACAACCTGGTCGTGAGCCTGCTCGCCAGGCGCTGGTACGCGGTGCCCCGGGTGGTCGCGCGGGTCAACAACCCCAAGAACACCTGGCTGTTCACGGACGAGTGGGGGGTGGACACCGCCGTGTCGGCCCCGGCCATCATGACCTGGCTGCTGGAGCGCGCCGTCGGGGTGCAGGACGTGGTCGCGCTGCTCCGGGCGGAGCGGGGCCGCGGAGTGGCCCTGGTCGAGCTGACGCTCGACGAGGACGCCGCCGCGGTCGGCCGCAGCCCGTCGGAGCTGGAGCTGCCCGCCGGCGCCACCGTCGTCGCGGTGGTCCGCGCCGACCAGGTCATGGCCGGCGCCGACGCCGGCCCGCTGGAGGCGGCCGACGAGGTCCTGGCCCTCACCACCCTGGAGGCCGAGCCAGAGCTGCGCCGCCTGCTCGGCGGCCAGCCGGGCGGCTCCCACACGCCGGTCGGCTGATACACTGCCTGCCTCAACGACGTTCGTGCATCACCGCGACGTCCGACCTGATCGCCGTCAGGGAAGCGCAGCTTGGCAGCGCGCCACGTTCGGGACGTGGAGGCCCCGGGTTCAAATCCCGGCATCCCGACACAACGGAGCCCCACCCCTCGGGGCTTCGAACCTCAACCCGAGAGGCGACCCGTCTTGGTGTGGATGGCGACGCCTTGCGCGGCCACGAACTCGCTCACATGGCGCAGGTCGAGCCCGCCGAGGTCCCATCCGTGCCGGAAGCCGTGACGGAGCAGCTCGAGATAGAGATGGCTGGGCGTGGTCCCATTCCGCGTGTTCAGCAAGTGACGTACGACGGCCTCGACGTCGGCCGTCGCCGGCTGCTGAAGGCGAGCGGGCGGAGCTGGTTTGCCGGACCGCATGCTCAGGACAAGATCGAGCGTGGCGACGTTCTCGAAGCCGGATGCCAACCCCTTGACCGAGCGTTGGCCCTTGTGCAGCGTGGCGACCGTGGTGGGGTCGATCCTCAAGCCGGCGGCCGCGACCGCCCGCTGAACCAGTGACCAGATCGCACCGCTGCTGTTGCCGAACACCATGCTGATCCAGCCACCGGGCTTGAGGACACGCACGCACTCGCGCAACGCGCTGGTGAGCAGCGCCTCGTAACGGCCGGCTGTCCGGTTCGCACCGTTGCTGGTCCTGTCGACAACGGCCTCCATCGACCAGTCGGTGATCTCGCCGAGCCACGCCTCCTGGAACAGGCTCATGTCGGCGTAGAAGATGTTCGAGCCAAACGGCGGGTCGGTGAACACGTAGTCGACCGAGCTGTCGGGCAAGGGCAGGCTGGCCGCGTTCGCCAGCTCGTAGGTGACATCGGTTCCCACTGTGCTGTCGAAGAGGGTTCCACGACCAAGGCGCGAACGGATCCAGTCGTCGGAACTCACGAGTGCGTCGAGCTTGCGAGCGAACAGGTCGAACACGTTCCACTCGTAGAAGACCGCGGCGACGTAGTAATTGGCGTTTGCGGCGTTGAGTGGCCGCTGCCGAGACCACTGGTAGCGCTTGCTGGCCCGAGCCAGGATCGCCGTGAAGGCAAACAACAGCTTGCCCCGCAGAGCGGGGGCCTCCACTCGCTCGATCTCGGCCTTGAGGGCGGCGAGCACGGCGAGGTTGCGGGTGGAGAAGAACTTGGCTGTCGATGTCAGTCCATGGCGGCCGAGCGCCGACGCCTGGTACATCTGGCGATGCGGCTCGATCGGCAGGTCCGGCCAGCAGAGGCCCGCCATCTGGGGCCCGGACAGCGGGGGGGCGTGCGGTTGCTCGATCTGCGTGCGGCTGCAGGTGCAGGCGATGGCATCCAACACCGGCTCCTCACCGATCCGAGGGTTGCGGCTCGAGATCGACGTGCCGCAGGCGGGACAGGCCATCTGCTCCTTGCGCCACCCTGCCGCCTCCAGCGCACGGTAGAAGGTCACCGGGCCGCGGCATGAACCGCAGCGGACAACGACGCTCCACACCGTCTTGGTCAGCTCGGCAGCGCCATTGCAGCGCTGGCAGTGGACACCGTAGACATTGCCGACGCGTTCCCGAGCCACGGCTATGACCAGCTCGCCGTGCTTGCGGAAGACATCGGCGTCGACCAGGTTCTGGTAGTTCACGCCGATGTGCCGGCCCAGCACGGAGATGTCGAACAGTCGAGCCCGTCGTCCGAGTATCGCTGCGGCAACCCCGGTCATCCCCGAGCCGGCGAACGGATCGAGGACGAGCTGCCCCGGTTCGGTGAAGGCCTCGATGAAGGGGACGATTGCCGCGACCGGCACCTTCGTCAGGTAGGCATGCGCCATGTACACGGGGTCGGTGCGCTTGACCTCGATGGACTCGGGAAGCTCGGGTTCTCGAATGTTACTCATAGTCTGTAGCTCGTCAGTCTACACGGTCCCTAGTGTCCCGCGATCATGGCGAGCACCCGTGACAGCGTCCACAACCCCGGACGCGCCGCCTTCGGAGCACGCGTCCGCGAGCTGCGACTGGCGAGGGGCCTCTCCCAGGAGCGACTCGCCGAGCTGGCCGGCCTCCATCGGACCTACGTCAGCAGCCTCGAGCGCGGGCAGCGCAACGTGGGACTCGACAACATCCTCGACCTTGCCACCGCGCTCGACGTCCCTGCCGCCAACCTCTTCCAGGACGCCTGAGTGGGCTTCAAGGAGGACGCCGACTTCGCGCGCTTCGTCTCCATGGGGCCACCGGCACCGCGGCCATCGCCAGCTATCTGCGAGACCGGTACGGCCACCGGCCCATCGAGCTCGAACGCTATGCCATGGCGAACAAGGTATGGCAGACGAAGGTCAAGCGTCTTCGTCTGCCGGACCTGCTGTGCGCCGCCTGCGGGCGACGGGTCGAGTCGCGAGCGAAGTCCGCGCTCGCCATCGTGCTCTCCGATTCCGACACACCTGGCCGTGAGTGGTATGCCGGCGGTCTGCGAGACGATGATCTATATGCCTTCATCCGTGCCGACCTGTCGACGTTCCCGCCACCGGTGGGCCAGCCCGTCTTCTTCAGTTCGGCCGCGCTGCACTACGCATTTCCGTACGCCAAGCGCACCAGTCGGAAGGCGGCTTCGCAGGGCGCCGAGGTCACGCTCGCGTGGCCGTCGTGGGTGCCCGGGAAGTCGGGGTGGTTCCGTGGCGTCGACGAGCAGGACCGAATCGTCTGTGAGTTCGATGATGGCGGCCGCCGTGCCTATTGGCAGTGGCGCAACTGGCCGATCCGCCGAACCTATCTCGAGGTAGGCGCCCGAATCGAAGCCGGCGACACGATGGTCGCGGGTGTGGTCGAGCCGCCCGGTCCGCTCACCTGTCCGGGCGCCGAGTGGGACGTCGAGACAGATCTCCAGGCCGAGGATCCGACGACCGTCTACGCGGCTGTCAAAGCTGCGGGCATCCTCGCGGACGAACGCCTCCTGGGGGCATTGGTCACCATCGCCCAGCGAGACAGCGTGGATTGGCGAGTTAGGCTCGAGGCACACGCCAGCCTGGCCCGTCTCGACCCCACTGCCTGGACGAAACCCATCGGCGCCCTCGCGCTCGATCCCCGACGACCGGACGAGCAGCGCATGGAAGCCGTCTTCGTCCTCTCCGAGATCCCCACCAACGAGGCAGCGAGCGCGCTTGCCGAGGTTGCCAGGTTCGGCGACCACGGAGCCAGCGAGCTTCGCGCCGCCGCGGTCTGGGGTCTGGGTAGAGGAGTGCATCCGCGACCAGACCTGCTGCTGCCCTTCACCGTTGACCCGGTCGACTTGGTCGGCCTCCACGCGATCGTGGCCCTGCAGGGAATCCCGGCCGAGCTGCTTCCAACCCTGCTCGACTGGCTCCAGGCCGACGACCGGCGCGCCGCCACGGCCGCCGCGCTGCTGGCACGCCACGAGGAGGTTGCCACCCTCCTGACGGCTGTCGGTGTGGGAGGACGGGCACGACTGTGGGCGCTGCAGGCCCTCGGTCGCCTCCGCCCTGAGGTCGTTCACGCCAAGGCCTCCGAGCGTCCCACCGAGGCGGTCGACCGCGAGCTCCAGACCCTCTGGATCGCGCACGACGACTGGCTTCGCGGAGCGACGCAGGAGGGACTCGAGGCGCTGGCCGTGCAGACGGTGCGCTTCGATCCGCTCCAGCCTGGTTGAATGATCGTCGTGGAGCTTGGCGACCTGCAGGCCCGGATCGAGGCGACGTTCGGGGCGCGCGACCGCGCCCGGGGCGTCGACGGCACCTTCCGCTGGTGGGTCGAGGAGGTCGGCGAGGTCGCCAAGGCACTGCGCTCCGCCGACCCGGCCGCGCTCGAGCACGAGCTGGGCGACGCCCTCGCCTGGCTGGTGAGCGTCGCCAACGTCACCGGCGTCGACCTGGAGCGGGCCGCCGCCCGCTTCGCCGACGGCTGCCCCCGCTGCCACCAGACGCCCTGCGTCTGCCCCCCGGCCTGACCCCCCGTCCACAGATCGGGCCGCGCCTCTTCCACGACCCACACGCGTCGGTCAGGTTGCGGTTCTCAAGGGGATTCAAACACTTGACTCTGCGTCAAGGTTTGACATATCATGGACGAGATCCACAAGATCATCAAAGCAGACTGAACGCCAGAACTGGCGCGTCGTTCGGACCACCAAGGGCTACGTCCATTTCTTCACGCCCGAGGGTGAGTGGGCGGCATGCCACCCCAACACGCCGTCGAGCCAACGGACCCTGAGGAACACGATCGCGAAGCTGCGGCGACACGGCCTGC
>WNGA01017847.1_pt1 | contig 20495 bp, 20 predicted proteins | sample 5400061 | NCBI WGS metagenome assembly WNGA01 (sample SAMN13153366, study PRJNA577476) | soil metagenome | isolation source: 100 cm soil or saprolite under grassland replicate 2 | place: USA:California | collected 2016-06-15
GCGCCCCAGGCACTCCTGATGGCCCTACCCTCTCCCATCCTGAGCTGCATGTCCAGGCTGCGCAGCACCGCGCTCCGCCTGGCTCCGGGGCTGCCGCGCCGCGCTGGACGCGCGGGAGGAGCCGAGCGAGGGGTGGCCGGTGGCGGGGGGCGCTGGAAGGTACGCTCCCGCAGGGGCGGCACCAAAAGGCCGTTTGATAATCATCTAGTACTACAGTTGTAGATCGTATGTTATTATGGTTCCCTACACTTACTGGAGGACGGAACCATGGAGTTGCAACAGGAGCAGGGCCCATTCCCAGGAGATGTGAACCTCGATATGGTGCGCACATGGACGCTGTGGCAGACTGAGGTGGAACGACGGATGGGGGCACAGTTTGCGCGGCGCGAAGTCCGGTGGCGTGCCTGGGCGTATATCCGTGGCTTGCTCAGCCCGGTGGAGCGGAAAAACGGCTGGCAGGTCGCCGAAGTCAACGGCGAAACCACCCCGTATGGGGTCCAACATTTGTTGGGACGAGCGATAGGGGATGCCGATGCCCTGCGCGACGATTTGTGCCCCTATGTGGTCGAGTATCTCGGTGCTCCTCAGGCCGTACTGGTCGTCGATGAGACGGGCTTCCTCAAAAAAGGCCAGCATTCGGCGGGAGTGGCGCGCCAATAGAGCGGGACCGCCGGACGCGTGGAAAATTGCCAAATTGGGGTGTTTGTGACCTAGACGAGCCCCCAGGGCCATGTCTTGCTCGATCGTGAACTCTCTCTCCCCAAAGAGTGGACCAACGACACAGCGCGCTGCGAGGGCGCGGGGATTCCTGAGGAGCGCACCTTTGCCACCAAGCCGCAGCTGGCGCAGCAGATGCTCAAGCGCGCCTTCGACGCGGGCGTTCCAGCTGCCTGGGTGACGGGGGATAGTGTCTATGGAGATAATCGGTCGTTGCGGCTGTGGTTGGAGGAACACCACCACGCCCATGTCTTGGCCATCTCAGGGAAAGAATATGTCTGGTGTGCCGGCCGGCAACACCAGGTCAAAACCCTCGTGGCGGCGCTGGGGGCTGAGGGTTGGTGCCGGTTGAGTGCCGGCGACGGGGCGAAAGGCCCCCGCTGGTATGACTGGCAGTGGCTCCCCCTGGCCGCGCCGCTGCACCCCGACTGGCGCCGATGGCTCTTGGTGCGCCGGAGTCTGAGCGACCCCACGGAACTCACGGCGTATGTCGTGTTTGCGCCGCATGCGGCAGTCTTGGCCACCGTGGTGCAGGTGGCGGGCAGCCGATGGACCGTTGAACGGTGCTTTGAAGAGGCGAAAGGCGAGGTCGGTCTGGATCAGTATGCAGTGCGGGGTTGGACGGGATGGTATCGGCATATCACGTTGGCCATGTGGGCCTATGCCTTGTTGACGGTACTTCGGGCTGCGCACCTGCCGGCAACACCACCGTTAAAAAAAATGGTGCAGGGCTCCACGCGGAGCGGTCTGACCGCCTTCAAGGTCTCGCGAGGGCTGGTGTGCCGCTGAGTGTCAGTGAGATTCGGCGCCTCTTCTGGCGCCTCGTGCTGGCCACGCAGCAGAGAGTGGAGCGAATCCTGGCCTGGTCCGCATGGCGCCGCTGGCACCAAGGGATCGCCAAATATTGGCACTACAAACGACGCGCAGCTTCATAACTACAACTGTAGTACTAGAAGGCTCCTCAATCGAGCGCTACAGTTAGGTTGCATAGGCATGAACAATCTACGGCATAACCCGATGAGGAGACCGCGATGCCACTATACGGCGGGATTGATCTGCATGCAAACAACAGTGTCGTCATATTACTTAATGAGCAGGACCAGGTGATCTATCAACAGCGCTTAGCCAATCATATGCCTACGATTCTAGAGCGCTTAGACCCGTATCACTCAGATCTGAAAGGCGTGGTGGTGGAGTCGACCTCTAACTGGTACTGGCTCGTCGACGGGTTGATGGAGGCAGGCTACCGGGTGCATCTGGCCAACCCGGTAGCGATGCAGCAGTATAGCGGGCTCAAGTATACCAATGACCATGCCGATGCCCGCTGGTTGGCCCATGTGTTACGCCTGGGGGTGTTACGGATAGGAATTTTAAACGCTCTTTTACCACCGCGCTACCGGGAGCCCAGGCAGGAGTAAGGGGCCGCCGCCGGGAGCACGACGGCATGGGCACGCCTCCACCGCACGCCGTGCTTGGAGCCGCAGCGGCTCAGCGGCGCGGGGACACACAGCGGGGGACGCCAGCCCGTGGCTGCTGGAGCTCCCCTGGGCGGCCTGGAGAGAGCCGGAGAGAACCATTTCAGCGGATTAAGCGCTCAAGCTGATCCCGCCGATGCGCGGGGGCCTTGTTGCCGTGGTGGCGTATGGCGTATACTGGTGCTCGTGAGCACGAGGAGCTTCGGAGAAGAGGGAGGAGACGGCACCCTATGGCACGTGTACTTCCTGGCACGGCCCCCCAGGTCGTCGCCCACGGTCAGGCCAATATGCGGCCAGCGTTCGCCTGGATTGAGAAGCATGCCGACGCATGTCGTGGGCAGTGGGTGGCCGTACGTCTTGTGGACCCGGTGTTGGTGGCCAGTGCATCGACGCTGACCCAATTGTGGCAGATGGCTTCGCCGGCGCTGCTCAAAGACTGTGTGCTGCAGTACATCGGCACCATCGAGAACGTCCACCAGGCCCAGGGGCCAGAGTGGGACGTGTGAGCGAGGCCCCCTTCACGTTTTTTTATCGCCCAACCACCGCAGCGCATGGCTGTCTCTGTATGGGCACTCTAGAATGATGATATTCTCTTCGCTCTTGCAATCCACCAGGACTCAACTTCTAGGTCAGTTGAATAGATGTCTCCCCGATAAGCTCTAACTGCGAGTTGAGACATCGCGGGCAGGGTTGAATAGCACCCTTTGACTGCCACACATTTGTCGATAGATTGTTCAATGCAAGACAATTCCGTTCTTGCAGATGGCTGACCATACGGAGACTGCACGGGCAGCCGGGGGGGTCCGATGGGCTGCGTAACACGTGTTCCTGGGCGCGCTTGTATGACACAACACACATGGTATAAATTTTGCTCCGTCCTCATGGTATCCAGCCATACAGATTATGAGCTCTGCGGAGGAGGAGAGGAGAGGATCATGGCTGTCGAACACTATATTTCGTCCGATTCGCACGTCTTGGAGCCGGCGCAGCTGTGGGTGGAGCAGATGGGTAAAACCTTCCGCGCGCAGGCGCCACGTGTAGTCCACAATCCGCCTGGCTATGAGGGAGACTACTGGCTTTTTGGCGACCGTGAACCCGTCACGGCCGTACAGGGCTTCTTCGCTGGGGCGAGCCGCAAGAGTTATGACGAAATTACGGACCATCTCGCCAAGGCCAACTACGAGGAGCGCTTGCCAGGCTCCTATGATCCTGCTGCTCGGCTCAAGGACATGGAGTTAGACGGTACGTGATGACGGTCACTGATGCCTCGCTGCAGCGCGAGCTCTTTCGCGTCTACAACAACTGGCTCGCCCAGTACTGCGCCTATGTGCCTACGCGCCTGATCGGCCTCGGGCTGATTTCGGTGTGGGACGTAGATCACGCAGTGGCGGAACTACAACGCTGTGCGGCCCTGGGGCTCAAAGGCGCCATGATCGTCTCCTATCCTCCTGAGGGCTACGGCTACGAACAACGCCGCTACGAACCATTATGGGCCGCGGCACAGGACCTCCACCTGCCCCTCAGCCTACACGCCTTCACGGGCCATGGTCTGGAGGATGACCGTCACTATCCGCGCTACCGCCACGCCTGTCTGCATCACGCGGCCCAACGCTCTCTCACCCAGCTCATCTATTACGGCATCTTCGATCGTTATCCTGGCCTGAAAATCGTCCTGGCCGAATTCGATATTGGCTGGGTGCCGCATTTCCTCTGGCTGGCCGACGACAAGTACCGTATGCGCCATGAGGACCCCACGATCACGCCGCACATGGCACCCAGCGCCTATTTTAAGGCCAATGTCTATGCGAGCTTTATCGATGACCCTATTGGCCTCAAGAACACGGACCTGGTGGGCGCCGACAACTACATGTGGTCCAACGACTATCCGCACTGGGAGAGTAGCTGGCCACGGTCGCGCGAATATATTGCACGCAATTTTCAGGGCGTGTCGGAGGAGATCAGACAGAAGATCACCTGGGACAATGTCGCCAGGCTCTATGAGCTGAACCTGAGTTAGTGGGTGAGGGAAGGGCCATTGACTTCACCACGGAAACGGGCTACCGTGGGCCCACAAACAGTTCTGTGCGACATATGGAAACTATCAGAGTAGAGGAGGGTTCGTCATGCGTCACCAGCCGTCGCTGCAGCTCCGTATCCTGACCGGGCTCCTCCTCGTGTGCGCGCTAGCCTGGTCCCCTGCCAGCGCCGCCGACCCCCCAACCTCAGTGAACCAACTCATCATTGCGATGGATGGCTGGGGCTCTGACCTTATCGATCCCTGGGAATTCGCGCAACCAGGTTTTGTCGCGGACTATATCAACCTCCGCCTCATCACCCGTGACGAAAATATGAAGGTGCAGCCGCTGTGGGCCGTGGAATGGTCCCAGAACGATAAGGGCATTGAGATCAAGCTGCATCCCAAAGCTGTCTGTCAAAATGGCGAAAAGGCCGACGCCGCCATGCTGCAAAAGAGCCTGGAAGGCTCTATGGGGCTCATCGAAGGGTTCAAAGGTGCCCTGAATGCTGCGAAGGTGAAAGGGGCATTCGACGAATTTGAGGTGCGTGGCGACCACCACCTGTTTATCAAAACGAAAAGCCCTGATCCGGGCGTTTTTCCAGTTATCGGTGGTCATAACTACCATCTGTGGTGGTATGGGCCGGCACAGTATCTCCTCAAGGTTGGTCACGCGGAATACGTCAAAAACCCCGTCGGCTGTGGCCCCTACAAGATCAAGGAGTATAAACCGGGTGACCGCGTGCTGTTCGAGCGCTGGGAGGAGTTTTGGGGTGATTATCCCTACTGGCGCAAACCGCAGCACAAGAGCATGGAATGGTTGAAGGTGCCTGACGGCGCAGCGCGCTATGCCCTGCTGCGGAGCAAGCAGGCCGATATGGCGACTGTCCTGCCGTACGCCATCGCCAAAGACCTGCCACGCTCCGAAGATGCGAAGCGGGGTGTCAACCCGAAGAAAGGCCCCTTGTGGACACAGACCCTGCGCGCCAACGGCAAGATGCAGGTCGCCTTCGATCTCGAAATGGCGCTGAAGGAAGGCAAAGCGGATCCGGCCAAGTGGGGCAATGACCCGACGCTCAATCCGAAAGTGCGTGAGGCCCTGGTGCTCGCCATTGACAAACAGGCCATCCTCAAGACCGGCTATGGTTTCCTGATTCCCAATGAGTCCATCTATAACTATGGTTCCTATGGCTGGCGCCAGGAGCGGGCGGAACAACCGGCCCCTTATGACCCGCAGCAAGCCAAAAAATTGCTGGCTGAGGCGGGTTATCCCAACGGCTTCGAGACCACCGCCCACTTCGCCGAATTTGCCGGGCGTCCGAATCAGAAGGAGGCCATGGACATCATCGCCAGCAACTGGAAAGCCATCGGCGTGAATGTGAAGGTCGTCGAGCACGATCCTTTCAAGTACTACGCTGATCAAGACGCCGGCAAGCGCGCCTACTTGCCGATCAACGAGTGGACCTGGGGGCGTCAGGAAAACGGCATCTTTATTGCCCAGATTGCCTATGCCTCGACCGGCTTCCGTTCGCTCTACAATGAAAAAACGGATGCCCTGGTGAAAGAGTTGTCGCAGACTCTGGACGAGCCCAAGCAATTAGCCCTCCTGGCCGAGATCGAGGACGAAGTATTGCGCAACTCCTGGATTGTCCCGCTTTACGATGCCAGTGCAGTGTACGCCTATACGGATCGGGTGCTGGAACATCCCATGCCCGAATTTGGCGCGCACTTCCTTGACCTCAACCGCATTGTCGTGAGTGGTGAGCGCTAGCCATGCGGAGATATATTGCGCGTCGGGTGTTGCAGGGCATCGTGACGATCTGGTTGGTGACCTTAGGCGTGTTTAGTGTACTGCGGCTGACGGGTGACCCGGTCAGCTATATGCTTCCCCCCGATGCCTCCAAAGAGGACCGCGAACGTCTCATCGCGCTGTATGGGTTTAACGACCCGTTGTGGAAGCAGTATGTGGTGTTCAACAACAGCCTGCTGCACGGCCGTTTTGGCCCCTCCCTGCGCTGGGACTCGCGGGATGCGTTAGAGGTATTTTTATCACGCCTGCCGGCGACGCTCGCCCTCACCGGCGTGGCCATGTCCTTCTCCATCATCCTGGGGGTTGTGCTGGGCGCTGTGGCAGCCACCCGCCCCGATTCGCTCTTTGACCGGGTGGCAAAAGGCGCCGCGATCCTGGGCCAGTCTATGCCGGTGTTCTGGGTAGGCATTCTGCTCATTCTATTGTTCACCGTCTATCTCGAATGGCTCCCCAGCGCTGGCGGTTTGGACCGGCTCGGCCTCAAGGGTCTGATTTTGCCGGCGTTCACCCTGGGATGGCTGTTCGTCGCGGCGCATATGCGTATCGTGCGTTCCAGCATGCTGGACGTATTGGATTCTGACTACATCAAGATGGTGCGGGCGAAGGGCATGCCCAGGCGTACGGTGATCTGGAAGCACGCCCTGAAAAACGCCTCTATCCCAATTTTTACGCTCTTTGCAGTGAATTTTGCCCAGCTCATCTCGGGGGCGGTGGTGACGGAGACCATCTTCGCCTGGCCTGGTGTAGGTAGGCTGCTGGTAGACTCCATTTTCGTCCGGGACTACCCGGTGGCCCAGACCGTGGTTTTCTTCGCCGCGTCGTTTATCATCATGATCAACATTGTGGTCGATATCGCCTACGCCTGGCTCGATCCACGCGTCAGGATCGCCGGCTAGAGGAGCATGCCGATGGCCAGGTCTGCAACGCCCGCGCCAGAGCTGGTGCTACCCCAGCCTGTGACAGCACACAGTACGGGCCTGGTGGCCTGGGGGCGCTCGGTGTTACGCGGTGCCCCAGTGTTCTCGCTGTGTTTTTTGATCCTTGCCATCGCTTGTGCCCTCGGCGCACCGCTGCTTGCCTCTTACGATCCTATCGAGACCAATCGGGCCCAGACGCTTTTGCCCCCCGGTCTCAGTGCGCATCTTTTGGGGACAGACCATCTTGGGCGTGACATCCTCAGCCGTCTGGTCTATGGCGCCAGGATCTCCGTCACCGTCGGCTTCCTGGCGGCGTTCGTGTCGGGCACGGTAGGTACCCTCATCGCCGTCGTCAGTGGTGTTATGCGCGGCTGGGCTGAGACGGTACTGATGCGCCTGACAGACGCCTTTCTGGCCCTGCCGTTTCTGATGGTGGCAGTGCTCGTCGTGTCCCTGCTGGGTCCCAGCCTGGTGAACGTGGTGCTGGTGATTGGCCTGCTGCGCTGGATGACGTATGCCCGCACCATTCGCAGTGAAGTGCTGCGGCTCACTGAGATGGATTTCGTGCGGCTGGCGCGGGCGGCTGGGGCCAGACCGCGGCGCATCATCGTGCAACACATCTTGCCGAACATCGTCAACACGCTGCTGGTACTGGGGACGTTAGAAGTAGGGTCAGCGGTGATCACTGAGGCATCGCTGAGTTTTTTAGGTCTTGGTGTGCCACGCCCCCTGCCCTCCTGGGGCACCATGCTGGCCGAGTCCCAGACCTACGTCTTCACTGCCTGGTGGCTCCCCGTCTTTCCCGGTATCGCGATTACCCTGCTGGTCATGGCGAGCAATCTCACCGGGGATTGGCTGCGCGACCGCCTGGATCCCACCAGGCGTCAGCTCTGAGGTGACTGTAGATGCTGCCAGACGCTCAGCCCGCTAGCGCCGCTCCATTGCACGAGGTCCGCGACCTGCGCACGCATATCTTCACCCGGAGTGGCGTGGTCAAAGCCGTCAACGGCGTCAGCTTCCAGGTGCGGGCTGGGGAAACGCTGGGCCTGGTAGGGGAATCAGGCTCGGGCAAAACCATGACGTGCCTGTCGATTCTCCGCCTGTTACCGCGCGGTGCCCGCATTGTCTCTGGACAAATTATCTTGCAGGGAAGAGAGCTGGTGGCGGCATCTGAAGCCACGGTGGAGCGTCTGCGTGGGAAGCAGATTGGCATGGTCCTGCAGAATGCCCTGGCGGCCCTTGATCCCGTGTTCACCATCGGCACCCAAGTGGGCGAACCGCTGGTGATGCATCAAAAAATGTCCTGGCGTGCGGCCCTGCGGCGCGTCGTGGAGTTACTCAGGATGGTCAAAGTCGTCGCGCCTGAGATACGGGTGCACAGCTACCCGCACGAGCTCAGTGGCGGCATGCGCCAGCGGGTCTCTAGCGCCGCAGCGATTGGCTGCGCTCCCGCCCTGCTGATCGCCGATGAACCCACCACCGCTCTGGACGTGACGACGCAGCGCCAGTATCTTGACCTGCTCATGGAACTCCAGCAAGCCACCGGCATGGCGATCATGTTTGTGACGCACGATATCAGTCTGGTGGGCAACATGTGTGACCAGCTCGCCGTCTTCTATGGCGGTTTGCTGGTGGAGTATGGACCGCGTCAGCAGGTGCTCAGCCAGCCGAGCCATCCCTATACGGCGGCGCTCTTGCAGTCCATCCCGCAGCTTGGCGAACCCCGCGAACGCCTGCCGAGCATCGCTGGTGAGCCTCCTGACCTCGGACGTCTCCCCGCTGGCTGTCCCTTCCATCCCCGCTGTGACGCAGCTCTAGACGAGTGCCGGACGGGCGAGCCCCCCCCGGTGTTTACGCTGGCCCAGGGCCGGCAAGTGCGCTGTTGGCTACGGGAGCAGGACCATGACCGAAGCGCTGCTGGAAGTCCGTGACCTCGTGAAGCATTTCCCCGTTACCCGCGGTGTGCTACGGGGAAAACAGATTGGTGCGGTCAAGGCGGTGGACGGTCTCTCGTTCACCATTCAGCCAGGTGAAACCTTTGCCATCGTGGGGGAATCCGGCTGCGGGAAAACCACCCTCGCCAATCTGATTTTGAGCCTTGTGACACCGACACGTGGCGACATCCTGCTGCGGGGCCAGCCTATCTCCCGCCTCTCACCCGAGGCGTTAATGCTGTATCGCAAATCCGTGACGGCCGTTTTTCAGGATCCATATGGTGCCCTGAATCCACGTATGCGCATCGGCGACGTCGTCACCGAACCCATGGCTATTCATGGCTACCCACGGCAGACCCGTCAGCAACGCCTGCAGGAGGTGCTACGTGCCGTAGGTCTGTCGGCAGACAGTGCCCGGCGCTTTCCCCACGAGTTTAGCGGTGGCCAGCGGCAACGTATTGGGATCGCGCGGGCCCTGGTGCTGCAGCCACCCCTGGTGGTGCTGGACGAGCCAGTCTCCTCGCTCGATGTCTCCATCCGTTCGCAGATCCTCAATCTCCTGAAAGATCTGCAAGGTGAGTTCGGGATTTCCTATCTCCTGATCAGCCACGACCTCGCCACCGTCGAGCATATGAGTGATTGGATTGGCGTCATGTACCTGGGTAAACTCGTGGAGATTGGCCAGGCCAGAGAGATTTGTCGTCAGCCCAGGCACCCATACACCGCCACCCTGGTGGCCGCGGCCACGCCCCCGGGGCGTACACCACCCTGGGCTTTACCTATTGTCGGTGAGGTCCCGCACGGGCTTGACATCCCCAGCGGCTGTGCCTTCCACCCGCGCTGTCCGTATGGCTGGCCCACCTGCCGTACACTCACTCCACCGCTCACCACTGTGGCAGCGCAGCGCCAGGTCGCGTGCCATCTCTATATCGACCCATCGTCTGTGGATGCCTGGCCACCCCCACTGCCGCCCGCCGCGGCATAAAGCGACACGTCTACTTGATGACCCTGCTCCTGTGCTACGTCTAGTGGAGCACGGCGTAAATTCTCCGTCAGTGTCTATGCCTCAGACACCAGCAAAGGCACTCCACCCCGCCAAACTGGCGGGGCAATTAGCCGTGCGCAGCACTAGGAACGCTGGTCATAGCGGGCAATCTCGGTGCGCAGCTCCTCGGCCAATTTGGGGTTGAGTTTCTCAAGAATGATCAGATGTTGCTTCGCTTCGGCAATCTTGCCTAACTCTAGATATGCCTCACCCATATACTCATGGGCCTCAGCCAGATTGGGGTCAAGCATCAGGGCCTTGCCGTACAACTCAAGGGCTTTATCGTATTGCTTGAGTTTACGGTAGGAGTAACCCATGTTGTTGTACGCCATGGCGTTGGAGGGATTCTCCTTGAGGACGCTTTCAAAGGATTTAATGGCTTTCTTGTATTCTCCTGCTTTGAGATAGCGGTAGCCCTTCTCATACTCTGCTTGCCCCTTGACCGGGCTGGCCTGCTTTTCCTGGGGACTATCCCACGGATTGCTGCTCTTGCCATTGGGACCACCAGCGTCGGCTCGTGCCAGCAGTGGCATCATGAGCAGCAAACCACCACACAAGACCATACACCATGCTTTTCGTGTCATGGGACTTCCTCCTCTGGATCAAGAACACAAAGTCAGGACGCACGTGGGCTCATTATACCATCTGCTAGGATATACGCTCTAGCCATTGCGTTGGATGTGCGTTTCCAGGTGTACTGTGATCACAAAGGTGGGCTGCAACCTATAGTCAAGGCCGAGAGCCACAAGCGTCGTTGCGGCTCCCGGCTGGCCGGCAAGTCAGGGAGCACCCCGCCAAACTGGCGGGGTACTTAGCCGTACGCAGTACTTAGGCGTGGAGGAGTTCGAGTGCCTCTTCGTAGATTTCCATATTCTTCCCGAAGGAGATGGCCGCGGCCTGGGCGCCAGCCACGAGATGGCTCCAGCGCCAGGGCTCACGGGTGGCGTAAAACTCTTCCACCACGGCCTGATGGTGCTTAAAGGCATGCATTTCAGTGAAGTTGTCGTGGCAGACAATCTCAGCCAGACGCGCAATGAAGGCGGACGCGTCATAGCCACAGTTGACATATTGTTGGGCGAGATGCACTGGGATTTTGACCTCTGGCACCGCCCGCACTTGTCCGAGATTGGTCACGGTTGCCCAGTCAATCGGCGGTTGCTGATAGATACTCTCGCTGATGGCATCCAGCAGTTCGTCCTGCGTCCGATATGGCAACGCCGCGACGGCTGCCGGATCAGGCTGCGGGGTGGCTTGCAGGCGCCGCTGGGTCGAGCGCACCTCTGGACCGGTATGCCAGAGCAGCAACACCAAGAGCTTGTTACGCAGGCTCAAACCCTCCAGTTGCACCAGGTAGCGGCGTAGATTCACACTGGTGTGGAGGTGCACATCCATCGGATTGCCGGTGAGAGAGCGCAAAAACAGGCCGGCAGCTCCAATGGACAAGGCCTCTCCTGTCCCTTCCAACGACAATCCATCGGCCAGGGCTTTGGCGAGCATGACCGGGATGTCCGCAAAGACGCTGCACTGACCAATGGCTTCACCCAGGCGACCGATAGCCGTCGTTTCATCGTCCCCAGTCCGCTGGCGTAGGGGCCGGGTCAAGAGCTGATATTCGTCGAGGAGTGCCTCGATCTCAGGGACGCCAGGCGATAGGGGATAACGCGCCACATAGCGCACGGCAGGCCGCATGAGCACGGGGAGATATTCCCGCCCCAGCCACTCGACCGCGCGGAAGGTAAAAGCTGGAAAGATGAAATAATGATCATCCAGGACATTCTTCGGGATGGCGACGGTCAGAAGGATATCGAGGGCTTCGACCGGTGGCATATTCTCCCACAGCCAGAGAAAATAATGATCGGCCTTGTTGTACTCGCCACGGTTGACTGCCGCGAAGAAGGCGTCCTTGGTGGCTTCGACCCCACCCTCGTCCAGGGGCTCGAAATCCGGCAGCATGTATGGCCCCATCGCGGGGTGGTGAATGTGTTTATTGGCGAGGGCGACGTGTTGCAGGACTGGGAGAAAACTATTCTCCCCCTCGAGACGCTCGACGAGGTTATGCAAGGCATGCAGTCCTACCAGCGGATGGAGCGGCCCACCGTGATGGCCCGGGGGGAGGTCTGAGGAACGTATCACGGCCAGGGCCGAGCACTCGTGTATACATGGCGCCACTTCTCCCATTTTCCCCGGGATCAATCCGAGGTTAGATGGTCCATCGATGGATCACGTGTTACATGTACTTCACCATATCTGTCCTAGAGCAGGCCCGTCCAGATTTTTTGAGAAGTCTTCATACACTACATTACACAGAGGCGCCCTCCTTGACAACCTTATTTTTCATGAAACCCTTCTCTTACCTTTTTGTAGGGACGCAGCTTGTGGGCGTTGCCACCATGAGGGAGTCTTTGGCTCCCGGCGCTGCGAAAAATCAGCCGTAGCCCCCAACAAATATGGTAGGATTGGTGCAGAGCTGCTGGTCAACGGAGAGCCCATGGAAGAAAACGTCTTAGCCAAGCCGCATCCGTCTGCAATACCCCCAAGCGCCTTCGCCGACCGTCCCTCCTACAAGTGGTGGGTGACCTGGACGATTATGGTGGGGTCATTCCTGTTTGCGCTCGATACGACCATTGTCAACATCGCCATCCCGAAGATCATGACCAGTATCAGCGCCGATCTCAATCAGATCCAATGGGTGCTCATCATCTACATGATCGGCATGGCGGTGGTCATGCCTGCGGCTGGCTGGCTGAGCGACCTCTTTGGCCATAAGTGGCTCTACACCGGGAGCCTGGTGGTGTTCACGCTCAGTTCCGCCCTCTGTGGTATGGCGTGGAGCCCATCCTCCCTGATCTTTTTTCGCCTCCTGCAGGGATTAGGCGCAGGAGCCATCGCCCCCACCGCCATGGCGATCATTTTCCGCGTATTTCCGCCGCAGCAGCGCGGGCTGGGGATGGGTATTTATTCGCTGGGCTGGACCTTCGGCCCCATCCTCGGTCCGACCCTGGGGGGGTACCTGACGGATACGCTCAGTTGGCGGGCGATTTTCTACATTAACCTGCCCCTGGGGATCGTTGGCGTGGCGCTGGCGGCGACGGTCATGGGCGCCGACCTCAGCGGCCGTCGGCCGCGCCGACTCGACCTCCTGGGTCTGGTGACCATGGCGACTGGCGTCGTCACCTTGCTGGTGGCCCTCAGCCAGGGGAATCGCGAGGGGTGGAGTTCGCCGTACATCGTGTGGCTCTTTAGCATCGCCAGTGTCTCGCTGGTGTTGTTTGTGCTGATCGAACTCTGGGTGCGCGATCCGTTGGTCGATCTTCGGCTGTACCGGAATGCCACCTACTCCATGGCCAGCCTGGTGGGGGTGTTATTAGGGTTTGCCATGTACGGCTCCAGCTTGCTCCTGCCGCTGTTTCTGGAGGATTTCCTCGAACATACGGCCCTGCAGGCGGCCGTCATCATGCTGCCAGGGGTGGTGCTCACCGGGGCCATTTCTCCGCTGGTCGGGAAATGGTCCGATCAGTTCAATCCCCGCCTCTTCCTGGTGCTTGGCTTTCTCCTGGCAGCGGCGTCCTCCTATTGGTTCGCCTGCATGGGTGTGCAAACCGAGGAGCGAACGCTGGTCTGGGCGCTGATTGTGCGCGGTGGGCTCGGGTTTGTCTTCCCGCCTCTCGTCATGCTGGGGTTGCGCACGCTAGCGCGTGAGGAGATCAGCGCCGCCTCGGGTTTACTGAATATCACGCGGCAAATTGCCGGGATGGGCGGCATTGCGCTCGCCGGGGTGCTCCTCGAACGCTGGCACTACGTGCATCACCTCACGGGCGCTGAGCATCTCGCCGAAGCGACGGTTGGTGTGGAGCAGGTCCAGGGGAGGTTAGAGTGGATACTGCGCGGCGGAGGAGAGGTAGGGGAACTCGTGCACACTAAAGTCCAGGCCTCGTCATCGCCTTTCAGGATTGCTATGTCGTGTTTACGGTCATCTTTGTCGCCGCCGCCCTGGCGAGTGCGTGCATCCCGGGTGGCGAGGAGAAGCCGTCGTAAGGCGACCTCGCTCTCACAGCCCTTCCCCACCTCCCTCGACAAGAGCCGTGGGGAGCGGGGTACCCAGTAATGCTTGCAGGCGTGCCTGGTGCGCACGGGCCAGATCGACCGCGAAATAGGCGGCCAGCGTTTCTGCGCTGTCGTGCAAATCCTGGATGGCCTCACAGACGAGGGAGGCGGGCGCCGCCGTCCCATGCTCTCGGGGTTCAATGTAGGCGGCCAGCTGGGCACTGGCCCTACTGAGCGCAATCACCACGTGGAACAACGTCTCGGTACGATGCATGCGCCCAGGGGGCTGCGCTCCTGCCACCCATGCGGCCACACAGGCGCTGGGGCTGCACAGCGACGCTGTCGGAGCACAGCAGTCTGGAAACGTATTGATGAGCTGACTCCGATAGATGGCCACATCCGGCAGGACTTCGTCTCGTACCGGCACGGTCGTGTCCGTGCCGGACGCCGCACCCTCTCCCGCGCTCAACGCGGCCACGACCTTGCCCAGCGCCTTGGCGACATGTAACTGGATATGCCGCACTTTTTGGTCACGCCACTCCGCTACTGCCACACGGATTGATCAAATCGTTGCGCATCCCACCAGGCCTGGGCTTGTAGTAATAAATGTTGCATGGCTGGGCGCCTTACACACGCTGCGCTGCCGACGGAGAAGCCACGGCCTCTCCCACGCCTAGAAAGCGTTCCAGGGCGGTCAGCACCACTGGCTCCATCAGTGTCGGCGCGTGCCCCACACCGGGCACGGCCACCAACTCCCCTTGCGGCAAGATCTCGACCATGCGCCGGGCCTGTGCCTCCGAGAGGATATCACTCTCCATGCCCCACACGACCAAAGTCGGGCATGGCAGACGCTGGAGCACGGGCCACAACGCGGGCCGCCGCGGCGAGCCGTGCTGCACCCGCTGCTGGATATATGCCGAATCCATCTTCCAGACCCACTGGCCATCCGGCTGTTGCCGGAGCACGCCGAGGGCAAGTTCTCGCTGGTCCTCCTGGCTACGTCGGGCTGCGATGGGCGACACACTGCGGCGGTAGGCCATGGCGTCTTCCAGCGTCGCGAACATCTCCGGACGGTCGCCCACCGTCTGAGTAATCCGCTGGCTCCCCACCTCCGCATCTGGCCCGATGTCATTGATGACCAGGCGCGCCAGCCGCTCGGGGTGTGCCCCAGCGTAGGCCATCGCGATGATGCCACCCATAGAGGTCCCTATCAGGGTGAAGCGCTCCAGCCCTAGCTGATTCGTGATCCCCTCCAGGTCACTGACTTGATCACTATATTGGTAGGCTCCTGTGGGGGACCAGGCACTTTCCCCATGACCTCGGACATCAGGGACGGTGAGGTGGAAGCGGTCCTGGAAGTGTCGGGCCGGCGCGTTGAACGCCTCGGCACTGGAGGTGTACCCGTGCACGCAGACCACCGGCGGAGCGCCAGCATTGCCCCAGTCCAGGTAGCGCAGGCGCAGGCCGTTGACCGTTAGAAACGTGCTGTGCGGCTGCGAGTGAGTTGTCATAGGTCGTCCCTTTCTCATATCTCTTATGGCATGGCAAGTCGCTCATTAACGTTCTCATGCTCTTCTTGCAAGCATACGGAATCGCGGGACCACGTGCAAATCCTGCCCAACCCGAGGCAGCACTGTCTCTTATGCACACGTAGCGCCCACTGCGTATGAGGTGGCCCACATATGCCGAGCGCCTGTTGCACCAACTGCTCCAGGCCAGTACAATGCGCTGGGTCGCTGTCGACTGGGCTCCACAGGCTGGACTGTCTGGGGCATACCGCGCAAGTCGGGCAGTGGCAGGCACGAGGAGACGGCGCCATGTCCACCGTGATGATTATTGGCGCGAGTCGGGGCATTGGCCTGGAGTTGGCACGCCAATACGCCAACGACGGCTGGCGTGTGCATGCGACGACCCGCACGCCGGCCCAGCCTGGCCCCCTCGGCGTGCTTACGGGCGACGTCGTCCTGCATGCGCTCGAGGTCCGCGAGGCGGCGCAGGTCGCTGCGCTTGCCACAGCCGTGGAGCAAGAAGGCATCGATGTCCTGATCCACAACGCCGGGGTGTCGGGCTGGGGTGGGCGCTTTTGGACCTGGAACGGACGCGAGCATCCGTGGTAACCCTGTAACGATGGACCAAGCAAGAGGAGAGAGACATGGCGCATCTCTGCTGGACCGAAGATGCCGTAAGCATCAGTAGGATCTGTGAGCGCGGCTTTGCTGTGGAACGCAAGGGACAGGCCATCCCTGGGGTGGTGTGGCATCCCGCTGCGCCGTCTGGCCCGCGGCCTCTGGTACTCATGGGGCATGGGGGAAGTGGACACAAGCGCAATGAGCGCATGGTGATGCTGGGCCGGCTATTCGCTGGCGACTACGGCTGGTATGCCGCCGCCATCGACGGCCCGGTGCATGGGGGGCGTGGGCCGGTGACCGATGCCAGCGATCCCGCCTATCGGCAGATGTGGCAGCGCCCGGAGACAGTCCAGGACATGATCGACGATTGGCAGGCAACGCTGGACGCGCTGAGTACACTCGGAGAAGTCGACACCACCCGTGTCGGCTACTGGGGCATGTCCATGGGCGCCATGTTCGGGCTGCCCTACGTCGCCAGTGACAAGCGGGTGCGAGCCGCAGTGCTGGGCAAGGCCGGGATGCGCGGCTCAAGCGTCCAGCGTAGTGGCATCGACGTACATTTCAAGACCTTTGCTCCCCAGGTCACGGTTCCAGTGTTATTCGTGATGCAGTGGGACGATGAGCGTTTTGAGCGCGAGGGGCAGCTGGATCTGTTCGACCGTCTGGGCGCCCGCGATAAGCGCTTGCATGCGTATCCAGGCCAGCACGTTGACAACGGCCCAGAGGCCTTCGAGGTCGAAGCCGCCTTTCTCAAGCGCTACCTGGAGCGCACCGAGGCGTAAGGGCATCACGCCTGCGCCTGCAGGATGGTTTGCTGCCTCTGCCCACTGCCCCGGGGATCGGGCTCGCATTGGATGAGCCGACGATTCAGCGCTGGCAAAAGGGATAGAGCATAGGTGCTAAGGAGCATAGCGTATGGCTGAGACACCGCCTGTGCGTCGCGTTGCTGTAGCCCTGTTCGAGGGCTTTACGGTGCTTGATGTCTATGGACCCGTGCAGGCCTTTGCCGCCTGCCGCATGCCTCGGGAGGATGGCACTTTCCAGCGTCTGTTTGAGATTGTTAGTATGGCTGAGCAAAGTGGGGTGGTGAAAGCCGGTGAGGGACCTGCCTCCTATGCCGAATACAGCTTCGCGAATGCCCCGGCGTTCGACATTCTCTTGATTCCTGGCGGTTTTGGGACGCGTACTGCGGTCAACAACGCGCCGTTTTTGAGTCAGTTGGCCGCGGCAGGCCAGCGGGCTGGAGTGACGGCGACCGTGTGTACGGGTTCAGCCCTGCTCGCCCGCACCGGTTTGCTGGACGACCGGCCAGCCACGTCCAATAAGCTCGCCTGGAACTGGGTACTCCAGCAGGGACCGCGGGTGCAGTGGATACGCCACGCACGCTGGGTGGATGACGGCACGATTATCACCTCTTCCGGGGTCTCAGCGGGGATTGACATGGCGCTGAGCCTGATTGCCCGGCTCAATGGTCGGGAGTTGGCCCTGGCGGCTGCCCGCTTCATGGAATATCGCTGGCATGAGGACGCTGGAGACGATCCCTTTGCCTAGGGCTTTGGCTGGGCTGCCACGCCTGGCGCGTCATGGTAATATTTTCTAGGATTACCGTTGGCTAAGGAGGGGGCACATGAAGCAATCTGGGAAAAGTGAGAAGAGGCTCGACCGCCGAGCGGTCCTGCGCCGGGGTGCGCTCGCTAGCTTAGGGATGGGGTTGTTCCCCTGGATGAGTAGAGCGCAGCGGCTGCCGCAAGCCAGAGCTGAGGTGCGCCGCTACGTCCCTCTCGGCAACACCGGGATCAAGATGTCCGACATCTCGTTTGGCGCTAGCCGCCTGGGCGCGGGGGAAGAAAACCTCGTTCGGCACGCCTTCGATCGGGGTATCAATTACTTTGACACGGCAGAGAGCTATACCGGAGGCAGCTCGGAGAGCACTATCGGTAACGCCCTGCTCGGCAAGCGCGACAAGGTCTACATCACGTCGAAGGTCAGCGCCGAGGCTACCGAACGCCAAGAAGCGCTGATGGCAACGTTGGAGGGCAGCCTGCGGCGGTTGCGCACGGATTACGTGGATGTCTACTTCAACCATGCGGTCAACGACGTGCACCGGCTGCAAAACCCTGAGTGGCACGAATTCACTGAGCGCGCCAAGCGCCAGGGGAAAATCCGTGCAACCGGCATGTCCGGACACGCCGGTCGTCTGATCGAGTGCCTGGATTATGCCTTAGGTGGGGGAAGCGTCGACGTTATTCTGGTGGCCCACAATTTCGGTCAAGATCCCAAGTTCTACCAACGTTTCACCCGTTCTTTCGACTTCGTTGCCCGCCAGCCGGACCTGCCGCGCGTCTTACGACAAGCCAAAGCCAAAGGCGTTGGCGTGGTTGCCATGAAGACCCTCATGGGCGCGCGCCTCAACGACATGCGGCCCTTTGAAAAGGGCGGGGCGACGTTCGCCCAGGCCGCCTTCCGCTGGGTCCTCTCAAATCCGGATGTCGACGGGCTGATCATCTCCATGACGAGTTCGGACCACATCGATGAGTACCTGGGTGCGTCGGGTTGGCGGTCAGCAGCGAGCGACGATCTCCCTCTCCTATGGCAATACGCTCAGATGCATGGGACGTCCTATTGCCGCCACGCCTGTAACGACTGTGAGGGCGCCTGCCCATACGGTGTGTCCATTGCTGACGTGCTGCGTACCCGGATGTACGCGCAGGATTACGGCGATATGCGGCTGGCACGCAGCGAATATGCCCTGCTCGGCATGGGGGCTTCGGCGTGCATCACCTGTGTCCAGCCACCCTGTGCGGGTGCCTGCACCCATGGTCTGCCCATCGACAAACTGCTCGCCCCGATGCACCGGATGCTGGCGACATGATGAACATCGTCATCACTGGCGCTAATGGTGCCGTCGGGACAGCCCTGATCCAGTACCTCAGCGCGGGTGTACCGCTGGGAGCTGCGCGTCTGAGAGCGCTGGTACGCAGCCCGGCAGGAGCCAGGTCTCTGCATGCACTCGGAGCAGAGGTTATTATCGTCGATTACCGTCAGCCGGAGGTGTTGCGAGGCGCTGTCGCTGGTGCGGATGTGGCTGTCCATCTGGCCGGCGCTCTGGTGCCACGACGCGGGGAAACGCTACTGCAGGCCAATGTCGAAACCACACGGGCTCTGGTTGAAGCCGCTACCTCGGCCGGTGTCAAGACTTTGGTGTATCCGAGCTTTCCCGGCGCCGATCCCGTCTCGGAGAATCGGTACCTGAGTTCAAAGGGCATGGCCGAGGCAGTCATTCAGCAGGCCGGCTTGGCAGGCGCCATCTTCCGGGTCCCGATGATCCTCGGGCCAGAAAGCCCATCGGTGGTGCAGCTACGCCGGATGGCCAGGGCTCCTCTCTTGCCACTCGTGAGCGGTGGTGCGGTACGCGTCCAGCCCATTGCTGAGGCTGACGTGCTTGCCGCCATTGCCTGGGCCATCGCTGTGGCACCCAGGCCTCTCTGCGTCCTAAATCTGGTTGGTCCCGAGACGCTGACCTATGCCGAACTCCTCCATAGGGTCTGTGCTCGGCTGGGGAAACGACCGCGAGAGCTGCGCATACCCAAAGCAGCGGCGTGGCTGAGCGCCTGCCTCGTGGGCGCGCTTGTCCCTGCTCTTGGATGGAACCGCTCTGTGTTCGACATTCTATTTAACGAGCACATGGCTGACCCTTCCGAAGCATGTGCTACCCTCCCCTTTGCGCTGACTCCGGTGCATGCAGCGCTCGACCAAGCCATCTTCGCTCTGGACTGAGGAGCCTATGTACGAGCCAAGCGTGCCCGAACCCCCATCGCTGGAGGACGTTTCCCATCGCCGCGCTGCCTGGGCCCGAGGTGTGCCCGTGGCCCTCACCGTGGCGATCTTCCTCCTCATCTTCTGGCGCATCCCCTTCGGCGCCTTCTGGCAAGCTCTGTCGAGAGCGCAATTGCTGCCTTTTCTGGCGCTCATGGGGTCGTTTTCCCTGTGTTTTTTTCTACTGGACACCTTTGTGCTGAGTAAGCTGATCCGTTGGTTCCACGGGCCGCTTCCCTACCGAGAACTCCTGCCCGTACGGGCGGTGACCTACCTGGTCTCCATTATCAACACCCAACTTGCCCAGGGTGCCCTGGCTCTCTACATTCACCGCCGCTTCAGCACTCCGCTCGCACAGATCACGAGCACGGTGGCGCTTATGATTCTCCTTGAGACAACGAACCTCATCCTATTTGCCACGGTTGGTTTCATTGCCTTTCCTGGGGGCGCACCACTGTCCCTGCTGGCTTTACCGCTGGCGCTGGCGCTGGTCTGGCTGCTCCTCATGAGTCTTGCCCGGGGCAAGCTGGGCGTCCTCGGCCAAAGACTAAGTGGCAATGTACTCCTGTCCACTTTCAGGCGTGCTCTCTTGCG
>WNGA01007178.1_pt2 | contig 20489 bp, 22 predicted proteins | sample 5400061 | NCBI WGS metagenome assembly WNGA01 (sample SAMN13153366, study PRJNA577476) | soil metagenome | isolation source: 100 cm soil or saprolite under grassland replicate 2 | place: USA:California | collected 2016-06-15
CTGACCGCGCTTTTTGCTCCCCTAATAGCCCCGCGTTCATTTGAAAAGCAGGTGCTTTCCAAGCAGAATACGGCTCCAGAATGGCTCGTTAAGGTATTTCCCAATATGAAGCCTTATATCAAAGTTGACAACAGTTTTCCACTGGGCGCGGATTACGTGGGCCGGGATTTATTCAGCCGCATCGTATATGGGTCGCGGGTTTCCCTCTCGGTGGCATTTATCGGTCCGTTGATCAGCTTGTTGATCGGCGTCCTATATGGAAGCATCTCAGGATATTTTGGGGGCCGGGTCGATAATATCATGATGCGCATTGTGGATGTCCTCTATGCTTTCCCCAGCTTGCTGTTCATCATTCTTCTGCTAGCGTTTTTCCGGACAGGCAATGCTGATTTCAAGGTGGGTACCTTTCCATATGCGCTCAGCCAGATCGATAAAAGTATGGGAGGATTGTTTTTCATCTTTGTTGGCATCGGCTTAACCGCCTGGGAAACCATGGCGCGTCTGACTCGGGGACAGGTGCTATCCGTTCGTGAGAAAGAGTTCGTCGAAGCGGCGCACACGATTGGCGCAACAAACTCCCGCATCATGTTTCGCCATATCCTCCCGAATATTCTCGGGCCATTGGTTGTTAACGAAACTTTGGCCATCCCTAGTTATATCGCAACGGAGGCATTTCTCTCCTTCATTGGTTTGGGTGTAAACCCTCCGACACCCTCGTGGGGCTCCATGATCTCGGATGGTGCTCAGGTGATTCGTACTTATCCAAATCAAACTATCTTCCCGGCGCTTGCATTGGCAATTACGATGTTCGCTTTTAATTTCCTGGGTGATGGCTTACGGGATGCTCTTGACCCTCGCTTGCGTGGCACCCAGTAAAAAAATGGTTCTTTGAGAATTTCTGGGGTGGATACCTCTTCACGGCAAATCCTAAAGAACCAAAAAATACGCTTGTTAGAACTGAGAGGATGCGATAGGATTCGGGCGATAAGACCCGAATCCTATTTTTTCAAGGAGCGCCTCATGGCCGGGACCATAGAATTGTTTCGGAAACCCATTGCTTTTCTTACTCTTTGTGTTTTTTTACTTTCGGCCTGTCTATCACCTGTCAATGGTACCAAGCCCACCGCAGTGCCGACAGAAACCCTTGCGCCTCTATTCACACCAACTCCCGCGACGCGCGAATTAACTGTGTGCCTTGGCGAAGAACCAAACACGCTTTATCCCTTTGGCGGACCGAATGCCGCCGCCCGCAGTGTATTGGCTGCAGTATATGATGGCCCTATAGACATGGTGGGATATGAATATCAACCTGTGATCCTCTCTCAAATCCCATCGCTTGCCAACGGCGATGCACAAATATCCAGAGTCAGCGTTCAGCCTGGAAGCCAGGTAGTGGATGCTGATGGAAATCTCGTTCTGCTGGAATCAGGTGTGAAAGTCCGTCCTGCCGGTTGCCGCGCTGACAACTGCGTGATCAAGTACGATGGTGTAAGTCCGATCGAAATGGATCAAGTGATTGTTACTTTTCGCATGCGGGGCGATGTGACTTGGTCTGATGGTACACCACTCACTGCCGACGACTCAGTCTATGCATATACACTCGCGTCCGATCCGAGTGCAATCGCCAACACCTATTTGATTGATCGTACACAAACTTACGAAGTTGCAGACGCGCAGACCGTACAATGGTGGGGCAAGCCGGGTTTCATGGATGCAACATACTTCACCAATTTCTTCGCACCTGCGCCTAAGCAAGCCTGGAGCCAGTTCTCCGCAGATCAATTAGATACGATCGATGTCTCTTCGCGCGCGCCTATGGGCTGGGGTGCGTATATCATTCAAGAGTGGGCCGCGGGCGATCACATTAAGCTTACAAAGAACCCTTATTACTTCCGCGCTATGGATGGCTATCCTAAATTTGATACGCTTACTTTCCGATTCATCGCAGACCCCAATACTGCCTTGAGCGAATTAGTTGCAGGCCGTTGTGACATTCTTGATCCTACTGTTCGACTTGATGGTCAAGCCGCCTTGTTGCAGGAAATGCAGGCAGGTGAACAAGCGCAAACCTTCTTTGCATCCGGTATGACCATCGAATGGCTTGGACTTGGCATTACACCTGCTACATACGATGATGGTTATGAAACAGTAAATGCAAAAGATCGCCAGGATATATTTGGTGACCCGCGCACAAGGCAGGGCATCGCCTATTGTCTCGATCGCCAGAAAGTTGTGAACACTGTATTATTTAGCCTCACAACCGTGCCGACAACCTACATTCCACCTGAACATCCACTCTACGATAAAAACATCGCGCCAATTCCTTTCGATCCTACATTGGGCATCTCCCTGCTCGAGCAGGCGGGGTGGAGAGACCTGGATGGAGACCCTGCCACGCCGCGCCAGGCAGTGACAGTTAAGAACGTGGCCCCGGGCACATCTTTATTGCTGAATTACTACACCACGACCGCCACACAACGCAGGCAAGTGGTGGACATCCTCACACAATCCCTTGCACAATGCGGTATTGGCCTCAACGTGCAATATTTCTCCCAAAATGATCTCTATGCACCCGGACCAGATGGTCCGCTCTTTGGCCGCCGCTTTGACCTGATCGAATATGCGATGGGTGTCAATGGCATCGAGCCACCCTGTGAATGGTTCACGAGTGAGGAGATTCCCTCCGCCGGAAATAGCTGGATCGGTACAAATGTCACAGGTTATAAGAATACCGAATACGACGCGATTTGTAGCGCAGCGCGCCTTGCTTTGCCTGATGAACCTGCTTATGCTGATTCTTATCGTCAGACGGAAAATATCTTCTCATCCGATTTACCTGCCATCCCACTTTATTATCGCTTGCGGGTGGCCGCAGCGCGACCCGATGTATGTCACTTTGACCTTGACCCGTCTGCGAACCCAATGTGGAACATAGAAGCTTTCGATAAAGGTGGGGCCTGCCAGAATTGATACAACGTCTCGTCTTCGCCACGCTTTTGCTGGCTCTCATGCTCGCAGCTTGCGCGGCACCCCCTAGTCCGGTTCAGGCTACGCCTCAACTCGCTTCTATACCAACTAGCACCTCAGCGCCAGCAGGGATCCCGCATGCACCAGAAATTCGATTTGCGTTGATCGGAGAGCCAACGGATGTTAACGTCTGGGCCTTGTTCGATGAGCAAGGTGCAAGGGCAAATGAACAGCCAACGCCTGTAATTCAAGAGGACGATTTCTTTACATCCACTGTAAAGCTTCGTTCCGGTTTGAAGTGGACAGATGGTTTACCTTTCACAGCCGATGATGTGGCGTTTACAGTCAATACCGCAGTCCAGTTTGAGTTAGGTTTTGATTGGAAAGCCTATTATTCGCCAGATTATCTTGCACGTGTCGAAGCCGTTGATTCAAATATGGTCAAGTTTTACTTCAAACAAAAACCAAATGTAGGCGTCTGGCAATATGGTGCGTTGCAGGGACCGGTCGTCCAAAAGGAATTCTGGGAATCCAAAATTAATTCTGCCGTCGAGCTTTTACCAGATGACACTCTGCGCTCTTCGATCTCGGATGCTCGGGCGCGTATCGCGCAATACCAGCCAATTGTGGATTCTTTGAATGCCGAGTTTTATACTTTGCAATCGCAGGGTAAACAATCCCGAGAACTTGAGGTAAATATCAAACGCAATCAAGGCAACCTGAATGAGGCTAATAATGATCTGGCGAAAGCCCTCGCAGAATATGCTGACAAACTGGGAGCTGCGCATCAGGCGCTTTATGCACTAGACGACCAAAATGAACCAACACTCGGTGTGTGGATGCCTGCTGATAAGGAAGATGATGCATTTATTAATGTAGTAAACCCAGATTTTCCGTTTGAGAAACCCAATTTTGACCGGGTTATTTATACGGTCTTTGACGATATCAATTCTGCGTATAATGCCTACAAAGATGATGACGTAGATGTCTTAATCAGTTCCTATGGAGGGGGACAGGAGTTAACCGCTCCTTCCTATCCAACCAGCAGTGCGCGTTTTCTTGTTTTCAATCCAAAACGAGATGTGTTTGCAGATCCTGCTTTGCGTAAATCAATTTCCTGTATTCTAGCCACCTCTGCAATGATGTCTGGTCAGGAATGGGCATATGATGGCTTTGTTTTGCCTGGACCATGGTTGAAGGGTGAACCGAATTCGAACTGTTCAGGCCTTTCAAAAGAGGAAAAAATCCAAAAGTCAGTGAGTATCCTTAAGGATGCTGGTTACTCGTGGTTACAGGAACCGACTGTGGAGCAAGCCGGGGCGGGGTTGAAACTGCCCGATGGCAAACCCTTCCCCTCGGTAACGTTGCTAACGACATCCGTACATTATGATCGGTGGCGCGAAACTGCAGGGATTTCCATCGAAATGCAGGCTCAATACCTGGGGATTCCGGTAAGCAGACAGGAGACCGACCTCGAGACAATTCGCTATTCTGTTTACAGCTCGGTCAATTATGATATCGCCATCCTTGGCTGGCAATTGAGCGAATACCCCGGCTATTTGTGTCAGTGGTTCCAGTCACCAGGTCCGTTTGCTTATAACGAAGACAAATTTGGATCCGTGTGTGATGCGCTTAATTCGACAGCCGACCTTGAAACAGCGCGCCGGGCCTCGCAGGACATCCAATCCATTTTGATGGAAGATCTTCCCTTTATTCCATTGTATCTGGGTATGGGGTTTGAAAACTATCAAAATGTCACCTACCCGTTCGATACCGTGTTGAACGGGCTTTCAGGTTTATACGGCGCGCCGTCTTTGGCTATCCCATTGCATTAAACCTTGCTATAATGCATGAATTCTATATTCAGGAGCCCGCTGTGGCACAAAACGATAACAAGCCTTTGCTGGAAGTCCGCAACCTAAAAACTTATTTTTATACCGAGGATGGCCTCGTGCGTGCAGTGGATGGCGTGAGTTTTGAAGTCTATCCAGGAGAGGTACTTGGTCTTGTGGGTGAATCGGGTTGTGGTAAAAGCGTGACGTCGCTTTCGATCATGCGTTTGATCGGTCTTTCAGGTGAATGACCAGATCGCGGAAGTGTTGAATATCCATAAGGATTTTGGTAAAGAGGCTGGCAAGAAACGCGCAGTCGATCTTTTGAAAATGGTAGGAATTCCGGATGCTGAGCGTCGCGCCGAAGCCTTTCCGCATGAACTTTCCGGCGGTATGGCCCAACGGGTAATGATCGCCATGGCGCTGGCATGTGTACCTGAACTGTTGATTGCCGATGAACCGACAACTGCGCTGGATGTAACCATCCAGGCACAGATTTTAGATTTGATGCGCGATCTGCGCGAGAAAATGGGCACTTCTGTGATCCTGATTACACACGACCTGGGTGTGATCGCGGAAATGGCCGAGCGCGTGGCAGTGATGTACGCAGGTGAGATTGTGGAGCAGGCAGAAGTAAATTCGCTGTTTGAACAACCTCTGCACCCATATACCCAAGGCTTGATCGGTTCTATCCCCGTACTTGGGAAGATTAAAGACCGGTTGGATGTCATTCCTGGTTCGGTACCCAACCTTGTTGATCTGCCGCCAGGCTGCCGTTTTGCACCGCGCTGTTCCGCACGTGAAAAATATGGGTGTAAGATTTGCGCCGAACAGAGGCCGGATTTAATTGAAGCCGCTCCCGGTCATTTGGTGCGTTGCTGGTTATATCAAAGTACAGAAGGCCATGAAGCGCCGTTGAAGGCCCGCTGATCGAGGCAATATGGAAATCGAACATCTCATTCCGGAACCACTCAGCATGAGTGAAACCATAGAGCCTCGCAAGGCTGAAATTCTGGTCGAAGTACGTAATCTGGTGAAATATTTTCCGGTGCGTGCCGGTTTGATGCAGCGTATTGTCAACTGGGTGAAAGCAGTGGACGATGTGAGCTTTGTCGTTCGCAAAGGCGAGACTCTCGGCCTGGTAGGCGAGTCGGGTTGCGGCAAGACGACCGTTGGGCGCTCCATGTTGCGCTTGATCGAACCGACATCCGGGGCAGTGCAATTTGAAGGCAAAGATGTTCTGGCTTTGCGCGGGCGTGAACTTAAGAATGTTCGTCGGCACATGCAAATCATTTTCCAGGATCCATACGCCTCATTGGATCCGCGCGTTCCTATCGGGGAATCGGTCATGGAAGGTCTGCATATCCATAATATCGGTTCACGCAAAGAACGCTTCGACATTATGATCGAGACCCTCAAGAAAGTGGGACTTGAAAATTATCATGCCCGTCGTTACCCGCACGAATTCTCCGGCGGCCAGCGGCAGCGCATTGGAATCGCACGTGCCCTCGCCTTGCGCCCAAACTTTATCATTTGTGATGAGCCGGTCTCTGCCTTGGATGTCTCGATCCAATCGCAAGTGCTAAATATTCTCAAGGATTTGCAAAAAGAGTTCGGCCTCACATATCTCTTTATTGCCCACAACCTGAGCGTCGTAGAGCACATCTCGGATCGTGTGGCTGTAATGTACCTTGGCAAGATAGTAGAACTGGCCGATCGCGTTGAATTATATAAAACTCCGCTTCATCCTTATACGCAGGCTTTAATGTCTGCCATCCCAATACCCGATCCAAAACTCAGGCGTAAGCGCACGATTCTCAAAGGGGATGTGCCCAGCCCAATTAACCCGCCGAAAGCTTGCCGCTTTCATACGCGCTGTCCGATTGCAGAAAGAATCTGTTCAGAGGTGGAGCCTGAACTCCGTGAACTTAAGCCGGGTCATTTTTCCGCTTGTCATTTTTCTGAAAGATTTCTCTAAGCAATTCGATGATAAAGTGAAATATTATGAAACACGGTATTCTCATCGTTGATGATCAACGCGATATTTTGCGCCTTTTGCGTTCGACGCTTGATACGCTCAAGAATGCCGATTTAAAAATTTTCGAAGCTCCATCTGGAGAAGAGGCATTACTGGAAGCCGCGCACAACAAAATTGATCTGCTGGTCGCTGATTATCTATTGCCTGGCATCACCGGCGTTGAATTGATGCATAAGATCCGTGGCAGGAATCCCGATGTAAAAGTAATCTTAATCACTGGCATATCCAACCGCAAGGCGCGCGATGAAATGCTTAACGCCGGAGCGATAGCCATCTTTGATAAACCCATTCCCTTAGCCGATTTTTTGGATGTGGTCGAACGCGGACTCGGCCTCGTACGGACTATTTTTCCCGCCTCTCAAGCCGCTGATGAAAGAATTGCGTCGCGTATTTCGCGACTATCTGACCTGCTCACCAATTTCAGGCAGGATATCCAGGCCCAGGCAGTTTTCCTGCTTAATGATCGCGGCTTAGTTCAGGCTCGCGCCGGTGACCTACGCGATAGCAGTATGGAAGTTTCCCTGCTTTCGGCACTGATGGCAATCCACGGCGCTGGTTTGAAAGTCTCGCGTTATATTCGCCAGGATATGCTGGACGCCTATTATGTATTCAGAGGTGGCGACCATGATCTCATTTTCATCCCAGTCAATCCCTTGTATGCCATCCTTGTAGCAGGAGATGGGCTATCTAAAGAAGATAAGATCCGCGACATGATAGCGTCATTATCGGTTGTACGTAATGAACTGAACCGTACCCTTAACTCCATGGGCGTGACCGGGGAATTGCAAATGCCCTCCGAACCTGTGACCAGGCCAGTGCCTGCTTCGAGCCCAAACAAGGGAAAAATAAACGAACCGCCTGAAGCGTCTGTTTCTCCTGAAATGGAAACCTTGTTCAAAGAAGCTGACCAAAAGAAAGTGAAAGCAAATGATGTGGATGCCTTCTGGGATAAGGCCGCGGAAAAACATGGCAAGGCTCCTGTCAGTCCGGAAGTACTAACATACGAACAAGCACGCCAGCTTGGCTTGACTCCGGATAAAGGAAAGCAATAATTTTGTGATACAATCTTGCCCGCACTGGGGCGTGGTGCAAGGGCAGCACACCAGCCTTTGGAGCTGTGGATCTTGGTTCGAATCCAGGCGCCCCAGCCTGATAAATCCCGCGTAGGCGGGGCTTCTTTTCTATATCGTACTGCAATATTGCGCTGAACATCATTCTTTTTCAGAAAATATATAGAACGGGTTAGATGTTTTGCAAGAAGCAGTAAAAACAGGATTGCGTGGCCCCGCCGCACAAACCTGTTTTTTGTTTCCTTCACCCTTCATCCTCTCCGATAGGAAAGGGTTAGATGAGGGAAGTTATGAGGTGACATTATGAAGGTAACAGCCATCCTACTTGCAGCCGGACAGGGAACACGCATGAAATCATCCCTGGCAAAAGTTTTACATCCTATCGCGGGCCAACCGATGATCTGGCATTCGCTGGCAGCGATCACATATTCCACCACGGAGAAGCCAGTCGTAGTCATCGGTTACGGCGCAGACGATGTTGTCAAGTTCCTTGGTGATTCTGCCGAGACAGTATTGCAGGAGCCACAACTAGGAACGGGCCATGCGGTGATGCAAGCCGAAGCTTTATTGAAGGGCAAAACGGATCTGGTGGTTGTCTGTTATGCAGATATGCCTTTATTGCGCGGAGAGACTTTACTGAAACTGGTTGAAACACAGAATAAGAACTCAGGGCCAATGTCCATGCTAACGGTGATTGCCGATGATCCCCGCGGATTCGGCCGCGTGATCCGTAAACCAGATGGGACAGTGGAAGCAATTGTCGAAGAGTACGGGGCAACACCTGAACAGAAGAAGATCAAAGAATTGAATGTAGGTGGATATTGTTTCAAAGCCGAATGGCTGTGGGACGCGTTGCATCGCATTCCAAAGAATCCTCAAAAGGGCGAATATTACTTAACCGATACTGTTGAACTGGCAGTCAGAGATAATTTGCCCGTGCAGGCTACTGTCCTGGATAATTTGCAGGAGACCATTGGCATTAACACACGTGTGCATCTCTCCGAGGTCGAAGCTGCGATGCGAGTCCGCATCAACCGCGAGCAGATGTTGAACGGTGTGACAATGATGGATCCAACGTCCACTTACATTGATGTAGGTGTGAAAATCGGCAAAGATACTACGATCATGCCCAATACGTATCTTCACGGTAAAACGGAAATTGGTGAAAGCAATATGATCGGACCAAACGCGATCATCCGTGATTCGAAAATTGGCAATCGTTGCAAAGTGCTTGCGTCTGTCATGGAAAGCGCAGTACTCGAAGATGACGTGGACATTGGCCCATTTGCGCGATTGCGCAAAGGCGCGCATTTGATGGATCATGTCCATATGGGCAATTTCGGAGAGGTTAAAGATTCGACGCTTCACCCTGGCGTGAAGCTGGGCCATTTCTCTTATATCGGTAACGCGCAGATTGGTGCAGATACGAATATCGGCGCGGGGACGATCACTTGCAATTTTGATGGTGAGAAAAAACATCCTACCGAGATCGGCGAAGATGTATTCATCGGCTCAGATACAATGCTTGTGGCACCAATAAAAATTGGTGCTGGTGCGCGCACGGGTGCTGGTGCAGTAGTGACCAAAGATGTGCCGGAGGATACACTGGCGGTGGGCATGCCGGCACGAGCAATAAGGAAAGTAGAACGGAAATCTAAAAAATAAAACCACTGAGACGCGCAGTCACAGAGAATTAATAACTCTGTGTCTCAGTGTCTCTGTGGTGAGAAGAGCTTATGTCCCTCACCAATAAAGAACGCCAATCCTTAATAGATCTTGCCAACGAGGCCCGCAAAAAAGCTTACGCGCCGTATTCGAAATATAAGGTCGGCGCGGCATTGCGGACAAAAAATGGAAATATTTATACAGGTGTGAATGTCGAGAACGCCGCGTATCCGCAGACAATGTGCGCCGAGCGCGTCGCGATCTTCAAAGCTGTATCCGAAGGTGAAAAAGAGTTTGAAGCACTTTCTGTAGTTACAGATAATGGCGGCTCGCCCTGCGGTGGATGCCGCCAGGTGCTAGCTGAGTTTGGTCTTGATACGATTGTATTAATTGCAAACAGAGAAGGAAGATTGGTAAAAGAAATGACTGTGAAAGAATTATTGCCTGAGGCTTTTACGCCGGAGCAGTTAGAAAGCAATTAGACGAGAGAACACGTAGACACGTGTGTACTTGTATACCTGTCTACCTGTTTACTTATTTACATCACTCCCATGCCCGAATTTCGTTCCTTCCGTGCCGATAGTGTTGTCCTCCGCCACAGTAACTGGGGCGAGGCTGACCGTTTGCTTGTATTATATACTCGCGAGCAAGGCAAACTTCGTGCGATTGCCAAAGGCGCGCGTAAAGTTACTTCACGTAAAGCAGGTCATCTCGAACCCTTTACACACGTGACTCTTCAACTCGCCAAAGGCCGCGACCTTCTTATCGTCACGCAAGCCGAGACGGTGAACGCGTTTCTCCCCTTGCACGATGATTTGATCAAGACGGGGTATGCCGCGTATATCGTTGAATTGCTAGACCGCTTTATATATGAAGAGGAAGGTCCGAATCCATCCCTGTTCAAGCTTTTGATTGAATCACTTGACCGAATTGAAAAAGACACAGAAGCCTGGCTGGCTGTCCGTTATTATGAAATGAGGTTGCTGGACTTCCTCGGTTTTCGCCCGCAACTGTTTCAGTGTGCGAATTGTGGACGCGAGATTCAGGCTGAGGATCAATTCTTCTCTTTCACCGCGGGTGGTGTGATTTGCCCGCGCTGTGGACGAGGACTGCCAAACTTACATCCGATTTCGCTCGAAGCGCTCAAGTACCTGCGTCATTTCCAACGCTCGAGTTACCGCGATTCTTTTCGTGCGCGGCCCAGCCTCGAAGTCCAGAAAGAGACCGAAGCCCTCATGCAGGACTATTTCACTTATTTGTTGGAACGTGAGTTGAATACTCCGGGGTTTCTCAAGAACGTTAGAAAATGAGATGGTGGGAACTAGTCATTCACGGATTCGTTTTGCCCAGTTCAAAATAAAGATCCAAGCGGCTGCCACGACGACATGCTTGAGAATTCTCCATAGCAGGATTTGGAACCAGCGCCACTTGAACGAATAGATAACTTGCGTAACAACCCAGCGTACAAAAAGAGATTGGCCCAGCCCGCTTCGCGCAAGCCGATGCTTGTATCCGTCAAACGAGAATTCATCCCGCTGAAACGACTCGCCGATTTCGCGCGCCGCAATGACTCCATATCCAAGAGCGATGCTGATGCCCTCACCGAAGATTAGGTCTGCGCCCGCAGCGTCTCCCACGAGTGCCGCGACTTCTTTAAATTGTAGGGTACTGTGCTAAATTTCAAGGGATAAAATTCATTGTAACCCTGTACGTTTCGTCTTATTTTAGTGGAACGTACAGGGTAACCCTGTACGCTTCTTTCCAATGTAATGAGACGTACAGGGTAACCCTGTACGCTTCTTTCCAATGTAATGAGGCGTACAGGGTAACCCTACAGCCCAATATGGTTGCCCCACCCGAACTCAGGCGGGGTTGCGGTACTAGTAACGCGCGCGGCACCGAAATTTGTTCTGCAATGAAACTCATATTGCAGTTGTATTTTCAGCAAAGTAAAATGATATAAATCCAAGCTGGATTTATGGTTATTATGCGTCTCGCCTAAGAAATTATCGGAAAAGTGAAATACTTAACAAAGGGCTTATCACTGGAGTGAAGGAGCAATACATATATCGCTTAGTGTGAAGGTTTTCTTTTGCAGGTCGAATTGAGTTTAGAGGTCGTTATGAGCAATAACAGGCATGCCATAGTCAAAGAACAATCAATTGTTTCAAGGTTCGCGCTGGTTGTCATCGTCATGTTAGCTGTAAGCATGATTACCTTGATTCTCATTCAGAGATTGAAGCCATCCGATAGCAGCACGCAAGATGGATCTATTGATTTTGAGCATAACCTAGAGGAATTTACACCTGGCCAGGCCATCACTGCCAGCGTTGGGAACATAACCGTCTATGTACCGGAAGATTCGACCAATTTGAAGGGCAATATTTCTATTATCCCACGTGAACCCAATATGTTTGCATCCGCAGGGGAAGCTGAGTGGAACCGTCCTCAGATCGTCAATGTAGAATTCCAGACATCAGAAGGTGCAACGCATGTTACCTTTTCCAATCCCATCCAAATATGTTTCAGCATGACTGAAGAACAATGGCCGGATTTTCTCAGGCAACCTGATAGATTTCAGGTTCAATACTACGCCGAAGAAAAGAATCCACCTGTGTGGGAACCCTTGCCTGTGACAAACTATCCTGACCGGTTGCAGTTATGTGGTCAGACTTACCATTTGTCAATATTTGCATTAGCTATTAAGTCAGAGGCGATCTTTCCCATAACAGGCCCAATCGCAACTTCAACCCTGACTTCAACTGAGCCCTCCTTTTCTTCTGTTAAGATCCCTGAACTTAATCAGAATTCTGGTGCTCATGATAACGATTCTGATGAAACCCCCAATAATCTATCCCCCACAAATCCTCCACCTACCGACCCTCCACCAACAGATCTTGCACCAACAGGTCCTGCACCGACTGATCCATCGGTCACTGATCTACCTGCTGACCCTGCACCAACCGATCCGCCTATCACTGATCTTCCACCCACAGACCAAGCACTACCATAACAAATCTTCGGGAATTTAATGTACCAATCACACTTCTAACTAGGAAGTTGTGCTATCTTTACAGCGTCAGAGATAATAGGAATTCAAGAATTTGTTTGAGGGAGCGAATCACCATGGCCGGTCAAGGTCACTTGGAGTTTCATATATAACAATCAAAAATATAGAAGAGGGACGTTAAATAAGATAGGAAAGCTCCAAGTTGGTTGAAAGGATCAATAAATGCTAAAAAAAATACTTACGGGCCTATTGATTGGCATAAGCTCGCTCTTATTAATCTTGAGCGTCCTGGGAATTGGCCTAGTATGGGTTTATAACGAGCCACTAACACAGACATCAACAGCACGATTAAAGGAAATTGACACCGAGTTGATGCAAGTTCAGACATCTCTTCAAAGTGCCAAAATGGAAGTGGAGCGTGCTCTGCGGATCATTGAATCGATAGAAAAGTCGATGTCTTCCTTGTCAAATAAGACGACCGACATTCAAAGTTTTTTGGAAGAAATTAATAGTACCCTGGACGACAAACTAATTCCTGGCTTGAAGACAACCAGGGAGAAAATTGTCCAAGTGCGAGGCACTGTGGAAAGTATACGTTCAGCTCTGGAGAATATCAACGCGCTTCCCTTTGGCTTAAACCTGCCTGGCGATCAAATGCTGTCGGATATTCTTGGAGAAGTTGACTCAATGGATAAACAGGTTGCCGATGTGCAAGACCTGGCTCAACGGGCATCTACTTTCATGAATGATACGTCTTTTGCAGTGGGTGGTGATTTCAATGAAACCAAACAACATCTCCAGGATCTGCTCCAGGTGTTGAATGACTACGAACAAAAGGTTACTAGCTGGCGTTCTCAGGTACAAATGCTACTTGTATCGGTACCACGCTGGATAGACAACGCTTCAATTATTCTGACTATTTTCCTGCTCTGGTTTGGGTTTTCCCAATTCGGATTGATGTTGCATGGACTGAGCATTCAAAGAGGAGAGGATCCTCTGAAAGTGATCCGCAGACGTCCCCCACAGATAGATTCATCCGAAGAATGAGCTATTGGACACTAAATAATAACCGTAAAGTCAATGAGTCATGGTCGCTACGCATATACTCCTGACCAGGTCTCGAATTGACGTTCATCGTGCTCATCATCTGTGTAGAAGGTGAGATAGGTAAGCGCCTCGTATGGTACGAATCTCTGCTCCTTCGGATTTTTGATTGCCAAATCAAAATAAGTATGCCAGGTGCCCGAGTTAAAATATACCTGGCTTTTTGTGTAAGACGTCCCACCTTCGGCATCCAGGGGCACAATCTCATGATGGTGGGTATGACCATAGACAATGTAGCGAGCCTTGTTGTTGAGGAGAGCGGGCTCGCTCAGAGCATGAACGGCGAATGAGTTTTCGACATCCCACATTCGCTTTCGCACCCAGAGGGCAACATCATTGATTGTGGAAAACGATGCTCGTTCCGAAAGTTTTAGTATTAGCTGCATCGCATCCACAACGTCGAATTGGAAAGCCTTGTCCGCTTGATGGACAAAATCAAGTTGCAGAAACTCGTCAGCAAGACGATCCCATATTTTTTTGAGATCATTTTCCAGGGCAGGAGTGCCTGCGTGGTTTCTAATCTGTCCGCTGATCCAGAGTGAAGTAGCCAGAGCTGGGCGGATATTTGTGATTCGGCGCAGGCTGTCCACAATACCCGCAGGTAACTCATCACCATACTGGTTCTGCACTACAACAGGGTAACGGTTACATACATCCATTGTAAAAACGTCGCCCAGCGTGGCGTAGTTTCTGCCTTTCTCGCGGTCGAAATTGAATTTATCGAAACAATCACCGTGGCGGCCCAGGACTTTGTACCTTTCAAAGAGTTCTTCTAAAAAAGGAGACTCTTCCGCATCATATGGGAACGGAGAGGCTGGATTGCTCAACCCGATCTTCTCAATGATCTCCTGGCGGATCTGGTCGAAAGCCTTTCCTTCAAGATGATAGTACCAATCGTGATTGCCAACCATGTAATGGAATCGGACCTTGATCGGAATCCGTTCCTTGCTTTGAAGGTCGGGGGTCAAATAAACCAGATTGCCATTTGCGCAATTGTACAGGACTTCTAATGACTCTTTATTCTCCTCAAAGATCGCCCGCGTGACTTCCAACAGCTTCGGTGCGAAATATGGGTTATCCGGGTCACTCCACGGTCGGACGTATTTCTCGTCACTAGGCAATGTGTTCAACCAGCGTGTAGAGTGAAGCGGATCAAGAATATCGCCCATCAACACCACGTCAAGATTTTCGATTGGATGGAAAGTGCCATCTTTGCTTACTGAGGCAAAATTGGCAGTCTCGCGCAGGCGTTTGGCAAACAAGTGGAACGCGCTTGCCGGAATGGGCGCCGCTGTAGTTCCATCTCCTAGGTGTAAGTCACTGATAATCACCAGCATAAGTTTTCTCCTGCCACTAAATCATAGACGAATTATAGTCCGAATACGCGAATGGGGGATGTATAGATAAGGTTATGTGTGTTCTTTTTCCTATATATGGCTCAACCACAGGTTGACCCTAAATTCCCCCCGAAAAACCTACCTCGGGGGATTGTTATTTCATTTTCTTTGGATTAATCTGATATGCCCTGTAACATTGATCGACTTTTCAAGGATCTAAGAATGACATCATCAAGACAACCGCTGCATGTGTTTTTTGCCTATGCACATGATGATAAAAGGGCAATTCGTAATCTTTACAACCGTATGGTTAGGGAAGGTGTACAAGTCTGGTTGGACGAAGAAAAAATACTCCCCGGACAAGATTGGGAGTATGAAATCCGCAAAGCGATACGCAGAAGCGATGTGATCATCGTTTGTCTTTCAAAACAATTCAGCCGACAAAGAGGCTATCGCCAAAAGGAACTACGCATCGCTCTTGAAGAAGCAAATTTGCTTCCTGAAGGTGCAGTCTTTATTATTCCCGTTCGTTTGGAAGAATGTGATGTACCTGAAAACCTGCGTCGTTGGCAGTACGTGGATTTATTTGAACCGGATGGTTTCAAAAAATTGATGCGCGCCATACGGGGACGTGCGACATCAGTCTAAACAGTTAGATGGTTTCGCAATGGAAATATGTTCTCTCGCTAGCTCATTTATGCTCTCACCAAATCTTGTTTTGGTTTGGCTGATATCTATCAAGGAACTGCCTGGTTGATAATGGGAATTGTTTGAATTATGCGAACGATTAAAAACGACAGGATAAAAACAACTGTGGTTACGAACGGTATGCTCCAGAGAGGATTGCCTATAAACGTGTTCAAGCCGACAAAAGGAATTCTATTACTTAAAACTTCTATAATAAGAACGTGAATTAGATAAATCCCGAAACTGCCGGATGCCAGAGATCTTGTGATTGACTGAATTCTAGGAGACGTGAAAATCTTCGCCTCTGATATCTCCTTGAGCAGCAAAAACGCTGCTCCCGACGCTAAAATCACATTCATGCTTACAAGTTCATAAAAAAAGCCGTCGAATTGACCGGAATTGAGGGTTAGAAGATAGGTACCTGCTATTGTGGCCGATACACTTAACACCCCAACCACGATGGATAGAATGATCCCATAGCGAGACAAGGTCATTTCGCCCAGCAAATAGCCAAGAAATAAAAAGGATACAAACCCTGTTAATGGCACGCCGATGTTGATCTTAAAGTTCCAGAACCGGTTGGCGATTGCCAAGCCTGGCTGAAACACCAGCCATAACCCGATAAGATACCAGAGAATCTTTTTGTCAGTATCGGGTTTGATCATCAGGCGTAAAACAGGTAAGACTAGATAGATGCCTATCAGGGAATATAAAAACCATAGGTGATAATACGCGCCTTTGATCAGCAATAAATACGATATAAGCTTTGGAGTACAGGTATGATCTCCACAATACCACAGCAGGTAGACCACTGACCATACGACAAGTGGAACCAGCAACTTCGGTATTCGTTTGGTGTAGAAGCTGCGCAGGCTCTCTGACCGGGGTAAGAGTAAATAACCGCTGATCATAAAAAACAAGGGAACCGAGATACGTGCAACCGACCCGTAAATATTAGCGATCATCCACTGCTCATTCGGAATTTCTCCCCATACATTGGTCAATTGTCCGGAAACATGAATCATCACTACCAGATAAATTGCAGTTACACGGATAAGATCCACCCAGTAAATGGTCTGTTTCTGGTCCGTTTGTGCATTCATAAGATTTGAATTTTATTTGGATTTAGATATCCAGTCTTCCACAACCAACCCTTTAACGCGTTGAAATTCTTGTACATTATTCGTAACAATAACTGCATTGAGACTCATTGCGTGAGCGGCAATCAGCATATCCATCGAACCTATCGGTTGGCCATTACTTTCTAACTCTGCGCGGATTTTTCCATAAGCAAGCGCGGCATTGAGATCGAAATCGGACAAAACAAGTGGCAGAAGGAATTGTTCCAGTGCGGACTTATTCTGCTCTGGCCGCGCGCTTTTTTCCACCCCGTGGAAGAGTTCCGCCAATGTAATGGACGAAATCCCCACATCGCCAGGTTCATGCGAAGTCAATCGTTTGAGTAACGCCTGTGGTTTTTGGCGGATGAGCGCAATGCAGATATTGGTGTCCAGCAGGTATTTCATGAAAAAGCACTGTCGCGTGGTTGTATGGGTGGCTGAGTTCGCTCTTGCATAAAATCACTAGAAAACAGCGAAAGGCTGTCTACGAGTGATTGCCATGGCGCGCTATAGGGAAGCAAGATGACTGCGTTGCCCATTTTCTTCACATAGACGCGATCACTCTTGAAGCGGAATTCCTTCGGCAGGCGCACGGCTTGACTTTTACCGTTTTGAAATAATTTGGCAGTTTCCATAAATCACCTTTGGATATATATTATTAGTATATACTATTTTCCCCGATTCCACAAGCCGTGCCGCTCGTAATTTAAAACCTTTGTGTTCCTTAGTGACCTTTGTGGTTAAAGAACTTATGCTATCACCAAATTCATTCCTACTGGCATCTCATCCCACGTTCTACCTTCAAGAATTCTCCCTGCTTTTTTCTTTTGTACTCCTCCCCATTGTTTAAAGAAGAATGGTACATGAGCACGCACACATTGATTCCGTATATCAACTACCCATGCTGGATCGATTGGCCTCGCCTTTGGACCAGATTTGCCACCTGCTATGGATGCCTGCGCGGTGTACAGGAAATCGTGGGCATATTGGTATAATTAACATATGAACCCATCCATTACACATGACCGCGAAGAAGAAACAATTGAATCCAAAGTCCTTTGGCTTCGCTCATTGACTCTTGCCGAGCGCATGGACATGCTCTGCGCGTTTACAGAACTGTTGCTAATGACAAACTCAAAGATCCTGGAGCAATGCAATGCTCAACCTATTGAAGGATGTGTTCCTGCATTGCAAGGAAGGTGAGGTATGTTTACTCATATTGCATATAAACCTGAAATTCTAAGTGGCAAACCGCATATTGCTGGCACACGTCTAAGTATAGAATTTATCCTTGAACTCTTCGCCAGCGGTGCGACCAAGGATGAAGTACTAAAGGCATATCCGCAATTGACCGCCGAGGCAGTTGAAGAAGCATTGAAATATGACGCACAATCTATGTAACTATTGAAATGAAGCAAGATTTTGTTCTTCAAACATTGAAGCAGAAAAACTCTGAATTGACAAAACAATTTGGCGTTAAATCCCTGCTGCTGTTTGGTTCCGTGGCAAGGAATGAATCCACTTCTGCCAGCGATGTGGATTTGCTTGTGGAGTTCAACCGCCCAGTTGGTTATTTTGGCCTGTTTGCGTTACAAGATTACCTTGAAAAACTGCTCGGTTGTCGCGTTGATTTGGGGACTCCAGATAGTTTGAAGCCTTATATAAAAGAGCGCGTCATGGGGGAATTGATCCGTGTTACCTAGAGGTTGGCAACAGAAAACTGAGAAGGTATACGAAACGGTGAAAGGGGATTTGCGAGTTACTTTTGCCCAAGCATGATTTTCACAATTGACAACAAAGAAGGGATCTCATTCTCAACAATATCCCATACGGTTTCATCATTAACCCCGAAATACTCATGCGCCACGATGTCGCGGAAACCTCCGATTTTCCGCCATTTGACATTGGGATATTTTTGCCGCGTTTCTTCCGAGATATTCTTTACAGCTTCACCAATAATTTCCAGGTTGCGCAGGACGGCATCAAAGTGCAGGTCATCATGAACGAACTCTTTATAGGTCATTCCCTTTGTGAATTTCAAGACCTTTTCACAGGACTCTTGAATGTCTATAAGGTACAGTGACTCATCACGCGACATGGACTAAATCCTGCATGACATATGGCTTCATGCGCGGTTTGATCGCCTGCGGTGTGACCAAATCCACTTTGCGGCCCAGCAGTTCTTCCAAATAGAATTTTGTATCCATGTAACGATCAAATGTGGCACGACCTTTGAATTCCACCAAGATATCCACATCGCTATCTGGTCCTTCTTCCCCGCGCGCAACAGATCCAAAAAGGGATAATGACTTGACGCCCAATTTTGTCAATTGAGCGCGATGTTTACGTATGCGGGTAATTACACTCCTGCGTGTCATTGCTTTGATTATACAACACGTGTAAAGTCTCATTAATTCAAAGAACTTATTGAAAAAGCCAGCCCGCTAACAGACTGGCTTTTGATTTATGCTTTTGCCAAATTCATACTTGTTGGCATCTCATCCCACGTTCGGCCTTCAAGGAGTCTTCCCGCCTTTTTCTTTTGAACCCCGCCCCATTGCTTAAAGAAAAATGGTACATGAGCACGCATGCATTGATTCCGTATATCAATCACCCATGCTGGATCAACCGGCCTTGCTTTTGGACCAGACTCGCCGCCCACGATAGCCCAATGTATGCCCTGTAAATCTAACTTATGCAGGGGGCCAAGCAATGGCTCCAAGGATAAAAACTTGATCTTCGCGCTCGTTCTTCGCAAATGATCAATGCGGAAAGTGTAATCTTGAGTTTCAACACTGACACCCATCCAGACATTCTCAGGCCAATCAATTTTGGGATTGAGTTCCTCGAGCCGTTCCGCGCGTTTTGTAAGTACTTGAAACGTGTGCCAGTGAGCGCGGTGCATCACATCAAAGATTTTAAGAATAAATTCGACAGGTACATCCTTGTGGAACAAGTCGCTCATCGAATTTACAAAAATCACCTGCGGCTTTTTCCATTCGAGCGGCTTTTCGAGCGCGTTTTCGTGCAAGGTGAGTTTGAAACCGTTGACATAATTAGGCTGACCCATAGCCTGCAAGCGTTTTGCCATGCGCTCGGCGTAACAATGCTTACAGCCAGAGCTGATCTTTGTACAACCGGTTAAAGGATTCCAAGTGGATTCTGTCCACTCGATTCCCGAATGTTCAGCCATTTTTACTCCTTGGAGAGATTACCTCTAAAGACACTTCAATCATAGCACTAATGTTCTAAGGCGTCTACAAATTGTCGTCTTTTATTTGGAAGCTGATTCGCCTTTCAGAATCATACTCAATGTAAAATCCTTTAACTGGTTTTCTATCTAAGGAAATTATCTCAATTTGATCTTCCCTTTTCCACCCTCTCAGAATTTCGTTTGTGTGTTTTGGCAAAAACCCATTCTCCAATCCAAATTTGTAAATGTCGTTGTTTGTCGGATTGTTTTCCTTTATATATTTCATTAGCTTTTGTGGATATCCCGATAACTGGACTTCACTAAAAGATCGAGATTTATCTACGTTGTGACCTTTCCCACGATTCTCGTCTAATTCCCATTTTGCTCGAAGCATCGTTTCATAGCCTTTAATGTGGCTTGTAAAAAAGAAGAGACCATATACATTTTTTGTCTCGCTCTGTAGTG
>WNGA01007185.1_pt1 | contig 20489 bp, 22 predicted proteins | sample 5400061 | NCBI WGS metagenome assembly WNGA01 (sample SAMN13153366, study PRJNA577476) | soil metagenome | isolation source: 100 cm soil or saprolite under grassland replicate 2 | place: USA:California | collected 2016-06-15
GTCCTGCAGGTTGATGGTGACGCTCTTGCCGTCGGCCTTGAACGGCGTACCACCGGCCTGCCAGATCATGCTGGTGGTGAAGCCCGCGTCACCGGAGTCGTTGGTGATGTACGACTTCGGGTTGGCCGCGTGCAGCTTCTTCGCGGCGGCGATGTACTCGTCCCAGGTCTTCGGTACGGCGATCCCGTACTTGTCGAAGACCTCCTTGTTGTAGAACAGCGCCATCGGGCCGGAGTCCTGCGGCAGGCCGTAGAGACCGTTGCCGGCGTGGACGGCGGCCCACGTCGAGGCCGTGTAAGCCGACTCGTACTGGCTGAAGCCGTACTGGTTCAGGTCCACCAGCGAACCGGGCAGCGCGAACTGCGGCAGCGCCTGGTACTCGATCTGCGCCACGTCGGGTGCACCCGATCCGGCCTTGATCGCGTTCTGCAGCTTGGTGTAGTGGTCGTTGCCGGTGCCGGCGTTGACGTAGTTCACCTTGACATTCGGGTACTGCGCCTCGAACGCCTTCACCTGCGCCTCGGCAGACGGCGTCCAGCTCCAGTAGGTGATCGTGCCGCCCTTCTGCAGCGCGGCGTTGACAGCGTCGGGGGAGCCCGTGGTCTGGCTGCCGCCGGTGCCGCTGCTGTCGGCCTTCGAGCCGCCGCACGCGGCCACAACCGCCAGGGCCGTGAGTGCGGCTCCGGCAACCACCAGCTGCCGGAGGCCACGCCGATGAAGCTTCATGCTGTTCCCTTTCACTTGACGCTCCCTGCGGACAGGCCCGACTGCCAGAACCGCTGGAGAAGGAGGAAGGCGACCACGAGGGGGACGATCGTCAGCAACGATCCGGTGATCACCAGGTTGTAGATGGGGCGGGCACCCACGCCGGTCGCCTGGTTGCTCCACTGGGTGAGCCCGACCGTGAGCGGGTAGAGGTTGGGTTTGCTGAGCATGATCAGCGGGAGGAAGTAGTTGTTCCAGGTCGACACCATCGCGAACAACAACGTCGTGACGATGCCGGGGGCAAGCAACCGCAAGGCGACGGTGAAGAAGATCCGGACCTCGCCGCAACCGTCGATCCGCGCCGCTTCGATCAGCTCCACAGGTACGGCGTCAGTCGCGTACACCCACATCAGGTACAACCCGAACGGGCTGACCAGCGACGGGATGATGATCGCCCAGACGGTGTTCGTCAGCCCGAGGTTCGAGAACATCAGGAACGTCGGCACCGCGAGCGCGGTTCCCGGTACGGCGACCGCACCCAGCAGTACGGCGAAGACAGCCCGCCGGCCGGCGAACTTGTACTTCGCCAGTCCGTACCCGGCGGCGGTGGCGAGCAGCGTTGCACCGCCGGCTCCGACGACGACGTACAGCACGGTGTTGCCGAGCCACTGCAGGAAGATGCCGTTGTTGTAGGTCAGCGTGTCCTTGATGTTGCCGAAGAACGCGAAGCTCTTGCCGAACCACAGCCCCGGACTGGACAGCAGATCGTCCTGCGTCTTGGTTGCGCTGAGCAACAACCAGACCAGCGGCACCAGGGTGTAGATCAGGTAGAGGACCATCACCCCGGTCAGCAGCGGCGACCTCTTCGGCCGCAGCGGCGACGTCCCGGTCTTCTTCGCGGTCGTCGTCGTACCGGCGACCTTTGCCGGCCTCGTAGTCGTCACGGTGCTCACAAGGCCTCCCGGGAGCCACGGAGCTGGACGACGTACGCGATGATCGCGGTGATGACGCCCATCACGATCGCGATCGTGGCGGAGTAGTTGAACTGCTGCCCGGCGAAGGACAGGTTGTAGGCGTACATGTTGGGCGTGTAGTACGTCGTGATCACGTTCGGCGCGAGCGTGCGCAGGATGTTCGGCTCGTTGAACAGCTGGAAGCTGCCGATGATCGAGAAGATGGTGGCGATCACGATCGCCCCGCGCAGCGCCGGCAGCTTGACCGCCCGGATGGTCCGGAACGTCCCGGCGCCGTCGATCGCGGCCGCCTCGTACAGCTCACCAGGAACCGTGCGCAGCGCCGAGAAGAAGATCAGCATGTTGTAGCCGACGAACTCCCAGGTGACGATGTTCGCGATCGAGGGCAGCATCCAGTGGCTGCTGAGCGGCTGGATCGCGTTCGTCCCGAACAGGTCGTTGAGGTTGGCCGCCAACCCGAAGTTGTTGCCGTAGATGTAGCCCCACATGAGCACGGCCACGACGCCGGGAACGGCGTACGGCAGGAAGATCACGATCCGGAAGAAGCCGGCGGCGTGCAGCCGGGCGCTGTCGATCGCCAGCGCGGCCAGCAGGGCCAGGATCAGCATGATCGGCACCTGCACGACCAGGAACACCGCGACCCGGCCGAACGCCTCCCAGAACTTCGGGTCCTGCAGCGCCTCGGTGTAGTTGTCCAGCCCGACGAACACGTTGCCGCCGAAGAAGGCCTGGTTGCGATACAGGCTCAGATAGATCGCGTACCCGATCGGGGCCAGGAAGGTGAGTGCGAACACGGCCAGGAACGGGCCGACGAAGACCCATCCCTTGCTGTCCTTGTGCACCTTCCGCCGCCGGCGGCCGGATCCGGCTCCGGCCGACCCGCCGCGTTGACCCTGTGTGACTTGGCCCGGTGGGAATTGGTGCTCTGTGAGGTGATTGTGGGCCACGGACTCCGACATGCGTCCGTCGACCTCCTCTCGCTCGCCGCGTCGTCCGACGCGCCGATGTTGACGTCAACATCGTCGGCGTGACGGTAGCGTGTTTACGTCAACATGTCTACACTCCGGCAACAGAGGGAGGTGCCGATGTCAGCGGAGGAATCATCGGTACGGCGGCGCCGGGGGCCGTCGATGGCCGACGTGGCCCGGCTGGCCGGGGTGTCCGGGCAGACGGTGTCGCGGGTCGCGAACGACCGGCACAACGTCGATGCGTCCACCCGGGACCGCGTGCAGGCGGCCATGCGCGAGCTCGGCTACCGGCCGAACAGCGCCGCCCGCGCGCTGCGCAACGGCCAGTTCCGGAGCATCGGGGTGATCGTCTTCGAACTGTCCAGCTTCGGCACCACGCGGACGCTCGACGCGGTCGCCGCGGCAGCCACCATCAGCGGCTACGCGATCAACCTGCTGCCCGTGCTGGACGTCAACCAACGCGCGGTGACGAACGCCTTCAGCCGGCTGGGCGAGCAGGCGGTGGACGGTGTGATCATCCTCATCGAGGCGCACACGCTGGACGAGGCCGGAGTTCTGCTGCCCGAGGGGCTGCCGGTCGTCGTCATCGACTCCAGTGCCCACTACGACTACCCGATCGTCGACAGCAACCAGGCACAGGGCGCGCGGCTGGCCACTGAGCACCTGCTGGATCTCGGGCACCAGACGGTGTGGCACCTCGGTGGCCCGCCGACGTCGTTCTCCGCGGACCGGCGCCGGCACTCCTGGGAGCTGACGTTGACCAAGCGCGGTTGCGAGGTGCCGCCGGTGCTGGATGGTGACTGGACGTCCGGATCCGGGTACGTAGCCGGCCGTCAGTTGGCCGCGAACCCCGACGTCACGGCCGTGTTCGCCGCGAACGACCAGATGGCGCTGGGACTCCTGCGCGCGTTGCACGAGAGGGGCCGTGCGGTGCCGGACGACGTCAGCGTGGTGGGCTTCGACGACATGGAGGAGGCCGCGCACTTCTGGCCGCCGCTGACCACGATCAGGCAGAACTTCACCGACGTCGGCCGCCTCAGCGTCGACGCGCTCATTCACGAGATCCAAGCCGGCGAGCACCACCACGACCCAGTCGCCGTACCCACCAAGCTGGTAGTCAGGAGCAGTACGGCGCCACCCCGCAAGCCCTCGACCTGACAGCTGCTCCAGGACCCTTGCTCGAGCGGGCTGCTCACCCCGCTTGTGGGGTTCTCCGTGACGAGGATCACAGTAGTTGGTGTCTGTCGCCAGGTGCCGCGTTCGACGGATGGGCAGGGATCCCAACGGAGAGGGGTGTGGTGATGGAGAAGGTCACCTCGAAGGACGGCACCGAGATCGCGCACGACACCTACGGCAGCGGGCCGGGTCTCGTGCTGATCGCCGGTGCGTTCACGGATCGCTCGTTCTACGTGTCGTACGCCGAGGCGCTCTCACCGGCGTTCACAGTGGTGAACTACGACCGGCGTGGCCGTGGTGACTCCGGCGACACGCCGCCGTACGCGGTCGAGCGCGAATGGGAGGACCTGGAGGCCGTGCGTTCGGCGACCGGCGCGCGGTTCGCCTGCTCGTTCTCGTCCGGGTCGATGGTGTTGCTGCAGGCGGGGCTGCCGTTCGAGAAGCTGGCGATCATGGAGCCGCCGTTCCGGGTCGAGGGAGCGCCGCCAGCGCCCGAGCGGTACATCGAGCGGTTGCAGGAGTTCGTCGCCGCCGGGAACCCAGGCGGCGCGGCCGAGCTCTTCATGGTCGAGGCAGTCGGTCAGCCGAAGGAGATGGTCGACCAGATCCGGGAGACCCCGATGTGGGCCGGGCTCGAAGCTATCGCGCACACCTTGGTGTACGACGCCCTGCAGATGCGAGACAGCGCCGTACCAGCTGAACTGTTGTCGTCGATCGACCGGCCGACGCTGGCGCTCTATAGCAACGACAGCCCTGCGTGGCTTCAGGATTCGGTGAAGCAGGCGGCGGCCGCGTTGCCCCAGGGCATGGCGGAGGGCTACGACGGCTCGTTCCACACCATCCCACCGGACGTGCTCGCCCAGGCTCTCACGACCTACTTCCTCAATGCGTGAATTAGCCGTGGCGTGCTCCTCGCCTGCGACCTGACCTCAGGCGCCGGCGGCACCTACCAACTCCGGGTGGTCGGCGGCCGTTTCAGTTCGGCAGACGCATCGGCATCAAGATGTACGCCGACCTCCCGTCCGGTTGTTCGTCGGGGGAGCGAAGGCCCGTGAGGTTGGCCGGTTTCGTGGGCTGGGTGAACGCGAAGTGCGCGATCGGTGCGCCGAGCGATGCCAGGCCGTCCAGCAGATAGCCGACGTTGAACCCGGTCACCACCGGCTCACCCGTGAGCGTCACCTCGACGGACTCGGATGCTTGCGCCTCGTCACCGCTTCCCGCGTCCAAGCTCGCCGTACCATCCGCGAAGGTGATGCGGAGCGGCGTCGTGCGCTCGGCCACCAGCGCGACCCGCTTGACCGCCTCGACCAGCGCCGCCGTGTCCACCTGCAGGGTGCTGGTGACCGCGCCCTCCGCCGGGATCAGGTTGCGGACCTTCGGGAAGTCGCCGTCGATCAGCCGGCTCGTCGCCCGCCGGCCGCCGCCCTCGAACCCGATCAACCCGTCCCCTGTGCGGGTTGAACCGAGTGCGAGAGTGAGGTCGCGCCCAGCCATCGCCTTGGCCACGTCAGCGAGCATGCGGGCCGGCACGAGCGCATTCGCCTCAGCGCTCGGGTCGACCGGCTCCCATTCGAAGGTCCGTACGGCGAGCCGGTACCGGTCTGTGGCCAGCAGGGAGATGGTTGATCCGCGGATCTCCACCCGGATCCCGGTGAACACCGGCAAGGTGTCGTCCTTGCCGGCCGCGCTCACCACCTGGCCGACCGCTCGCGCGAACACCTCACCATCGACCACACCACTGGCCCCGGGCATCTCCGGGAGCGCTGGATACTCAGTCAGCGGCAACGTGTGCAGCACGAACCGCGAACTCCCGCTGGTCACCTGAATCCGAGCGTCCTCGCCACTCAGATCGACCGAGTCCCGCGGCATGCTCCGGCAGATGTCGGCCAGCAAGCGCCCCGACACGAGGAAGAGGCCCTCGTCGGCTACCTCAGCCGGCACACTCACCTGCGCCGAGCTCTCGTAGTCGAACCCGGACAACGTCACCTGACCGTCGCCGGCCTCCACCAGCATCCCGGCCAGGATCGGCACACTCGGCCGACTGGGCAGCCCGCGCGCCACCCAACCGACCGCCTCGGCCAGCACCTCACGACCAACCCGAACCTTCAACTCGAACTCCTCCCCATCAGGAAGTCCGAGCCAATCACCTGCATCCGACAGTTTTCGTTCACGTCGGTCGCCCTTCAGCCGCTGAACCTGACGAGAGCCGGCCGCTGGCTGCGACCGGCCCTCATGACGTGGATCAGTAAACGGTGACGCCGTACACGCTTGCGGCTTCGTTCACCGGCTGGAAGAACGTCGTACCGCCGGTGCTGCAGTTGCCGCTGCCGCCTGAGGTGAGGCCGAGGGCCTTGGTCCCGTCGTACAGCGGACCGCCGGAGTCACCCGGCTCGGCGCAGACGGTCGTCTGGATCAGACCGCTGACCCTCCCACCGCCGGAGTACCGGACGGTGACGTTGAGTGCGGTGACCTTGCCGCTGTGGACGCCAGTAGTCGAACCCTTGCGGGTGACCGACTCGCCGACGAACGCGTTGGCCGCCGTGAAGCCGCCCGGGTGGCTGAGCGATGCGTTGTCGTAGCGCACCAGCGCGTAGTCATTGCCTGGGAAGCTGTAGTCGATGGTCGGGCCGATGAGGGTGGTGTGGTTCGCGTTGGTGTACCAGGTCTTCGCCACCTTCCCGCAGTGCCCGGCGGTCAGGAAGTAGTAGGTACTGCCCTTCACCACGTTGAAGCCCAGGGAGCAGCGGTACTGTCCGCCGTAGATGGCGTCGCCCGCCGACACCAGTGGCTTGAAGACGCCATTGGTGCGGTTGACCTGGACTCTGTCGCTCTTGAGTGCTGCGACGTCCTTGGCGGACACAGTGCTGTCGGCGGTGACCACTACCTTGCCGGACGCGGCATCGGCGTACCAGGCGATGCCCTTCACCCCTGAGCGCTCCACTGCGGAATTCGCCGCCGCGAGCTGAGCCGCCGGGGACGGTTGCTTGGCGTCCGCAGCCGGTATGGCGTACAGGGAAGCTGCGACCACACCGACGGCGGCCAGCAGTTGAGTCGTCCGGCGCAGGACAGATGTGCGTTCGATCCTCACTGTTCCTCCCGATGGAGTGCGGGACCTTGTGGGCGGGGTCCCTCGAAGCCGTCCACCGGTGATGCCACGCAGCCCGCGACATCACGGCCGACACTTGGGAGTATTTGCCTCGCGCACCACACGGGCAACCGTTCGCGCGGCTCGGATCAGCTGGTGAACAGATGGAAGTCGGCGCAGAAGTCGCGGCCCTCGGTGTCGTTACGGCCGGTGCTGCCCTTCACCACACCCATATCCGGCCGTGGACGGTGGGAGCGGTTGGTGGCGGAGCGGCTACCGGGAGTAGGTCTATGGTGGTCCACGAACACCGCGTCCGAGCCTGGGGGAGCGAAATGCTGACCGTCGAGCGATTCAACACGAAGCTGTACTTCGACGACGACGGATTCACCGAGCTGCCGTACGTCTACGGCCCGCTCAGGACCGGCCGCGAGTACGAGGAGAAGTTCCTTGAGCACGTCCGCAGCCTCGGCCGGCGCGGCGAGTACGTCGACGTCGGAGCCCACCTCGGCACGCACACCGCGTGGCCGGACGGGCCACCAACCGGCTGTCCCCGGAGCATCAGGTCGGGTTCATGGCGGACGCGGCCGTGGCCGACGAGAGCTTCGACATCGTCCGCCTCGACAAGGTGATCGGCCGCCGTCCGGTCGCCGTGATCAAGCTGGACGTCGAGGGCATGGAAGCCGCGGCGTTGCGCGGCGCCAAGCGGATCCTGTCGAAGTGGCGGCCGGTCGTGTACGCCGAGGCCCACAGCCCCGACGCGGTCGCCGAGATCCAGCAGGCCCTGGCGCCGTAGGGTATCGGCCCACGGGGCAGGTGTTCAATGCCAGCCCCACCCACGAGTTCGCCGCGCCGCCCCGTGGGCGTCTCGACGCGCTGCGGCCGTTGTGGCGTCGCCTGCCCGTGCCGCTGCGCCGCCGGTTGAGGCGCGCTGTGAGCCGACCGCGCGCGTAGCGTCGCACGTTGTTGGTCCGGGCAGGTCAACCACCGCTGGACCCGGACAGTCCACCCCCTTAGTGTCATCGGTACGACGAATGACGCTGGGGTGTCGGCCGGCCACGGGCCGAATCGGGCCTCAAGCCGGGCGGACGACGGCCGACAGCGTGTCGTGATCCGCCAAGTGCGCTACGCCGAATAGGCGCCGACGTCTGAGCGCAGGGAGGTAAAGGTGCCTCGGCGGGGAGACATTGGCCCAGCTTCTCCTCGGCAGGTGGCAATTGCCCGTCTGTCCGCGTTGCTGCTGCTTGTCGTGGCGGGCGTACTCGGAACCGCGCAGGCGGCGATCGCGAGTACGACCCAACCACCAGATCTCAGCTACCTCAACGCTGCCCACCAAGCCAATCTGACCATCATTCAGGTCGCCCAGGCTGCGAAGACCCACGGTCGGAGTTCGTGCGTGCGGCGCGTGGGCGCCCTGATGGAACGCGACCATCGCAGGCTGGCCGCGCAGGAGCTCAAGGCCGCTGGCCAACTCCGCGTCGGACTGGTCCCAATACCTTCGCTGGCCCAGCGTCAGAAGCTCAACGCCCTCGCCGCCAAAGCCGGGACCTCTGGGTACGACGCCGCTTGGCTGGCGTTGCAGCGGCAGGAGCACCAGGCTCTCCTGACGCTGATTGGACGCGAGCTGGCGAAAGGCAGCGAGCCTGCCGTCAAGTCAGTGGCCAAAGGCGCCCAGCCCGTGATCCAGATGCATCTGCAAATGGTCGCCGGCAAATGTCGCGTCGGAACCGAGACTCCAACAGTGCCCACGGGTGACGGTGGACAGATGGCCGACGCCCAGCGAGCACGCTCGCTGGCAGCATTGGTCCTCATCAGCCTCGGAGTGCTCCTCCTCGCGGGCAAGCGAACCCCAGTGCGGCGACGCCTCATCGGCGTTTCAGCATTGGTAATAGGCATCGTCCTGGTGTTCGCAAGACCGCCCGGTGATTCCGGAGACGTCCCGGCGGCCGGCCGTTCAGTCGTGGAACAGGAAGCCGCCATTCCACCGACCCGGTTGACGCTGCCCGGCTTCGTGAACGCCCCGGTGGTGCCGGTTGCGACCGGCATCACCGGCCAACTGCAAGTGCCGAAGTCGCCGACCGACGTGGGCTGGTGGGCGGCGGGTGCGGCGCCTGGCTCGGCCGGTGGCACCGTGCTGCTCGCCGGCCACGTGGACTCCGCCCACGGGCGCGGGGTGTTCGCCGCGCTGTGGGACGTACCGGTCGGCACCAAAGTCATGGTGACAGCCGGCGACGGAAGCGTGCACCGGTACCAAATCGTGGCTCGCCGGATCTACCGGCAGGACGACTTACCCACCGACCTGTTCGGCGGCGCCGCGAAACCCCGCTTGGCGCTGGTCACCTGCACAGGCTCGTACAACCACTCAGCACACCGCTACACCCACAACCTCGTCCTCTACGGCGTCCCATTGGTTCGAACCTGATTCGGCCGAAGTACGGCGAGGCCGGTGCTGGTGGCGCTCTCCGACATGGACTGAGATTTCCGTGCCGGGAAGTGTCGAGTCCGCTCTGGCACCTTCGACGCGAGGGTAGGAAGCGCGGGCTGGCCGGGCTTCCATGGAGCGAAGGAGCAGACCTATGTCTTCCTCGGTGTTGTTGATGTCGATGTCCCTCGACGGCTACATCGCAGGCCCGGACGACCGGCCGGGCAACCCGGGCGGCGACGGCTTCATGCGGCTGCACGAGTGGTACAAGACCGCGGACGGCGACTTCGGCCGGCCGGACGGTCCGGCCGCCGAGATCTGGGACGAACTCAACGCGACGGGCGCGGTGCTGGTCGGGCGGCGGACCGCGGAGCAGGTTGACTACTACGGCGGTGACCACCACGGCGTACCGATCTTCGTGCTCAGTCACGAGATGGCGCCGGCCGCCGCGGCGAACTACCCGACGGTGACGTTCGTGAGCGACATCAGGACCGCGATGGAGCAGGCAAAGAAGGCCGCCGGTGAGCGCGACGTACTCGTCCACGGCGCGTACACCGCCCGGAAGGCCCTCGAGGCCGGCGTCCTGGACGAGCTTCAGATCGACCAGGTCCCGGTCCTCTTCGGCCGCGGCCTCCGCCTGTTCGACGTCCTCCCAACCCAGATCGAGCTGGACATCATCAAAGTGATCGACACCCCCACAGCCACCCACATCCGCTACCGGGTGCGCCGCTGAGCCGATCAGCCGAGAAGCGCATGAGGTGCGGCAACGAGTTCTATCATCGCGGTGTCGACACATCTGTTGCCATCAGCAAGAATCAGCCCGCCGGCAACCTTCTTCTCCGGAACCAGGACCCGCCCGCTGACACCCCAAATAGCAAACAGCCGAACCCACATGATTGTGGGCTCGGCTGTCGCCGATGTCTTGAGACATCACACGGTGGCCGAGCGGTTATGCGCCTGTCGTCGAGCCGGGGCGGACGATCATCAGGACCACCACGATCAGCCAGGCGAGGGCGGACAGGCCGGTTATCAGCGACAGGTGGGGCAGCCGGGCGATCAGGGACTCCGCGGCGGTCGACGTCTGGTCGGGCTTGTCGAGTTGGGTGACCACGTTGTCCTGGGTGCCGAGCCCCGCGATACCCAGCAGGACGGCGGCCACCGCTGTCAGAGCCATGAAGGCGATGAGCCAGGCGCTGCCCATCACGCCCATCACCTGGGCGGTGCCGATACCGAAGGCCGGGACGGAGATGCCGGCCTCGGCGTAGACCCGGCAGATCCTGTGCAGCCGGACCGATCCCTTGGCCGACTGCTGCTCGGGTCCGTCGGTCAGCGCCTGGCGTGCAAGCGCGGGAACAAGCTCGCCGCAACGGTGAGCGGTCCGATGAGCAGGATCGCCGCCAACACGTGGATGCTGAGCAGGAATTTGTCCATGCCGGTGTCTCCCTTTCGCGCACACGCTGACGCAGGGCGTCACATTTACGCTTCGGCGGATGTCCGGGGTGTGTGAACCTTGTGGCGGACGAACAGCGCCGCAGGCACGGCCATGACAATCAGTACAACCCCGCCTATGACGTTGCCCACGTGAACGCCGTCGGTGGACGCCCTCCGGCCCCGCCACACACCCGTGTTGCGCCAGTTCGCCAGCGCGGACCGGGAGGTGCCGACTCAGCGCGTTGGCGGCTAGGCGCTGTGGGGCGGCGACCCGATGGCGGATGGCCAGTAGCGATGCACCTCTCTTCCGGGTCCCCTGACCACAGTGTGCGCTTGCCGGATCTCGGCTACCGCGCCTTTACTCTCGGCGGCAGAGGGAGCGTCCTCGCGCAGCCTCAGACCACGCACGAAACGGCCCTTCAGTGGCGAACGATGCGCGCGTACTGCCCGCACACGTCCACTGAAGGGTCGCTGCTGTAAGCCTACTCCGCAGTCGCCGGATCCACGACCGTACCTAGACACGAACGGGTTGCTCGGTCGGTGGTCATACCCCCGGCTGCCTTGGTTCACGTGGTGGGAAGAGAGCCTTAGCCGCGGAATGGCCCTGGGGTGCGGTTTCGAGGGGGCGGTGGACTCCTTCGGGCTGCAGCGCCGACTGCCGCGGGACGTGCCTCAGCGCGCGGAAGGACTGGGAAAAAGGCCACCGCGTGAATAACTGTTGGCGGGGTCATTGTCGGGATCGGTTGCTGGCTCATTCGGGAGCCAGAGGTCCGGTGAGGCGATGTGGTCGGAGGACAGGTACTCGGTGATCTCCACGTCGCCGTGCTCGTACTGTACGAGCCCGATCCAGCCGGTGGGTCCGTTCTCGCGGGCGACCAACCAGCCTCGTCGCCAGCCGGCTTCGGTCAGCACTATCACGTGTCCGGGGAGCGGGAGACTGTGCAGGGTCCACTCTTCGTGGGCATGCTGGGACCGGACTTGCTCCACCCCGTTCATGACAACAATCCCCGGCGCAGGCGGAGCTCGTCGCGAACGGCGCGCGGGACAGGCAGCCGGTATGTCTCCAGCGCTTTGGCGTAGGCACCGAGTGACGAGGTGAGGCGACCGGAGTCGCCGCTGCGGTGGATGTCGTCCCGACGCCCGCTGACTCGCGCCAGTCGATCGTCCGCGCGCGCGGACGCGACCTCAGCGAGCAGGTCTGAAAGTTCGTGATCCACGGCCGAGCGGCGACGGGCGCCGCGCAGCACAGGAAGCGGGCGGATGGACATTAGGCATCGCCTCTTAGGGCTGCCGGTGCCCGACATACCGCCTGGGATGCCATCGCTCCGGAGACTTATCAGTCTACATCGCGGCTCGCCGAAACGCGGGTCGTCCGGTCGAGTACGTGTGGTTGCGAGGCACGATCATCACGTAGAGGGAACCAGCAGCGAGCAGTGGACTGCACAATCTCGTCAGTCGGTCAGAGCTGGAGACGAACCTGGAAGCGTCATTCCTCTATCGGTCACTCGGCACGTCTCGCAGTGACGGGGGCGGGGTGCTCGTGACCGGCTGGTGCCGGGACTTTGCGATCGGCGGGTGCTGTAACAGAGTGTGCGGAATGGCCGATGCGTCCAGCATGGGAGCGCCGGCCGCACTGCCAGGCATGCCGTAGAGGACTGGCGAGACACGACCGGACGGCTTCTTGCACAATCCTGGTCAGGGGGTCGTCTCGTGTGCCTCAGCCTGTGGAGCCCCGGCGTCCGTATCGCGGATGACCGGGGCTCATCAGGTCAAGCGGCGGTCGCGCGCTTTTTCTTGAGGCGTTCCTGGTCAGGCCATTTGACGTCGTACGCCCAGCCAAGCCCTTCGAATCGCTTGATGAACCAGGCGTTGATGTCGACCTGACCCTTGAGTACACCGTGGCGTGCGCAAGTGGGGTCGGCGTGGTGGAGGTTGTGCCATGACTCGCCCTGACTCAGGATGGCAAGCCACCAGACATTCCCTGACCGGTCGCGGGTGTCGAAGGGCTTCCTGCCGGTGACATGACAAATTGAGTTGATCGAGAACGTGACGTGATGCATCAGGGCGATGCGGACAAGAGTGCCCCAGAAGAACCCGGTAGCGGCGCCGTGCCACGACATGCGCCAAAGCCCGCCGATGAGCGCCGGTGCTAGCAGCGAGACTGCCGCCAACTTACGGAACTGCCGCGAAATCGATACCAGGTCGCGGTCCTCGAGGAGGTCTGGGGCGTAGTGCTTCGGGTCAGCGCGATCTTCACCCCAGAGCACCCACCCGACATGGGCGAAAACAAACCCCTTGGTCACCGCCCAAGCGGTCGTGCCGTAGCGCCAGGGGGAGTGTGGATCTCCGTCCCGATCGGAGAACTTGTGGTGTTTGCGGTGGTCGGCTACCCAGCGGATGACGGGTCCTTCAAGCGCCATACTGCCGGCGATAGCGAGTCCGATCTTGAGGCCACGCTTGCTCTTGAAGGAGCCGTGCGTGAAGCCTCGGTGGAAGCCGACGCCGATGCCGGTAGCGGTGATCACGTAGAACACGACCAGGAGCACGATGTCGTGCCAGACGATCCAGCCGCCCCAGGCGAAGAAGATCCCCGGCGGTAGCGCGAGAGTTGGCACCACGATGAAGACCCAGATGAGCCCACGCTCGAGCTTGCCACCAACGGGTTGGTAATCGCCCGGAGGCGTATTATCGGAGCCTGCTGCTGAAGTCATGGTCCATTCCTAGATTGAATCCCTACCCGACCAAAGTCTTCGGCGATGTCCGCCACGGCGTCCGACCTCCTTCAGCCACCTCGGCAAACACACCCGTGGCTTCATCATGCGGTACTCGGTACTCCGCGCGTAACGTCAGCGGTGAGGCCTTGTTGGACCTGTGCACTATTCGCTGGCCGACCGTGTAAGAGTCGGGAGCGGGCGACTGCTCGCGCTCCATGCGCCGGCAGCTAAATCACTGCGGTCAAATGGTCCGGCCGGCTCCCTCTGGTCGCCCATATCCCTGCGGATCGCCTCTCCACACTTGGGCGTCAACCACGGATTTGAAGATGAAGAGATCCAGACTGGGGGGTGTAGACCGAGGGCGCTCCGGAACCGACGACATCCCGTCTTGAGGTGCCAGCCACACCGGCTCTCCCCGACGAGATGTCTCATGAACGTTCTTCGCCGCACCCGTGCCCAATCGGCACCGGTCACTACACCAACCGCGGCCGCTCCTGCGCCGCCTGCCTCGGCTGACGAGCCACGCCGGGTGCCGCGGACCCGGACCGGCGCGGCCTGGGTCGGTATCTGCGCTTCCGTGCTCACGTTGGTCGTGCTGATCGTCTTCATGCTGCAAAACACCCGCCGCGTCCAGGTCAGCTTCTTGTGGATGGACGGCAACCTGCCGCTCGCGCTGGCGCTGTTGATCGCCGGCGTCGGAGTCGGCGTCGTCGCGATGACGATCGGCGCCGCACGCATGGCCCAGCTCCGTCACCTGGTCCACCGCAGGCGGCCGACGACGCCATGACGATCACCGACCTGGACCGAATGGCGGCAGTCTCGCTCACCGAACCGTCAACGCCGCGCCTCCGTCTCCAACCTGCCGGCACCCGTTACTCGCTCCTCGACGGGGCCTGGTGGCCCCGGTCGACCGACCCGGTAGCAGAGCTGCCCGGCCTGGTACTAGCCATCGACGCCCTGCAAGGCCCGGTCACCCGGCTGATGCTTCACGCCCCCGCCTGGACCAACCGGCCACGCCGCCTGGCCGTGGCCGGCCGGGTGGTGCGGCTGGGCTACTTCGCCAGCCAGCCACCCGACCTGCTCATCGCCGTGTGTGGAAGCGGCGGTGCCCGTGTGGACCTGCTCACGGTCCCGCCCGGTGCTCCGCGCGAGATCGCCGAGACGGCGATGACCCGGGCAGCCACCGCCGGCAATCAGATGCACGCCCACGACATTGTCGCCGCCGCGACGACCCGACACCGCGATTCGGCCAAGATCTTGCCTGAAGACACCTGGGAAACCGAGGGCGGCCACCTCGCCGCCGACCCGAGATCCTCGAGCACACCCGGGACATCCACACGGTGAGTGATAACCCAGTCGGCTGGTCGTCGTCCTCCACAAGTCCTCAGGCAGGGCAGGACGCGGCGAGGACACAGGCCGACACGGTCGAGTTGACGGTTCGCACCGCCGGCGCGGTGCGGCGCGCACCCCGGGTGCTGCGTGCCTGGATGACCGACACCGAAATCTGCGTGCGTGACGACGCCGGGATGCTGCTGTGGCTGGCGACCGACGCTCAGACTGCCTGGGTGCACGACGGACTCCTCATCGCTGCCCCGACCCGAGACGACGATGATGAGGAAGGGCTGCTGCGAGAGCCGGCACCAGAGGTGGCAGCTCTGCGCAGCCTCCGTGCGGCGACCTCGTGGCTCGGCGCGGATCCGGAGCCGATTCCCGCCGCCGAAGGCGCCCGGGCTGTTCGGCAGAGATGTCGACGGGTTCGACCTCTCACACCCGACGGTCAGGAATCTGCGGGTCGCGCGGGATACCCAGACGGGCATCATCCTGCACGTCAGCGGCACCAACCCCGTGTACGGCGACCTGCTGGTCGAGGTGACCTCAATCGCGGTGCTACCCCTCGACGGCGCTCCATTCCAGGCGCGGCTTCAAGTCTGACTGACGGGTTAGCCACATCCGAGGACGAGATGGACCCTAACCCCAACGCCATTCGGTTAGGGATCGCTGTGCTGGCGCAACCGTCGGCGTTTCGGCTGGTGGGATGGGTGCAGCCCTTGTAGGAGTGTCCGGTCCGCCAAGACTGGTCATTTCCCACAAGGGCTGCGGTGTCCGATTCTGTCCGCCCCGGGGCATCTGGGTGAGTTGACCCAGATCGTTCCGTTCGAGCTTGTCGATGAGGCGTTGGCCGCCTCAGGTGGACATCAGCAGCGACTGCGGCGGCTGCCGTCGCGGGTGGTGGTCTACCTGCTGCTGGCGGGAGCGTTGTTCGAGTCCATGGGCTGGTCCCAGGTCTGGTCGCGGTTGACCGCGTCGCTTCCGGATCCGCCGAAGGCACCGGCAGGGTCATCGATCACCGAGGCGATGCGGCGGGTCGGGTCACGGCCGTTGAAGATGTTGTTCGACCTGGTCAAAGGCCCTGTCGCGGTGGTCGCGACCCGGCAGGTGGTGCGGTTCGCGGGCCGGTTGGTCGTCGCGATCGACGGCACCCAGATCCCGCTGCCCGACACCGAGGCCAACGCGGTGGTCTTCCCCAAGCCGAAGGCAGGCCCGAACGGGGCCACGGGCTACCCGATGCTGCGCCTGCTCGTCTTGATCGCGTGCGGCACCCGGTCGGTCATGGAAGCCGTTTTCGGCACAGACCAGGTCGGTGAGCTGACCTATGCCGGCCAGCTGACGAGCGCGATGCGTGCAGGGATGCTGGTCCTCGCCGATCGCAACTTCTTCGCCACCGGGTTCATCACCACCCTGACCGCTACCGGGGCCGACTTCCTGATCCGCGCCAAGACCGGCACCAACTCACTGCGGCTCCCGGTGCTGGAACGACTCCCCGATGGCACTGCCATCTCCCTGATCGCCGGCAGGCGGGTTCGTGTGGTCGAAGCGGCGATCACCGTAACCATCAAGGACCCCGACACCCACCACGAGCACCGTCAGGAGCACTTCTACCGGCTGGTCACCACCCTGCTCGACCCTGCCGCAGCATCCGCGTTCGACCTAGTCAGGCTCTACCACGAACGCTGGGGTGCGACACGAGGTCGCACGAGTTGAGTGAACTGCCTGAAGGAGGTCGGCGATGTGATGCCGATGGCGTAGTTCCGGGCCAGTGCTCAAGGCCCGTCCCCACTCTGGCATGCGCTGCTGGTGACGGCGGGGTGTGAAGCCCGGAGGGAAAGCCCAAGGGCCCTTGTTCCATCCAGGGGTTACAGGCGAGGGGAAGACCGGACGGGTGAACGTGAGTGAACCCCTGATGATGCTTCGTGATCGTGGGCTCCGCCGATGGAAGGTATCAGCGGGGTGCAGGACTGGCCGTTGAGAAGCGGCAGGCGCCGGCTGGGCACCCAACACCAGCCGGGAGAGCATCGTCGTCCCGGAGTTTAGGGGGCACCCACCCCGGTCGCATCTCGTTCGTGCGGAACGTGGAAACCCCGTTGAGGTCCGGCCTCTAGCACAGGCCGGTAGGCCGACCGTGAGGAACGCTCAACTCCCCAGCGGGCACAGGATGGCCCAAGAAGCCAATGCCGGTGCGTCGAAAGGCGACGGGAAACCGGGACGGGAAACCAGCGCCTCCGCTGGTGGTCTCGGATAACCGGCCGGATACCGGGCTTTGCCCGGACCCGAAAGGGTGCTGACGTGGGTCGGGTGGGCCTGTGAGGAAACGATGATCATCGGCGCTGGAACCGAAGGGCAAGTTGGACGCCATCATGGTGAACGGACCGGAGGACGGCCTCCCCGACTGGCAGTCGATCGACTGGCAGCGGGCCGAGGAGGAAGTACGGCGACTGAGGCAGCGGATCTTCACGGCGTCACAGGCAGGGGACCTGAGAAAGGTCCGTAATCTCCAGAAGCTGATGCTCCGCTCCCGATCGAACGCGCTGGTAGGCGTGCGGCGGGCAACGGAGATCAACGCTGGCCGCAAGACGGCGGGGATCGACGGGCGAGTCGTGCTGCTGCCCCAGAGCAAGGCTGAACTGGCCGACTGGGTGCAGCATCGGGCGGCGCTGTGGAAGCCTCTGCCGGTCAAGCGGGTGTTCATCCCGAAGGCAGGCGGGAAATTGCGCGGCCTCGGAATTCCCGTGATCGCTGATCGGTGTCTTCAAGCCGTGACGCTGAACGCGCTGGAACCCGAGTGGGAGGCACGGTTCGAACCGAGATCCTATGGATTCAGGCCGGGCCGGGGCTGCCATGACGCGATCGGAATGATCTTCTTGGCGGCCAAGGGCAAAAGCCCGAAGCGCCAGTGGATCCTGGACGCGGACTTGGCGGCGGCGTTCGACCGCATCGACCATGACCGGCTGATGGGCTCGGTCGGCATGTTCCCCGCCCGGGGACTGGTCCGGCAATGGCTCAAGGCCGGTGTGGTCGACCGCGGGAGTTTCGCCCCGACCGAGGAAGGGGTCCCACAGGGCGGGATCATTTCCCCCGTGCTGATGAACGTGGCCTTGCATGGGATGGAGGAGGCCGCCGGGGTCCGCTACCGGACTTCCGGCGCACGAGCCGGTGACCTCGAACCGGGATCACCGACAGTGATCAGGTATGCCGACGACCTCGTGGCACTGTGTCATAGTCATGACGAGGCCGAACGGGTCAAGGAGCGGCTCGCGGCGTGGCTCAAGCCCAGGGGTCTGGTCTTCAACGAAGACAAGACGCGCATCGCGCACCTCGATGAGGGCTGTGATTTTCTGGGTTTCACCGTTCGCCGCTACCACGGCATGCTTCTGATCAAGCCGTCCAAGACGGCCGTGAAGCGGATCAAGGCGAGGCTCACCGCTGAAGTGAAGGCCCTGCGGGGCCAGAACGCGGCGGCGGTTATAGCCAAGCTCAACCCCATCATCCGGGGCTGGGCCGCCTACTACCGGGGAGTGGTCTCCAGCGAGGTGTTCGCCTCGCTCGACGACCACGTGTGGAAACTGCTCTATAAATGGGCCAGATTCACGCATCCGAACAAGCCGAAGCGCTGGATCACAGCCAGGTACTTCGGCCGGTTCAACCCGGCCAGGCAGGACAGGTGGGTCTTCGGCGACCGCGATACCGGCCGCTACCTCACCAAGTTCGGCTGGACAAAGATCGTCAGACACCAGTTGGTCAGCAAGGGCGCGTCGGTGGACGACCCCGCGCTGACCGAGTACTGGGCCCTTCGGCGGCGGAAGAACAAGCCCCCGCTCGGTTCGTCCCGGTTGCGTCTGCTCCAACAGCAGCAAGGACGATGCCCACATTGCGGAAACCTTCTCCTGCACGCCGACCGGCAGCCGCAAAGCCCTCAGGACTGGGAACAGTGGCTGCGGGCGACCAGGATCGCGATGCGCGCCAACGCGCTCATCCTCGACCAGGCCGCAAGGCAACCTGACGACCGATCCGCCCTCCACCTGATCCATGCCCACTGCCACCGCCGAGGCAGCGGGAACCGGGAGCCGAGAACACAGACCGCCAACACGTCCTCAAGGCCTGCTTGAGCCGGATGCGGTTAACGCCGCCCGTCCGGTTCTGAGGGGGCCCCGGCGCAGCAATGCGCCCGGGGCTACCCGACAGATCGAGACCTCCTACCTCGAGCTGAAGTCCACGATCCTGGCCGGCAGAGTCCTCCGCGGCCAGTACCCCGACGCCGTGGCCCAGGAGACCTGGTCCCTACTGACCACCTACCAGATCCTGCGCACCGCGATGGCCGACGCGATCCTCCACCGACCCGACATCGATCCCGACCGGGCCAGCTTCAGCATCGCGCTCAACACCGCCCGCGACCAGATCATCCGAGCCGCCGCCATCACCGCCAGCACCAAGATCGACCTGGTCGGCCGCATCGGGACCGCCGTCCTCCACGCCCTCCTGCCCGACCGGCGCGCCCGAACTCACGCCCGCGCCACCAAACGCGCCATATCGAAGTACCGCGCCAAGGCCCGCAACGTCGACCGCCGCACCCACCCAACCACCATCCACATCGCGATCACCCCATTGCCCCCAACGCCAGACGGCTAACCGAATGGCGTTGACCCTAACCCCGACTGGGCCGATAGCCTTCGTCGCCCGTGACCTGCACCGCCTCGCCGGTGACAGTGGCCCAGTAGCCGGGTCCGAACGTCTGGACGATCTGATCACCGGCGAGAATCTGCAGCGTCCCACCAAGCCCGACCATGTATCGCAGTTCGCCCAGCCCTTCGCCGATATGGAAGGTCACGCGGCGTCCGTCGATCGTGGTTACGTCCAACGTCGCAGCGACCTGAACACCGGTGGGCGGTGCATCCGATTCCCGGATGCCGTCGTGGTCTAGGACGACGTGGCTGGACATACCAGCAGCGTGACACAGCTATGGCTCGGGTCACCACTGACAGGCCCAGCCCGCCTGGTTCAGGACCTTCAGATCAGCATCGTCGACGCCGCCACCGGCGAGCTGCTGTGCGAACTTGTCCTCGACCCGACCAAGAACTACCAACCCCGCGGCATCCCACCCGGCCCTCAAGAGAACAAACCCCGAACCCAATGAGGGTTCGGGGCTATGCCGATGTCCTGAGACTGGGGTTGCCCCGGTTCGGCCCCGCCGGCTCTAGGGGTTCCGTGGGAGTCGGCGTGTGTCGATCAGGTGCTGAGCGATGTCGCGGAGTTTGGTGTTGGTGTGTTGGGAGTAGCGCTTCAGGATGGCGAATGCGCGGTCGCCGTCGACGTCGAAGCGTTCCATGAGGATCCCCGTCGCCTGGCCGACCAGTTTGCGGGCGTCGATGGCTTGGGTCATCGTCTGGTCCTGTCGGGCGGTGGCGATGGCGACACAGGCGTGTTGGGCGAGGATGCTGGCGACGCCTTCGTCATCATCGCCGAAGGCGTGCGGTTTGGTGTGGTAGAGCGACAGGGCGCCGATCGTGCGGTTGTGCGTCACCATCGGGACGTGCAGCGCACTGCCGATCCCGAGTTCGACGGCGTTCTTTCGCCAACCGGGCCAGCGAGTCTCGGTGGTGACGTCGTGAACGGCGACGCTTGACCTGCCGGCGAGCACCGTCAGCATCGGTCCTTCGCCGCTGTCGGCCTGGGCCTGGTAGA
>WNGA01010593.1_pt1 | contig 20488 bp, 22 predicted proteins | sample 5400061 | NCBI WGS metagenome assembly WNGA01 (sample SAMN13153366, study PRJNA577476) | soil metagenome | isolation source: 100 cm soil or saprolite under grassland replicate 2 | place: USA:California | collected 2016-06-15
GAACAGCGCATGCTCCTACGCAGCTGTGGCTAGCCGTTGGTGATGCTCCCTGGACCATTGCGACGCTCCTGCTGCTTGAGTGGCACATCCCTGCCGCTCAGGATAAGCCTGCCCGTTTTGGGACTGACAGGGGATGAAGGCATAACTAGCAAGATCCGAGAATGCACCTCCATCCGGGCCACCAGATATACCTGCATTCGAATGAACCTCAGTCGAATGCAGGCGATTCGGATGCTGGCGATCGCAGGTCGAGGGAGGAGCAACCTGCGCCCACGTGATCGCTGGCGATGGTACGACGGAAGATAGTAGAAGTAGGCAGCCTAACGCAAGAGCGGCGGCTGTCTTCCGTGGACTACGAGTTGCCTTGAGAGGGCTGAGTGTTTCCTCTTTCGCGTTACGTTGCAACATTTCGCTTTCTCCCTTTCCTAAGTAGTTTTGTAAGAAGCTCTTCTATATCATTGATCGGATCTGCAGTTTACCGAGATGTGGAGTTCCCAGTGGTAAAATCCCACTGCGGTATAATATGTATGTCAGTTTGCCTATTTGAGGAGAGATGCCATGTCACTGACTACTGAACGCCTGCTATCCCCAGTTGAAGCCTTTGTTTCTACTTATCATTCGCGCATTTGCAGGGCCAAGTTCCCAGGCGGCATGCCCAAGCGGACGTACAAGTCCGGCGGTAAGCCTAACAGATCGAGGATCTGCTGTTGGGTCTGATTCAAGGACGAGACATGGCGCTGCTCCCACCCTTCACCGCTCACGACAGTGACCGTCAGATTGCGAAACGCCCCGATCACGCGTTCGGTAGTCGGCTGCGTGGTGGCCTAGGTGCGGCTGGCCGGATTCAAGCCCACCAGTTCCGCACCCTGTTCCTGCAACGCCGTGCGCAGCCGCTGTTCGGTCAAGGTCAGCACGCGCAGGGCCAGGCACAGCAGCCAGACCAACCCGGCGATGCGTGTCTCGTCGCGCAGAAAGACCGGGCGGAGCTGCAGATTGCGGGTCTTCAAGCGGCTGAAGCTGCGCTCATGCACCGGTTGCTGGTGATAGGCGGCGACCAGGGCCGGCACGTCGTACTGGTCGGGGGTGGCGTTCGTCACATAGATCTGCCAGCCCAACCTCTCCACCATCGTCTGCCAGGCGACCAGGTCAACCCAAATGGCCGCGACGACCCAGGCCGTGCTGCCATCGCGCAGGTGGATCGGCTCCAACGCCGTCTGCACCACTCCGTCCAGTTTGGCCTGCGCAATGCGCGTGGCCACCACCTGGGCCAAATCGGCTTGGTGCGCATAGCGTTTGCGCCCGCGTGTCGGCGGCTGCGCCAGCTTCAGCAGATCCAGGCTCAGGCGCTCCAAGGCCTGTTCGCGCAGCCGGCGCATCCCGGCCTGATAGGCGCTCGCGCGGACGAGGAGCACGCGCTCGGTCCAGCTGTGGAGGTGTCCATTCGCCGGGTCGGTCCAGGTTTGGGGGCGCAAGAAGGGATGGATGACCGCCTCCACTTGCAGTTCGCCCGTGCGGCGGTCGACCGTCTCGATACGCACCCAGGTGTGCGCCTGGGCCAGGGCGGTGTCCACCCATCCTGCAATTTCCGCCGTGGCGTGGATGGGGCGATAGACACTCAGATAGCAGCTCCCGTGGGTGACGATATGCCCACGGGTCGGCAGGTCGCTCATCTTGCTGTCGCCGACGACCAGCACGGCGCTGCTGCCCAGGGCCGTGACCGCCGCATCATAGGCGGGCACATACAAGCCGTTATCGGCGTGGTTGCCCGCGATGGGCTGGCAACAGATTGGCAGCCCAAGCGGGTCGAGGGTGGCGAGCATGAGCTTGAACTGGCGCAGGTCGGGGCGATGATCCTTGCTGTAGCCATGCTGGAGCAAGCTGTCGGCCGCCACGTCGTCGTGGTAGACGCTGACGCTGGTGCTGTCCAGACGCACCGTTTCGCTGGGCAGGCGGTAGACGCGCACCCAGCGCTGCAGCAGGGCGGCATCGAGCGCGGCCTGGGTGGTCGGGTCGCCAAGCATGGTCAAGAGCGTGGCCAGGCGGTCGTCGGTACAATCGGTGTCCCGCAGCGTGATCGCCAGCAAGGTGTTGATGGTCTGGACGCGATCGGTGGCCCAGTCGCGCACCGTCACCAGGCGATGGTCGCGCTCCTGGAGGATATGGCTCAGCCAGATGCTCAGCACGGTGCCCACGCTGGCGCCGTCCCAGTTGCCATGCGGCCTCACATGCGTGTCGATCACGTCCCGAATGCCCATATCGATAATGATGCCGAGCAGCAACGGCAGGCTGTTGATCTGCTCGTTGGTGATCGTGAGGGGTGGTGGTGTCATGCCGCTAGGATACCACAGCACGGCCCGAACTTGGCATCCCAAATACGCGAATCATAAGTTTCTACTGTTAAGAAAATACTTCAGCGACGGGAGAAAGAAGTTGAAGAGGGACAGGACAGGCGCAAGTTCAAGCCAAATGGCGAACCAAAAGAAGGGCTTCGGAAGTGGACATTAGGGGAGCTGTGTTATATATATCCGCCGTTTCACGAGATGCGAAGAAAAACACGAACAGCCAAGCGACCGCCCGTTAGAACGGGCGTGGAAAATATTGCAGATCTTCTACTTTGTACTCTTGACGAACGTAATGCATTACTTGTCGCAGCTGAGTACGCGCCACATGCGCCTTATATAGAGGCTGTATAAATAAAATCCTTCAGTTAGATGAGAGTGTTAATCTTCGCAATATTAGTCGAATAGATGCGAGATAAATGTTGCTTTCGCTTGATTCAGTGGTTCGCTCATATTCCTTGCTGAGGATACGACTCCAATCCAGCCAGCCAAAGGTCCGTTCGATCTTCCAACGCTGCGGTTGTACAACAAACACGCGTTGTTCAGGCGACCTGCTCACAACATCGACGATGATACCAAACCAGCGCTTGGCAAAATCGACCAACCAGCCCTTATACCCTTGATCGACCAATACTGTACGCAGGCGTGGGAAACGTCCCTCGGTCTCATGAAAGATATACTCCGCCCCATCGCTATCGCTGATCGAGGCGGCACATACGACCACAAAGAGAATGAGGCCGAGTGTATCTGTCATGAGATGACGTTTCCGACCTTTCACCTGTTTGTACGGATTAAATCCCTTTTCACCACCCATTTCTGTTGTTTCGACGCTCTGACTATCAATGATGGCAACGCTTGGTTCCGGGTCGCGATCTGCCTTGCTGCGAACTTCTTGACGCAACAGCGTATTGAGTCGCTCAAGCGTGCCATCATTCCGCCAGGTTCGATAGTAATACCAGACATGATTCCAGGCCGGAAAATCACTCGGCAACATCCGCCATTGACATCCGGTCCTGATGCGATAGAAGATGGCATTCAGCACTTCACGGATATTGACCGTTCGCTTCTTGCCCGATCCGTCCTTTTGCGCGACGTGTGGTGCAATGAACGCAAATTCCTGGTCATTCAGATCGCTCGCGTAGCGTGTGGAGACGTCTTGGTGGATTGGTACGTTGTAGCGGCGCGTTGCCATGAGTGGTTCCTCCGATCGAAGTTTAGGATAGTACAGGACTGGCGTTCCTGGCACGACTCCCCAACTCATACAACCGCATCCCCAAGCCAAGAACCCATTGTATTCTGGATCGTCCCCAACCATATGAACGTCCTGGACGAGTATGGTGAAATACGGCACGACCGCAGGTACGGTAAAATAGGTACACTGGCTGTGCTCGGGGATTTGGGCCGCTTATTAATGCCTGTGCCTCTTGAAACATGTGGTAAGATGCAATTGACAGCCTCAGCAGAGAGATAACGAAGGATAAGCCAAACTTGATTCAGACGGTGCGTACGATGCCATCACAAGAAGATTTCAAAGCGCACTCACTCTGCGGATCGATCGAGTACTCGTGTCCGGTTTCTTCTACGAAAGGAACAAGCAGATGCTAGCGACACAGCGTCCGTTCCGGTTTGGCGTTGGGATGACCCCGGTTCAATCGCGTTCGGAATGGGCGGCCTATGCCCAAAAGGCCGAAGCCCTGGGCTACGCAACCCTCTGCATCGGTGAGCACCTGAGTTGGGGCGGTCTCGGGCTGCTGCCCAGCTTAATGGCAGCTGCTGAGGCCACAACGACCCTGCGCCTTGCCAGCCATGTCTTTACTAATGATCTCCACAATCCGGTCGTGTTGGCTGCTGAAGCTGCCACGCTCGATCTGCTCTCCGACGGTCGCTTAGAGTTTGGGCTAGGAGCGGGTTGGTTTCACGGCGATTATGCCGCTGCTGGCATTCCCTTCGATCCAGCCATAGTACGCATACAACGCCTCGCAGAGGCGGTCCAGTTAATCAAGGCCTTGTGGGGTGATAGCCCGGTAACCTTCACAGGCGGCTCATACCAAGTCCAGGATCTAAACCTGCACCCGAAACCAATGCAGCGACCCCATCCGCCGATCTTTATCGGTGGTGGCGGAAAGAAGGTGCTGACTCTCGCTGCGCGGGAGGCCGATATCGTTGGTCTGGATGTGAAGGGGACCACCACCGGTGTGAAAGACCTGGCCACGACAGCGGGAGCAATGATCGAGCAACAGATCGGCTGGATACGTGAGGCGGCAGGGCCGCGCTTGCCCGATCTCGAGATCCAGATCCTTGTCTTCGCTATTGCCATAACCAATGATCGGCGGCAGGGCGCTGAGCAGATTGCAACGATGCTGGCCAGTTGGCCCACAACAGTTATGGCAAATGCACCCAGCGCTGATCATATTCTTGAGTCGCCTCAATTCTTGCTTGGCACAGTCGAGCAGATTGCGGCGGATCTCCAGCAACGCCGTGAGCGCTATGGAATCTCGTACATCACGGTGTTTGGTGACTATATCGACATCTTCAGCCCAGTTGTGACGCTGCTGGATGGGAAGTAATAGAGGCACATTGCGGACCAATAAGCGCATCCAGCCGATCACCTTCAGAACTAAGATTTTGTTCTTCATTCCACTTCGCTGGCCGACGTGATAGGCGCTGGTGTATCACCGTGGGGCGATCACCTGTTGAGTTAACCGATACGTTTTTGCCATTACGACATCAAACGCCATGGTTGTGCGGTCATTGCACTAAGTGCAAAATTTTATTTATACAGCCTCTATAGAAGGAGAATTACTTGAACATGCCCTGGAGACGGCTAAGAGAATCATTGATGATTTACCATTCCCTGCTTTTGCTGTTACACGAGATGATACTATGCACTATTGGAATGCAGTCGGACTGAGGTTATTCAACACGTCTCAAGAAATAGAAGATCGAGATCGACCTTTACGGAAGGAGCGTAACATACTTCGATATATCTTTGCTCCCAATACGCCAGTTTATGGAGTATTTACTAATTTTGGTAAAGACTATGAATGGTATGACTATACCTGTAAACTGAACGTCTGGAGATTTAAGCGAGATAATTTTTTGTGTCGGAATGACGAATGGTATCAAGATAGAGTGAAAAGCCTTATGCACATATCAAAATTTAGGGATATATGGGATAACATAGAGATTGATACAGGGATAGAGGAGATAAGCAAGAAAATGCCTGAGGGGATGAAGGCGCCTGAGTATGTAACCAATATATATGGACTCGACGGTAGAAAATTCAGAATACGTGGATTGCAAATCGACTATACTGGGTGGGGCTATCCACAAATTATAGTTTACACATACGATGATGAAAATGCTCGCTGTATATTTGAGGAGGTTCTTCAGGACTAGCCGTGGGATTAAATCAGGGTCTACCGCATCAGAACAGCACAAATGAGTTCTCCCTGTTTTTCGGCTATGCCAGCCATGAGTCGCTTTTAGTGCATGGCTTTGTGACGCACTAAAACGGGGCGAAAGAACATATGTTTTCCACGGCAACTCCTAAAGAAGCTTTGAGGATTTAGGTATTCCGACATCAGGTAAGGGGTGGATCGCTAGTTGGGCGGAGACTAAGAACATTGTGGGGATGGGCAGAGTCAGCTAGTTTATGAACTGAACAACATGGATGAAGATGAATGCGACGACTATCGGCAGATAGAGCAGGGATTTCCCAAGCAAATTGCTCCTCTTTCGATTCCTGTTTCTCCTACTCAATCCCAAACATCCCCGCCAGCTGCTCGCCGTGGGGGTTCTCATCGCTTCGCAGCGCCGATAAGTAGCGCGATGTGGTAGCAGCATTCGAGTGCCCTAATCGCTGCTGAATCTCTGAGAGCTTGGCGCCGGCGTCCTCCATACTATGGGCAAAGGTATGCCGTAAACCGTGAAAATGCACGCCCATCCTGGCTTCGCAGATCTGTTGCAGCGCCCGAGTAGTGAGCGCACCGCCGGCATTATTCCGACTCAGCGATCGCCAGATCGGCGCCTCGGGTGCAAGCCCGCCAAGCTCCGCACCATAGCTGCTATGCAGCCAAGCCAGTAGCGCACGCGACACACCGGCCGGTAGGGTATCATTCATCACTTTACCGCCCTTTGCTCGGGGGAAATGGATTCTTACCTTGTTCCCATCAATATGCAGGTGTGACCAGCGTATACCGGCGATCTCGGCGAGCCGGCGCCCGGTCTGAAGGGCAACCGAGAGTAGGGCATAATCTCGCATGCCTGCAGGTGTCGAGCGGTCGATATCGGCGAGCATTCTTTTGATGTTGCTCGACTTCAAGGCACTGGCGCCGGCGTAGCTTTGGGCTGGGCGCCGCTCGACCGCGGTGATCGGATTGCTGGCCAGCATCCCCCGCTTGGCGGCAAAGCTATAGAAGCTCGACACGACGGCGAGCCGGTGATTATAGGTGCTTGGCGCCGGCGAACCCCGATCGGCCCATGCCTGTGCGACCAGAGTAATGTGATTGGGTGCGGCGTCGAGGTCGAGCCCGGCGGCGTGCAGCTGGGCGCGAAAGTCGGCGATCGTCTCTTGGTAGATCCGGCGGGTATGCAGCGACCCCGAGCGGCCGGACTTGGCATGCAGCCAGGATGCGATCGCCAAGTCGAGCGGGCTGGATTCGCGCGCGCTCGCAAGCTCCTGGCGCTGGTCGAGTGGTATGAGGTCAGTCATGCTGTAGTGCTCCTATGTGCAGTTTTGTTCAATTTGTTCACGCAGTTCCACTACTCGTTTTCTCCGTTCGTCTAATTCGATCGCTTGTGAGTAGTGAAACATGCTGCCTTGCTCTGCTTGCTGTAGCTCTAGAATGTGAATGACGTTAGAATGTGTGTCTAATAGTTTTCGCCAGTGGTCACACTCTGTAGTATCTATGTGTTTGCTGGCGGTAGATGGCCTTCGTATTCTCAGTATACGGATGATTTTCCGTTTATTTTCTTGGTTCTTTAGAATTTGAATTTCATACGATAATGACTCTATCATTGATCGTAGTTGACCGATTTCAGAATTTGGGTCTGGAGGTGGGAGAGAAGAAAATCCTTTTGGGTAGCTTTCTAGATACAACGCAAGGTATTCTTCTTTTAAGCGCTGAAGAAACTCGAAATCAGGAGTCATTTGTATTTTCATATTATGTCAATCCGGAGCTTCGCATAAGGCAACTTATATGAAGTATACCGCCAATGGGAAGCCCCGCCAGCACAGAGGCCAGCGGGGCGCGTGTTCTTTTTATTCGTCTGGTCGCTTAGGTGGGTTAACGAATGGCGAATATGTTCGGACGGCTCGCACCCGCTCCCGCCGTGTCTTTGCGATCTTGCGCGCAGACTCGAGAATATCGGGCGCGACTTCAACGCGGTGATAGACGTCTAGCTCATCGGGCGGTTCGGGCGCCTCGCTGAGCACCCACTCATCCTGATCAGGGTGCCGCTCCATGTCCTCAGCCCACGCCAGCAGCTTCCGTAGGGCGCGTGTTACGTCGGCAGGTGGCGTGCCAGCAGGGAACCGAACCCGTACCCCGTCGAAGTTTCCGAAGTCGTAGGAAACACCGCACATCAGGCAATCACCATCGTCATCAGCATGCATCATGTCGTCGTCTTCAACGTGCAGGTGCAGATCCAGTTGCGCGAACTTGCGGATCGCCTTTGTTGTGTAGTCGGCGATCAATTCGTCGCGTGTTGGCTTTTCCATGATATATCCTCCTTATAACGAACGTGCGCCGCCCGCGCAGCGCCCACAAAGAACATATGTGCTCGACTACTCCTTGCACCAGCCTCTGGTCGCGTCGTAGAGCGCCGGCAGCAGCGGGCCATTGAAGAGGGCGCGCAGCTTCTCGACCTGTTCAAGCGTCAGATCCTCAAAATAAAAACCGGCCCAATCGCCGGACATTGTACCATCCGGCCCACAGTGAAACTGCCCATCCTGGGGTATGGCAACGATTCGTGCATTTTGGGGCCATAAGCGCTACTACCCTCCCCGCGCCCGTAAGAACGTGCCATCAGATGGTGATTATTACTAACTTGGTGGCGAAAATACGCAATCATCTCATGATTTCCTCGAAACCTGCGCGCCCATATGAGGCCCCGGTGGCCGTGATACGAGAGCTGTTTCCCAATTTCGCACGAATCGTTGCCATACCCCGTAATCGTCCGATCTTGGCGTAGTGCCTGAGCGAATGGTACGAGAGGGGATACTCCTGTGCTAACTCTTTGAGTGGGCGAAGATCGGCCGCCGGGAGCGGTTCTTGCTCTTCCCTGTGCTCTTGATCTTCCTTGTGCTCTTGATCTGCCATTGTATGTATCTTGCTGCTTCAGTCTGCGCTCGGTAGCTCCGGTGGCGTGCTGCCGGCCTGGCGCCAGGTTTCAAGGAATGCTAGCACCGCCGGATACTGCTTGATGCGGATCATGGTATAACTGCGTACCTTGTATCGGCGGTGGATCTCGGTGTGGATCGATGCAAAATGGTTTTTGGACGGGTCACGCTCCGTCAGTTCCATCGCGATCGCCTGGACCAAGTTCAGAATATTCGCTTGCTGCTCGTCGGTGATGTAGCCTGTGGGGTGCAACCGATCCTCCAGCACGCCGAGCCGGATCTTTACGTCGGTGACGACAGCCGTCGTCTCGGCGAGGTCGGTCTGGATCGCTTTCACCACCCGCGCAGCGGCGTCCATCCGGCGGATCAGCGCGATCTGCTCCTCGGCCATGCGCTGCATCGCCTTCGACTGCTCGATGATCTGCTCGAGCTGACCGATCGCCAGCTCGCTCTCGCGGTTGGCTGGTGGCTCCTCGACGAGGATCTGTGGCTTGAAGGCGCGCCAGAGCACATCGGCCGCCTCGCGCTGGTAGCGGATCAGCTTCTCGCGCAGCTCGCTATCTGTGATTCGTCCGGCTTGGACGCCGGAGAGCCAGAGGGGGAGCAGGGTCAACTTGAGACACTGAACCTGCTGCGGGCCGCCCGCGGTCTGGACCGTTAGCGTTTCCAGCCCTTCCTTCAGCACCGCGTGGCGCTGGATGCGCCGCGCCTGGCCTTGCTGGTCCAGCTCCAGGTTATCGCACAGCCGGCTGAGCGGCACGTAGATCGTGCTGTCGGGCTGCTGGACGGCGACAAGCTCATCGCTGTAGAATGGGACAATCCGCTGTGGAAGAATGTCCGACATGACTCCTCGCTTCGGAAGGGGTAGCCATCATGGCTACCCCTTCGTATGGTCTGGCTACTCTGTGTGGCAAACATGAGTCATCCCGAATTTTACAATTCCGCTTCGGTGGCGTCAGAATGCGCTTTGGCTCACTCTAATGCCACCGAAGCCGGGTAACCAGGTGGTATCGGAAGCGTCTTCCGGGCTTCAAATTGGCCCGTCAGATGCTCCCAAGAATCCACCTGCGATGGTGCAGGCCCTGAGGCCATTTCGTAGCTACCGCATTACAAAGCCAAAAAGATCGTATGTTAAATTCGGGATGACTCATGTTTGCAGTTCCCTCGTGTAGTAAAGGGGTTGCATCATACAACCCACCTCGGTAATCCCTCGCTCTCATCTCGGCTCGGAGTGCTCATCCTAACGCTTCTCAGGCATATCGTATATCGAAGGTGATAAACCGTCAACTAGTGGTGTTTGTGCTCCCCGTGTAGCTGGCCAACGCACAAGCTAGAAATTGACCAAACTAATCACCGCTGTCAATCCGAAGCTGTTGCAGCCATTGGCTGGCAGCGACTGGTAGCTGACGGGTGGTGTGGTATACTCTGCTGCGCACAAACCTGGGCGCTGCTCGGCGCACGCCACGACCTGACTGAGCTGGCTCCAGACGACGAGCGACCTGATTCTTGAACGGGAAAGGACACTGCGGCATGCGCGCTACGCCCGCCGATCAGGTGCTGACCGCCGCCGCGAGCGCGTTGGCACGTCGGCAACTCAAGACGGCACGGTCCCTCATGGACACAGCCCTCGCCGCGCCACCGCCTGATGCCCCGATCGGGGAACTGCTGAGCATGCGCGGTGTCATCCGCGTGGAACAGCGCGACATCGCCGGCGCCTGCCAGGACTATCACCAGGCGATCCAGTGGTACGATGCGCGTGATGAGGACACCAACCCGCGGCTGGCGCAGGTGCTGGGGCTCCTGGCCACCGAGATCGTCGAGTCGGACCCAGCCCAGGCCCGCGCCTACCTCGAGCGCGCGGTGGCGATCTATGACACGAATGAGACTGCGGTAGCGGGTCACCAGACCTGGCGGGAGAGCCGGATCGCGGATGTCGCCCGCCTGGGAATGCTTGCCGAGCAGGATGCGGACTTCGGCAGCGCACGGGCCTATTACGATCGTGCGCTGGAGCTGTGCGCGGCGGCGCGTGGGAGCACAGCGGGGCGCTGCGACTCTCGGGCTCCTGACGGACGCGGGCACCACCCTGCCGAGTCCACCAACACCCGGCCGCGTACCACGTGCGACAGCGCGGACGCAGCCGCAGCGGCGAAGCCGACCGAACGAGACAACTCGATGTGGACACGTTCGGCTTGTTTCAAACCATGATCAGTCTGGTCCAGCTACTGGTTCCGCCTCGCGCACTTCCTATGCCTCGATCATTTGCTGACTGCCCCAGCCCAAAGTTCCGTTGCTTGTCAGCGAAAAACGGTTTTACGTTATTACTGTCTGACAGTTTTACCGTGCTTCGAGTAGCGTGAAGCCGCATTTCCATTGTTCGCGTGCTGAAAATGACGCATTCCTACGGAGTGATGTATTTGGCCAGAAGGGATCGGCGCTGGATAAACTGACTGGCCGGGCGCCAGCCGAGCGGGATGCCGGCGAAGAATACGGTTCTACTGTTTAACCGCAAAGCCGTGATACGGTATCACCGCAAAGCTGTACCGATCGGGAAGTGAGAGAGAAGCTCTCGATCTATCTTCATCCAGATGAGGTGTGGTAAGGATTCACGACAAACGGGCCACCGTACCTGATTCGCATGCTTGTTCCCGCCGCTCCCTTATACCGCTACCTGGGGTGACGACATTTTTTCAGGGATTTTCCCCGCTAAGCGCATGTTTGCTCTTTACGGCACCTCAATGCGCTATTCTTGGCATTCTTGTGAGCGCTGGTGAGGGGCTTGGGTAGTCACTCTGAGCGTTTTGTCAGAGAATCCATGTCTGAGAATCTTCACGACCAATTGTGCAGTCCCTCCCTGGTGTTTCGGCAGTTGCGCACCCCAAGGAGGGCAGCTGCTGTTGCTTGGGCGCGTGTTTGGACGCTGCTCAGACTGCTGCTCGGCCCAGGCATGCTGAACGAGCGCTCACCAGACCAGGAAATGCGCACCCACGGAGGCCTCGTTCGGACGAACGTGGCGGTCCATCGCTGAAGATTCCGTTTAGGGGTTTCTCGGACAAGATTGCCGCAGCCACCGCGACGCTATGCGCATGTGCTTGCGCTGTGATCTGCGCAGCCAGCAGCAGATCGTGTTTTAAGAGGTTTGTTTTGCGCGTTCAGGGTTACTCGTCTCGGTGCGCCAGGCTGGCTTGTTTCGGCAAGCTATCGAGGTGACCTTAAAAGCGGGCGTTAGGATTAGCCACACCGCTTGCCGTGGATGCGTGAGGATGGGGACCAGCAATTCCGGGGTGAACCCAAACCCTTCCGCCACAATCCCGGGGGTGGTCGGCAAGGCCAGCAACTCGTCGATTACCATGGGAAACCGATCCCGAAATGAAGACGCGCCGCACCAGATCGGGAGGGGCGGGCTGGACCGAGCGTTCATCCAGCAAGGCGCCCAAGAAGGCACGATAGTGCCGATGTGCTTGTGCCAGGCGTTCATGATGGGCCGATCGGTGCGATGTCACCAGCGTAGGCGAGCGGGTTGGCGGTGCGGATGGCGCGGATTCATCGCTCATCCGCCATCGGTAGCGCATCGATGCGGAATACGGGGCAGCACGGCGCCAATGCCGTAAACGCCTCTGGCAAAGCCGCAGGGTCCTTTGGCAACTCGTACACCTGCTGGAAGAAGGGGATGCTGTGTGGCACCTTGCGCGGGAACGCGCGCAGGATGGGGCCACGCTCCGCGACCGGCAGCTCGACGAGCGCCACTCGCTCCCGCTTCCGACCACGCCTGAGATAGCCCCAGCCCGCCGCCCGCGCATTCTTGACCCAATCAGCCTCCGCGAGGCCGCCGATGATATAGCGCTGACCGCCTACCGTCAGCGGCCAGACCGGCGTGCTGTGCAGCTTGCCGCTCTTTCGACCCACGACCGAGAGCACGTGCATGGTGCCGATGGCGATGCCGAGGCGCTGCAGCGCCACGATCACACGATTGGCCGGTTTCAGCCAGGTTGGCAGTTTGGCGTTGTGCCGCATGGGTGTTCCCTCCGGTTAGATGCGCATGCACGGGGGCGCATTTGGCTCGTGGGCGAGTGTACCGCGCCACCGGGTGAATCGGTGTCACCCGGAGTGGGTGATCATGGGGGTGATCGTGCGTGGGTCACATGCAGCGAATCGGGCGCGCGTGATAGCCGCGGCGTGTGGCCGCGCTTAGCGCAGCTGGAGGCGCCGCGCGGCTTCGCGGGCTTCGCGGCGATTGGTCACATGGAGCTTCTGATAGATCCGCTGGAGGTGCGTTTTGACCGTGTTGACGGAGACGACCAACTCCTGCGCGATCTCCGGGTTCGACAGCCCCGCGGCGAGCAGACGGAGAACCCGCTGCTCCTGTGGGCTCAGCGGCTCAACCAAAGCGTTTGATCGCTCGATTGCAGCGCCTAGAACACTCTGCCCCGCAGGCCGCATGTCGAGCGCTCCCGTCTGGGTTTCGAATGCGGTACGTAACTGTTCAACATAGGCGTGAAGCGGGTTGTTTTGCGCTTTCCGCGGTTCCTGAGCTGGGGTGCCCTCTGGGCCAAGGGCTACGCTCTGCGCTAACAATGCGGCCAGCGTCTCCCCTTCGTCCAGCAACAGGCGCAGCTCGCCTTCCACAGCCGCCCGCGTTAGCACCGCCTGCAGGAGCTGGTGCGCCGCGTGCGTCTGCTGGCGCATATGCTGCGCCAGAGCCATGAGCAACTGGATTTCCAGCACGCTATACGTGCGCCCGCCCGCCTGCGCGTCGGAGAGCCACTGATTGAGGAGACGCCATGCAGCGTCCGCCTCCCCTTGCGCCAGGTGCCAGCGGGCGACCAGCAGCTCCTCCTGCTCACGTTGGAGCAGTGGCAACACCACATCGTCCTGAGCACGGTCAGTCACCCAGTGCTGCACCGCAGCGCGATCCCCCGCCGCCAGCTGAAGCCGTGCCTGGCAGACGAGGACTTCGCGGTGCAGGAGCGGCCAGCGTGCGGGCGGCACGTGCGCAAGCAACATGGCGAGCCGCTGCAGCGCTGGCGTGGTCTGTCCATATGCATGCTGCACGCGCGCCAGGAGGAGCGACGCCTGGGCTTCAATCGCTCGATCCGCGAGCTGCTGACCGAGATCCAGCGCTGCCTGCGCGTGACGATCCGCTGCCTCCAGGTCATTCCAGGTGTAGGCGAGCTGTGCCAGGCCCAGGAGCGCCTTGGCTCGGTCGGTCGGATCCTCCCCTGCCTCCGCGAGCACCTGGTGATAGTGTTCTGCGGCCTGGTGCAGCTCCCCCTGGCCACGGCATACCTCACCCAGCGCGAGCTGAACGACGCGGCGGCCCGGCGGGTTGCCGGTGGCCTCACACAATGCATACGCCGCCAGGAACTGCTCTCGAGCTGTGTCGAACTGACCCGCCTGGCGGGCGTCTTCCCCAACGATCCCCAGACAGATCACCCGCGATGAGGCAACGCGATCCGCATCGGGAAGCTGGACGAGCGCCTGCCGGGCCAGGCGCGCTGCCTGAGCGATATCCCTCTGCCGGACCGCGAGCAGCGCGCGAAAGGCGAGCACTTCGCCAAGTCGGGGGATGCTGTCGCTGCTCCGCCAGCCCTGCTCCGCCAATCGTAGCAACGTCTCCACCCGCGCCGAGGTTACCGGCGCGAGCTGATCGGAAACCGAGCTGAACACCAGCACGTTGGCATACAGAAAGCAGAGCGCCGGGGCCCCGTGGAGGACGACCTCCGGCAGCTGGGCGAGCCAGCGCTGTAACGTATACAGCTCATAATATTCAGCAAGCGGCTGCCGCTCGATGAAGCGTTCCATCAACACGGCGGCGCGCATCCCTTCGCCGGCCGCGAGCGCGGCATCCACCGCGTCCGCGAGCATGCCGTGCTGCTCATACCAGGCGCTGGCACGGCTAGAACACGCGCCCAGCGCCTCGGCGCCGAGGCGCCTCCTCGCCGCCTGCTGCATTGCCTCGGCGAAGAACAAGTGATAGCGATACCACGGCTCAGTCTCGCCGAGGGGTAGCAGGAACAGCCCCGCACGTTCCATGGTGTCTAGGAGCCGCTCGCTGTCGTTGCGCCCGGTGACCACATCACAGAGGGAGCCCGTCAGGCGGCTGAGTACGCTCGTCTGGAGCAAGAAGATCTGCAGCGCCTTGGGCTGTGCGTCCAGCACTTCGGTGACCAGGTACTCCAGCAGATGCCGATGACTGCCGGCGAAAGTGGCGAGAAGCGGTTCGATCTGCTGCTCGGGGACGTGCCCCTGGAGTGCCAGCGTGACCAGGCGCAGCCCCGCTGGCCAACCTTCCAGGTGGGCGTCGAGCTGTCGCATCGCCTCCGCAGTGAGCGGGAACGCCAGATGGTGCTGGAGGAAGGTCGCCATCTCCGCGGGTGAGAAACGGAGGTCAGCGGCACTGACTTCATGCAGCTCGTTGCGCGCACGCCAGCGCGCCAGTGACAGCGGCGGCGACGAGCGCGTCAGCAGCACGACGTGCAGCGTCGCCGGCAGGTGGTCGAGCACAAAGGCCACCGTCTCATGGATCCGCGGCTCGGTGATGGCGTGGTAATCCTCAAGCACCAGAACCCCACCGCGCGGAAGGTCGCTCAGCGCGTTGAGAAACGCCGTGAGCACCGGCTCCAGGGGCGCGCGCACAAAGGGCGCCTGCGGCGTGGCGAGGAGCGCAACGGCGGCCTGCTCAAGGTCGGGCTCGATAGCTCGGCAGGCGGTGAAGACATAGCGCCAAAACCGGATCAGATCGTTGTCGCCTTCGTCCAGTGATACCCAGGCAAGGGGCGGAAGATCGCCGCGCGCGCGGCGGTCTGCCACCCATTGACTGAGGAGCGTGGTCTTGCCGAAGCCCGCCGGCGCCGCGATCAGGGTGAGCTTGTGCGAGAGCCCCGCATCCAGCTGCGCGAGCAGCCGCTCACGCACAACCAGGGAGGTCTGTGGACGGGGTGGACGGAGCTTGGGCTCCAGGAGCGGCGCCTGGTGCGGCGAGGCCGGAATGATGAACTCCCCCGATACTGGCCGCTCCAGCTTGTCGCCCTCCGCGCCGCCCAGTCCCGTGGCGCGGAGCTGACGGACCAGCGCATCATTCGGCGGGGAGGACGTGTCCGATGCCAGCCGCGCTGCGCTCGCCAGCGCGCTGGCCACCGCCTCCAGGCGGGCCATCGTCAGATCCGCGCTCCGCCCGATATATTTCTTGGCCATGCGCCGGCCCTGGCGGCGGTAGGCGTACCAGTAGCCGTCGCCTCCGCGCGGCCGCGCTTCTTTCAGCAGGTTGAGCTGGCCGTGCTGCCCCTGGAAGGAAAACGCGCTGTGGGCGGCTAGCCACGCGAACCACGTCTCGTCGTCGCCGCATAGCCGCGGCTGGCCGCGCTCATCCTGGCCGTACAGTTCATAGCCCTCGCGAGAGGGCGACCAGATCAGGGTATACTTTGCGCGTTTCGGCATTGTCGGCGCCCAAACGTTGTGCTCCCCAACAACTGACGATCCGTGATTATAGCACGCGGCCGCGCATGCGACAAATGCTCCCCAACAGCTTGCGTATGAGCAGCCGCGTGGCCCCCCTTCCAGCTAAACTCATGCGCCTAATCACCCATCCGATCATCCGATTCAGGTGACGCCAACTCACCCGCTTGCACACTACACTCCTGGGCGGTGAGCGCTGGCACGCGGCGGTCATGGGCCGACGCAGGTCGCGGCGCTCACAACCTGTTCGCGTCTCATTCGAAAGGAGCGATACATATGGAAACACCCTTCAACGTCGAAACGGCCACGGCGGTACCGTCGAAACCGGCCAAGGGGGCGCTGGCCTTTATCTTCGTGGTGGCTTTGCTCGATATCATCGGCCTGACCATCCTGCTGCCCGTACAAGCTTACATCGTCCGGGAATACAGCAGCGACGCGCTCGCCGTGAGCATGCTCACGGTGATCTATGCTGCGGCGCAGTTCGTCTGCGCGCCGATCCTGGGGCGGCTCTCCGACCGCTACGGCCGGCGCCCGGTGCTGCTGATCAGCGTGCTCGGCTCGGCGTTCGGCTACTTTCTGTTCGGCATCGGCGGCGCACTCTGGGTGCTGTTTCTCTCGCGGCTGATCGACGGCATCACCGGCGGCAACATCTCGACCGCCACCGCCTATGTCGCCGACGTCACCCTGCCGCAGGAGCGCGCCAAGAACTTCGCGCTGATCGGTATCGCATTCGGGCTCGGGTTCGTCCTTGGCCCGGCGCTGGGCGGCGCGCTCAGCCAGATCAGCCTGGCCGCGCCGGCCTACGCGGCGGGTACCCTCTCGCTGCTCAGCGCGATCGTCGGCTTTGTCGTGCTGCCGGAATCGCTGCCCAGGGAGCGGCGCACAGCCGGGGTGTTCACGTGGCGGGAGATCAACCCGCTGGCCGCGCTGTTCACCATGCTGCGGCGACCCACGCTGGGCCTGCTGCTGCTGGTGTGGTGCCTGTTTCAATTCGCGTTTACGGGCAACAACAGCATCATGGCGCTGTTCATGATCGACAAGTTCAGCGCGCTGCCCGTCGAGATCGCCATCCTGTTCGTGGTGGGCGGGGTCGCCAACGCCGTGGTGCAGGGAGGCCTGATCGGGCGACTGGCGCCAAAGTTCGGCGAACAGCGGCTCGCCCTGGCCAGCCTGGCGCTCCAGGCCTTGGGGGCCATCGCCATCGTTATCGCGCCTACGTTCTGGCTGCTCTACCCGATCATCGTCCTCAGCAGCGCTGCGACAGCGCTGATCTGGCCGACGATGGGCGCGCTCACGGCTAACCAGGTGCCGTCCCACGAGCAGGGGCAGGTGGCTGGCGTGAGCGCCGCGCTCGGCAGCTTGATGAGCGTGTTCGGCCCGCTGTGGGCCGGCGCGGTCTACGACCAGTTCGCGCCCGCGGCGCCGTACTGGAGCGGCGCGATCGTGTTCGTGCTAGCGGTCCTGGTGCTTGCGTGCGTGCGAGTTGGAGGTGCGCACGCCGGCTCGGCGGTCCCAGGCGGCGCTGCTGATCGCGCCTGAGACAACGCCCACGGTGCGTGGCGCTCGGTCAGTGCGCCGATCCGTCCCACGGACCGTGCAAGGATCGGAGGATGCATCTTTAGCAGGGGCAGTGCCCGGCCAGGCGGCCCTGCACGCTATGCTCGCCAGAATACGCGACCTGGGGCTGCCCCTGCTGGCCGTGACCTATGTAAAGCCTGGCCCGCAAGAAAGCTGATCGAAGCTCAATAAGAAGGAGTGTACCAATGAGTGGCAACACCACAAACCGTGCCATATGGCTTGGGCCGCCTGACGCGCGCGATGCCAGGCGCCCGGCCTGGCTCGACGAACAGCTCTATCCCTTCGCCAGTCAGTATCGCGATATCGAAGGCAACCGGGTTCACTACATCGACGAGGGAAGCGGCCCGCCGCTGCTGCTGCTACACGGCAACCCGACCTGGTCGTTCCTGTACCGCGATATCATCAAAGGCTTGCGCGATCACTTTCGCTGCGTCGCGCTTGACTACCCCGGCTTCGGCCTCTCCACCGCCGCGCCGGAGTATGCCTTTACACCGGCCGAGCACGCCCGAGTCGTCGAGCGGTTCATGCTCGACCTCGACCTGTCGAAGATCACCGTCATGATGCAGGATTGGGGTGGCCCGATCGGGCTGGGCGTGGCCGGGCGGCATCCTGACCGCTTCGGCGCGCTGGTGATCGGCAACAGCTGGGCCTGGCCAGTGAACGGCGAGCCGCGCTTCGAGCGCTTTTCCCGGTTCGCTGGCGGGCCAGTGGGCAGCTTGCTCATTCGGCATTTCAACGCGTTCGTCAATCTCGGCATCCCGGCCGGGGTCAAGCGCCACAAGCCGCCGCAGGAGGTCATGGCGGCCTACCGCGGGCCGTTCGCCCGGCGCGCCGCGCGGCGGCCGGTGCATGTCTTCCCGCGCGAGATTATCGCTAGCCGCGCGTATCTGGCCGAGGTGGAACACGGGCTGACCCGCCTGGCGCATCTGCCGGCGCTGATCACCTGGGGCGATCGCGACGACGCGTATGGCGAGCCGGAGCGCCGCCGCTTCGAGGCGCTATTTCCCCGCCACCGCACCGTCCACCTGCGCGGCGCGGGTCACTTCATCCAGGAGGATGCGGCGGATGAGATCGTCGCGGCCATTCGAGACTGGTGGGAGAAGGACGTGGAACAGTAATCGATCGTGCATTCAAGTTGATACACATCGTCATAGGAGGAAAGAATGTCAGCCCGAACCATACAGGCACGCTATCCACTACCACCGCTTAGCAAGCTCGTCCTCGCCGCCGTGGTAATGACCGCGCTTGTCGAGGGTGTTGTCTTACTCTTGATCGGTCAGTTCGACGTCGAAGTCAGCTATGGTCTGGGCTTTCTGCTGGTCGCTGGCGCACTGGTCGCCACAGGCTGGCGGTGGACGCCCGCCGCCGCGGCGCTGCTGGTCGGTATTCCCGTCGTGTTCGGGCTGCCCTTTCTGCTGGATCACCTGGCACATCCGGGCGTGTTCGGCCTCTTTGCCACCACTGTCGTGCACCTCGCCTGCACGCTCGCAGCCCTCGTCGGCGGGATTGCCACCACAATTCAGAACTATCAGGGCGATCGCCGCGCACCCGGCTGGCTCGCCAGCGCCTTTGCCGGACTCAGCGGTCTGGTCATCGGCGCATTGTTGGTCGGTGGTTTCCTCGCCACGACGATGCCGGAAGGTATCGCTGCGCCGAGTTCGGGCGGTGTACCCACGGTACACATGGGATCTGGCAGCTTTGCGGTCGACACAGTGATCGTACCGCAAGGTACGCCGCTGCGGCTGATCAACGACGGGGCCTTTCCCCATGTGCTCGCGAGCGGCACATGGGATGGCACGGTTGCCAAGCCGGCGCGCGAGCCGGGCGCGCCGCCCCTTGAGAACGTGCAGGTGAACCGCAAAGACCAGGTCGTCGAGCTTGGTCCCTTCACCACGGTGGGCCGGTATCAGTTCTATTGTCCCATCCACCCGCGGATGAACCTGACCGTCATCGTCCGGTGATACCGGTCGTGTGCCGCGCCACGCCGCCTGCCGTGTACCCAGCAGGCGGCGTGGCGCGGCACAATACGGAGGATAGCGCATACGTGTGTAGGAACGTCCACCTCACAGATAGGAGACATTCTTAATGGCGTCCATTCACAAGGAAATCCTAATTGCAGCCCGTCCGGAGAGTGTCTGGGCGGCGGTTCGCGATGTGGGTGCGGTGCATCAGCGTCTCGTGCCGGGTCTAGTCGTCAACGCTCGTTTGGAGGGAGACACCAGGGTCGTGACCTTCGCGAACGGCATGGTGTTGCGCGAACTGATCGTCGATATCAACGATGACACTCGTCGGTTCGTTTACGCTTCGGTCGGCGGGCGGGCCAGGCATCACAACGCATCACTACAGGTCTTTGCCGAGGGCGAAGACAGTAGTCGGCTCGTCTGGATCACCGATGTGCTGCCGAACGAGCTTGCTGCGTCTGTTGGCGAGCTCATCGAACAGGGGATCGGCGTGATGAAGCAGACACTGGAGTCTCAGGCCACGCGCCGTGAGCAGCCCGGATAGAGAGACCGAACCGGAGGAGATGGCGGTAGCGCCGTAGGCCACCAAAGGCTGACATCGCAACAGCAGCGCAGCCCGCGTGGGGATGTAGCATCGCCCATTCGTCACAGAAGACTGGGAACAGAATCCATGACTGAGACTGTCCATTCTCGGTCGAACCGCACCTGCCTCGTACCATCGTCACCGCAGCACAGCGCCATGCAAAGCTGTGGTATGATAAGGTCGATCGCCAAGTTGTCCAGCAAAACTCGTCCAAGAATCATCGTCGCCCTGT
>WNGA01004511.1_pt1 | contig 20483 bp, 21 predicted proteins | sample 5400061 | NCBI WGS metagenome assembly WNGA01 (sample SAMN13153366, study PRJNA577476) | soil metagenome | isolation source: 100 cm soil or saprolite under grassland replicate 2 | place: USA:California | collected 2016-06-15
CGTATAGGTCGTGAACGTCAGCATGCCGATCCACAGGTAGGCGACGAACGGAGCCTGGAAGGTCGCAAGCTCCTTCACCAGGGTCGGCGCGTCGGCGAAGTAGAGCACCCAGGCGCCGCCGGTCCACCACGCGATCATCAGCCAGATCGTGTGCTTGGCGGCGAGCTCGCCGGCGCGGCGCAGCGAAAACGCGGCGTTGTCCTTCTTGATGCGCTCGCCGGTCGCCCTCTATCCAGCGCTCGACCGCGTAGAACAGGTCGGTCCACACGGTCTGCGGGCACAAGTAGCCGCACCAGATACGCCCGCCGATGGCGTTCATCAGGAACAGCGCCATGGCGGCGATGATCAGGAGGCCGGTGAAGTAGTAGACCTCCTGCGGCCAGATCTCGATGAAGAAGAAGTAGAACCGGCGATTGGGGAAATCGACCAGCACCGCCTGGCTCGGCGCCTGCGGCCCGCGGTCCCAGCGCACGAACGGCGTGAGGTAATAGACGCCGAGGCAGAACGCCATCAGCGCCCATTTGACGGTGCGGAAGGTGCCGGAGACGCTCTGCGGATAGACTTGTCGGCGCGCCGCATAGAGCGGCCCGTCAACGAGATCGGCAGGATCAATCGACATGTTCATCGGCGGGGGACCGATTGTCCGGGTTCAACCGGAACCTATGCGCTTCCGTGCGCCGGCACTTTGATCCACCTCAAACCGCCCTCATCCTTGCAAGGGGGGGCTCATTAGAGGACGGCAGCGGGGGCGATGGTCGAATCTCCTGCAGTGCATTGGGTGCCAAGACCCCCTTCCGGCGCTTCGTGCCGACCCCGGATCAGTCCGGGGCAGGCTCTCCCCCCTGAAAGGACCCTGAAAGGGGACGGAAAGGGGAAGGGATCGGGTGGGGGTCTCATGCGTAAGGCGCGTTTGGGCACAACCCTCGCCGCCGTAGCGGCTCGCCCGGCCATGACGATATGATAGGTCAAGGGCTCAGACCAGATATGCGCGTATTCGCCTTGGCTTCCGTCGTCATGCTGCTGGGCGTTGTTCCGGCGCGGGCGGATTATCCCGACCGGACGGTGCGCATCATCGTGCCGGTGGCGGCCGGCGGCGGCATCGACGTGATGGCGCGCATGCTGGCGCAAAAGCTCGGCGAACGGTTAGGCCAGCAATTCGTGGTCGAGAACCGTGCCGGCGCCGCCGGCGTGATCGGCAGCAAGGCGGTGATCGGCACGCCCGCCGATGGATACACGCTTCTCTATACGCCGAGCAGCCTTTCGCTGGCGGTCGCGGTCCACAAGACGCCGCCCTACGACGTGGCCAAGGATCTCAGCCCCATCGTCAACGTCGCCGTGAGCCCGTACGCCTTAGTGGTTCATAGGTCGGTCCCGGCATTCGACCTCCACGAGTTCATCGCCTACGCCAAGGCCAATCCCGACAAGCTCAGCTACGGCTCCGCCGGGGTCGGCAGCGCCTCGCATCTCGCCGCCGAGCTGTTCAAGACCATGGCCGGCATTCACCTGGTGCACGTCCCCAACAAGGGGATGAACCCGGCGCTGGTCGACCTGATGGGCGGCCAAGTGCAGGTTCTGTTCGGCAGCGTGCCCGCGATGTTGACGGAAAAGTCCGATCGCGTGCGGCCGATCGCCATGGCGGAGAAGAAGCGCTCGGCGCTGATGCCGAACCTGGCGACGATCGATGAATTGGGCCTGAAGGGATTCGAGGTCGGCAACTGGGCCGGGCTGCTGGGGCCGGCGGGCCTCGATTCCGCCATCGTCACGAAGCTCAACCGGGAAATCATCGCGATCCTCGCCACGGCCGACATGCAGGAGCGCATCAAGACGCTGGGCTACGACGTGATCGCGAGCACGCCGGAGGAATTCGGCACGCAGATGAAAAACGACGTCGCCCGCTGGAGCGAGGTCGTGCGCCGGGCGAATATCCCGATGAATTAAGGTCGGTAGGTTGGGTTAGCGCGGCCACTGCGGTGCGGGTAGACCAACGCGAGCGAACCGCGCGTAACCCAACATCCCAGGTTGGCGCGGCCCGTGCGCCGTGGACTCCGGGTGCGCTCTTGTTCCGCGCGTGACCCAACATTACCTCACGTCTCGACCGAATGTTGGGTTACGCGCGGTTTGAGATCATTGACCCTCACCAAATCTGCCTTTGGCCGCGCCAAACGAAGATGGAGGATCGGAGATGAAGGCAACCCTTAACGGCCACGTGATCGCCGAGAGCGACGATGTCGTCGAGGCCGGCGGCTATCAGTACTTCCCACGGTCGTCGGTGCGCATGGAGCGGCTGGAGAAGGCCGAGAAGACGGACAAGGATCGCGAGTGCCCGCACGGCGTCCAGTTCTACGACGTGGTGATCGACGGCGTGCGCCACGCGCGCAACGCCTGGTCCTACGAGGCGCCGCGCCCGGCGATGGCCAAGGTCGCCCAGCGGCTCGGGTTCTGGGAAGACGTCGAGGTGAGGTGACGTCGTAGGTTGGGTTAGCGCGGCCGGAGCGGTTCGGATCAATCGATGAGTCGATCCGCGCGTAACCCAACATTTTACGGCAGATCGTAGGTCGGGTTAGCGCAGCCCCTGCGCCCTCGGCTGCGGCACGAGACCTATTCCGCGCGTAACCCGACATGGGCCGAGACGTTTGGCTATGTTGGGTTACGCGCGGCTCGCCTTCATCGACCTACCCGAGCGCCTCGGCCGCGCCAACCCAACCTACGACGGCGCGAACTCGGTGGTGCCCGCCGTCACGTCGGGAACGGGAAAGAAGCACAAGAGCACCAGCGGCTCGGTTCCGGTATTGCGCGTCATGTGCTTCTCGCCTCCCGGAATCAGCACGATGTCGCCCGGTCTGATCGGAATCTCCCCGCTCTCTGCCACGGTCGTCCCCTGGCCCGACAGCACGTAGATGCATTCCTCGAAGCCGCGATGAAGATGCGGACCGCGCGGCTTGTCGCCTGCCCGCGCCACCGGAATTTCGGCGATGCGGAACGTGACGCGCGACCCGATCTCGCCCGAGACCGGCTCCAGCGACGTGCGCCCGGGAAGGCCCAGCCGCTTTGCCTCCTGTTGTTTTAACAAGCGCGCCATTACCGTCCCTCCCGAAGTCCTCGCGGCAATTCCCGGGTCTCGGCGCGGTGCTTTGTGCCGTCGCCGAACCGTCCGTCAGGCGCCTCGACCCAGGCTACGGCGAACCGCGCCATCACCGCACCTGCCGCAGGTGCTTGATCTCGGTGGCGCCGCCCTGCACCGCGTCGAGCTGGCGAAAAATCGCCGCCGCCTCCTTGGCGATGGCCTCGGCGATGTCGTCGAGCATGCGCTCACCCTTTTCTCTCGTCGCATGCTGCGGGCTGCCGAACCAGCCGGTCGGCGCGATCGAGCGGATATCGGTCAGCACCGGCTGGTAGCCGCGCGTGCGGCGGAGCTTGTCCATGCGGTGGCCGTGCGCGTGGTCGGAGGAATTGTCGATGCGGTCGAGATGGACGAGGTTGGGCCGATCGGCGAGCACTGCGAGCGCCTCGATCTCGCCGCCGTGGGTGAGGCCATGGCAGCTCGCTCCGTACAGCTCCTCCGCCACGTAACAGGCCTGCACGGTGACGACCGTCATGCCGTGGTCGCGGTGGAGCGTATCCGCCGCGATCGCGAGCGAGGGAATGTTGCCCTCGTGCCAGTTGAGGATCATGAGATATTTCGCGCCATGCCTGGCGGTCGACGCGCAGGTCTCGATCGCCACCCGCATGAAGGTCTCGGGCGCGAGCGTGATCGTGCCTTCGAACGGCATGTGCATGGGCGTGACGCCGAGCGGGGTCGCCGGCAGCACGAGGCCGTCCATGCGCTCGGCGACGCGGTGGCTGATGACGGTGGCCGCGAAGGTGTCGGTCCCGGTCGGCAGATGCGGCCCGTGCTGCTCGACGCTGCCGGCGGGCAGGATCACCAACGGATTGTGCTTGAGCTGCGCCGCGATCTCCGGCTGCGTCAGCTCCGAGAAATAGCGGCTAGGCAGCATTGCGGCTCCTTTCGGCGAGGCGCGCCCGCGACGCCTCGATCACGTCGGCAACGCGCACCAATCGCCCGTTCTCCTCGATCGAGCGCAGCGCCGCATAGAGGACCGCGACCGCCGCATTGCCGTTGTCGGCGGAAAGCTCGTTCTCGTGCCCGCTGCGGCAGCTTGCGGCGAACAGCTCGAGCTCGGCGCGGAACATGTCGCTTTCCGGCACTTTCAGCGCTTCGCGCCGCGCGTAGCCGTCCTTGCCGCGCTGGATATACAGCGTCGAAGCCTCGTGCAGCTTCTCGGGCGTGTCCCAGGTGGCGAAGTCGATCTCGTAGTGCATCAGGCCCTTGGAGCCGAACACGCGCACCGCGAAGATGCCGGGCGAGGTCCAGCACGAGCCTACATAGCCGATCTTGCCGTCGGCGAACCGAAGGAGGGTCATCGACTGGTCGTCGACTTCGGCGCCGACCGGCGAGAGCTTGGCGGCGATCGCGCTCGCCTCGACCACCTCGCCGCCCAGGAAGCGCAGCACGTCGAAGTGATGCACCGCGAGCTGGGACAGCGGACCGCCCGGCGCGCGATCCCGGTACCAGCGCCACGTCTGCGGGGTGAGTTCGAGCGCCCGCTCGTTGGAGAAATTGGCCTCCATGAAGGCGACGCGCCCGAGCTCGCCGCGGTCGATCGCCGCCCTGATCTGTCGGATACCGGCCATCAGCCGCGCACTGTGGCCGACCGTCACGGTGATGCCGTGCGTCGCCTGCAGATCGGCCATGGCGAGGCCTTCCTCCAAGGTGCCGGCGATCGGCTTCTCGGTGTAGACGTGCTTGCGCGCCTGCGCGACCTCGACGGCCAGCGGCAGGTGCTGCTCGTTGGGGACGGTGAGAATGACGCCCTCGACTGCGGGGTTCGAAAGCATGGCTTCCAGGGCCGGAACGGACGGAACGCCGACCTCCCGCTCGAAGGCCTGACGCCTCTCTTCGGAACGGCTGTACGCGGCGACGATCTTCAGCGCGTCGGATTTCGCCGCCGCGCGGGCGAGCACCTTGGCCCAGCGCCCGAGCCCGACAATGCCGACATTGACCGTTTCGGTGCCCATGGGACCTCTCGTGGGCGTGCCTGCTTGCCAATTCGCTCCCGCCCGAACCGGCGAGACGAGGCGGATTAAAGGACGATAGGATGCGGACTTGCAACTGCTTCCCACGGAGTTTTGTCATGCATGGAAAACGTGCCAGCGCAGCATTCATCCTCGCGCTCACCCTATCGAACGTCGCATGGGCACAGACGACCCCGTTTGAAAAGAAGAACTACACCTACAGCGAATGGACCAAGGGACGCTTCTCGGAGGCCGTGACGGTGACCGGTCCGGGTAAGATGATCTTTCTCGCCGGCGTCGGATCCGAGGATGAAGGCAGCACGCCCGGCGTGATCCGCCACAAGGACGACTTCGTCGGGCAGTGCAAGTATGCCTACGACAAGATCAAGCGGCTGCTGGAACGGCATGGAGCAACGCTGGCCGATATCGTCAAGATGGTGACCTACGTGACCGACATCAGGTTCCAGGCCGACTACGCGCGGTGCCGGCGCGAGCAATTCGGCGACATCCCGCCGCCGGCGCACACCTTCCTCAATATCAATCAACTGGCGTGGCCGGGCATGATCGTCGAAATCGACGTCATCGCCATGGTTCCAAGATGATGGGACATGAAGCGCGACTGTAACCGGGCGATCGCCTTAAGCTTGGCGACGGCATTCGCATGGCTTGCCGCCCCGCACGCCCGCGCCGAGGACTACCCGTCCCGGCCGGTCAAGATCATCGTCCCGGTGTCGCCCGGCGGCATCACCGACATCGTGGCGCGCCTTGCGGGCGAGTACATCACCGCCAGGACCGGACAGCCGGTCGTGGTGGAAAACCGGACCGGAGCGGGCGGCAATATCGGCGTGGAGGCCGTGGCCAAGGCCGCTCCCGACGGCTACGTCCTGAGCCTCGCCAGCACCAGCCAGATCGCGATCAATCCGGCCACCAGCAAACATATACCGTTCGACGCGCTCAACGATCTCGTGCCGGTCGCGCCGATTGCCGAAGCGCCGCAGCTGCTCATCGTCAACGCCAAGGTCCCGGCCAGGACGTTGCAGGAGTTCATCGCCTACGCGCGCCAAAACCCGGGCAAGCTCAACTTCGTGTCGCTCGGTCCCGGCAGCACGGTCTCGCTCGCCGGAGAGCAATTTGCCCGCCTTGCCCGCCTCGACATGGTCCCGGTGCAATATCGCGGCACCGCGCCGGGAATAACCGACCTCATCGCCGACAACGTGCAGATGATCTCGATCGGCATTGCGCCGGTTCTCGGGTTCGTTCAATCGGGCGCGCTGCGCGTGCTCGCGGCCGGTACGCGCAAGCGCCTCCCCTATCTGCCCGAGGTTCCGACCGCGGCCGAAGCCGGGTTGCCGGGATACGAGATGTCGACGTGGTTCGCCCTGTTCGCGCCGCGGGGCACGCCCAAGCCGATCGTCGACTGGTTGAACGGCACCATGCGGGAGCTGGTCGCCGACCCCGCCGCGGCGAAGCGACTGACCGACGTCCACATCGACCCGCTCAGCATGAGCGCCGACGAGTTCGCCACGTTCGTGAAGGCGGAAGCCGCCAAGTGGGAGCGCATCATCAAGGACGCCGGCGTCAACCCGTAGCCCGGATGGAGCGCAGCGCAATCCGGGAGCGGCGTTCCTGCATTTCGCTACGCTCCATGCGGGCTACGAGGCCGTGCCGCCCCGCGCCACCGCATGGCCGATTCCCAGCGGCTTGGCATCGATCAGGACGAATGCCACGCGCGCCGGCGCGTTGCCGCGGTTCACCCAGGAATGATTGGTCCCGCGCTGAACCATCACGTCGCCGGCCTTGAGCGTGACGGTCGAGTCGTCCATGTCCATGTCGATCTCTCCGGCCAGCACGATCACGTAGTCGATCGTCTCCGTCCGGTGCATGGACGGCTTGTTTCCCGGCGGGAAATCGATGACCGCGAAGCGCGTTCCGTTGGGCGGCGGCGGCGTCCCGAGCTTTCTTTGGCCGGCGTCTTCGATCGTCTCGCCCACCGCAATGACGGCCGGCGTCTCGTCGGTGCACCAGATGAGCGTGGAGACCGCCCCGGACGGCGGATATCGTGAATTGGTGGCGGCGCCGTCCAGGATCACTTTCGCCACGCGGTTCGCATCGTGGCCGGTAACGACGCGCCGGATCAGCTTTGCGCTTTCCATCTTCAGCTCCCTCGTTGCGACAGCGGGCGGGTGCCGTCGGGAGTGGCCACGTCGAAGGCGTTCAGCATCATCGCCACCATGGTGTAGAAGCCCGCGGCCGAAATGAATTCGATCAGCAGCTCCAGCCCAAGACCGGCCAAGATACGCCCGTAGGTTTGGCCGGCGAGCGTTTTCGTGTCGTTGAGCTCGCTGACGACGTCGTAGACGAGCTGCTCGTCGTCGCGATGAAAGCCGGGCTTCTTCCCTTCGCGCAGCGCCGAAATCACATCCTCGGACAGCCCGGCTTCCCGCGCCGCAGGTTCGTGGATGAACCATTCGTACTGGGCGCCCCAATGCCGCGCGACGACGAGGACCATGAGCTCGAACAGGCGCTTGTCCAGATGGCTGTCGCGCCGCAGCGTGTTGCCCAATCGATTGGCCGCCTCGGCGATGGCCGGCGTTCTGAGCCAAATGCCGAAGGGACCGCCGACCCGGCCGCGGGTGCTCGCGATCTCGGCGGCAAGCCGCTGTTGGTCCGGCGTGAGGTCCTTGAGATTTTCAACGCGAGCCATGACACTCCCCTTGATCGGAGGCTGCGGTTCGATGCCTAGTAAGAAGAGTGTCCCACCGCGGATGAGCGGCGTCGAGACGATCAGGCGATGAACGAGGTTCCGTTTCGCGCAGTCGGAAAGCCGCTTCCCCGCAAGGAGGACGAGCGGCTCGTCACCGGCCAGGGTCGGTTCAGCGACGATTTTCACCTCGACGGCCAGGCCCATGCGGTGATGGTCCGCTCGCCGCACCCGCATGCCCGGATTGCCGGCGTGAACGCGGCGCGCGCGCGGCTGCTGCCGGGCGTGCTCGGCGTTTTCACCGGTGCCGATTGCCTCGCCGACGGGTTGGCTCCGATTCCGCACGATCCGCTGCCGAAGACCAAATACGACATGAAGCTCGCCGGTCCGGGCGGGACCGAGGTCTTCATCGGGCCGCATCTCCTCCTGCCCGCCGACAAGGTGCGCCACGTCGGCGAGGCGGTGGCGATGGTGGTGGCCGAGACCACCGCGCAGGCGCTCGATGCCGCCGAGGCGGTCGATATCACGTACGAGGAACTGCCTTTCGTCATCCATTCGGAAGACGCCATGCAGCCGGGCGCGCCGGTGGTCTGGGACGAGGTGGCAAACAACGTTACCGTCGATACGTTCTTCGGCGACCCCGACGCGACTGACCGCGCGTTCGCCGCCGCGGATCATGTTTTGGCCATGGACTTCCACATCGGCCGCGTGACCGGCGTTCCGCTCGAGCCGCGGGCCGCGCTCGGCGCCTACGACGCCCATACCGGCCGCTACACGCTCTACGCCGGAAGCGGCGGCGCCGTGCGCCAGAAGCGCGAGATCGCCGCGATCCTCGGCATCGCGCCCGACGCTGTGCGCGTGCTCTCCCTCGACGTCGGCGGCAATTTCGGCACCCGCAACCGCGTGTTCGTCGAGTTCGGCCTGGTGCTGTGGGCCGCGCGCAAGATCGGCCGTCCGGTGAAGTACAACGCGACGCGGTCGGAAGCCTTCTTGAGCGACTACCAGGGACGCGACCTCGTGACCAAGGTCGAGCTGGCGCTCACCGCCGACGGCCGTTTCCTCGCCATGCGGGCGACGAACATCAGCAATGTCGGCGCCCGCTGCGTTTCGCTCTCGCCGCTCGGCAAGGGCGCAGGGCTCATTCCCGGCTCGTACGACATTCCGGCCGTGGCGCTGCGGGCCATGGCCGTGTTCACCAACACGATGCCGACGAACGCGTATCGCAGCTCGGGCCGGCCGGAGGTGACGTTCGCCATCGAGCGCCTGATCGACACCGCGGCCGCGGAGTTCGGCTTCGACCGGATCTCGCTTCGCCGCCAGAACCTCGTCCGGCCGGAGAAGATGCCCTACCGCAACGCGGTCGGGATGACCTACGACAGCGGCCGCTACGCGGAGAACATGGATCTCGCCATGCGGCTTGCCGAGTGGGACGCCTTCGCGGCGCGCCGCCGCCAAGCCGCCGCGCGCGGCCGGCTGCTCGGCCAGGGTCTCGCCAATTACGTCGAGTCCTCGGTCGGCGCGCCGCGCGAGCAGGCGCGCATCACCGTCCGCCCGGAGGGGCACGTCGACGTCGTCATCGGTACCCAACCGAGCGGCCAAGGCCATGAGACGAGCTTCGCCCAGGTCGTCTCGGACCTGCTGTGGGTGCCGTCGGAAAAGGTCAGGATCATCCTCGGCGACACCGATATCGTGCACGTCGGCGGCGGCTCCCATTCGGGCCGTTCGATGCGCCATGCGGCGACCGTATTCTCCAAGGCCGCCGTCGATATCATCGCGCAGGGAAAGCGGATCGCGGCCGTCGTTCTCGACGCGTCGCTCGACAGCATCTCGTTCACCGACGGCCGGTTCGTCTCGCGCGAGACCAACCGCACCTTCGATCTCCTCGAGCTGGCGCAGGAGGCGACGCGGCACGCTCTCCCGCCCGATCTGCAGAACGGCCTCGCCGTTGTGACCGACAACGAGATGCACGACCCGGTCTTCCCCAACGGCTGCGCCGTCTGCGAGGTCGAAATCGATCCCGACACCGGCGCGGTCGAGATCACCCGCTATGCCTCGGTGGACGACGTCGGCCGTTGCATCAATCCGCTGATCGTCCACGGCCAGACCCACGGCGCCATCGCCCAGGGGATCGGGCAGGCCATGTGGGAGCAGTGCACCGTCGATCCGGATTCCGGGCAGCCGCTGGCCGGCTCGCTGATGGATTACGGCATGCCGCGCTCCGACACGTTGCCGTCGTTCACAACCGAAATTGCTGAAGTGCTGTCGCCCACCAATCCGCTCGGCATCAAGGCGGGCGGCGAAGGCGGCACCACGGCGGCGCCGGCCGTGATCATCAGCGCCATCCTCGATGCGCTGCGCGACTACGGCGTGCGCGACATCACGATGCCGGCGACGCCCCATACGGTGTGGAAAGCCATTCAGGACGCCAAGATGGGCGCGGCGACGCCCCGAGCGATCGGCCGCGCGAAACGGGGACGCATGCGATGAGCGCAGAGACCAAAGACGTCGAGCGAATCCTTCAGTTCAAGTTCAGATCGCCGACCGCGGACACGAGCCAGCTGGTTGCGCTGATCAAGTCGGCGATGCCGTTCTATCAGGCATCGGGCGTCACCCACGCCCGGTTGCTGCGCAATGTCGATGACCCGAGCCAATTCATCCAGGTGATCGAGTACAAGGTCCCGGAAATGCTGGAGATGAACCGGCAGGCCATCGCCGGCGACGCCATGATGCAAAGCTATCTGCGCACGTGGCGGGCGCTGGTACCGGGCGGGGTCGAGGTCGACGTGTACGAGGACGTGACGGAGTGAACCGCAAGCATGTAGGGTGGGCAAAGCGGAGCGAAGCGACGCGTCCCTCGCCGCTGTGGCGGCTCGCCCACGCGTGAAACCCAGTGAACTTGCCGCGTGGGCACGGCTCGCCTTCGGCTCGCCTTTTCCCACCCTACAATTGTGCTCACTGCCAATACGGCGGATATCCGGAGTTCGCCTCCTCGGCTTTGAGGAGGCGCAACATCGCGGGCCATTCCAGCACGCCGTAGGGGCGCCGGGCTCCCGGCTGATAGAGATGCGCGGTGTGCGCCAGCACGTTCTCGCCCGGAAGGTTGAGCTCGGTGCGCGCCGCCATGGCGTCGACCTGCGAGCGGCACGACAATTCGAGCTGATACATCGTGTTGAACGCCTGCTGAACCGTCGCCCCGCAGGTGAGCAGGCCGTGGTTGCGCATGATCATCGCATCGTGCGGCCCGAGGTCGCGCACCAGCCGCTCGCGCTCGTCGAGCTCGACCGCGGGTCCTTCATAGTCGTGATAGCCGATATGGCCGACGAAGCGGATCGCGGTCTGCGACAAGGGCAGGAGACCGCACGTCATGGCGGCGACCGCCATGCCGGCGCGGGTATGGGTGTGGAGCACGCAAGTGACCTCCGGACGCGCCTTGTGGATCGCGCCATGGATCACGTAGCCCGACTTGTTGATGCCGTAATCGGTGTCCGGCTTCCAGATGATGCCGCCCTCGAGGTCGATCTTCACCAGGCTCGACGCCGTGATCTCCTTGTAGAGCAGCCCATAGAGGTTGATGAGAAGATGGTCGTCGGTGCCGGGAATGCGCGTCGTAATGTGGTTGTAAATGAGGTCGGTCATCTCGTACTTGTCGACGAGCCGATAGCAGGCGGCAAGGTCGACGCGCGCCTGCCACTCCTCCGCCGACACCTCGTCACGGATCGATTTGAAGTCGGTCGTGTAGTTCATGAACGATCCCCGTGGACCCATATGCTGTTTCCGTAGGGGCAACCCTTGTGGTTGCCCTTTGGAAGGGCGCCCACAAGGGGCGCCCCTACGGACGCGAGGTCAGTGGTATGGGTTCCCGCATTCGCGGGAACGACCAAGGTCATCTGCATCATTCGTCCAGATTGCGTATAACTCTGCTCTGACCCTAGGCCAAGGGATGGGGGAAACGCATGTCCGACGTCCTGCGCAACAATGTGAAGGAAAAGCTCGCGCGGGGCGAGGTGGTCGCATCGATGACCGTGCGCCTGGTCCGCGGCATCGAGATCGCCCGCATCGCCCGCACCGCCGGTTTCGACATGCTCTATATCGACCTCGAGCATTCGAGCTTCTCGCTGGAGACCACCGGGCAGATCTGCATCGCGGCGCTCGAAGCCGGCATCGCGCCGTTCGTGCGCGTTCCGGCGAACACCCCGGACTATATTTCCCGCGTCCTGGACGGCGGGGCGCTCGGCGTCATCGCGCCGCACATCCGTTCGGCCGAGGATGCCCGTGCGGTGGTCGCGGCGGCGAAATTTCCGCCGCTCGGCGACCGATCCAATGCCGGCAGCCTGCCGCACCTCCAATACCGGTCCGTCCCGCCGGCCGAGACCTATGCCGCCCTCAACGATGCCACCATGATCATCGTGCAGTTCGAGAATGCGGATGCGCTCACCCGGATGGATGAGATCATGGCGGTCGAGGGCGTGGACGTCGCGCTCATGGGCCTCAATGATCTGCTGGCGGATTGGGGCATTCCCGGCCGGTACGACGACCCGCGCGTGCGCGACGCCTATGCGCGGACCATCGCCGCCTGCCGCAAGCACGGCAAGCATGCGGGCGTCGGCGGACTTGCCAGCCGCCCCGACCTGATCGCCGAGTACGTCAAGATGGGTGCGCGCTACGTGTCGACCGGCACCGACCTGAATTTCCTGCTTGCCGCCGCCACCGGGCGGGCAAAGCAGGTGCAGGAGATCAAATTCTGAACAGCCGCGATATTCCGGTGGTGCTAAAGGACCGCCGCCCCGCGTATCCTGGATTGGGGAAGGCGACGATCGAGGTCTGGTTCGGCCACAACGCGGAGACAACGACGTTCCAGGCGTTGACGGTCGAACAAGCCCATGCCGAGAGGAGATACCCGTGCCCATCATGCGCTCAGCCCTGAAGACCGTCGCTTTCCTGGTCGCACTCTCGACCGCGGCGGCGGCGCAGGATTATCCCACCAAGCCGGTGCGGCTTATCATTCCGTTCCCGCCCGGCGGCAGCAACGACGTGGTCGGGCGCATGATCGCCACGCACCTGGGCGAGCACCTGGGCAAGCAGGTCATCGTCGACAACCGCAGCGGCGCCGGCGGCGTCATCGGCACCGAAATCGCCGCGAACGCGGCGCCCGACGGGTACACGCTGGCGATCATATCCATCGCCCATGCGGTCAATCCCTGGCTCTACAAGCTCAATTACGACCCGCTCAAGTCGTTCACGCCAATCGGCGTTCTGGCCAGCGGGCCGAACGTGCTCGCGATCAATCCCGCCCTTCCGGTCAATTCGGTGAAGGAGCTGGTCGCGCTCGCCAAGCAGAAGCCGGGCGACCTGCAATACGCCTCCGCGGGCGTGGGCAGCTTCCAGCATCTCGGGGGCGAGCTGTTCAAGCTGGAAGCTGGCGTCGACATGTTGCACGTGCCGTTCAAGGGCGGCGGCCCGGCCATGATCGACGTGATGGGCGGACACACCAAGCTCGTCTTCAGCTCGCTGGTGCAGACGACGCCGCACATCAAATCGGGCAAGCTCAAGCCGCTCGGGACCGGGGGATTGAAGCGCAATCCGGTCCTGCCCGACGTGCCGACGATCGCCGAGGCCGGCGTGCCCGGCTACGAGGCGGTCAATTGGTGGGGTATCGTGGCGCCCGCCGGCACGCCGCAGGCGATCATCGACAAGCTGCACAAGGACATCGCCGCGGTGCAGGCTTCGCCGGAGGTGCAGAAGCAGTTCTCGACCGAAGGGGCCGAGATCGTACAGATGACCCCAGCCGAGTTCGGCACCTTCATGGAAAGGGAAATGAAGAAATGGGAACGGGTGGTGAAGGAGGGGAAGATCAAGGCGGAGTAGGCAGTGGTCGTCCCCGGCCTCATCCTGAGGAGCGCGCGTAGCGCGCGTCTCGAAGGATGAGGCCGCCCCATCCTTCGAGACGCCTCGCTTCGCTCGGCTCCTCAGGATGAGGGCGGAACGGTCGCAATCATGCCGGCTCTTCTCACAAACAAGGATTTCTGGGGCGGCGTGATGCTGATCGCGATCGGCGCCGCGGCGATGTTCATTGCCCGCGACTACCCGTTCGGCACGGCGTTGCGCATGGGGCCCGGCTATTTCCCGATCGTGCTGGGCGGGATTCTCACGTTGTTCGGGCTCTACCTGGTGGTGCAGGGACTGCGCAGCAGCGAGATGATCGAGGGCACCTGGTCGCTCCGGGCGCTGATCGTCCTGCCGCTCTCGCTCGCCCTGTTCGGCGTGCTGATGGAACGCGCCGGATTCATTCCGGCGCTTGTCGTGCTGGTTTTCGGCTCCGCCGCCGCAAGCACCGAGTTCAAGCTGAGCGAGGTCGCCTTGCTGACCTTGGTGCTCACTATCTTTTCGGTCGCCGTATTCATTTGGGGCCTCGGGCTGCCCTACCCGCTGCTCGCGGGTTTCTGATCGTCATGGATCTTTTCAACAACCTGATCTTCGGCTTCGCGGTCGCGTTCTCGCTGCAGAACCTCATCTATTGCTTCATCGGCGTGCTGGTGGGCACCCTCATCGGCGTCTTGCCCGGTATCGGGCCGCTTGCGACCATTGCGATGCTGCTGCCGCTCACCTTCAACGTCGCGCCGGTGGCGGCCTTGATTATGCTCGCCGGCATCTACTACGGCGCGCAGTACGGCGGCTCGACCACCGCCATCCTGGTGAACCTGCCGGGCGAGACCTCCTCGGTCGTGACCTGCATCGACGGCTACCAGATGGCGCGTCAGGGGCGTGCCGGGCCGGCGCTCGCGATTGCCGCCATCGGCTCGTTCTTCGCCGGCACCGTGGGCACGCTCCTGATCGCGGTCGCCGGCCCGCCGCTGGCCGAGGTCGCGCTCAAGTTCGGCGCGCCGGAATATTTTTCGCTGATGCTGATGGGACTGGTGGCGGCAGCCGTGCTGGCGCAGGGCGACATGGTCAAATCGCTGGCCATGGTGGTGCTCGGCCTCCTTCTCGGCATCGTCGGCAACGACGTCAATACCGGCCTCGGGCGCTTCACCTTCGGCGTCAACGAGCTCACCGACGGCATCGGCTTCGTGGTGGTGGCCGTCGGCGTGTTCGCGGTCGGCGAGATCATCAGCAATCTCGGCGAGAAGGAGAAGCGCGAGGTGTTCGCCGCCAAGGTGACGCACCTTTTCCCCACCAAGGACGACCTGAAGAAATCCTTCGGCCCGATCGTCAGGGGAACCGCGCTCGGCGCCTTCTTCGGCGTGCTGCCGGGCACCGGGCCGGCGGTTGCGTCGCTCTCCTCCTATCTGGTCGAGAAAAAGCTGGCCGACGATCCGTCGCGCTTCGGCCGCGGCGCGATCGAAGGGGTGGCGGGACCGGAAGCCGCCAACAACGCCGACGCGCAGTGCAAGTTCATCCCGATGCTGACACTGGGGCTGCCGGCAAGCGGCGTGATGGCCCTGATGCTCGGCGCGCTCACCATCCAGGGCATCCAGCCGGGGCCTGCGGTCATGACGCAACGGCCCGACTTGTTCTGGGGCCTGATCGCCAGCATGTGGATCGGCAATCTCATGCTCGTCGTGCTCAACCTGCCGCTGGTCGGGCTGTGGGTGAGCATGCTGAAAGTGCCCTATCGCTTTCTGTTCCCGGCGATCATGGCGTTCTCCGCCATCGGCATCTACAGCGTCAACAACAGCGCGTTCGAAATCTATCTTGCGGCGCTGTTCGGCGTCCTCGGCTTCGTGTGGATGCGGCTCGGCTTCAGCCCCGCGCCGATGCTGCTCGGGTTCGTGCTCGGACCGATGATGGAGGAAAACCTGCGGCGCGCGATGCTGATGTCGCGCGGCGATCTCACGGTGTTCGTGACGCGGCCGATCAGCCTCGGCTTCATCATCGCCACCGTCCTGATCCTGATCGCGATCGCGGTGCCGGCGGTGCGGAAACGGCGCGGCGAGATCGCGGAGTAATGCGCGGTCACCGCTCAGCCGCGCATCGCCGCCGCCTGATCTCTTCGATGATGCGGCTGTTGTCCAAATCCGCTTCGCCGTGACGCACGCAGGCCGCGAGGACGTCTTCATGGACCTCGAGCAGGGGCAGGCGCTGGCCGCGCCCGCGCGCCTGCTCCAGCATCAGGTGGACGTCCTTGAGCGTCTGGCGCACGCGTCCTTCCGGCGAAAAGTCGCCGCCGACCATCTTCGGCCCCTTGGTCTCCATGACCTGCGAATAGGCGGCCGTGCCGCGGGCGACCTCAAGGAACGCCGCGGGGTCGAGCCCGAGCCGCTCGGCAAAGACCAGCCCTTCGGCCAGCGCCAGGCGATTGAGCCCGAGAATCAGATTGACGGCGAGCTTGGCGCGGCTGCCGTCGCCGACTCGCCCGATGTGGAACCGGGACGCGAACAGCGTGTCGAGGATCGGAGCAACCTCGGGGACAATGGCCGCGTCGCCGCCGATCAAGGCGACGCCTTCGCCGCGCCGGACCTGCTCGCTCGTCCCCGAGACGGGAACTTCGAGGAAGCGTACACCGCGGGCCGCGCAGCGCTCGGCGAGCACCGCCAGCGTGTCGGGATTGCAGGTGCTGGTGCACAGCACAATCCGGCCCGAATCCGGCCCGTGCGCGGGCAGGATATGGCGATGCACCACCTCTTCGACCTGGTCGGTCGAGAACACCGCGATCAGGATCGGGCTCGCCGCGCCGGCGAGCGCCGCAATGGACGCGGCCGCATGGCCGCCCTGCGCGGCCAACCAGGCGCCCTTGGCCGCCTCGACGTCGAAGCCCAGCACGGCAAACCCGGCACCGATCAGCCGCTGCGCGAAGGCCTGGCCCATCAGGCCGATGCCGACGATGCCGACGGGGGTGCGGTCAGGCATGGACGAGAGGGAAGCTCGAAATCATCACGCCATCATAAACCATGACCGCGCGACTAACAGGCCCATGCCGCAGCAGACAACATCGCGAAGACAACGCCGTTGCATTGGCGTATTCGCGCGCTATAATTTTGCGCAGCAGCGATTGAGATCAAGAGGAAACGGCCATGGCCTGGACAACGCCGACGCTTGTCGAAATCTGCATCGGGCTCGAGATCAACGGATATCTACCGGCCGAGTTCTGATTCGCAAGCCTCTGGCCGACCGCATCGGCGCTCATGACGCATTGACCCCGACCCTATCCCTCCCCCTTTCAGGGGGAGGGAAGAGTGAGCCGCTCGTCCGGAGCTTTGGCCTCGCTGCAAAAGCGTGCCGCTTGCTCCACCTGCCCCTTGAATTCGTGCATTGATGTCGGCGGGCTTCCCCGGGGCGTTGCCGTTTCACCGCGGTGATATGGTGAGGCAACGAGCCCGGCCATGAAAACGGTGGAACCCGCTGCCTTGTCGGTCGAAGGCGTGAGCCACGCCTATGGGGCGCGTCGGGCGCTGCGGGACGTCACGTTCTCGATCCAGCCGGCGAGCTTCACGGTGCTGCTCGGTCTCAACGGCGCCGGCAAGAGCACGTTGTTCTCGCTCGTCACGCGCCTTTACGGGACGCAGCACGGCGCGATCCGCATATTCGGCCGCGAAGTGTCGCAGTCGCCCGGGGCGGCGCTGCGGGCGCTCGGCATCGTGTTTCAGCCGCGCACGCTCGACCTCGACCTCTCGGTGGCGCAGAACCTCATGTATCACGCGGCGTTGCACGGAATCGCCGCGCGCGAGGCGCGCCGGCGGGCCGACCGGGTGCTCGCACGGATCGGGCTCACCGACCGCGCCGGCGACAAGGTGCGCGATCTTTCCGGCGGCCAGATGCGGCGCATCGAGATCGCGCGCGCGCTCCTGCACGACCCCCGCCTGTTGCTGCTGGACGAGCCGACGGTAGGCCTCGACATTACGTCGCGCGCCGCCATTCTCGATCACGTCCGCGGACTCGTTCCCGAGGCGCGCGTTTGCGTGTTCTGGGCCACACACCTCATCGACGAAGTTTCCGAGCACGACGACGTGATCGTATTGCACCAGGGACGGCTGCTCGCGCATGGGGCCGTTTCGCGCATCGTGGCCGACGCCAGGGCGCCCGACATCCGCGCCGCCTTTACGGCGCTCATCCAAAACGTCCCGGCCGAAGAACCGAGCGAGGCCGCATGACAGCCGCCGCAGCCCGCCCGGACGGATTCTCGATCGTGCAGTATGCGATCTGCCTCAAGGGCATCGTGTGGCGCGAAGGCCTGCGCTTCCTGCACCAGCGGGAGCGCTTCGTGGCGGCGCTGGTGCGGCCACTGGTCTGGCTGTTCATTTTCGCCGCCGGATTCCGTCAGGTTCTCGGCGTGTCGATCATCCCGCCCTATGAAACCTACGTTCTCTACGAGGTCTACATCACGCCGGGTCTGATGGCGTTGATCCAGCTGTTCAACGGCATGTCGTCGTCGCTGTCGATGGTCTACGACCGCGAGATGGGCAACATGCGCACACTGCTCGTAAGCCCGCTGCCGCGCTGGTACCTGCTGTCATCGAAGCTGGTCGCCGGCACGGCCATCTCCCTGCTCCAGGTCTACGCGTTCCTCGCCGTCGCCTGGTTCTGGGAGATCGAGCCTCCGCCGATCGGCTACCTCACCGTCATCCCGGCGCTCGTGCTCTCGGGTCTCATGCTGGGCGCGTTGGGCATGCTTATCTCGTCGGTGGTGAAGCAGCTGGAAAATTTCGCCGGCGTGATGAACTTCGTCATCTTCCCGATGTTCTTCGCCTCGTCCGCGCTCTATCCGCTGTGGCGGGTGCGGGAAGCGAGCCCGTTCCTCTATTACATGTGCGAGTTCAATCCGTTCACCCATGCGGTCGAGCTCATCCGCTTTGCGTTCCATGGCCGCCTGAACGCCCTGTCGCTCGCCGTGGTGTGCGGATGCACGGCGGCGTTCATGCTCGGCGCCATCCTCGCCTACGATCCGTCCCGCGGTTTCATTGCCCGCCGCGGCGTTGGCGGTGGAGACGCGTGATCACGCGTCATATTTGACGTAGGCGAAGCGTTCGTCCTTTTCCGGTGTGCCTTCGAGCGCGCCGCCCTCCTTGCCCGGCTGCCACAGGACCACCTCCTCGATCTTCTTCGCCAGCTCGAAATCCTTCTCCGTCACGCCCTTGGCGGTGTGCGTCTGCAGGCGGACCTCGACCCACGGGTAGGACGCCGTGATGTCGGGATGATGCCATGCGGCCTCGGCCAGATGGCCGACCGTATTGATGAGCATCAGCGTCCCTTTCCAGCCGTGCGTCTGGTACTTGCGGCGGATCCAGCCGTTCTCCAGTTGCCAGCGGGGCAATTCGCGCGCGAGCCGCTCCTTGATCTCGTTGTCCGAATAGGCGCGTTCATTGGCTTGTGTCATGGCGCAACACCTCGAATGGACACAGACGTCATACGGCGCGCGGTTGATTGGCTCGGATGTGCGGCTTGCTCCACCTCTCCCCGCGTGCGGGGAGAGGTGGAGCAAGCGGCTTACGCGTGCCCGAACTAATCACCGGGAAACCGTATCAGGCGCCGCAGTCTAAACCGGTACTCGATTGGGGAAAACCTGTCCCTTCGAGGTCGCGATCCCTACCGCTCGGACGAAATGACGATCGGGATGCGCCGGATGTCGGCGTTCATGACGTTTCCCTTCACCGCGATCAGGGCATGCATCGTGTAGGTGCCGGGCATGAGCTTACCCTTGATGTCCACCTGGAACGCGGAACCGTCGCCGGGCCGGGCGGTGCCCTGGAGCACGACGCCACCCTCGGCATTCACCACCACATAGCGGCATTCCGGTTCCGACCGTTTCAGCAGCTCGGAGGAGACGGACGGCGTCGGCTCGCGCGCGATCCGGTAGCTGCGCTGGAACTTCACGACCGTCTCGATATCGCCGGATATCCTGACCTGCCCGTCGGTCTGCTCGACTTCGGTGATGAATCCGCGGCGCGGGATCGCGTAGGCATCGAACGAGCCCACCCCGAGCGGGTAGGTGAGGTCGCGGAACGCTTCGAGCGCGACGCTCTCCGCCGACCAGCGTTTCAACACGTAAGGTCCGTTGGTGACCAGGAAATGCCCGCGCGCCTTGTGGAACGCGGCGAGGGCGGCCCATCGTTTGCGCGCCTCGTCGGCGCTCACCAGCGGCTTGAGCGGCTCGGGCCGATATCCCTCGCGCTCGAACGTCGCGACCAGGGACGCCAATCTGTCCTTCAATCGGTCCGAGCGGACGAGGTCCAGCCACTCGACGCCGCGGCGCTCCGCTTGCCCTTGCGAGAACGCCGCCCAACCGCGGCCGACCGCCTCCTCCATCAGCACAATCAGGTGCCAGGGGAGCGTGCTCCACGGCGGCGCCACGGCGGCATCCTGTTCGGGGTTCTCCGGCGCGATCGTCGTGTAGACGTCGACGGCAAGCAGCTCGCGCACGAAGCTGACATCGCCCACGCGCAAGGTCCTGGAGCTGGCGTCGGTTCCGCCGGCCCGCAATCCGACCAGGGTCCCGCGCAGCGACGCGGTCGCCGCATCGAGCGTCGGATCGTAATGCGGTTGATTTTCTCCACCGCGGACCCCCCACCGGTACGCGAACATGTAGGAATAGAGGAGATCCGCCATGGTGGTGCGGGTCCCGTCATGAAAGGCGGAGCCGAGAAGCCGATAGGTCAGTTTCGTTTTGGCGAGCGTGCCGGGCCCGACCTTCTGCAGCCGGCCGTCCCCCGGCACGGGGATCACGGCATCTTCGGGAACCATGACGGCATCCGTGTCAGCGGCCGATGGTGGCGCG
>WNGA01009472.1_pt1 | contig 20483 bp, 22 predicted proteins | sample 5400061 | NCBI WGS metagenome assembly WNGA01 (sample SAMN13153366, study PRJNA577476) | soil metagenome | isolation source: 100 cm soil or saprolite under grassland replicate 2 | place: USA:California | collected 2016-06-15
CTTGGCAAGCGAGAAATAGTGCCAACCCTACATCCTTGCCGTACACATACTCGTTGGGACCATAGATTTTGCCATCAATCGTTATCGGATCGCCTTTGATCATGCTCTGGGCCAAGTCGCGCATGACCTTGCCGACGGTCGATCCACCGACGTAAAAACCGCGGCCGAATACGCCGCCGGGTCGAATAATGATCGTATCGAGATTGTAGAGGCTGGTATAGGCGTGAACCAAGTGTTCAGAACAGACTTTCGTCGTGGCGTAGAGATTGTGCCCGCCGATGGGGTGAGTCTCGCGTATCAGGCTGTCGGTTATGTTGCCGCGATCATAAACGCCAAAGGTACTGACGTATACAACCCGTCGCAGTTTGCGCAGCCGGGACGCCTCCAGGACATTGATTGTGCCGAGGATATTGTTAGTCGCACCGGTATAAGAGTTTTCCTGAACCCGCGAGCCGATCAGACCGGCGGTGGCGACCAAGGTGTCAACATTGAATTTTTCCAATGCGCTCAGCAACGCGGGCAAATCGCGCATGTCGGCGGCGACCACGTCGCACCTGTCCTTGCCGACGACTTTCTCGATGTAATCGCGATTGGGCGAAAGATCGAAGAGCACGACTTTGTGGTCGTTATCGACGGCATGGCGCGCGGCATTGCTGCCGATGAGTCCGGCTCCGGTGATGAGAATATTCATCCTTAGTCCTCCTGGGATAAAGTGAAAGCTTACATTAGGTTGGCGTCTGAGCACTGTCAAACCGCGACAATTGATTGATCTTGCTTAACTGACGAGGGCAGGCTTATTCTAGGTTTAATTTCGCTTCATTCGCCTATTTGGAAGGAGACAGCTTATGAATCTGCTTGGGTTAGTTCGAAGACGATATCTTCGTTTCAAGTTGGCAGCGGCGCTAGCCGCCGCGGTTTTGACACTTTTCGCCGGCGACGCGGCGATTGCGCAATCCGTCAAGGTCGGTAGAACCGTCGGCGGCAGCGGCTTTCATATTCCTTCCTACGTCGCCATCGACAAGGGGTTTTTAAAGGCAGAGGGTTTGGATGCTAATTTCATCGCTGCCACGGCCGGTGTGTTAGTCAGAGCGACGATCGCAAAAGAGATCGAGTTCACGCCGATCCCCGGCGGCGGGTCGGAAGCGATGCTCAAAGGCGCGCCGTTGGTCTTTTTCGTCGGTGAATCGTTGATCTCGCAATGGACGCTGACCACGACGCCGGACATCAAACGAGTTGAAGACTTGAGAGGCAAGACTTTGGGATTGGGCAGACCGGGCTCGGCTGACTACAGCGAAATGGTTATCACGCTCGGGAAGCATTTCAACATGCAGCCGGGCAAGGACTACAAAGTCATCAGTTTCACCGGCGAGCCGGACCGGGTCGCGGCGCTGATTCAGGGCTCGATTCAGGGCGGCATCCTGTCGTTTCCGCACGCGGCGCGCGCGGAGAAAGAGGGCATGAAGATTCTTATGCGCACCGGAGACTATATTCCGCGCTTGGGTGGAACCTTTCTCACCCACAAGGATTTCATCAAAGAAAAACGCGATGTCGTAAAAAAATTCACTCGCGGCATGATCAAAGCGACGGACTACATCAAGGAGAATAAAAAAGGGGCCATGGAAGTCATCCAGAAGTATTTTGAAATCAAGGACGCCAAAATTGTCGAGAACATCTACAATCAGGTTTACGACAAGTACAGCCCCGAGATGCCGCCGAATCTGATCAAAGACCTTTTCGAATCCCGCACCACGCCGGAACTCGGCTGGCCGCAAGGCAAACCGCTGCCTGATTTAGACCAGTTCGTCGACCGGAGCATCGTCAACGAAGTGCTGAAGGAGATGGGGAGGAAGCCGGGGGGGAAGTGACGTCGTTTGGATAACGGCATCGCTCGCGGGACTTGCTGGCTATCACGGGGCGAGAGAATATTGCACATGCGTAGGTTTTGTAGGACGGCTACGATAGCTATGATGGATAATGACGGAATTTGAGATTCTCGGCGAGATTAACGACATCGAGACAATCGCCACAGGTCGAGGCGTGTACATCAGGCGTTATTTGGAACGCGTTTATGGCAAAGGCCGTTGGCGGAAAAGGAAAGGTAGAGCTACTGTGAAAATTGTCGATGGTACAATCTGCGAAGCCGAGATACACTGGTTTGAAGCGCATGGTGTAGGGCGTAAGGATTTCAAAATCAAGAGGGTAATCCGATGAGCGATTTTGTGATTTGCATCAACAACGATAGCAATCCAGCCAGCCTGATTTTGGGCAAAGTTTACCGCACGCTGTCGGATGCAGAGGCGGAGGCGCGCAACATGCTGCGAGTAATTGACGAGGATAAGTCGGAGCTAGACGGCTATCTTTACCCCGCTTCCATGTTTGCGCCTATCGAACTGCCAGAAGCGGCAAGACGAGCGTTGACGGCGGCTGGTGCGTGAGCGTGGGAAGTGCATCGTCAAAGACACGTGCGATTTGGTGATTCAGGTAAAGCCCCGAGATGCCGCCCGATCTGATCAAAGACCTTTTCGAATCCCGCACTACACCGGAGCTTGGCTGGCCGCAAGGAAAGCCGCTGCCTGATTTAGACCAGTTCGTCGACCGCAGCATCGTCAATGAAGTTCTGAAGGAGATGGGGAGAAAGCCGGGAGGGAAGTGACGGTCGTTTGGATAGTTGCGCAGCCCACGAGCGGGTAGCTGCATAGCAGCGGGCGACACCGTCGATGCGGTTCCCTTCGGTCACCGCATCCTACGGGCTCTATACGTTATGCGGAAGGACTTTCGCCTCATGAGTACTGCTGAGGTCACAACAACTCGCACCGTTTTCTTCAAATCGAAGCCACACGTTTACGTCTTCGCGTCTATGTCGGCTGGGCATCAGCGTACCGTAGGTGATTGGATCGTCCGAGAATCGTGGCACCGAATTAACGATTCGACATTGCCCGACGGGTCAGTAGAGTATTCCGTGATCATCGAAACCGATGTTTCGACCCCCGATGAGATTTGGGCCAAACGGAACGCTGCCTATGAATTGGCAGATGACCTGAATCGCGTCTGGACATACGCATGTGGGCAGCCTTTGAATGCCGCCCGTCTTGGCCTCGTCGAAATGAATGCACCACCCGCATGGACAACCAACGCAACAGAGGTGGAAGAGAAACTTCATGCTGCAATTAGCGGATTAACCGGTCACGTGAGTATCCAAACTCGTTACTGGACGTATTACTCTGAATTACCTCTCGCAAAGGCTCTAGACGTTTGGGAATCCTATCGGACTGCTTCGGACGTAATCCGCACGTTGATCGAACTCCATTATTCAGCCTTAACATCCGAACGATTGGAGGCACGCTTTTTCTTCTTTGCAAAAGCGCTCGAACTTGTGCAAGCGATATTGCCGGGTCGAAGTAACGAACAAAAACAGACTTCGCTTCCTACAGACATCACCAACGAGCTTGATCAATCGCTGCACTGGTTGTTTGACATGGCCAACCATCGATCGGACGTACGCCATGTGGTCCAAGATAAGATGGGTCCCACGATACATCCACAGATGTCGACGCACGAATCTCGGTCGTTTGAACACGATGCAGACCTACTTACTCGTACTGTCGTGTGTATGAAACTAGGACACGGACCGTTCACAATAAAACTTGGAAAACCACCTACCTATTCCGCATAACCAAGCGATCCACCCGATGTGCTACTGCTTCCGTGCGCTGACGGTTTCCGAAATCGAAGGGTGTTCGGTATCCCAACGTCATCACGAATGGTCCGCACGCGGGTGATCTTGGTCGTTAGCCTTGTAACATGAACGTTTGTCCGTACTGTCGTGCCGAGCTTGCTCGATTGCCGAAGCGACGGACGGTATGTTCGTCCTGCGGCCGTGCCATCTGTGTTCGGAAGGGGCGACTTTATACCGAGGACGAGGCACGCGCGCTCGACTGGTGCGCGCGCTTTCAAATAGACGAGTCAGCATTTCGCCATTCCCGTGAGAAACTGTCGGTTGAGTTCGGCCAACCCGCAAGCTGTAGCGACACCGTATGGCGGTTGATGAATGAAGCCCTCCAGCGCGTATCCAGTTGGCACGAACGTAAGATGATCTACTTCCAGATGGCGCGTTTTCTCTGGGAGGAAAAGAGGGACTCCTTGGAGTTGCGACGCGAAGCGGTCCGCATGGAGCTAACTGATTGGAAGGAAAAGGCCGATATGGGCCTCCTCGACCTAAAGCGGGTACGGTTGCGGGTAATCACAGCGCGGGAGGCGTCGTGCGCTGACTGCAGGGCGTTAGATGGACGCCTATTCACCTTTGATGAAGCACGGTCGGCCATGCCGGTCCCAGTCGCGAGCTGCACGAACGAAAAGGTAGAAGGCCGGACTCGAGGCTGGTGCCGATGCGAGTACGGGCTGTCTTTCGATTGACACGGCTTCTGTCCAACGCGGAGCCGACCGCCGGCAGAAACGGTGGTGCGCTTACGGGAGAAATGATGTGAGCGATGTCCAGGAGAGAGCCGAAAGAGATTTGTCAGGTCTGCGCCAATGGGTGACTAGGTTGTTGACCACAACGCAGCCTAAACGGCTCACTTAATAGTTAGCGATAGAAAGGTAGAGATAGCTCAATGCGTGCCCTGTTAGTGTTTCTGGTCTCGATTGCGTTTCTGCCAGCGTGCACTTACAACGTCGCTGGCACGCCAACCTACGAGTCTTCCGGCGTCGCTCGGCTCAATGATTTCCCCCGAGAACGCCGCTATCAGAATCTTGGGTTGCACGCGTGGGGCTTCTATCGGCCAAGTTTCTCCGAACCAACCCTCGCCGATGTTTGGGAGGCTTTATCCGAGAAGGTCCGTGCCATTGGCGGCAATGCCTGCATCGTTCGCTATGAGAAAGTCGGCAACATCACAGCGCGCACCTTGGAAGTGACTTGTGAGGTTCTCAAGGTTGAGTAGCATCGCTAACCAATAAGGATTAAGACGACTTCAAAAGTCGTTTCCAGCCGTTGTTCAAGAAGCCCGTCATTGTGGCAGTGGCGATCAATATAAAGGGTATTGGTTGGTTGGAGGGGTGCGCTGAGGCGTCATCTTTGCCATCACAGAACATCTACCGGCTGCGATCTCAACCTTCACCGACTCTCCGTTCTATCACCCATCAACCATCCCACTCTGCGCTGCTCTGCTGCTTTCAAATCCCCATAGCCGAAACTGCACAGCTGATCCGCGGTTTAGTCCAACACGTTTTATCCTTCCGTTGCTACTTCGCCGATGTCTCCGCGACTTGATTGCCTCCAAGGTTTAGGGGATAAAACGCTATACGTTAGGCCTCTCGCAAATGTTCTCTCAGCTCAAGGGCATCGTAGACCTGGTTCGAGGCGGAATCGCCGACTTCCGGAAGCTGAAGTCGAAGCGTGAACGTGAGGCCATCGTTGTTGATGTTCTGAAGTTCTACTTCCTGCTCAAGGACTGTGTCGACGAAGGGGAGAAACTGGTCGAGGAGGCTGGCAGTGACCCTGTCGCGAAGGTCAGTTCGTTGCCGGGAGAGCAGGCGATCGACACGCTAACGCGGTGGGACCTCGCCCTTCGAAGACAAGGCATGCGCCTTTACGCGCTTCAGGGTCACATCTTTGGTGAGCATCACCTCGCGGTGATAAACCCGAATCTGCTGGACGCGCTTACAAAGGCTGTTGGCTACAAGATGCAGCGCGCGGTCACCCTGCACGGAATCGGCGCAACCTTGTTCCTTCGGCACATGTTCCCCATTGAAGAGACGAACGAAGAGAAGGCGCGACTTGTCGCCGTCATGGCTGGTGCGAAGTACAAGAGCACGTTGAACCTACGGAAGGCTCGCAAGGAGATTGCTAGCCTTCGCAATTCCTTGGACGAGTATCGGAATGTCGTTCAGCGTTTGGTCTCGGATGACGAACTCCTGAAGTTCAGTGGTAAGGCAAGAGATGCAACGCGCTTTCGAGAAGAGGCCTAACCCACGCATGAACACGAGCCCTCAACAGCAGTGCTTCGCACCGCCATTTCGGGCTGGTCATGCGCAACGGTTAGATGACGCTGCGTGAATCCAAGAAACCAAACCGTCAGGAGGTGAAGCATGCGATTTTTAATGAAGGTCAACATCCCTGTTGAGTCCGGGAACGCGGCCGCGAAGGCCGGAAAGCTCGGCGCGAACATCCAATCCATTCTGGCAGATTTGAAGCCGGGGGCCGTTTATTTTACCGACAGCAACGGACAGCGAACGGCGTTCATTTTTCTCGACATGCAAGATGCTTCTCAAATCCCCGCTATCGCTGAGCCGTGGTTCCTTGCGTTCAATGCAAGTATCGAGATTCATCCGGTCATGATACCGGACGATCTAGCCAAGGCCGGCGGCGCCATCGAGAACGCGGTCAAGAAATACGCCTGATCGGTCGCGCGCCGTCGAACGCGCGATTCGAGTGGATCGGCGGGGAAGATCGCGGACACTTCTTGCAACTTCAATATTGTCGTAAAGCAAGTCTCGACCTAGTAAACTTCGCGAATTGAAATTGGGCAACTTAGGCAAGTCAGACACAGAAGATGCACCTTATGCTTTCCGGTCACCGGAGCGACTGAGAGATCATCAATGAACGATGTGATCAAAAAACTGACAGCGGAACAGGCTCTCGACGTCGTCAAGCGGCTGAGCGAGAAAGGGGGCGAAATTGGCGAGGCGGTGCTCGCCGAGGCGACGAACCTTTTGACGGCGGTCAACGTCGAAACCACGGCAGACGAAGTTTTCTTCGTTCTCGATTCGATAGACGTACAGGATTGTTGGGACAGGTCAGGCCGTTCCCGCCACGGTTACACCGAGCCCAGTGAAGCGGCGGTCGAACTCGTGGAGGAAGAACTTCAACCGTTTTACGACCAAGCCGCACGATACCAAGAGTTGGGTATGGCCGAGCAAGAAACGACTTATTGCATGGGAGTGATTCTAGGAATCTACCGCTATGAGCATGAGTCCGAGTCAGTGTTTAGGGAGTGGTGCTCGGACGTTCCAATTGAATGCGCCGGCTACCTGCTAGACACGTGGCGGGAACGAAACCAAGGCACGGCTCGCACGCAGGCGATGGATGAGTTCCTGCAACGCCGTTGTCCGAAGTGGGCCAAGTTTTTGGTTAAGTAGGATGCGGTGACCAGAGGAAAGGAGGTGAGCCATGAGGTTTTTACTTAAGGTCAACATCCCGGTTGAGTCCGGGAACACAGCGGCGAGAGCGGGCAAGCTCGGCGCGACCATCCAATCCATTCTGGCAGATTTGAAGCCGGAGGCCGTTTATTTTACCGACAGCAACGGACAGCGAACGGCGTTCATTTTTCTCGACATGCAAGATGCTTCTCAAATCCCGGGCATCGCTGAGCCGTGGTTCCTTGCGTTCAATGCCACCATCGAGATTCATCCGGTCATGATACCCGACGATCTAGCGAGAGCCGGCGGCGCCATCGAGAACGCGGTCAAGAAATACGCCTGATCGCTCGAGCGCCATGCAACACACGATTCGACGCGTTCGGCGGGGAAGAGATGTAGTGACATGTCCTGCAATCACGCATTGTCGCAAATCAATTCTCGACCTCGTAAACTTCGCGAGTTAAAATTATGCAAGTTAGGCAAGTCTGACATAGGGGATTTTATCCCCATTGACCAGAGAACCAAGAAGCCTCTGCCGCTTCCGGAATGGACTCTTCGTCCTTATATCGACGTAGCCCATGAAATTGGTTGGATCACTCGATCCGGAAAGGATGTTGCCGCGGTGCTGCGTGATTATCGAAACTATGTACATCCGGAAAAACAGCGGTCGCATGGCATCAAGCTCCAGGATCACGACGCGAAGATGTTCTGGGATGTCACACGCAACCTCGTTATTCAGCTCTTAGGGATCGCCTCCCCAACTGGAGGAAGGAGGGCCGTCTAACACGCGCACGGAGACCGGCACGCAAGAAGTAGCGTGCGCCTCATGCGTGAACGTTAGACGGCTGCTGAGACCAACATTCCGAAAAGAATGGGAACTTCCATTCGCCACATCCTGGTCGATCAGAACGATGCAGTGATCCGATTGAGCAACCGCCTCTTCCAAAGGCTGTGTGACGATTCTCAAGGCGATACAGTTCCCCAATTTGCTGGATGTCGAGTCCGATGGGCGGAAGCGGTGGTGGGAACTGAAGAACCGGAAGCCAGTCGGTAATGAAAGATGGTGCCCTGATGATAGAAGCAGGGATAGGAGTCTCGCTCCGACGAAATCAGGATCGGTCATACACGCGTCGTCGCGCTTTGCCGCTCGCCGTCGAGATCATGAGGCCATCTGGAAGCCAAGCCCGGAGCTCAATAAGGCAATTTACGACGCAGCGCTCGATTCCAAATCGCACAAACATCTATGATGACATATCAAGTGCCCGTCACAAGTGCTATTGCAATCGAAAAAGTTCTCTGACCCCATTTCGAAACAGCGAAAAGATCAGCATATGGATGAAATATCCAGCCGCCTTCGCACTCGATACAAAGAAGGTCGAGTTGGAGGAAATGATAGCCTCTGAGAAATGAAGATTACCTCATATCTCTTTGAGGCATATCTCAAATGCCCCACCAAATGCTTTCTCCGGTCGGTCGGCGATGCAGACAGAGGAAATGCCTACGCAAACTGGGCAAAGACTCGGAACGAGTCCTACCGACGTGAGGGGCTCAAACGCTTGATGGAGGGAGTCCTTCGCGATGAATGTGTAATCAGTCCTGCCGACGCGGGACACCTCAAGACGGCAAAATGGCGACTGGCCGTGGACCTCGTCGCTCGTGCGCAGAACCTAGAATCCAGCATTCACGCCGTGGAGCGGCTTCCATCGGAAGGACCAGGTCAGCCCTCACAGTTCACCCCGATTCGATTTTCCTTCACCAATAAAGTCACTCGGGACGACAAGCTGCTCGTGGCGTTCGATGCGCTCAGCCTGTCGAAAATCCTGGGCCGCGAGGTGAGTCTGGGTAAAATCATCCATGGAGACGACCAAGCACCGCTGAAGGTGAAGATTCCTTTGCTGGCGGGCGAGGTGCGGAAACTGATTGGGAGAAGCACCGCCCTATTGTCCAACGCTTCGCCCCCCGACCTCGTTCTGAATCGACATTGTCCCGAGTGCGAGTTTCAAGTCCGGTGCCGGCAAAAGGCGGTTGAGAAAGACGACCTCAGCCTTTTGTCCGGCATGACAGAGAAGGAGCGAAAGAAGTGCAACAGCAAGGGCATCTTCACCGTCACGCAATTGTCCTACACCTTCCGGCCACGGCGCCGGCCCAGGCGGCTCGCTGCCAAGCGCGAGAAGTATCACCATTCTCTGAAAGCCCTCGCGATTCGTGAGCGTAAAGTCCATATCGTCGGCAGCCCGGAGCTGAAAATTGAGGGAACGCCGGTGTATGTGGACGTCGAGGGGCTTCCAGATCGTAACCTCTATTACCTCATCGGCGTCCGGGTTAAAACCGCCGACGGAGTCGTTCCGTATAGCCTGTGGGCTGACAGCAAGGATGAGGAGAAACGAATCTGGACTGAATTCCTCGGCGTCCTGTCCGGAATCGAGAATCCAGTTTTGATTCACTACGGTCGTTTCGAAACGACCTTCCTGAAACGAATGTGCCAACGCTACGGAGAGCCGCCCGAAGGTTCAGTGGCATTCAAAGCCATCGCAACCGCGGTAAACGTATTGCCCGTGATCTATGCGCAGGTCTATTTCCCGGCGTATTCCAACGGACTCAAAGCAGTTGCCGACTGGCTCGGCTTCAGATGGTCTGCCCCCGACGTCTCCGGTGCACAGACCATTAACTGGCGTCACGAGTGGGAGCGAACACGAGACACCCAGATCAAGCAGAGGCTCGTTACGTACAACTCGGAGGACTGCCAGGCACTGGAGTTGGTGGAACGCACACTTCATGGGCTATGTCCTTTAGGAAAGCAACCAAAGTCCGGCAAAGCGGGTAATCCAGACGTGGTGTGTGCCGATTCCGTGAACCTGGATTATCCATATCGACTGGGTCACAAGACGTTCGCAATGCCAGAACTGGAGGAGATAAACAAAGCAGCGTACTGGAATTATCAACGTGAGCGCGTTTACGTGCGGTCAGGTAAACGCGTCAGGGAAAAACGCACGAGCCGCCGATCAACGAGTATTCGCGTAAACAAAGTCGTTGTCTGCCCGGTTCCGACCAATTGCCCCCACTGCAATCGACTAGCAACCGCAAAAAGGGCAACGAGGGAGAAACTTCTCTACGATCTCAGAATTGGGCGCTTCAGCGTGAAAAGATGGGTCGTGAAGTACGTCTTTCAAACCCACTGGTGCCCCAAATGCAAACTGCACTTCGGCTTGGAAAAACGCTTCCGCAAGAATCTCAGATTTGGGTGGAGTTTGGTAGCCTACTTCCTTTACCAGGTTGTTGAGTTGTGCATTCCACAGAGGATTGTGACGCTGAGTATCAACAGGCTGTTCGGCTTTGATTTGGGTTATACGACGGTTAGCGAATTCAAATCCAGAGCCGCCGACTTCTACGAAAACACGAAGCAGCAGATTCTTGATCGAATCGTCCGCGGACGACTTGTGCATGCTGACGAGACCAGAGCAAATATCAAAGGCAAGCTGGCCTATGTGTGGGTACTGACGAATCTCCACGAGGTAGCCTACATTTACGCGGAGAGTCGTGAAGGAGGAATGATTCAAAACCTGTTACGAGAGTTCAAAGGCGTTCTGGTTTCCGATTTCTACGCAGCCTATGACTCAATCCAATGTCCGCAGCAGAAGTGTCTGATCCATTTGACGAGAGATTTGAACGACGAGACGTTGAACAACCCTTTCGACGAGGAGCTAAAACGGATCGTCGGAGGCTTTGCGGAACTCCTCAGGCCGATTGTTCAGACCGTCGATCGGTATGGCCTGAAGAGGCATTTCTTGAGAAAGCATCTCGCTTCGGTTGACCGCTTCTACAAGAAGCTAATCGCGCCAGATTACCATAGCGAAGCTGCGATCAAGTGCAAACAACGCTTTGACAAGAACCGTGATAAACTTTTCACGTTCCTCCGCTATGACGGCGTTCCTTGGAACAACAACAATGCTGAGCATGCGATCAAAGCGTTTGCAAAACTCCGGAAGGTCATGGGCGGAACTTCCACGGAAAAAGGCATCGAGGAATACCTAACTCTCCTGACTGTTTCCGAGACGTGCGAATACCAAGGGCTAGACTTTCTCGACTTCCTGCGTTCTGGCGAAAACGATATTGATGCATTTGGGGACACTAAGCGAAGACACGCAAGCAAAAGTGCGGGTGACTCAGGCAAGCAAGCCATGATGGTAGATGGTGCGACCGATTTCTACGCGCTGATTCGTAATGCGCTTGATACGCCAAGAGGAGACGAGCGCACTGCGCTCTTAAACCGAGCGATGGAAAAATGCCCGAACGAGATGCTGGCGCTGGTCAAACAGGACGCGTCGGTCCCTGATGCCCGTCTTGTCCGAAGACGGTCGACCCGACGGAAGAGAACGCCTAAAAAGGGATATGATTTCTCTGCGCTGATTCGTAATGCGCTTGATACGCCAAGAGGAGACGAGCGCACTGCGCTCTTAAACCGAGCGATCGAAAAATGCCCGAACGAGATGCTAGCGCTGGTCAAGCAGGACGCGTCCGTCCCTGATGCCCGTCTTGTCCTAGCGCCGGGAAAGGGGATAAGTCCAATTAATAACGTGTGTGCCTAGCGAGCTCGTGCGGCCTCGGTGCTTGGTGCGATCGTGAAGCGCCACGGCTGCAACGCCACACATTGACGTTCAAGAGTCACAACGCGTACGGCTCTCCGCGATCACCGTACGTCGAGGGCAGCCTTGATGGCTTAGTTCAGGTCATCGAGTTTGCTGGCGTCGCACGCCCCATCAGACGCTTCAATCGGTGGCGAGGAACGGTGAGTATGTTGTCGAGATTGGTAACACACGGGACGGGCAATCCTTGCCGGTGGCCAAGAACCACTTCGGTTGGGAGCTGACGGACCGTCCGGGTAACGAGCGCGACTAGATCGCTCCAATTTTCAGAACTGCATCGCGGGTCAGGATCACGACAGGTCGGCTACCGACTGGCTGGGCAATTCAGCCCACCAGATCTCCCCACGCTTCACGCGTCGTCGGCCTTCCAGTCGGAGACATCCGATAGTTCGCCGAGCAGCGCGGCCTGCGCTTCGGCTACCTGGGTCGTGTTGGGGAGAAAATCGCAAGGCTTCCCCGTTTCCACACCACACTCGTTTCCTGTAAAATACTTTTGCGCAGTAAATGACAAGGCTCCTTACAGGTACTACTTGGAGGGCAAATGACAGCATTACAACCACGTTACCGTAAAGAAGAGTTTGCTCGGCGCGGGACTGAGACATACGAACAACAGGTTCGTCCACAGGTTGAGGAAAGCAACCAAGATTGTTGCTATCGATATCGAAACTGGCGCGTTCGAGATGGCTGAGGATACGCTGATGGCTTCAGAACGCCTCCTGACCCGCTACCCAGATGCACAGATCTGGTGCGTCCGGATCGGTCATCATGGGGTGCACCGTTTTGGTTTGCGTCCAGTGGCGGCGGGCGGGGTATGATCACCGGCGTCGTCAACGCAAACCGACACTCGGTCACCCTCTACAGGCCTGATATCGGAAACGCTCGTCTTAGGGCTCGCTTACTTCCTCAGGGCTTAGCCGCCATCCGTTAGAAAGAGTTCTCAAAACGTCTTCGCCGTCTCCGGACGCCAGCTCGCAAGGCGGGATTCCAGTTGCTTGACGGCGAGGGTGAGGATCACGGATAGCGCCATGAAGATGGTAACGCCGACGAAAACGACGTCGACTTTGTAATTCGTCGCCGCAGAGGCGATCATGTAACCCAACCCTTGGCTTGAACCGAAAAATTCACCGACAACCACTCCAAGTATCGCTCTGCCGATGGCGAGCCTCAGTCCAGCGATGATGTAGGGAACCGAGTTCGGCAGCACCACGATCTTCATCAGTTGCCATTCGCTGGCGCCGAAGGATCGCACCACGTTGACCAGAACTCGGTTAACATTCTTGACCCCGGCAAAGGTGTTGATCAGCAAAGGGAAGACGGCGCCCGCAAAGACGATCATGATCTATCATGATCTTTGACCAAATGCCGATGCCAAACCAAAGGATCAGAAGTGGCAATAAGACAATGCGCGGAGTGGCATTAAATGCTGTTATATACGGGTCCAGCCAGGCCTCCAGCGTAGGCGACCGTCCGATGATCAGTCCGACCGGTAATCCGACGATGATCGACAGTCCCAGTCCCGCGAGAAAGGCAATGGCGCTGACATAAAAATGTTTTTCGATCTCGCCGTTGAGGAGCAATTCATAAAACGCAACGGCGATTTTCGACGGCGTCGTGAAAAAGAGCGCCATTCCTTTGGGTAGGGTGTACCAGAGCGGAATGCTTTGCCAGGCGGCGAGTAGGAGCACGATAAAACCGGTTCCCAGGATGAAGGACTCATGCTCGGTATAAAAATTTTTAAGCTTCATCAGCGCACTTCTTCGCTCGCTCTCCACGGCGCTACGGTCATCTCCAGTTTACGCATCAGCTCAGTCAGCACGACGGCGATCAGAGACAGGATGATGATGCCGACGAACATGTCCGGTAGCCGGTAAGTGTCGCCCGCCTGCGTGATGGCGAAACCGATACCTTCGGATGCGGCGTAGAACTCGCCGACGATAATTCCCACCAGGCCGCGGCCAATGGCAAGTCGTGCTCCCGCGATGATGTACGGCATGGTGCTCGGCAGGATGACTTTTAAGTAAAGATCCTTCTCGCTGCCGCCGTAGGATCGGATCACGTTGATCAACAGCGAGTCCGTCGACTTGACCCCGGCAAATGCGTTGAAGATGAAAGGAAAAACCGACAGCAAAAAGACCAGAGCCGCTTTTCCGAGGACGCCGACGCCGAAAACAATAATGAACAACGGCGCCAGGGCGACCAGCGGGCTAGCATAGAGCGCGGTCAGGAAGGGATCGAGGGAATATTCGACTCTCCTCCTCCAACCCATCACAAGGCCCACGGGGATGCCGACGATGACGGCAAAGCTGAAGCCCCATAAGAATGCCTGACTGCTGACCGCCAGATCGTGCCATAGTTTGGCGCCTTGGATTTGTTCCTTAAACGCTGCGGCAATGAGCGATGGTTTGGTAAAAAAGAACGGGTTTACCGGAAAGATGTACGTCAGCACCAGCTCCCAGGCGGAAACAACGAAGAAAACCGAGCACAGTCCGAGCCAGAGCCGGCGATGTTCCGTGAGGTATCCCTTTGCCGTCATGTCTACCCTCGAGAGTTGAGCTCTTCTTTCAGCACTTCCCAGATGCGCAACTTGATCTCATTGAATTCGGGCGTAAGCCGCATTTCGTAGTCTCTCGGTCGCGGCAGAGCGATCTTGAGGATGTCTTTGGTACGGCCCGGCCTTGCGGTCATGACGATGACTCGGTCTGAAAGGTAGGCCGCCTCTTCGATGCTGTGGGTCACGAACAGCACTGTCTTTTTGGTGTGTTCCCAGATTTGCAGCAATTCCATCTGCATCAGGTCGCGCGTCTGCGCATCCAGGGCGGCGAAGGGTTCGTCCATGAGCAATACTTCGGGCTCCGTTGCCAAGGCCCTTGCCAGTCCGACGCGCTGTTTCATTCCGCCCGAGAGTTCGTGGGGATAGTGGCTTGCGAAACCTTTCAATCCAACGAGCTTGATCAGTTCCGTTGCCCGTTCTGTTCTTTGCGCCGCAGGAATGCCTTTCAACTCAAGTCCAAGTTCCACGTTGGCGGTGACGGTCCGCCAAGGGAGAAGGCCGAACTCTTGAAAGACCATGGCGCGCTCTTGGCCGGGACACGTAATGCGCGTGCCATTCAACTGGATCTCACCGCTGTCCGGTTTGATCAGCCCTAAAAGGATATTGAGAAACGTACTCTTGCCGCAACCCGACGGACCGACGATACTGACAAACTCGCCTCGGCCAACTTCGAGACTAAAATCTTTGAGGGCGGTGACCGACTCGCGGTTTTTCGGTCTGAAAGCGAGTGTGAGGTCTTGTGCTTGGATGAACGGTGCCATGACCGATGTCCAGCGGCGCTATTTGATGGCTAATTCTTGATTGACTTCTCTTTGCAAACTGAAATCGAAAATCTTCGCTGCCGGGACCGCCTCGCGAAGTTTAAGCGCTTCGGCGTCGGCACGCAAAAAATCCTCGACCTCCTTGTCTGTGGCCAACCCATTGGTGGTAAACGCCGGACGAGCGAGCCGATAGGATTCGAGAGCGACAGGAAGATCGACTTTCAAGTAATTCGCTAATACTTCAGCCGTGCCTCGTTCATTTTCCCAGAAATAACGGTGTGCTCGCGATCGAGCCCGCAAGATGCGTTTCACTAAATCACGGCGCTCGCGCAGTAGTTTTTCTGAAACGGCCAAACCATTTTGCAGATTGGGGAGATCTTCGAGTGTGCTGCCGTGAATCTTGAGCTTAAACTTATCTCTGGCCAGAATAATGGTGGGCGGTGACAGCGCGGCCAAATGAATCACGCCGCTGACGAGACTTCGCAACTGCGCCGGAACGTCGCCGCCGATCACCACGGTAATGTCTTTGTCGGGATCGAGGCCGGCCTTTTGCAGAAAGCGAGCGGCGGCGAGGTGCTGCGACCCGCCTAACGTCGTCGTTCCGAAGATCTTGCCTCTCAGCTCGCTCAAGGATTTTACTTCCGGTTTAGTGACTAGCCAAAACAAATTCTTTTTAAGACTTTGGGATACGACCTTGGCGGGCAGCTCGGTACGCTCCATGGCACGGATGATGGTGCCGACGTTGTTGATCGCATGAGCGTCGCCGCTGAGGAGAGCAGTCACACCGATGTTGCCCCTGACTTGCACGACGTCAGCCAATAATCCTTCTTGGCGAAAGAAACCGCGATCTTGGGCAATGTACAGGTCAACGGAGGCGATGCTGCGGCTAGGGTAGGTGATAACAATGCGGTCCAAACTCTGCTGGGCAAGCGCGGCGGAACTGATTCCGATCGCTAGCAGGAGGGCGGCGCAAAATCTGACCATGTGCAAACCCGTCATTCGGTAGTCGATGATTAGTGCAATCAGCTTGGATGTCAAGAAGACCTACTGATTGGCTTTGGAGCTCGTGGAAAGCGGGTAACCAACTAACCTAAGAAGTGGGAAGCAGACAAATTGAACGAGGGTAATTGATGGCGACCCGAGATTCCCGATAGAAAATACTTGTTGCCCACCCTGCCCGACGGATTCAGGGGGCTCGGGGAATATCTTTTTGGCCCTCGGCTAATCGACGTGCGCAAGTAAGAAAGCCGGTGTGAGCGACCATGCGGTGTTGGGGTCGTGCGCTCATGCCTTTAAAGTGCCAAAACCGCATTAGAGTTTCCATCGTCTCGATACATGCGAACCGCTGATCATCGCGCAATGCATCGACTAGACTTTTCACTTGCAAAACCGTCGGCAGGTAGCAGAGTAAAATTCCGCCGGGCCGGAGTGCTGTCCACGCGCGTTGGATAACCTGCCAGGGCTCGGGAAGATCGAGAATCACTCGGTCAATGCCGGTTTCTTCAATCTCAAGGGCGATATCGCCGGTCTTCACAACCCAGTTAGGCGCCGGTCCGAAATAGCGCGCGACATTTTTCCGCGCCAGCTCGCCAAAGTCTTCGCGTATTTCATAAGAGATCAACTGACCGCCACTGCCAATTGCGCGCAGCAAGGCTATGCTCAACGCGCCCGCCCCGACTCCGGCTTCGACCACCCGAGCACCCGGAAATAGGTCTGCCCATACCAGTATCGGCCCGATGTCTTTGGGGTAAATCACCTGGGCGCTGCGCGGCAGATTGGGAATCAGTTGCGGCAGGCTCGGGCGGAAAACCAAGAAGGGCTCATTTAACGAGGATCGGACGACGCTGCCTTCGTCGCGACCAATGATGTCGTCGACGGAGATCTTGCCGCCGCGAATCGAAATTGCGCGCCGTGGATCGAGCCGCGCGAGATACTCGCGCTCTTTGCGGTCGAGGAGAATGACAGGCTCCTCGATTTGAAACGGACCTTTTGGAAATGGTGAATTCACGGAAATAATGGCTGGACGCGGTTACTTGATCGTATATGAACCGAAGCCTTTTCGGTTCAACTCGCCAACCAACTCGCGCACGTCCTGGGAGCGTTTGAGATCGGCAATCATTAAAGCGTCGGGCGTGTCAACGACGACAGTGTCTTCAACGCCGAGAAGAACGACCAAACGGTCTGGCGCGTGGATCAGGCAATTCTTCGCCCCGAGTTCCAGCCAGCGACCGTTGCCAGCAATGCCGTGAGCATCCTTGCGCATCATACGGTGAACTGCCGACCAACTGCCGACATCGCTCCAGCCGAAATTTCCCTCCAGCGTCAAAACTCTTCCTTCGGAGCCTGCCTTTTCCAATACGGCGTAGTCGATCGAGAGGCTCGGCATTTTTCTGTACTGGCGCGCGATCACCGAACGGAGCGATGGATTAGGATTGGCCAGCGACCTTCCTTTTGCATTTTGATGGATAACTTCGAGCCCCTTTGCGATCGCGGGTTGGTATCGGGCCATGAGTTCGAGCAGCTTCCGAGCCTTCCAGACAAAAATGCCGCTATTCCACAGAGAGCCCCCGCGGATCAGTCGTTTTGCTGCGGCCAGTGTTGGCTTTTCGGTAAATCGTTTGACCCGATAAGCAGTCCCCTTGCGCCTGGCGCCAAACGCCTCGCCTTTCACGATGTAACCGTAGCCGGTTTCCGGGTATTCAGGGCGAATGCCGATGGTAATCAATTGATCGCCACGGATCGCCAACTCGACCGCCGCGTTGAGCACACGCCGAAACGCCGTGACGTCGCCAACCCAGTGATCGGCCGGGAGAACGATCATTACTGCGTCGTCATTTGTTCGCATCACTTCCAATGCGGCTAATCCGATGCAGGGGGCGGTATTCTTGCCCTCGGGTTCAGCGAGAAAATTATTGCTGGGCAATTGATCCAGCTCTTTGCGCAGCGCGTTGAGCTGTTCCGCCACGGTGACAACGAGTGTTTGACGGCGACCGCACAGCGAAACCACGCGCTCGACGGTTTCTTCGATCAAACTCTTTTGGCTGAGAATCTTGAGCAGCTGTTTCGGCCGCTGCGCGCGACTAAGCGGCCAAAACCGTGTACCTTTGCCGCCGGCAATGATCACGCTGAAACAGTTCGTCGCCATTAAGTCGTCCCGGTTGATGAGATTGCGAGGTATAGTACGGTAGGAAATATGGAGGATCAAGCCGCTCAATCGGAAACGCGATCCTGGGTAGTTCCGGCGCATCTTAACGACATTCGCCTCGACTCCTTCGCGCGCCACTGCTTACATCATCTCTCTCGCCGAGAAATCGAACAGGCGATCCGTGCGAAGCTCTTTCTGATCAATGGAAGAGTGGGAAGAAAAGGCGACTTGCTCTCCGGTGGCGACGTCCTGGTTTTTGCCGGGTCCAAGCAGTGGTCCGCCTTACATCCGTTGCCTGATTCCGACCTCGACGTCTCAATTATTTACGAAGATTCGACGATTTTGGCGCTCGATAAGCCCGCCGGTATCGCGACCCATGGTTTTTCGGGAAGAGATACTGACACATTGGCCAATTTTCTTCTCGCAAAGCGGCCGAATCTCGTCAGCGTCGGCCAAAGTCGCTGGGAGCCGGGGCTGGTCCACCGACTCGATCGAGAGACGTCGGGACTCGTGCTGGTCGCTAAAACCCAGTCTGCCTTCGAGCAGCTGCGCTCGCAGTTTCGCCGCCGACAGATCAAAAAAATTTATAAGGCGCTGGTCTGGGGAGTCAGTCTAACCCAAGGTGTAATCGACTTTCCCCTAGCGCACGATGCTCGCGACAAGCGCCGCATGCGCGTGTCGACTCGATTGACGCAAAAATCGACACAACGAAAGTGGAGCGCAATGACGCGCTACCGGATGCTTGGACACTCCTCCGGATTCAGCTGGCTCGAGATCGAAATGACAACCGGAGTCACGCATCAAATCCGGGTTCATTTGGCTGCCATTGGCCACGCCATTGTCGGCGACTCTTTATACGGCGCGACCGCTACCGAAACATTCGGTCTCGAGCGCCACTTTTTGCACGCCAGCAGTTTGGAATTTCGCCATCCGGACGATGGCCGGATCGTGAAGCTCAATGCGGAGTTGCCAAGCGATCTTCGGGCGGTACTGAAGCGACTTAAGTTGAGGTTTTAAGCGGCGCTGCTGCGAATGCCTTTGACCTTGGCGCAGCTGCCGCAGAAATTATTGAGCGTGCCGGCTTCTTCCATCCAACCCTCGTCGAGGTTGTGACAGATCTTTTTGCACTCGTAGCAGATGAAGTAGAGGCCATCGATGCTCTTGTTGATCTTCTCACGATTGAGCACGCGACCCCGGAGTTTTTCGACGCGAATGCCGAGGAGTTCTTCGTAATTCTTCTTTATTTTGCGTCGACCGGCTTCGTCACTTGGCAGATCCTCGTCTTCCGATTCCTCGTGCGTGCCGTCATCGATGTAGTCATGACTGCGATCTTTGGCCGCGCGACCAGCACTTTTCTTTTTTGTCCGTGGCATCTTTCTCTTTGGCGCTCCCTTATATTTGATCGTCATCGTCGCGATGAGAACGGCAGTTGAGGTAAAATCATTTCATAATGAACGGTGCTTTTGTTGTCAATACCGGCGAGTCTGATTGAGTTCCGGTCAATGATCTAACCGACCGACTGCAATTGCGAAAATAAAAACAACAACGCGGAAGGTTGGCGATTTATCCACCTTCCGCGTTGCTATTAAAAGAGCGAATTAGTGAAAATGTTTTACTGCTTGATCGCCGCCGCGCGCCGTTGCAGATAGGCGTTGCGTACCGCGCCGTACAGGTCAACCGTCGATTCCGCCACGCGCTCGAAACGGTCTAGATTGAGCGAACGTTCATTGACAATATCAGTAGCTCTTCCTCCAATGCTCGCGTACCAAGGGATGAAATACGTATATGGAGTCATCGCGATGTCGAAAGCGTAACCGATCCCGTCGCGAACCGTGAGCGGCGGGAGTAACGGCAGCACTAAATAGGGGCCGGGCCCCATGCCCCAAACGCCGAAGGTCTGACCCGTGTCTTCGTCTTTTTGCTCGATGCCGAAAGCGTCCTTCGCAACATCGAAAAAGCCCACGAGCCCGATCGTGCTATTGATAGTAAACCTGGTCAATTCGGTGCCTGCGCCGGTCAGTTTGAGCTGCAAAGTGTTGTTCACCACGCGGCGGACCACTGCGAGATTGTCGAAAAAGTTATGAAAACCGCGCTGGACAGGGTCAGGAAAAATAAAATCCCAAGCCGTGGCGACGGGTTTGAGAATATAGCGATCGAGAACTTCTCGATTGAACGTGAACATTTTTTCGTTGAAACTTTCCCAGGGATCGTCTTCGAAGTCTTCACCGGCTGTCGCGGCCGCCGCCATT
>WNGA01012551.1_pt1 | contig 20482 bp, 23 predicted proteins | sample 5400061 | NCBI WGS metagenome assembly WNGA01 (sample SAMN13153366, study PRJNA577476) | soil metagenome | isolation source: 100 cm soil or saprolite under grassland replicate 2 | place: USA:California | collected 2016-06-15
CGCCGATGACCAATGTCGACGCCGTCACCGACTCGATGGTCGTAAAACCCTGCCTCTTTTCCGATGGTGACATGTCCACCGAAGACGATTGACCAAAGCCCACAAGCCGCGCTGCCCGGCCCTCGAACGATGTGTCGATCGCATCATCGAGCAACTCGATCGGCGCTTGCGGTGACGGCGCCGCCAGCACGACGACTCCGATGTCGTTCGTCAGATGGATCGGATCGAAGTTCGGATGGGCATCGATTTCCACCACCGGGGATGCTGCGGCGCCGTCACCCGGTACTGCGCCGAAGAAGACGCTCAGGTCGTCTCTCTGCCATCCGGCTAGGCAGTGTGCTGCCGTGACCACGACGCGCGGAGACACCAGCGTTCCACTGCAATGAGAATGACCTCGTACGAGGACCGCAACGACCGCGCCATCGGAAAGGTCGGGGTTCGCATTCGTAAGGTGGAAAATCGCCGCTCGCGCCGTGCGAGCGAGCGACAAGATTGCCCACAACATGATTGCAAAGATCACTCGACCGTGCCGCGGCATGGCAAGCTCGCCTCTATGCGTTACATTCCCGAAGCGCGGGCGTTCCCTCGCGAAGAGGCAACGCCCGCATTCCGGAGTGCCCCCTTCCTTAGAGGGTCAAACCCCCGCCGGGCTTCTTTGGTATCCCCGTTCCTCCCGGACCCTGCTTGTCACAAGCGTCGGGATTTTGCGGATCGAGAGATGCACACCACGGATTGCAGCTGCAAATCGCGACTCCACCGCAATGGCCGGAGTACAGGCTGTGCAGCGCGATTATCGGTGCTCGCCGTTCTCCGAGGCCAGCTCCGCGAGAGAGCCCGGTTGACCAGGCACTGGTGGTCACCGGAACTCGCCCGGGCGGCCGTCCTTCCGGCGACCATGCTGATGTGCCCTAATCGTGCCCCGACTCCCGTGGACGGATACGGAAATGGCAGGAAAACGCCGGGGAAGGGTGGAGAGACCAAAATCTCCCCCCACAGGCTAAGGGGTTGGAAATCTCGGATGAAACACCGCTCGCGACCGTGACGGCCACATGGGTTCGATTCCCGGCGCCTCCACCTTGTTCGCGAGCGATGCTCGCTCCCATCGCTTGGTCATCGGCACCACGTGTACTCCGGCCACCTCTTGGAGCGGTTCTTGTCGATTCCCGCGAGCTACGACTCGCCAGCACGGAACCCGATGCGCTTTCCGGGTTTCGCGGGCGGTGTCATCAGTTCTCGAATGGCGTCGAACACGACGCGGAACTGCGCGTCGTATTTCTTCTCGAGCGCATCAAGCTTCTTGGCTAGCTCAACGTTCGCCCCAAGCATCTGACGTAGTCGAACGAAAGCACGCATGATCTCGATGTTGACCTGCACGGCGCGGGCGCCCCGGAGAACGCTCGAAATCATCGCAACGCCCTGCTCCGTGAAAGCTCTGGGTGGCTTGCGCGTTCCTCCCCAGCTTGATGTTCCAGATTGGAACTTCAAGTTTCGGTATTCCTCCACGCACAGTTGCAGCATGAAATCGATCGGAAAACGCTCGAGGTTTCGGCTAACGGCTTTGTTCAGATTGCTGGTCGTCACTCCGTAAAGCGCGGCCAGATGCGCGTCGAGGATCACCCTATGACCACGCAGGACGAGGATGATCCGCTCGACCTGTTCCATCGATACCAGCTCGGCCTTCACCATCGACCTCCGAGCACGTGCAGTGCGAGCCCTCGACGATTTGTCGGCTCGGGTCGTTGCTCAGTTGCGCAAATTGATCTCGTGATCTGGACGAGGCGTACTTCGGCACGCGACACGTCGAGTTCGATCGGCTCCGGCATCGGCAGCGTCATCCCGGAGGCGATGTACAACGCCATCTACCGCGACGGCGACTTGGCCTTCTACACGTACCAGGGCCTCATTGCGACGGCGTCCATCGCCAACTTCGCCACCAGCAGCGATCTGACGCTTCGCAAACGTGAAGCGGCAGCGTTTCTCGCCAACGTGTGGCAGGAAACGCAAGGCCTCGTCTACAAGGAAGAAGTCGAGAAGAGCAACGATTACTGCTGCCCAGCGGGCGAGACGCGCAACGGCGTGGTCTGCCCCACGTACGGTTGCCCTGCGCCGATTCCGGCGGGCACGCAGGGACCAGCGCTTACTTCGGCCGCGGCGCCATCCAGTTGAGTTGGAACTACCACTACAAGCCTGCGGGGGATTACGTCGGTTTGGATCTGCTCAATCACCCCGAATACGTCCTCAATCCGGGCGGCGCAGTCGCCGGAAGACGAGCGTTTGGTACTGGATGGTGCAGAACGGACCGAACACGCAGACGGCGCACTCCGGCATCCTGCTCTCGAACAGCACCGGCGGCTTCGGCGAGACGATCAAGTCCATCAACGGTTACTACGAGTGCCCGAGCCTCGGAGGCAACGGTTCGTATACGCTGCAGCGGGACAATCGGATCGCCAAGTACAAGCTCTACTGCGATCTGCTTCACGTGTCGTAGGGCAACAACCTGAGCTGTTAGAGCGTCATCGCGCACCCTTGTAGAACTGCAGTCTCAACGTGACGATTGCTGGAAAATCGCCGAAATATGTGAATGAATGGGTCGTCTGCCCTCATTAGGGTCGATGATGCGAAACATGTCCCGCACCGCAGTGCTCGTGGCTCAGTCGCTGCTCTACGTCGGTGCGATGCTGAATGCGTGCAGTTCGATCGATGAAGCGGGTGATCGGCGCAACCAAGGCGGCGAAGCGGGCGCCCACGGAGGTTCGACGGGTGCAAGCGGTGCAACCGGTACGACGACCGGGGCCGGCGGCGCGGTCGGCGGGTCTGGCAACGGCGGCTCCACGTCGGCCGGCGGCTCCGTCGGAGGAGGCGGCAGCTCCGTCGGAGCGGGCGGCGGAGGCTTGGGTGGCTCGGGCACGGGTGCAGGATCGAGTGGTAGCAGCGGATCGGGAGGCCTTGCCGGCGCGGGTGGAAAGGGGGGCACGAGCGGCAGCAGTGGCTCGGGCGGCAGCACCGGGGGGGGCGGAGCGCCGACGGCCGCGCAATTGCTTGCCGTCGTACAAACTTGCGCGAAGGTCGTCTCGGCACACAAGTACGCAACGGACGACGGGGGCACCGCGAACATCAGCATCTGTGGGCTGAACGGCGCCGTGTTCTGGAAAGCCGATATGGACATCGACTGTGACGGCCGAAACGTCGGCGACGGAAAGTGCCCGGGGAACGACTGCTGTTACCAACCGCAGACGGCATTCACGAACAAGAACGGCCAACCTCTCGCCGCGTCCGTCACGCCGTACGTCGTCATCCCCAACGACTTCACGTACACGGGGCTAAGGGGCGGGACGGTGGTTGCCGTCATCTACAATGGGAAGGTCCAATACGCGGTCTTCGGCGATACGGGACCGGACAACATCATCGGCGAGGCCTCCTATGCTTGCGCGGACAAACTGGGCATCAATCCGGATCCGGGAAACGGAGGCGTCGACAGCGGTGTGACGTACATCGCTTTCGTGGGAACGGGTACCGTGCCGAGCGACATCGAGGACCAAGCCCAGACGAAGACCCTCGGCGAAAAACTCGGCGCGCAGCTCATCCAGAACAACTAACGGATGCCGGATAGACTCGACGCCGCAATCGTGGAAGTTCGACAAGGCGGCGAGAACGAATGCAAGAGAGCGTGGCATCGCGAAGCGTGGCGCACGGGTGGCGGCTCGGGTGTGTTTCCGTTGTTCATTTGCAGCTGCAACCAACCGGCGCAGCCACCCCTCCACCGCGTCGAGCTCCGCAAGACGGGGGGACAGTCGTTCGAGCTCGTGCCCATGGCGGGCACGCCATCCAATTGCCTCGCTTTCAGCGTCGCAGAGAGCGGCGTCGTACGGCAGCTCACGATGAATGCCGATGACACTTCGGCGAATTGCGAGCCGGGCAAGCCGATCGGAGGCCAGCCGTTTCAGATCCCGGCGGCCGAGGGGAAGGTCAGGGATCTACACCATCTTCTCGGACCAAAAGCTCGCGGCGCCTCCCATCGCCGAGCAGGTTCGAGAGCTCCGAAACAAGCCCAACCTGACGGCGCTCGATCTGCGCGCGCCCGGGCGGCTGGTCACCGACACACTCGAGTTCGCCCCCGAGCCGGCGCAAAGGTGAATGGCCTTTCGGGTTGCCCGGCCCGCTCGGAGTCAGGGTGCTGAAGCGACGAGCCCGAACTGGTCGGCGTCGCCGGGCAGGGTGTCGTTGTCCTGGTCGGTCCATTCGTAGACGTACCAACTCTTGTCGAGCGATGCTTTCGCGGGCAGCATCTTCTGAACGAAGTACCACCTGCCCGCCTGGGTGCCCGATGCCGATATCCCGTACACGAACAAGGCCAGCGTGCCCGACGGCGGATCGACGACGGTCTCCACGACGAAAAAACTATGGTGCTCGGTGATTTCGGTCTGTAACGCGTTGACGACGAACGGGTCGGAACCGCCACCGGTCGCGCGGCCGCGTAGTTGGTTCACCGTCGGGTCGTAGTAGCTGTAGAGAGGTGTGATTCCGGCCGTCTCGAGGTACTTGACGAGCAGCTGGCCATACGGTCCGCCGGCGGCCACCAGCATGTTGCCGCTTCCGGCAACCGGCTTGCCGGTCGTCGGATGAATGAGACCCGACGTCGCTTGGGCGACGGACGAGAGGGTGAGGGATGAGCCGCAGGATGCGGCGAGTCCGTTCTGAATGACCGCCGAGGCCGCATCGTCGGTCGGCAGACCGTCGAGGAGAAGCGTCGCTGCCGCCGACGCGCAAATATTGGCAACGATGGCCGGCTTGCAGGCCGTCGGGCTGCAGAACTGGTTGGCGGTGCACGCGGTTTCGCAGGCACCGCAATGTCGAATGTCGCGCCCGAGATCGGCGCAATGGTCGCCGCAACAGGTGAACCCTGTCGGGCAGGTGGGGCTCGTCATGCAGGTGGCAACACACTGACCTGTCGAGCAAACCCGGCCTTCCGCGCATTCCGCATCGGTGAGACACGCCGCGCAATCATGGCTCGCCAGACATTTCCCGCTGGCGCACGCCGCATCGTTCTTGCATCCCGGAATGCACGAGAACTGCGGCCCGCAATATTTTCCTGCCGGACAGAGGTCACCGGTACCCGGCGTGCACTCGACGCAGACGTGGTCGGCCGAGCAAACGCCGGTCGAGCAGTCCGCGTTCGTTTTGCACCCCTTTCGGCAAACGAGCGCATCGCAGACCTCGCCGTCAGGGCAGTTGTCGGTCGGCCCGCTGAAGCACGCGACGCAGAGGTGCGTTGCCGGATCGCATCGCGGGGTCGTTCCCGAGCAACCGGAGTCGTTGGAGCACCCGCCAACATCTTCTTCGCCGCCGCTACCGGTGTCGGCAGGTACGACCCCGGCATCCGGCTCGCCGGTGCTCGACGCGTCGCCGGGGCCGACATTCGGCTCTTCGGGGGAGGAGCATGCTGCGAGCCATGGCACCAGCACAACCGCAATCCGGCCGACCAGCTGTCTCCCGCCAGGTGCAGCCCGGCGCTGCCCCGACAAGCATTGCGTCTTCATATTGCTCTTTCCGGTACGCCTCTATGCGAAAGAATGTGCCCGTTCTACGGGAACTTTCCTTTTAGCACGAGCCGCGACAAAAGCTGGCAGGTAGGTGCTGCAGTCTTCGCCAACCAGCCGACTCGCCGGGAGCTCGGGGTTATGGACAGGGGTTGTCCACGAGAATCGCACCCCGGGTGACGAGCGCTTGCAAGTTAGCGCGCTGCGTCGCGCAATTGATTCGATTTCCACTTATCCACATGAACGCGCCGGCTCCGAAGCCCGGATTGGCAACCAAGGGCGATACGTCGGCAATCTGGTTTTCATTCAGCCCGAGGCGGGTTAGATGGCTCAACGACGCGAGTGGCCCGATGTCGGCGATCTTGTTGTTACCCAACCAAAGGGACTCGAGACGGGTCAAAGCCCCGACCGGCGCGATGTCGACAATTTCGTTGACCGACATGTCCAGCAGTTTCAATCCGGTGAGCGAATTGACGAAGGACAGGTCGGTGACCCGCATGGATCGAACATCGAGATTCGTCAACTTGGTGAGCCTGCCGACGCGCCAGAGATCGGTGACTGGGCCCGCGAACATGGTCAAGTGGGCGAGGCGCGTGAAGCATTCGATTCCCTCGATCGACGTCGGTTCGAAGAACCGAAGGTCGAGCGCGTACGCTGCATAATCTTCTGGCATGTCGGGATACCGGCCCGAGCGCAAAAGAGCGTCGGCGAACCTTCGATCGGCAAACTTGGGAGGCCAGCAAGGATCGACGACGGACGCATCTCCGCCTGCGCCTGCATCGCCCCCTGGGCCGACTTCGGTCGGTCCGTCGGTTGCCGTCGCATCGCCCCTCGGCGATTCAGCTTCTGGGACCGCGCCGACGCCCCGTGGGCCCTCGTGGTCCGCCCGGGCTCCTCCTTCATCCATGACGGGGAGGTTCGATTTTTGCGGGCCGCAGGCGAGGAGCCACAGCCCGACGGACACCCATGGGAGGAACAGCGCACGCCGTCGTCGTGTGGTCGCACCTCTGCTCACTCTAGATAAGGGTATGCGACTTGCCGGCCCGGCTCACTCGAACGTCATTTGGATGAGAGGCGATTCGAAGTAGTCTGCTGGATCATGCGCCCATTCCTTCAGCTCGGCCTCGCAGTATTGCCTTTCATCTTTGGTTCGGCGACCGCTCACGCTCAGGGCACGCCACCGCCTCACGATAAGATAACTCTACGTTGGTGTCGAAAAATGGGCCGCCCTTTGCTCTCTCCTACCCTCTGCTCTCCCTTCTCCTCCTCTACCTCCCGACCTTCTCCCTCCTCTTGCCGCCTCCTTCACCTTTCCGCGTCCTAGCCTTTTCCCTCGTCGCCCTCGTGGTCGACGACACCAACAATCTGATGAGTCTCTATCGCAACGGCGCATTCGAAGGGTCGGTCGCTTTCGAAGATTCGCTCTCTCTCTTGAACGACATCAACAATTGGCTAGGCCGCTCACAGTACGTCGTCGATCCGTCGTTCAGCGGAACCCTCCACGAGTTTCGGATCTACGACGCCGCCCTCTCGGCGCCTGCGATTCAAACGAGTTTTCTCGGCGGCCCCGACGCGTCCTTTCTCGATTGATCCTCTACCTACGCGCCGAGGCTGCCGGTTCAAGGCTCTGGCGCACTTACGGGCCTCCCGAGCATCCCTTCAGTATCGGACGTTGCGTCTGACCGGGCGGAGTTGGAGCGGGCGGCGGCGCGCCGCCCATCCTGTTGCCCGCCAAGAATACGGACAGCACGACTTCGGCGTGGATGTCCTCCAATCGCTCGATGTTCTGAAGCTCCCCTTGCGGCAGCTCGATCGTGACGGTCGTGATTGCGGGGCGCGTACCACGCGGGTTGGATACGCCCGGCGCGGGATCCGAAACGGCGGCCGGTGCCCACATACCGAGTGAGTTGCCGTCGACGCTAGCCACTTTCGGATCGTAGTGCACCGTGATCTCCGATAGCGAGGTCGCCAAGCTGCCGGACGCCACAGGCTGTTCTAGCTGCTCGTTTCCGAGAAGGGCGTTCGTGGCCGAGATCCCAGCCGCCGACCGCAAAGAATCGCAGCGCAGTCTTCGCCACCGCGATCGGCGACTGCTGCTCGCGGTGGCCCGTGCCTGGCCGCGCGACCTCCACTGCCTGCGCCAGGTTGTTCCGCAGGTTGTCATCGAGGAGGTGTTTGCTGAGAAAATCGACATTTGCGACGATAAAAGCCTCCTCCATGATCATATCGGTGATGCGGATGACGAATGCCAGCCGCGGCTCGGTGAGACTGGTAGTCACCTGAAAGTGCTTCAGCAGCTGAAAGAAGTTCAGCGTTAGCGCGCGGTCCCGGTAGGGATTGCGCAGGATCCGTAGCTGGCGATCCTCGACGATGGCCTCGGACGCGCCCTTGATTTCGATCTTGTGCAGTGTCTTGAGACTGCTGGCCGACTTCTGCGTTCGCTCGTTGAGCCGGTTCTGCGAATACTGGGTCGTCTGGGTGACGTTCTTCGAGTACCCGCCCGCTAGGTTGAGCGACCCCAGTGAACCGACAATCGACCCGTTGCCATCGACGTGCCAATTGGTCGTGGTAGTGTTGGATCGCGCCACGTTCACGGTTTCGGTATCGTGAATGGTTGCCTCGGCCGACTCGACCGACTCGCTGGATTCGAGCGCGGTGCGTTCGAGCGTGGTCCGCTGGGAAGTCTTGACCTCGAGGACCAGGCGCTCGAGCGGCGCTAGGCTCATGGTCGAGGCCAAGTCACCGACGGCGAGCTTCTGCAGCGTCCACACCTGCTCGAAGCGCGCATCGAAGGTCGCCTGCACGTCGAGCTGGGGCACCGCCACGCATGCAAGTTCGGGCGACGGCGGCGACGATTGGTCGGGGTTGGGCGGAAAAACCTCGAATACCTTCTTCACCGAGAACGGGTGCCGAAATGGGACGCGAAACTCCGGCGGCGTGCGCACGTCGGGTGCGCTGCAAACCGGCAGGATGGAGGATGGCTTGGGCGGCGTAGTCGATGTCATGCACAATCTCCTAGTGACCGACGTTCGAACGCCATGTAGATCGGCGCACCTGTCCATGAAGTATGCGGACGAGCCACCGCCGGTTCACGTTTCACTCTCCATTGAGAAGTTGCTTTGCGTAAAGGCAAGGGTGTGCTCACCGATCGAGCGTCGAAGAAGAACCACTGGGGCGGGACAAAATTCGTTGGCCCGCCTTCTACTTATTTGATAGGGCCCACCGTCAGCTGTCGCGTTTTTTTCTGCATCGGGCCTCGGAGATGGGCGCTGTGCGGTCTGGCGCGATCTGCCTCGTCCGCGGGTTGGTTAAGGGTCGATGCGGGCCATCAAATGCCTCGCGCCTGGCATCGTCGCCGAACGTGCGCATGCGGCGCTCGATCTCGGCTCACGCCCCGAGCGACGTGCCACCAGCAGAAATCTGGTACCGTGCCGGAAGGGGATGGGTCCGAACGAGTGGCATGGGGCCATGCGAACCACGTCCGGCCGGAGTCGCCGCACAGAACGAACAATCGGGAGTCAAACCATGACTGCGACTGCATCGACAGAGGCCTTGATGCCAACATCTCAACTGAGCCAATCGTCTCCGATGCTCAGGGCGACCAAGGCCGAGCTCAAGAGTGTTTCCGCTGAGGTGACGAAATCATGAGTCGAGCGACCTCGGCGATCATCGTCCTCGTCCGCTCAAGGACCGGGTTCGTCGGTGAGCGCGAGGGGATGATTGACCTTCGGTTTTGGGGTGTGAGCGCGTCGGAATGACAAAAGCGCCACGCCCATGCGAGACCCGTCAGCCGGGGGTCGATCCTTTGAGCGCCGCTTCGATCATCTCGGCGACGGCCTCGAAGCTCGTCGGGTTGGCCACGCGGGCGCCATTGACGAACATCGATGGAGTGCCGGTGACTTGCACCTCTTCGCCGAGCTTGAGGTCGGCGTCGATGGCGGGCGCGAACTTGTGCTCGTCGAGCGACTTCTTGAACACGGCCATGTTGAGACCGGTCTGCTTGGCCTGCTCTTCGAGCCCCGCCCGGTCGAGCTGGCTCTGGTTCTTGAAGAGGCGATCGTGAAATTCACTGCCGGAAAGTGAAGCGCACCCGGTCGCCGTACTTCTCCTTGATCTGGTGCACCACCGTCGCCGCACGCGAGCAGTATGGGCACTGGAAGTCCGAGAACTCGACGATGTGCACTTTGGCGTTCGCGGGGCCGAAACTCACGCCGCCGCCTTGTGCGATGGCCGCCTGCTTGTCGGCGCTGAGCGGCTGGTTGGCCTGCTCCATCTTTTGGAGCTCCGCCGTCACCTCGGGCAGGTGCTCCAGCATCATCTTGCACTTTTCGGGCGGGAACTTCTTCGTCTCGTTGGTGACGAGCTGACAGCTCTGGCTATCGGGACCGACCGCGGCACAGAGCTTCTGAACGAGCTCGTCGCACATCTTGTGGGCGGCCGAGAGCTTCTTGGTCGTGTACTCGACGTCTTTCAGACCGGCCGCGCAGGCTTCGGGCGGCATCAAGTCGGTCGTCGTCTTGATGGCCTGGCAAGTCGGCGACTCGGGACCCGCTTTTTCGCAGAGCCGGTTTGCATACGTACCGCACGGGCCGGATGCGGTCGCGGATGCGGCGGAGCTCGAGGCGCTCGGACCCGTCGAGCTTGTCTGCGCTTTCTTGCACGCGGAAAGTCCCGCGGCCGCCATGACGGCCATCCAGAGGGGCAGCGCCGCTCGCCGGATCCGTCGTCCCAAATTCGAATGCTTCATGGTCATGCTGCCTTTCCTGGGTCGTGGACCCCTCGCGCGTGCGGGCAAGGTCGTAGCAGACACCCGCCAGGAATCAAAGCGCGGCGGCCCCGATCAGCCGTCGTTGAAAGCTTCTAGCCCTACACCGGTGCGCGTTCCATCAGCGCATACACGACGGCGTTTCGAAACCTCTCCTGCCGCTTCTCGTAAGCGCGTTCGAGCGGAGGGATGAACGAGAATAAACGGCGAGCGGCCGACACCATCGGCATCTCTCGTTGCAAGCGCTCGGCCTCGTCCAGGAGCGATTTGGTCGTCGTTGGCACCCAGCCATACCGACGGAAGAATTCCAAACCTTCTGCCGGAGCGAACTTCATCTCCGCGTTGGCCGGGCGCAGCGCTTTGCCCCAGCTTCGCTGCATCCGGGTCAGGATTGACGGAGCGACGTTCTCGAGCAGCCACTGGCTCGTCGGCAGAAACGAATGGATCTCTTCGGCGAGCGAGGCAACGCTGGCGTCGTCGAAGTACGGCAATAGCCCCTCGGTGATCACGAGAACGCGTCCCGGCTCGCTCCGAACGCGAGCCCAAAGAGCTCGGCGTGCGTTCTCATCGGTCAAGTCGAACGAAGCGCGCTCGAGGCTGCAAGCGGGCCGCTCGTCCCTGAGGACGCTCTCCTTCCATTCGATAATGCTTGGCAGATCGACTTCGATCCACCGGAGGTCCTCCGGAAGCTGGAGACGGTAGGGCCGAGTATCGAAACCTGCCGCGAGATTCAACACCGTCTCGATGTCGGCGTTTCGAATGGACGCCAAGATCATCTCGTCGAAGACGCGGGTTCGAACGGCGAGCGACCAGCGCAGCGGACCCGTGGGCAGCCCCTCCGCGATCTCGCGTCCTCGATCACCTGCCAATCGACGGGCATGACGGTCGCAGAAGAGAGCATCGTGACGTTCCGACTCCAATGCCCGAAAGTACGCAACCCAACGCGCCGTGTCCGACACATCGCGGATAGGCGAGGGGCTCATTGCAGTACTCCACGCGTAGGAGAGTAGAGGATGGGAGGCTTGCCCCACGGCAGCGCAAGAGGACCGCCTGCTCCGGACACCAGAACGACTCCGATGTGCGAAGGCCCCTCGAAGGTGGCAACGGTGACGGGAACGCCGAAATAGGTGATCGCGATCAAGTCGGCTCCGTCCTGCCGGCCGACGCGATGTTCGAGAAGTCGGTGACGAGCCTTCTGGTAGTTCTCCCCCGTTCTCGCCATCCAGGCGCGGATCTCTGCCCGCAACTTCTTGTGACTGTGCCGGTTCGCCATGGCTCTCCTCGATTGTCCCCGCCCGGCGCGGAAACGATACGGAGGGACCTTGTCGAAACCCGTAACGGACCCAAAGGGCCGAGCCCTCTTCGCCCCGCGATGGCCTGCCGGGAAGGCTCGCGGATGCCGGGCCCGGGCGAGCCCATGAGGAGCGTACCCACGGTTGCAGGGCTGTCAACGAGGGAGGCAACCGAACGGAGGCGCTCCGGCTGCGCCTGACCTTCGCCATCGCTTCACGAAAGGTCGCATAGGTTTCCGCAGACAGCTCGAAGTGCAGCAGGCGCCATTGAACGATTCGAGTGCGCGGAGTCTGCAGACAACTTTAGACCAGAACCAACTGGCAACTCTGCTCGAATGGAGCCTGCGCCGCGCTCAGATCCGGCCACATGCTGCACAGCGTTCGCTGCGCGGCAGCAAGTTACCGAAACACGTAGACGTTCATGATCTCGCGTGCTTCCACCTGCGTGCCCCATTTCCATACGAGTTGATTCGTGGGGGTGAACTCGACCACGTGAGGGCGGTTATCGGGGTTGGCCAGGTGTCCGAGCCAGTTCGCGATCACGAAGTTGCCGTTCGGCAAAGGTTGGAAGCCGCCGAAATAGTCGAGCTCCGGGTAGAGAGCCTCGTCGCCCACGGTGTTGAGGACGCGACCATTGGCGTCGATTTCGACCAGCGTCGCTTGATTGCCCGTCGTGACATAAGCGCCGCCACCCGGGCGCGGCCAGGCGATCCCCCCATTCACGCCCAGCGGCAGATCGCCTTTCCACAGTATGCTGCTGGCATCGGGACCGAGCGCGTAAACGGTGTGGGAGTCGACGATCCAGAAGCTGCCATCGACGGGATTTCGGTTGATATTGACAAGACCAGAGACGCCGACCGGGAGCAAAACCGACCGAATTTCGCTGCCAGTCCCCGTGACGAGCACCAAGCGGTTATCGATTGCCAGCGCCGTCGTCTCGTCGGGCAGGCGCCAGGATCCGCGCACGCCGCTGAAGTTCGACATGCGTACGAGGAGGGTCCCGTCGGTCAGATCGAACTCGTCATAACCTCTATTCACGCTAACGAGCGCCACCCTTTGGGTCTTGGCGCGCGAATTGGAGACGATTTCGATCGTACGGGGTGAATTCACACCGGTATCCCCCACCGGTTTTCGCCAATTCTTCGAAGGGTCGAACTCATTGACGTAGCTGATGGCATTGCGGGCATTGTCGCCCGCGATGAACTCATGGCAGATGGTCGGTTTGGGACACATCGCGGGAGCCTGTCCGTCCGCCGTCGCGTCGACTCCACCGTTGCCACTGGAGCCTCCGCTGTTCGCCATCGCCGAATCGCCGCCTGCATCGCGGATGGCGCCTCCACCGAGGGCGCCACCGCTGCCGGCCACGCCCACGTTCCCGGCAGCGCCCGCCCCGCCCCCGCTCACCTCAGGTGAGCCATCGAGGCCGCTGAACGCGGTGAGCCGCCCGCTGCAACCGGCGGAGGCCGTCAGAAGAAGAACCATGACCCTGAAGCTGTGTTGTATTTGCATCATGTGGGGTGAGATCCGCGATGCTCCTCGAATCGGCTCATGGATCAGTAGGTGCCCGGAGATGATCGTCTCGGTTCACATTTGCGCCCGTGTACACCCAAGGGCGCCGCCTCTCACCGAGTAAGCAGGAACAAGTCATCCACACTGCAAGTCGAACCGACTCCTCCGTCCATACGAGACGATCCCCCGTCGGCAGTAGTGCTCCCGGGCATCGCGCTCGCGCTCGTGGCTGCACGTGGCGGCAGCCATTCCAGTCGACTGACGTGGCGTTTCCTTGCGGGGCGCTCGCTCGTCGAGCACTCTTGTGTGAGATGGGCTCTTAGGCTCTTCGCCTCTATGGTGTGGTACCTTCCCACGGCGATCGCCGCCAAGGGGCACGGGCGAGGAGATAATCGATGAGCGAACGAGGACGCTTTCGGGTCGCCGCGGCGACCGCTTTTGGAATCGCGCTGGGATCGGCCTGCAGCGATTCGCAACCCGGTGAGCCGGCGGACGGTTCTTATCGAGAAGAGAACGAAGCGATCGCCGACGCCGCCTCGGCGGACGAGGGGGAGACCTCGAGCGGGGAAGCGGCAGCTACGTTCACGCCGCTTTTCGACGGTGTCTCGTTGGCTGGTTGGCATGGGGATCCGCAGTTGTGGCGTGTGGAAAACGGGGAGGTCGTCGGCACGACCGACGGCACGCTCGCTCAGAACTCGTTCTTGATTCACGAAGGAAGCTACGCCAACTTCGTTTTGCGCGTGCAGTTTCGCTTGGTCAACAACAACTCCGGGATCCAATGTCGCAGCGAAGATCTGGGCGACTACGTGGTGCGCGGCTACCAGGCCGACATCGACGCGCTCTACATGGGATTTCTCTACGAAGAGCGCGGTCGTGGCATTCTCGCCAACGCCGATTCCGCAATCTTGACGCACGTCGACCTAGCGGGCTGGAACGAATACGTGATCACGGCCGACGGCCCGCATGTCACGCTCGTCCTCAACGGTTACACGTCCGTCGACTACACCGAGGCCGACCCTAACGCGCGAACCGCCGGCATCATCGCGCTGCAGCTGCACGTCGGTCCGGCCATGGAGGTGCGGTTCAGGAATGTGGAGGTGAGAGAACTGCCCTGATGCGAAGGACGGAGTGCGATGCGGCTACAACGAGCGGAGAAATGCGAGGACTTTCTCCTCTTGTGCCGATGGGAGAGCCGCGAAGGCGTCGCGCGCCGATGCCCCTTGGCCGTCGTGTGCCAAGATGGCCTCCCTCCGATCGGACGTGCGACCATCGTGGAGGAGTGTCGATATCTTGCGTAGACCCCACAGGGGAGCCGTTCGCATCATGCGACCGGCTGCGCCGTTCTGCTGAATGCCGTCTCCCAGTTTCCCCATGTCGTGGAGCAGAAAATCGGAATACGGGTGGAACGTGATCCGGTCGAGAGCGGCGTTGGAGCTGGGAGCGGTCGAGAGCGTATCGGTGTGGCATGCGTTGCACCCGATCTTTTGAAACATCTTTTCTCCATTGCTCACGTCGTTGTCGATGGCACCGCGCGGCGGGGGTGCGAGAAACGTCATGAAATCCGCGAACGCGGCCACATCGTCACCGTCGTCGTTGAGCTCTGGAGCCGGGTTGCAAGAGAGGAGTGCGCAATCGCCTTGAGGGCAGTTTTCGGCGGAAAACTCGGGGTTCGTGATTCCCATTTCGTTGAGATACGCGTCGCCCGCAAACTGGAACAAAGTGGGATTCTGCGCTTTCCATCCGAACTTGCCGACGCGCACGCGGTTGGTCGACAGTTCGACGACGAAGCTCACCGTGCCCGCCGTGTCGGGTGCTTCTTCGGCTTCGTGCGCCGCGAGCGCCAAGAACGCGGCGTCGGGTACGGCGTCGACCAGACCGAGCCCGAAGAGCGGCGTCGTCCGACGCCCGGCAACGATCGTAGCGGCGGCTGGAACGACTTCACCGACGTAATTGCAACCTCGCACTCGGCCGATGCCATGGTCCTGAATGAGCGAACCACCGAGCTCCGAGAGCGGGTCGAACTGCCCGTCGGTCGTCGTGCCGAAACGAGTTTCGAGCCGTGCGCTGCCCCCGCCCGGCGCCGGATCAGTGTGACAATTGCCACACGCGCTGTCATTGAACACAGGGCCGAGCCCGTCCTCGATGTCTTCCACTTCGACGAATGCCTCTCGACCGGCGGCGAACCGCGCCGTCTCGACGGCTCCGAGCCCCGGCAGCGGATCGCCGAACGTCGCGACAGTCAGCGCGGCGGAGCTTTCGCGTTGCGTGTCGCCAGCGCCGCATGCCGTCAGCCCTACGCCAGCCCCGACGGCACAGGCCGCCATCCACCCTGACCAAGCTATCATCATGGTGCGCCTCCCCAGTGCGGCGCTCGCTCACTGCCAGCACCACACACTCCGCCCATTACCACGGCCCAGTTGGCTCAGATCATGTATTTTTCGTTTTCGGATTAGTTATTGGGAATTACTATCTATTTTTGTGTCGTGCGACGTCGCAATGCGCACGCCCGCGCCGGCCGACGGTTGGGAGGCCAATCCTGACTCGCTGGCGTTCTTCTCAGCTCTGCGCGTGCGACGCTTCGTGGCGCTCGCCGGGCGCGTTGCTCTTCACGCCCTCGCGATGGGGTCCGACGCGCGTGCGTCGGTGCGCCTTCGCCGTTGCAGGCATTTGCATACCGAGGACGATCCTTCTCGAGTTCGAGTGCATGTGCAGGTCGCAGGTGCGCATCAATGCAAACAAGCTAGATCCCGTCGCGGCCCCCGACCGGAAACCATCTCTGGTAGAGTCCCAGAACATGCGACCGCTTCTCGTTCTAATTGCGGGAGGTCTCCTGTTGAATTGCGGAGGGCAGCGGAAGTTGTCCCCATGCGACGGCACGTCAATGCGAACGGCAAAGGGCCTAGCATCGTCGGCAGCTGGAGTCGCCTGTGAAGGTGCACCGATCGCGGAAAGCGACCTGGCGTTCCTACGTACGTTCATCGAAACTCGTGGATTCTCACTGGGGCGACCCGTTGCCCCCACACCCGCACCAGATGGCAAAGCCGTGCTGTTTCTGCGCGCGAGCCCACGCGATGCGCGGCAATCGGTCTACGAGCTCAACCGCGCAACCGGAATCGTGCGCGAGCTTCTCTCGCCAGAGAACGTCACCAAGTCCGCCGAAGTTCTCTCCCCGACGGAGTTGGCGCGACGCGAACGTATGCGCATTGCCGGGGCGGGCTTCACCTCGTTCGAACTCAGCAACGATGGTCGAAACGTGCTTCTGAGCCTTGGCGGGCGGCTCTTCGTGCTCACGCGCGACAGCGGTAACGTGCGTGAGCTACCGACCGGGCACGAATGTACCGATCCTCACTTCTCACCTGACGGCACCAGGGTTGGGTACGTGCGCGGCGCGGACGTGTACATGGTGGGGACGGCGAGCGGGGCGGAAATCGCACTCACCCACGGCGGTACGGAGCTCCGCCCGCACGGCGTGGCGGAGTTCATTGCACAAGAGGAGTTCGGCCGAAGCCGAGGCTACTGGTGGTCACCGGACGGTTCGGTCCTGCTCTACGAAGAAGTCGATAACACGAAGGTCGACGAGCTCTCGATTGCCGACCCTGCACATCCGGACAAAGAGCCAACACGCGTGCGCTATCCGCGCCCGGGGCGAACGAATGCCGATACGCGGTTCGGTTTTACGAGCGTGGGCGGCGGGCCCACGACTTGGATCGTGTGGGACAGAGCACGTTTCCCCTACGTGGCAACGGTCGGCTGGCAACCGAATGCGCCGCCCACGCTGTTCGTTCTCAATCGTGCCCAGACTCGTGGAATGCTGTTGGCGGCCGATCCGAAAACCGGCAAAACGACAACGCTCCTCGAAGAGCAGGACGATACCTGGGTCAACTTGGAGGCCTATGCGCTCGCGCGAAGTCAGCGTGAGCCTGTCATGCCGCGATGGCTGCCGAATGGCGAAGGATTTTTCTGGATGAGCGATCGGCGAGGCGATCTGCGTCTCGAGCTCCGTGACCGAAAGGGAAATTGGGTCCGTGAGCTCACGGCGCCGCAAGTCGGCTATCGAGAGTTCCTGACTTTCGACCCCGCGCGGCGCGTTGCTTACGTGCTCGCATCTTCGGACCCGACCGAGCAAGCCCTCGTGGGCATCTCGATTGACGATGGCCGAGCAGATATCGTTCTGGGAGGCCCTGGTCGATACATCTCTGCCTGGTTCGGAAAGTCGCACGAGGTCTTCGTGGCTTCGGAGGCGTCGCTAACGAAAGATGATCGGCTCATGGTTCGTTCGGTCGATCGACCCGTCGAACGGGAGCTCCCAAGCGAAGCGCAGACGCTCCCGTTTCTGCCTAAGGTCGAGCTCGCGCGCGTTGGCCGCGACAATGTGCGTGTTGCCATCGTGCGGCCGCGAAAGTTCGACGGTGCGAAGAGGTACCCCATCATCGATAGTGCCTACGGCTTTCCAGGCGTCAATCTCGCTACGAATCGCTTGCGCGGATACCTGAGAGCGCAGTGGATTGCCGACGTGACCGACAGCGTCGTGGTCAGCATCGACTCGCGCGGGACGTCGCACCGCGGACGAGATTGGGAACGCGCCATGAAGAAGCGATTTGGCATCGTTGCCGTCGAGGGCCATGTCGAGACAATCGCGGCGCTCTCGCGCCTTCATCCCGAGTTCGATTCGTCGAGAGTAGGTGTGTACGGCTGGTCAGGCGGCGGATACTTCGCGGCGCTCGCCGTGCTGACCCGTCCGGACGTGTACAAGGTCGCGGTTGCAGGTGCGCCGACCGCCGACCAGCGCGACTACGATTCGGCTGCCACAGAACGGTTCCTCGGTAGTCCCGAGGAGGAATCCGCGTCTTACGAGGCGGCATCTCTGCTCACGTATGCTTTGCGCAAGCCGGACAGCTCGCACCCAAGCCGTCCCTTGCTCGTCATCCATGGCACGGCCGACGACAATGTCTTTTTCGTTCACTCACTCAAGCTCGTCGACGCGCTCGAGCGAGGCGGCCGCCCATTCGAGCTGATGCCGTTGCTCGGCTCGACGCACATGGTGACCGACCCAGGTCAGCTCGAGGCGCTGTGGATTCGCACTGCGACGTTTTTGCGCGACCACCTCGCTCGGCCATGAACCAGCCCACGCCTGAGGAGCAGGCCGTTTGGCGGTCGGCTCGCGCTCTCCGCCGTGGCCGCGGTTCACTTTCGTTTCTGAGTCTATGGAGGCTGAACGGTGCCCCCATTGTCCATCACGACACCATAGTATCACTTGATACTATCATTTTGGGCTCGGCCGCGTGACTCCAAACCTCGTGCCGCTGCCCTCCGCCTTCGCTCGTGCGCTGACCGCTGACCTGCCGAGCGTTATGGGAGGCCCTAGGCGCCCCGGTCGAGACGGGTTCGCATGGGCGAGAAGTAGTCATCTCGTGGCGCTCGAGTGATCGAAACGGGCCGTTCCCCCCACCAAGCGGCTCCGCTGTGAAATCGACTCCCAATATTGCATCGTTCGTTGGATGGCAGCGATCCAAGCATGAGGGGCGCACTGCTGGTCTTTCCATGCTGATGCGGGCTCGTTGGATGTTCGGGGGGCTCTTGCTGGCGATGGATGCCGCGTGCAGCTCCGAGGTGACGCAGGCGACGCATCCAGGAGGTGGTGGACGGACGCAGTCTACGCAAAGCCCTCGACTTTCTGGCTCCCTACGCCGATGCCAACAAGGTCTGGCCGTACCCGCAGCTGGTGATGGACGACCGCACGCTGCTCATTCCGCTCCTTCGGCGAGCCGGCATCGCGTACAAGGCACCTGCCTACGAGCAGACCCTCGAGATGTACTACGCCGCCGCGCTGCGATCGCACATCGTGCAGCTCGTCCATCCGAAATAGCGACGGGGGAGCGCGATCGCGGAGTGGATCCATCGCGACCGCCACCGTACGATCCGTCGAATTCCCGACAGCGTGCGTAAAGCTCGTCGGTAGGTGTGGCCGGCGTGGCACAGTCGCGGTGCCGCGGGTGTGGTGCCGCTCGGGTGTTTTCGAAGTGCATCGCGTGGTTGGATGCCGGGAGCGCCGGAATGTACCTGGCCCGACTGTTGCTCAAGCCGGCGTCGGCGGCGTTCCGCCGATACTTGCCAGGAGAACGATCATGCAACGATCCCCCTCGAAAATATATGCTTTGCTCCTCGCGGTCGCGGTCGCCGCGGTGATCTCTTTGGCTCCGCGCGGGGCCGAGGCATGCGGCAGCGGCGGTGGAGGCGGTGCTCTCCTGGCGGCCGGCCTCGTGGTCGTGGGGGTGGGTGTCGGTCTCGCGGCGGCCGACGTGGTGTTCACCGGCTACGATCTCGTCCAGGCCGTCCAGGAAGAGCGAGCCAGCAAGGGAATGGCCGTGGCCGAGGTCGCCGTTGCAGCACCGCAGTTCGCCATCGGCGCCTTGATCGTCGCCCAAATGCCCCGCGACAACAACATCATCGCGCCCGCCTTCTACGTCGGCTGGATGGGCGCTCTCACTGGGCACGGTATCGGAACTCTCATCACCGAACCCCCGAAAAGCACTCGACCCGGCGAACCATCATCGGCACCAACGGACGAACCGAAACCCTCCGTCGCCCCGGACTGGTCGCATCCCCGCATCTCCATCACCCCCACGATGATGAGCGATGGCATGCGAACCGCGCTCATTCCGGGCGTGAGTGCTTCCGGTACATTCTGAGGCTTGCTCGAGCGACGCACGATGACCGGATCCGACGCCCGTCATGCTGCCAGTACAAGACCCTCCCGCGCGTGCCACTCGTGATCGATGTCTCGCATGAGCAGCGCGCTGTCGAACACGACGCTACCGGCGGGAAAGCGGACGCGGTCTTCGAAAAAGCTGGACGATACGTGGCCGACGGCCAGCGGCGCGACGCGCCATCCGAAAGCGCGCAACTCGAGCCCGTCGAAGCGGCGAGGGGAGAACGTGGTCGAGTAGCCCACCGATCCACCCTCGAAGAAGCGCGATGCCTCTTCGACGGATAATTCGCTGGAAGGTCGCGCGCGAGGGCGGCTTCGACTTCGACGCGCGTCGCGCCGTCGTCGCTGCGCATGTGGACCGAGTAGCGGTCGTTCTGCTCAGGTCCCGATCTTCGGGCTGAAATACGGTCAGCACAGTCGATCCAAAGTGATCACCGTTCGCCTTCCTGCCTCTACTCGGGCCGCGAGGGCGCGCGCACCGCGATCTCGGCTGCATCGACCCAAAGCGTGTCCCCTCCGAGCTGGTACGTTCCGCGGAACGTGAGCGCGCCGTCGGACTCGATGTGAAAGACCGACAAGTTGGGTCGAGCCGTCACGAGGCTGCCTTGCTGCTCGAACGACATCGCCTTCTGGTTGGCTACGATCGCCCATCGCCGGGTCGGATCGATGG
>WNGA01004513.1_pt1 | contig 20478 bp, 23 predicted proteins | sample 5400061 | NCBI WGS metagenome assembly WNGA01 (sample SAMN13153366, study PRJNA577476) | soil metagenome | isolation source: 100 cm soil or saprolite under grassland replicate 2 | place: USA:California | collected 2016-06-15
TACGTGATCGCCCTGTATCTCGCGCAGGTGCGCGGGACCAAGTACGGCGACGAGATCAAGTCGATCATCGACGACCTGGAGGAGATCCCGGCCGCCGTGGCGAAGGTGCTCGAGTCCACTGAGCCCGTCCGCGCGCTCGCGCGCGACCTCAAGGACGCGCGGTCGGTGCTGTTCATCGGGCGGCACGTGGGCTACCCGGTGGCGCTGGAGGGTGCGCTGAAGCTCAAGGAGCTCGCGTACATGCACGCCGAGGGTTTCGCCGCCGGTGAGCTCAAGCACGGGCCGATCGCGCTGATCGAGGACGGCCTGCCGGTGTTCGTGGTGATTCCGCCCAAGGGCCGCGACGTGCTGCACGACAAGATGGTCAGCAACGTCCAGGAGATCCGCGCCCGCGGCGCCCGGACGATCGTGATCGCCGAGGACGACGACACCTCCGTCGAGCCGTACGCCGACCACCTGATCCGGCTCCCCAAGGTCCCGACCCTGCTGCACCCCCTGGTCGCCACCGTGCCGCTCCAGGTCTTCGCCTGCGAGATGGCCACCGCCAAGGGGTACGACGTCGACCAGCCCCGCAACCTCGCCAAGTCCGTGACGGTGGAGTAGAGGCGCGGTATGACCAGCACGACGATCAAGGTTCCGAAGGCGACTCGGGACCGCCTTCATCGCCTTGCGGCGGCAGACGGGCCGGCGCTGGCGCAGGAGATCGACAAGCTAGTCGATGAGCGCCCACCGCGTCCGAAGCCGACCATCGGCGGATTCCGCAGCGGTGGATCGCTGACAGCCGAGGAGATCGACGCTCGACTCGCCGTGACGACGCCTGAGGTGACTGGTCGGTGATCGTGGGTGTGGGAATCGACGTGGTGGATATCGACCGGTTCATGCAGACGCTGGAACGCACGCCGGGTTTGAAAGACCGGCTGTTCACCGACGCGGAGGCGGCGAAACCGCCGTCGTCGCTGGCGGCGCGGTTCGCTGCCAAGGAGGCGCTGGCGAAGGCGCTCGGCGCGCCGGCGGGGATGCACTGGCGGGACGCCGAGGTGACCACGGACGAGGGCGGCCGGCCCTGGCTCGAGATCAGCGGAACCGTCGCCGAACGCGCCTCGCAGCTCGGTGTGCAGAGCATGCACCTGTCGCTCAGCCACGACGCCGGCATCGCGTCCGCGGTCGTGGTGCTGGAGGGCTGAGATGCGCGCCGCGCACACCGTCGAGCAGGTCCGCGCCGCCGAGCAGGAGCTGATGGCGCGGGTTCCCGAGGGCACGCTCATGCAGCGCGCGGCGCACGGTCTCGCCACCGCGGTCGCCGACTTCCTGGGGTCGGTGTACGGCGCTCGCGTGGTGCTGCTGATCGGATCCGGCGACAACGGCGGCGACGCGCTCTACGCCGGCGCCCGGCTGGCTCGTCGTGGCGCGCAGGTGACCGCCGTACTGCTCTCGGACCGCGCCCACGAAGCCGGCCTGGCAGCGCTGCTGGCCGGCGGGGGACGGGTCGGTACGACGGACGCGATCGCGCGGGCGGACGCGGTCCTCGACGGCATCGTCGGGATCGGCGGCCGGCCGGGCCTGAAGCCGGAGGCGCTCGCGGCGGTGGACGTGGTCGAGCGGTACGGCGTACCGGTAGTCGCGGTCGACGTGCCATCCGGCGTCGACGTTGACACCGGCGCGACGCCGGAGCGTCATGTCCGCGCCGATCTCACCGTCACGTTCGGCACCCACAAGATCTGCCACCTGATCGACCCCGCCGCCTCCGCCTGCGGCCCGGTCCACCTCGTCGACATCGGCCTCGACCTCCCGGAGGCGTCCGTCGAAGCCCTCCAGCCGGCTGACGTCGCCGCGCTGTATCCAGGGCCTGGGCAGGATGCGCACAAGTACACGCGAGGCGTTGTCGGGCTCGATGTCGGCTCCGCGCAGTACCCAGGTGCCGCGGTGCTTGCTGTGGCGGGAGCGCTGGCGGGTCCGGCCGGCATCGTCCGCTACGAAGGCCCGCGCGAGGTCGCGCAACTGATCCTGGCAGCGCATCCCGAGATCGTCACGAGTGACGTGCACGTCCGGGCGTGGGTCTTCGGCTCCGGACACGGCCGCGAGGTCAACGAGGATCGGATCAAGGAACTCCTCCGAGGCGACGTCCCCGTTCTTGTGGACGCCGATGGTCTACGAGCTGTGACGGAGCGAGTCCACGCACCCGCCGTCTTCACCCCACACGCTGGTGAGCTGAGCCGAATGCTCGACGTGCCGCGCGAGCAGATCGAGGCGGAGAGACTGCGCTACGCGCGAGCGACCGCAGAGCGCTTCGGCGCAACTGTGTTGCTGAAGGGCTCGACAACAGTGATTGCCGCCGCCGATGGCAGCGTGCGGGTGAACACGTTCGCCACTCCGTGGCTCGGCACCGCAGGTTCTGGCGACGTGCTTGCGGGGTTGTGCGGAGCTCTCCTCGCCGCCGGACTCGACACATTCGCAGCAGCCAGCGTCGCAGCCTTCCTCCATGGCGCAGCCGGTCGTCTGGCATCCCAGGGCGGGCCCATCACGGCTGGCGACGTGGCCGAGAAACTGGCCGAAGCCACGAGGTGGGCGCGCGGCGTCGACGACAAGATGTCAGCTGCCCACGACTGGATGCCCCTTGATCGACAGGCCGGCGGCGCGAACCGCCTCGTGTAGCTGACCGACGGCGCAGAACGGCTCGCCCTTCACCTGCCAGTGCGCGACCTGACCCGCACTGGCCGGAGACGCTACGTCAACGTAGTTGGAGTCGGCGTCGAGAAGCTCGGGCCACGGCCGGCCGATCAGATCCATCACGTCGTCCTGCAACGCGTTGGTCGCGTCCGCGCACGCTACCTCGATTCCGCTCTCGAGTCCGAGCGGGAACTCGTGGCCCCCGCACACGACGATGACGTGCTTCGGATCGACGTCGGAACTGCCGTCTCGGGTCGTGGTGCCTTCCTGCCCCCAGCTGGGATCAACCTTGAACTCGACCTGTACGCCGGTGCCGGCGAAATCGGCATCCAGTCGTCCACGGATGAACGCGATAGCCGCATCTACGCGGTTGCGACTCCACGGCGTCATATGTCGGACCTCTCTCCAGTTGGCGTCAGGCCAGTGTGCACTTGATAAAGAACGTCTGCACCACGCCGCCCTTCGAATCGAACGACTTCCCTTCGATCCTGAAGGCCTGGCCGCTTTGATATCTGTTGCCAGGGATGGAGCCGTGTGGTGGGTAGGTCTGGTTCTTGCCATCCACCTTCCGGCCTCCGGCGTACACCGACACTCTGTAGCGTTCTGCCGGCAACTTCGGATACGCGCCCCACGCTACCGATGAACCCGGTCCGCGCTGCTGCACCGCGAGGCGTCCCAGCTTGTTCTCGCGAATGTAGTTGGGCGAGCAGGAGTGACCGGTGGTTGTGGGAGGTGCGCACCCAGTCGCGGTGAGGAGCGTGATGACAACGAGGGTGGATCGTGGCCCTGTTCGCTGCATTTGGTTCTCCATCTACGCCTGCGCGGCGAGAAACCTCGCGCTCGTGCGGCTCTCGAACTGTCGCTTCACGTTGGACGGTGCGCCGAGCACGCCTAGGTGACGCAGGCTGGGCACGACCACCGCCTTGACTTCGCCGGTTCTGACGGCGGCAACCATGGCCTCGAATGCGGCTGGAGCTGAGTCGGCGTGCTCGATGAAGACGGTTCCGAGGGTGAATCCCTCTGCGCTGGCGAAGGCGGCGAGCGCGGTTCGGACTTGTGCCATCTCGTGGATCGTCATCAGGATGTGCGCACGGAAGTAGCCGAGCACCAGCGGGCGGGTCCGATCGCCGGCGGATCCTGTGGAAGTGCGTGTCATCCGCGCGCTCGTTCGATCGGATCGCCGTCGGGTGTGCGATCACCTCGCAGCCAGCCTTCGAACGCCCATCTGTGCTCGAAGGGGCAGCGATCGATCAGCTCGCGGATTTCGTCCTCGGTCATCGCGTGCTGAGCCTGCAGGACGGCGTTTCTACGGGGTGTATGCGTCATGGCACATGACGCTATGAGCGTTCCGCTCGTCGACTGTCACGAAGTGTGACTCTCGCTTCTGCGTGCCCGGTCAGTTGGTCGTGGCACCGATTCGCTTGGCGAGTCGCCCGAGATCGCCGGTAACTAGCTCACGCCGCGCGTTGCGCAGCATGTGGCCGACGAGTTCGCGGACGACCGCGTGTGACCGCGCCTTCTGCGGCGCCAGGTGCTCAGCCCGAAGCAGTGCGCTCATCGAGGCCCGATAGTCGCCTTCGATCGCGTGGGCGCGTCCGAGCTCGATGAAGAAACGGCTGCGGCGATCCGTCGTGGGGATCGACTGTGGCTGGACCGCTCGAGCAAGTTCAACTGCCTCGCCGGCACGACGCTGCTCCAGCGCAACGGACATCCTCCAGATCGTCACGTTCGCGCGGCAGAAGCTGAGCTCGAACGCCCGGCCGTCGCCGCCGTGCACGGCGACGTCATCTGCTTCGCCAAGATGCGAAGCGGGGTCCTTGCCGATCGCGGCGCTCGCCAGCGCGGCCTGGAGATGTAGCATGCCGTACATCTCAAGCTCTGCCGGGGAGCGCAGCCGGTCCTGCAGTTCGTCCGCGGTGCGGGTCGAAGTGCTGAGCGCAGCGGTCACTGCGCCGGGCGTCGCGAGCAACACCTGAGATCGGGCGTAGCCGGCTGCGGCGAGTGTGATCGGCCTTTCGGTCATCGCCGCAGCATCCGTTGCTGCCCGTGCCGCCAGCCACGCGAGCGATGTGTAGCCGAGCGCCTTGGTGGCAAGTGCCGCCGAGAACGCCGCCTCGTTCAGCGCACGCCACGTCTCTTCGTGGTTCCCGCGGTCGCTCGATCGAGTATGCCTGAACAGGTCGTTGATGAGCCTGGGCAACAGCGCCCCGAGCCCGGAGTAATCGCTCGCCGCACGCAGACTCAACGCTCGTTGTGCGTCGGTCACCAGTTGATCGAGCGGCGCGGGAGCGGAGCAGTCGTCGACATCGCCTGCTGACATCAGCGCTGATTCGATCGACGGAATCGCAGCATGAAGTACAGCCATGCGCGGGTCGACCTTGTCGTCGGCGTGACCGGTGAGGTCGCCCACCGACACCTGAAGTAACTCGGCCAGTCCATATAGCAACTCTCGGCTGTCGACCGGTCGAACGCCGGTCTCGTACATCGTCACGGCTGTTCTGCTGATGTCCAGAGCATCGGCCAGGTACTGCTGCGTGTAGCCGCGAATCCGCCGGTACATGCGGATCTGCCGACCGACGTACCGGTCGTCGTCGACATCGGTCACGGTCGCCTCCCCGAGTTGCGTACTTCAATGATGCAGATCGAAGTCGATCGATGACGGGCCGTGCGCGGGAGATCGAAGCCTAAGCTGAGACTCGAGTACGAATGTCACGACCTGTGACGTGCACGGCGGGAGATCTCAGGCGGCCGTGAAGACGAGGGTGCCGGCGGTGTTCTTCAGGGTCAGGGAGCCGGCGTCGATGCGGTAGGTCGTCGTACCGGCGTCGAGGACGGCCAGGACGGCCCTCTCGATGGCGTTGACGTCCTTGGTGCAGCTCTTGCGGGTTCTGGCGATCGGGCCGAAGACGATCGTGTCGCCGCCGATGGTGGCCGGGCCCCGGATGCCGTTGCAGCCGGCCGAGCCGGTGACCCGGCCGTCGGCGAACTCCAGGTAGGCCTTCGCGTACGACGCTCCGTGCGAGGCGACCTCGCCGGTGACGATGGTGTCGAGCGTCCAGCGCCGGCCCTCGAGCGACAGATCCGGTACGGCGACCTTCTTGTCCCGCAGGGTGATCGTCGTCGTACCCGACTCGACGGTCAGGGAGTCATCCTGGAGCCGCCACGACGGCTTGGCCGCGAGCAGTTTGGCGAGCCACTCGTCCTGGGCGTGCCGGGCGGCGTCACAGCCCATCTCGGTCATCGACAGGTCGGGGGCCGACAGGTGCCCGCCGGCGGCGTCGACCGGGCCCTGCAGGGTATTGCAGCCCACGTTGGCGACCAGGCGGCCGTCCTCGGCGAACCACAGCGAGATCTGGGTGCCGGGGGCGAGCCGGCGAGCGGCGCCGTTCTCGGTGACCGCGGAGGACAGGAAGGTCCTGCCGGTCAGCGCGTTCTGTGCCGGGGGGACCGCGCGGACGCCGGGTTCGGTGCCGCAGCCGGTGGCCAGGACGATTACAGCCAGTGCTCCGATTGTGCTCAGCCTGTTCACATCGAGTCGACGCGTGAAAACGCCGGATGGTTGTCACGTAGGGTGCGACGCTGGAGGGGCCCCGACTCCTGAGAGACTTTCCGCGTCATGGCAACCAGTGTGGAGCCGACACCGCCCCGTGCCGAGGCGGTGATCGACCTCGCCGCGATCAGGCACAACGTCGAGACGCTGCGCGCCCAGGTGGGTTCCGCCGAGGTGATGGCGGTCGTCAAGGCGGACGGGTACGGCCACGGCATGGTGCCGTCCGCGCAGGCCGCCCGCGCCGGTGGCGCGAGCTGGCTCGGCGTGGCCGTGGTCGAGGAGGCGCTGGCACTGCGCGCCGCCGGTGACGCCGGGCCGGTCTTCTGCTGGCTGGCTTCGCCGGGGGAGCGGCTCGCGGACGCCGTCGCCGCGGATATCGACCTGTCCGCGTCAGCGGCCTGGATGGTCGACGAGCTTGTCGCGGCGGCGACCACCGCCGGCCGGCCGGCGCGGGTGCACCTGAAGGCCGACACCGGGCTCAGCCGCTCCGGCGCCACCCCGGACGACTGGGCGGACCTGGTCGACGCCGCCGCCAAGGCGCAGGCGGCCGGGCTCCTCGAGATCGCCGCGGTGTGGTCCCACCTGGCCTGCTCCGACACCCCCGATCACCCGGCGAACGCCGCGCAGGTCGCCGCGTTCCAGCATGCGCTCGACGTCGCCGCACGGCACGGGGTGCACCCGCCGCTGCGGCACCTGGCCAACGCCGGCGGTGCGCTGGCGCTCCCGCAGACCCACTTCGATCTCGTCCGGCCCGGTATCGCGACGTACGGGTTGTCTCCGTTCGCACCCGGCGGCCCGGACTTCGGGCTGCGGCCGGCCATGACGCTGCGCGCCCGGCTCGCGCTCGTGAAGCGGGTCGGCGCGGGTGCGGGGGTGTCGTACGGGCACACCTACGTCACGCCCGCACCCACCACGCTCGGACTGATCCCGCTCGGGTACGGCGACGGCATCCCGCGGCACGTCTCGAACCGGGGTCAGGTCCTGGCCGGCGGCAAGCGTCGTACGATCGCCGGCCGGGTGTGCATGGACCAGCTGGTCATCGACCTGGAGGGCGACGACGCGGCGGCCGGCGACGAGGTGATCCTGTTCGGGCCCGGCGACGCCGGTGAGCCGACGGCGGACGACTGGGCCGAGGCGGCGGAGACGATCAACTACGAGATCGTCACCCGGATCGGCCCGCGCGTTCCCCGCACCTACACGGGGGGTCCGCGCTGATGGCGAGAGCGGGACGCGCGGCCGGTCTGGTCGGCGCGGCCGTCGGCGTGATCGCGGCCGGCGCCGCCGCGGGGGTCGCGGTCGAGCGGCAGCTGATCGGCCGGCGAGCGAGCCAGCGGGCGCAGCTGGAGGCGGAGCCTTTCGGGTCGGTGCGTGGTGAGCCGCACGTGTTCACCGCCGACGACGGCGTCGAGCTGTACGTCGAGACCGACGACGGGCCGCCCGGGCTGACGGTGATCTTCGCGCACGGGTACGCGCTGAACCTCGACGTCTGGCACTTCCAGCGCAAGGCGCTGCGGGGTGTCGGCAAGCTGGTCTTCTACGACCAGCGCTCGCACGGCCGGTCCGGACGGTCGCCGATCGACGGCGTGAGTATCGACCAGCTCGGCCGCGACCTGTACGGGATCCTCGAGGAGTTCGCCCCGGAGGGCCCGGTCGTGCTGATCGGCCACTCGATGGGCGGCATGACGATCATGGCCCTGGCCGACCAGCACCCGGAGCTGTTCGGCGACCGAGTGGTCGGTGTCGGCCTGGTGTCGACCAGCGCGGGCGGCCTGGACAGGTCGTCGATCGTGCTACCCGGCCTGCCGGGCCGGCTGATCCGCCGGTACGCGACGCCGACGCTCGCCGCGCTGGCCCGGATCCCCGACGTCGTCGAGAGCGGCCGGAAGGCCGGCACGGACATCAGCTTCGTGCTGACCCGGATGTACTCGTTCGGCTCCGATGTGCCCGCGTCGTACACGGAGTTCATCAACGAGGTCATCGCCGGGACGCCGATCTCGGTGATCTCGGACTTCTACCCGATCTTCGCGCTGCACGACAAGCACGACGCCCTCGAGGTGCTGCAGAAGGTGGAGTGCCTGGTGATCTGCGGCGACAGCGACCACCTGACGCCGTTCCGCCACTCCGAGTCGATCGTCCGGCACATCCCCGGCGCGGAGCTGGTGCACGTCGAGGACTGCGGCCACATCGGCTTCCTGGAGCACCACTCGGTCTTCACCGAGGCGCTGCGGACGATGATCGAGGGGGCCACCCGGCGATGATCGACCTGCACGTCGTCGAGGCCACCGCCGAGCACGCCGCGGACGTCACCGGCGTGATCCACCACGCGTTCTCGGCCCGCCGGGTGCTCGACCCGCCGTCCACCGCGCTGTCGGAGACGGCCGGCTCGGTCGCCGAGGTGCTGACGTCGTACGGCGGTCTGCTGGCCACGATCGACGGTCGCCCGGCCGGTGCCGTGCTGTTCGCGGTCGACTCCGGCACGCTCGGCCTGCGGCGGGTCTCGGTGGACCCGCGGCACCAGGGTCGTGGCGTGGCGTCGGCGATGGTCGGCTGCGCCGAGGAGGTTGCGGTACGACGCGGGCTCGGCCGGGTGCGGCTGGTGGCGCGCAAGGAGCTGCCGGAGACGGTGGAGTTCTGGCGCCGGCGCGGGTACACGCCGGTCGAGGAACGCGCGCACGACCTCGTGCTGGCCAAGCCGATGCCGTTGGAGCTCTCGATACCCACGGCTGGCGAGATGCGCGCACTTGGTACGGCGGTCGCGGCGCAGCTGCGGGCTGGTGACGTAGTCGTGATGTCCGGCGATCTCGGGGCCGGAAAGACCACGTTCACGCAGGGCCTCGGCGCCGGGCTGGGGGTGCGCGGGGCGGTGACGTCGCCGACGTTCGTGATCTCGCGGGTGCATCCTTCGCTCGGGGGCGGCCCGGCGCTGGTGCACGTGGACGCGTACCGCCTGGGCGGGTTCGAGGAGCTGGACGACCTCGACCTGGACGCGTCGCTGGACGAGGCCGTGACCGTGGTCGAGTGGGGCCACGGGCTGGCCGAGGGGCTCGCGCCGGACCGGCTGGACATCACCGTGACGCGCGGCGACGACTCGGAGGACGAGACCCGGCAAGTGCGGATCGTGCCGGCCGGTCCGCGCTGGGCCGGCACCGGCCTGCGGATCGATCTCGAGCTCGAGGAGAGTGCCGATGCTGCTGGCCTTTGACACCTCCAGCGCCGCGGTCACGGTCGCGGTCGCGGATCCGGCCGGCGGGGCGGTGCTGGCGTCGTCGTCGGTCGAGGACGCGCTGCGGCACGGCGAGCTGCTGGCGCCGGCTGTGCGGACGGCACTGGCGACGGCCGGCGTCCGGCCCGCCGGCTTGAGCCGGATCGCCGTCGGCGTCGGACCCGGCCCGTTCACCGGCCTGCGGGTCGGGCTGGTCACGGCCCGGACGATGGGCGACCTGCTCGGGATCGACGTGGCCGGGGTGTGCAGCCTGGACGTCCTCGCGCTGCAGTGCGGGGTCGCCGGGCCGGTGGCGGTGGCGACCGACGCGCGGCGCAAGGAGATCTACTGGGCCGTGTACGACGCGCCGGCCGCGGGCGGGTCGCGCCGGCGGATCGAGGGGCCGTCGGTGGACAAGCCGGCCGCGGTCGCGCACCTGCTGTCCGGGCTCACCGTCGTGGGCCGCGGCGCGGTGTTGTACGCCGACGTGCTGCACGCGTCTGCCGTTGCCGGCGGCAACGAGTACCCGTCGGCGGCGGTGCTCGCCACCGGTGTGCTGAACGGCGCCTTCGCGCTGCTGCCGCCGGAGCCGCTGTACCTGCGCCGCCCGGACGTCACGCTCTCGTCCGGGCCGAAGAGCGTTCTGACATGAGTCGTTCGATCCGCGCGGCGGCGATCGGCGACCTGGAGGCCGTCGCGGCTCTTGACCTGGAGTGCTTCGGCACCGAGGCGTGGACCGTGTCCTCGTGGGCCGACGAGTTGGCCCGCCCGGACCGGATCGTCCTGGTCGCGGCCAGGCCGGTGGTCGCGGGCTACGTCGCCCTGATCGTGCCGCCGGATCCGCGTGACCCCGTCGACCTGATCCGCATCGCGGTGGCGCCGGGGGAACGTCGTACCGGGGTGGGCGGGCGGTTGCTGGCCGCGGCGCTGGCGGCGGTCGCCGGGCGGACGGTGCTACTGGAGGTTGCCGAAGGCAACGACGGTGCGCTGGGTCTGTACCGCGGGGCGGGATTCGGGGAGATCAGCCGGCGGAAGCGGTACTACGGTGACGCGGACGCGCTGATCATGCGATGGGAGGAGCGATGACCGATCCGCTGGTGCTGGGCATCGAGACGTCGTGCGACGAGACGGGGGTCGGGATCGTGCGCGGGCAGACGCTGCTCGCGGACGCGGTCGCGTCGAGCGTCGACGAGCACGCCCGGTTCGGGGGAGTGGTGCCCGAGGTCGCGAGCCGCGCGCACCTGGAGGCGATGGTGCCGACGATCCACCGGGCCTGCTCGTCGGCGGGGATCGAGCCGCGTGACATCGACGCGGTAGCCGTGACCAGTGGACCCGGCCTCGCCGGTGCGCTGCTGGTCGGCGTCGCCGCCGCGAAGGCGGTCGCGCTGTCGCTCGACAAGCCGTTGTACGGCGTGAACCACCTGGCGGCGCACATCGCCGTGGACACCCTGGAGCACGGCGACCTGCCCCGCGGGTGCGTCGCGATGCTGGTGTCCGGCGGGCACTCGTCGCTGCTCGCGGTCGAGGACATCACGGCCGGCGTGGAGCCGCTCGGCGCGACCATCGACGACGCGGCCGGTGAGGCGTTCGACAAGGTGGCGCGGGTGCTGGGGCTGCCGTTCCCGGGCGGGCCGTACATCGACAAGGCGGCCCGCGACGGCGACGCGTCGTACGTGGACTTCCCGCGCGGGCTGACCAGCAACCGGGACCTGGAGCGGCACCGGTTCGACTTCTCGTTCAGCGGGCTGAAGACCGCGGTGGCGCGTTGGGTGGAGGCACGCCGGCGCGACGGCGAGGCGGTGCCGGTGAACGACGTCGCGGCCGCGTTCCAGGAGGCGGTCTGCGACGTGCTGACCCGCAAGGCGCTGGACGCGTGCAGGGCGCGCGGGTACGAGCACCTGCTGATCGGCGGCGGCGTGGCGGCCAACTCCCGGCTGCGGGCTCTCGCGGTCGAACGCGCCACGGCGGCCGGGATCGCGGTGCGGGTCCCGCGTCCCGGGTTGTGCACGGACAACGGCGCCATGGTGGCCGCGCTGGGCTCTGAGCTGGTGCGCGCCGGGCTGGAGCCGTCACCGCTGGACCTGCCGGCGGACTCGTCGATGCTCGTGACGGAGGTGCTCAACCGATGATCGTTGCCTCACGCAACGGGTACGTCGTGGACGACGACCCGGCGCGGCTGGACCTGGACGTGCTGCACGGTTTCCTGCGGACGTCGTACTGGTCGCCGGGGGTGCCGCGCGAGGTGGTGGAGCGCGCGGTCGCGAACAGCGTGGTGGTCGGGTTGTACGGGCCGGACGGCGCGCAGGCCGGGTTCGCCCGCGCGGTGACGGACCGGGCGACGTTCGCGTGGGTCGCGGACGTGTTCGTGGTCGAGTCCGCGCGTGGCGCCGGGCTCGGGCGGATGGTGGTCGAGGCGCTGCTCGCTCACACTGACCTGCGGGGGCTGCGCCGGGTCATGCTGGCGACGGCCGACGCGCACGAGCTGTACCGGTCCTACGGGTTCACCGACCTCGCCGATCCCAGCCGCTTCCTGGTCCGCCAGGTCGCGGCCGCCGAGCTCTACTCCGGCTGAACCGGGAACTCACCCCGGTCCCGCGGACATAGAGGGGTGTGGCCATGACCGGGAAAGAGCAGCGGGCTCCCGTGGCGTACCGAACCGACAGGGCTCTGTGGGAGGACCCGGACCGCGACGACGTGGTCGTCTTCGGGCTGCTGTTCGAGCGGCACGCGAAGGCGATCTACAACTACTGCTTCCGGCAGACCGGTTCCTGGGCCTCGGCGGAGGACCTGGTGTCGGTGGTCTTTCTGGAGGCCTGGCGCCGCCGCCGCGACGTCGGCCTGCACCAGGACTCCGCGCTGCCGTGGTTGTACGGCGTGGCGACCAACGTCTGCCGCAACAGCCTGCGATCCACTCGCCGGCACCGTGCCGCGCTGCGGCGGATCTCCGAACAACTCGCCGAACCCGATCCGGCCGACGACGTAGCGCACCGGGTCGACGACGAGCGCCGGATGCGCGACCTGCGAGCCGCCGTACGCGCACTGCCCCGTCACGAGCAGGAGGTGCTCGGGCTGGTGGTGTGGTCCGGCCTCGACTACGCGGCCGCCGCGGCGGCGCTCGGCGTGCCGGTCGGCACCGTGCGGTCGCGACTGGCGCGGGCCCGGGCCCGGCTGTCCGGCCACCTGAACCTTCCTGAACTCGAGGAGACACCATGACGAATCTGAGTCCGCCGCCGGAACGAGACCTCGATCCCGAGCGAAAGCTCGCCATCCGTTCGGTGCTGGGCGCCACCGAGCCGCCTCGCCGTCCCGCGGTTCCGCTGCTCGCCGCGGCCGGGGTGACCGCCGTGGTCGGCGCGGCCCTCGTCGTACCGAGGATCGGCCACGACGAGCCGCCGGCCGGTGGTAGCGGTGGCGATGTCGGGACGGGGGTCAGCAGCCCGCGGCCGTCCGCCGGCAGGTCCACCGTGCCGCCGCGGCCGGGGAGTACCGCGAGTGTGGTCCCACCCGACCTGGCGAACTGGACGCCGCCGGCGAACCCGCCGCAAGCGGCGGCGAAGATCTGCAAGAACCTGCTCGCGGGGGCCGTCGAGGGCGCCAAGCTGGGGCCCGGGGCCAAGGTCGTGACATACATGGACGGACGCTGGGGTACCGCGCTGATCCTGACCGATGGCAAGGCGTGGGCCGGGTGCGACACCTCCGGGTACGTCCACAACCACGCCAGCCTTCGCAAGCCGGAACAGCTGAAGGTGCCGTCGGTCGACGACAACGACGCCTTCGCGGTCTCGAAGTACATGCAGTCGAAGGAGTGGACGCCCAACGGCACCTGGTACGACTACTACTGGGCTGCCGGTCTCGTGCCTAAGGGCGTCGGTCGGATCGAGTACACGCTCCCCGACGGCGAGACCGAGGCCGCGCGCATCAACGGCCCGTACTGGCTGATGCAGCACTCCTTCGACAAGCCGTGGAAGGAAGGCACCGACACCAACCTGCCGCGCATCACAGTGACGCTGCGCCGCTCCGACGGGTCGGTGATCCGCACCTTCAAGCTGGAGTGGGGAACACAGACCTGCGCGGCCATCAGCCATGGGTGCTGAGCCGTTCGCTCTCGATGTGACGGATAACCTCGGCGGGTGAGCAGACCACGGCTGGACCTGGTCTCGGTACCCGCCGAGGCGCGCGACGTGGTGCTGCTGGCGCACGGCGGGCAGGAGGCCTCGCGCGCCGACCCGCACGACTGGCGCGCGCCGCTGCTACGGATGTGGCCGTTCGCGGCGGCGGCCCGGTCGGCGGCCCCCGGTGCCGCGGTCGGCCTGATCCGCTACCGGTACCGCGGCTGGAACGGCGAGTACGCACACGCCGCGGCCGACCTGGCCGCCGTGCTCGACTCGCTGCCGGACGAGTACCGCCGGGTGGCGCTGATCGGGCACTCGATGGGCGCACGTGCGGTGCTCCGGGTCGGCGACCACGACCGGGACACCGCAGTGCTCGGACTGGCCCCGTGGGTGGAGAAGGCGGACGCGCTCGTCGACCTGCCCGGCCGCGTCGTCGTACTCGCTCACGGCGACCGCGACCGGATCACCTCACCCAAGGCCACGGCCCGCTACGCGGCCCAACTGCGGTCGGCCGGCAACAGCGTCGCGCACCTCACCGTGGCGGGCGAGGGACACGCGCTGCTCCGCCGGCACGGCGACTGGGACGAGCTGGTACGACGCTTCGTGGCGCTCGCGTTCGGCCGAGGCGACGGGTTCCTCGGTGACGTGCTGAGCTCCGATCCAGGGCGGCCGGCCGATCCGTTACCGCGCTGGAGCACAGCGCGCGGCAGTGCGCGCGGGGTCACGCGGATCGCACGCGCGCGTCTGCACCTACCGGTGCTGACGACAGTCGGCATGGTGGAACCCCGGCCGACATAGTTGCGGGCCGGTGCCTCAGCTTCGCGCTCCCGGCTGCACCGATGAGCGTGCCCGTTCCGCACTCCGGCTGCGCTGACGAGCGTGCCCGATTCCTACGGGTCGTCGGGGTCGGACTGGTAGGTGCGGCCGGTGGGACTGGTCCAGGTGGTGGTGCCGTCGGGGTTGTGCCGGACCTTCCAGCCGCCGCGGTGCTTGAGGCGGTGATGGTGCCGGCACAGGGCGTGCAGGTTGTCGGCGGTGGTGCGGCCTCCGTGCGGGTCGTTCGGGTCGAACGGGGTGCGGTGGTCGAGGTCGCAGTAGCGGGCGCGCTGTCCGCAGCCGGGGAACCGGCAGTGCCGGTCGCGGTCGCGGATCCACTGCGCGAGCCGGGCCGATGGGACGTAGCGGTCGGGGTTGCTGCCCGGTGGCCGGTCGCGGCGATGCCAGCGGAGCGTCGTCGGCGAGGTGCCCGGCGCGGTAGCGGTGGTTCGGAGGGCGGCCGCGACGGCGGCGGTGCCGGTGATCGGGGTGGTGGCTCTGGGGGTGTGGCCGGCGGCGACCTGGGCGAGGGCGGCGATCAAGGTGGTTTGCGGCAGGGTGCCGTAGCCGGTGATCTGGCCACCGGTGCCGGGTAGGCCGCCGACGATGGCTTGCAGTTCGGCGGCGGTGGCGTGGATGACGACCTCGGTCGCGATCGCTGGTTCGGTTGGCTGTTCGGGCGCGGGGCCGCCGCGGTCGCGGGCCTGGTCGCCGGTGCGGGGGTGGCCGAGCATGCGGGTAAGGGCGATGTCGGCGCGGAGCTGGTCGAGGGTGCGGGGATCGCCGTGGCGGCGGGCGGTTTGGGCGGCGTGGGTGAGGCTGGTCATGACGGCGGCGGCGTGGACGGCGTCGTGGGTGGAGACCAGGTCGGCGGTGCCGGCGTCGTTGGCGTGCATCCGGATCGCGCGCTGGTCGAGGCGGCGCCGGTGGATCCGGGTGGTGGCGGTGGCGTCGCGGGTGGCGACCTCGTGGCGGGCGCGCCGGGTGAACCGGTGCAGTGGGTGGGTGCGGGCCCAGTCGAGCAGGGTGGCCTCGGCGGCGGCGACCTGGGTCTGGTCGACCAGGGTGCGCAGTTCGTCGACGAGGGTGAACGCGGCGTGCTCGGTGAGCTCGCCGGCGCCGAGCGCGGCCAGGGTGGCCGGGTAGTTGTGGACGAGTTCCCAGCAGCGCACGACGCGGGTGCCGGTCGCGGCGCGGCCGGTGTTGAGGACCAGGCCGAGCTCGTCGGTGACCGAGCGCAGCAGCCCGCCGTGCCAGCGTCGCTCACCGGCGCGGGCGGGTCGGTCGCCGGGGGTGGGCAGGTCGTGGCCGAGGTCGGCGCTGGTGCCGCGGGTGGCGTCGTCGAACCCGGCGACCGCGTGGGCGCGGAGGGCGGCGAGCCGGCTGGTGACCCGTTCGATCGCGTCCAGCCGGTCCAGCCAGCCGCCGTCGTCCAGGCCGCGGGTGTCTTGCCGCTCCAGCGCGCCGAGCAGGTCCGCGCCGGGCTCCGGGGCGTCCGGATCCAGGGCCAGATCGATGACGCCGTGCCGGTCCCGGGCCGCGACGTTCCGCCGGGCCTGCTCGCGCAGCGCGACCAGATCCGGCCAGCCCGGTGCCCGCCACCCGCCGGCCCGCAACGACCCGGGCCGCGGCACCTGGTCGTCGTGGGCCTCGGTCGGCGACGCGCTCATGTATTCGATTATACGTTCGATTTCAGGTAGTGTCACGCGATCCGTTGTCCGCTGACGGCGAACGTCGCTCGGTGAGTCGGCGGCAGGCGAAGACGACGGCGTCCCGCCCGATCCGGGTCACCACGAGCGTCGCGGCCGCGGATCCCGTCGGCCCAAGACGCTTGCGCAGCACCGACGGCTCGACGTCGACGCCGCGCTTCTTGATCTCCAGCGTGCCGATGTCGTGCGCCCGCAGCCAGGACCGCAGCACCTTCTCCTTGTACGGAAGGGTTTCCAGCACCTCGTAAGCCGACGCCAGCGGCGTCCCCACCTTGACGTCCGAGGTCACGTACGCGATCCGCGGATCGAGCAGCCACCCGCGCACCTCGGCGCACACGGCCGTCACCAGGCCAGCGCGGATCACCGCACCGTCCGGCTCGTAGAGGTACCGTCCGGCCGGTCCGGTCGATGGCGCCGCGGCGTCCGCGTCCGTCACCGTCGTACCCGAAGGCAGTAGCGTCGCCCGCCGCGCGGCGGCACCGGACAGCGCGCCGGACCACAGCGCGGCCTCCTTCACCTCACCCGCGTCGCTCACCCACTCGGCTTCCTCACCGGCCGGCACGGCGTCGTGCGGGATACCCGGCGCCACCTTCACGCACGCCGTACGGATGAGCACCTCGCTCACGAAAGACCACGGCGGCGAGTACGCGTCGATGTCGAACACCCGCCGGCCGTCCGCGCGCCGCGCCGGATCCAGGAAGACGACGTCGTACGACGTCAGCTCGGCGGCTTCGGCATGGCCGAGCAAGACCGTGCCCGCCAGGCCGAGCGCCGCGAGGTTCGCGCGTGCGACCGCCGCCGTCAGCGGGTCGCGCTCGACGCCGTGCACCCGGAGCCCGGCGCGCGCCATCGCGATCAGATCACCGCCCACGCCGCAGCCGAGATCGACGACGGTCGCCGCCGGCAGCGTGGCCGAGATCCGGCGGGCCCGGTGCGTGGCGACCGTGGTCCGGGTGGCCTGCTCGAGACCGTCGGGGGTGAAGTACATCCGGGCCGCGTCGGCGCCGAACCTGGCCGCCGCGCGTTGCCGGAGCGCCGCCTGTGTCACGGCAGCGGTGACGACGTCGGCGTCGTACCGCTTCCGCAGTGACGAGGCCAGGCTCAGCTCACCGGCCGGCGAGTACGCGGCGCAGGCCGCCTCGAGGGCGGCGTCGCCGGGTGGCGACAGCAGCGCGGCGAACGCATCGGGATCCACTCGCCCGAGTCTGCCGCCACCACGGCGTGCCCGTCAGACCGGGCTCCTCCCCATTGGCCTGCGCATGTTCTCCCCCTTCGCGCGAACGGCTCGTCGCGCCACCGGCTCAGAACGGGCTGTAGCACCGCTCGCTGTTGAGGTACGGCGCGGTGTGCTGGTGGAGCCGCCAGTTCATCGCCTTCATACCGCGATGTCTTGGACGGCGCGGACGCCGGAGATGTTCGCGGACTTGTTCGCCCGGAGCGAGAACGTTGGCACTCAAGTTGACCGAGTGCTAAACCCGGCCTAGATTCGGTGTTGGCACTCTCGACCCGAGGGTGCCAGCAGGCCCGACGCCTCTGACCCCCGCGACGGCAGTGGTGACGGCCGACTGCTCTGTAAGCAACAGACAAGCCACACAAGAACTCGACCGTGGAGGTCAGCAAGTGTCGGTCACGATCAAGCCGCTCGAGGACCGCATCCTCGTCAAGCCGCTCGAAGCCGAGCAGACCACGAAGTCCGGTCTGGTGATCCCGGACACCGCCAAGGAGAAGCCGCAGGAGGGCGAGGTCCTGGCGATCGGCCCGGGTCGCATCGACGACAACGGCAACCGCGTCCCGCTCGACGTAGCCGTCGGCGACAAGGTCATCTACTCCAAGTACGGCGGCACCGAGGTCAAGTACGACGGTGAGGACCTCCTCATCCTGTCGGCGCGCGACATCCTCGCCGTCGTCAGCAAGTGACGATTCACGCCTCATGACTGACACCGCTCCGGTTGCCGGCACTCCCGGTACCGGAGCGGAGTCCGTTTCCGCAGTACCACGCTGATACACGCAGAGAGGGACTGAGTTTTCCCATGCCCAAGATCCTCGAGTTCAACGAGGACGCGCGCCGCGCGCTCGAGCGCGGAGTCGACGCGCTCGCGAACACCGTCAAGGTCACGCTGGGCCCGAAGGGCCGCTACGTCGTGCTGGACAAGAAGTGGGGCGCCCCGACCATCACCAACGACGGTGTCACCGTCGCGCGTGAGGTCGAGCTGGACGACCCGTTCGAGAACCTCGGCGCCCAGCTGGCCAAGGAAGTCGCCACCAAGACGAACGACATCGCCGGTGACGGTACGACGACCGCGACCGTGCTCGCGCAGGCGCTGGTGCACGAGGGCCTGCGGGCCGTCGCCGCCGGCGCGAACCCGATGGGCCTGAAGAAGGGCATCGACGCCGCCGTGGCCGCGGTCAGCGAGAAGCTGATCGACACCGCGCGCGAGGTCTCCTCCAAGGACGACATGGCGCACGTCGCGACCATCTCGGCCCGCGACGAGGACATCGGCACGCTGATCGCCGAGGCGTTCGACAAGGTCGGCAAGGACGGCGTGATCACGGTCGAGGAGTCGAACACGTTCGGCACCGAGCTCGAGTTCACCGAGGGCATGCAGTTCGACAAGGGCTACATCTCGCCGTACTTCATCACCGACACCGAGGCCGGCGAGGCCGTCCTCGAGGACCCGGCGATCCTGATCCACCAGGGCAAGATCGCCTCGGTCGCGGACCTGCTGCCGCTGCTGGAGAAGGTCGTCCAGGCCGGTAAGACGCTGCTCATCGTCGCCGAGGACGTCGAGGGCGAGGCGCTGTCCACGCTGGTCGTGAACAAGATCCGCGGAAACTTCACCTCGGTCGCGGTGAAGGCGCCGGGCTTCGGCGACCGCCGCAAGGCGATGCTGGAGGACCTGGCCATCCTCACCGGCGCCGAGGTGGTCGCGCCCGAGGTCGGCCTCAAGCTGGACCAGGTCGGGCTCGAGGTGCTCGGCACCGCGCGCCGGATCGTGGTGACCAAGGACAACACCACCGTGGTCGAGGGTGGCGGCAAGTCCGAGGGCATCGACGACCGCGTTCGCCAGATCAAGGCGGAGATCGAGAACACCGACTCCGACTGGGACCGCGAGAAGCTGCAGGAGCGGCTGGCGAAGCTTGCCGGCGGCGTCTGCGTGATCAAGGTCGGCGCGGCCACCGAGGTCGAGCTCAAGGAGAAGAAGCACCGCATCGAGGACGCCGTCTCGGCGACCCGCGCGGCGATCGAGGAGGGCATCGTCGCCGGCGGCGGCTCCGCCCTGGTGCACGCCTCTCGCGTGCTCGACGAGGGTCTCGGCCTGGCCGGTGACGAGCTCACCGGCGTGAACATCGTCCGCAAGGCGGTCGTGCAGCCGCTGCGCTGGATCGCCGAGAACGGCGGCAGCGAGGGCTACGTCGTGGTCGCCAAGGTCGCCGAGCTGGAGCCGGGCAGCGGCTTCAACGCGGCCACCGGCGTGTACGAGGACCTGCTCGCCAGCGGCGTCCTGGACCCGGTGAAGGTGACCCGCTCCGCGCTGGCGAACGCCAGCTCGATCGCGGCGCTGCTGCTCACCACCGAGACGCTGGTCGTCGACAAGCCCGAGGTCGAGGAGGCCGCCGCGGGCGGTTACGGCCACGGGCACGGTCACGGACACGGACACTGATCCGTGATTCGTCACCGTTCGTAACAATTTCGGGCGGCCGATTACCGTTTGGCTCTGGTCAACGGTGATCGGCCGCCGTAGCATCAGTCGGGCTGGCCGGGGGCAGGACTTATTCGGGGAGGCGAAGTGGCAGACGCGCGTACGACGCACGCCGCTCGCGATCGCATGGAGCTGCGGGATCTCGCAGCGTTGGCAGGGACAGGTGACCGCACCGCCGTGAACGATCTGCTCACGCGGGTTCGTGCGGTCGCTCTGCGTTACGTCCGGTCCCGGCTGTGGACGTATCCGGGCGGCGCCGACATGGTCGACGACGTGGCCCAGGAGGTCTGCGTCGCCGTCTTCGGCGCGCTGAACCGCTACCGCGACGAGGGCCGGCCGTTCGAGGCCTTCGTGTACGGGATCGCCGCCCGCAAGGTGGCCGACGCCCAGCGGGCCTTCGCGGTCGCCGACTACTCCACGCCGGACGTTCCGGACGGCCCCGACGAGGGGCCCACCCCCGAGGAGCACGCGGTCCGCTTCTCCGAGGTGCAGCATGCGATGGACTTGATGGATCGGCTTCCGGACAAGTTACGTGAGATCCTGGTACTCAGGGTGGTCGCCGGCTTGTCCGCCGAGGAGACCGGCAGGGCGTTGAGTATGACACCGGGGGCGGTGCGGGTGGCTCAGCACAGAGCGCTGAACACATTGAGGGGACTTGTCCGGCAGACCAGTAACGGCCAGGGAGCGAAGGAGGTGCGTCATGGCTGAGCGGTTCGACCTG
>WNGA01004600.1_pt1 | contig 20468 bp, 19 predicted proteins | sample 5400061 | NCBI WGS metagenome assembly WNGA01 (sample SAMN13153366, study PRJNA577476) | soil metagenome | isolation source: 100 cm soil or saprolite under grassland replicate 2 | place: USA:California | collected 2016-06-15
CAGCCGTGGGGAAAGGCGCGCCGTTGAGGTACAGGTTCTGGTAGCCCCAGACCTCGAGCTGATTGAAGTCGGCCTCGTTGAAGTACCCGCCGAGCTCGAGGACGCACACGTGCTTGCCATGCTCGGCGAGCGTCCCGGCCACCACGCCCCCGCCGGCGCCGGAGCCGACGGCACAAACGTCCGCCACGATCGTGATTGCCTCCTCGCCCGGCGCCGGTCGCCGCACACGGATCGGCTTGGGCGAGGGGGGCGGAACGCGCTGCGGGCCGGGGTAGCCAAGCGCAGGCCAGTTGGCGTTGAGCCCGGTCCCCAGATCCGGCAACACGTAGTGGAGCGACAGGATCATCCCCTTCAGGGTGTGGATCCCGGCGAGCGCGTCAGGTCCGGAATCGGCGAAGCCTTGGACGATCTCCTCGCGCGCCTCCTGCGGCGCCTCGGGCACCAGCCCGTTCTCGGCCAGAGAGTCGAGCAGATCGCACAGGCCGTCCAGCTGCTCCTGCGGCGCGCCGGACTGCAGCAGCGAGATCTCGATCGCTTCCGGCACCCCCAGGTGTGAGGCGGCGCGGGCCCAGAAGCCCGTGGGATCTGCCTCACCTTCGGGCGGCGGAAGCGACGGAATCAGCGTGTCGCACAGGACCGACAGCGTCTGCCGCTGGGCGTCGGTGAACAGATCGCTCGTGACGAGTGCGTTGAAGGTCTGCGCCACCTGCTCCGTCACCGGTGCGGAGTACGGGAACATGTGGAGCTCGCGCGGCGGTGCGTAGCCCGGCGTGATCATCAGCGACTGGCGCTTCGCGTACTTGCGGATCCCGTCTGGGCCGTGCCGCGAGCCGAGTCCCGAGGCCTTCCAGCCGCCCATCGGCAGCTCCAGGGCCGCGTAGTTGAGCTGGGCGTCGTTGACGCAGCACACCCCGGCCTCGACGCGCCGCGCGACCGCCTCTCCCCGCTCGGTGTCCCTGGTCCACACCGAGGCCTGAAGGCCGTAGGGACCGTCATTCGCCAGGCGCACGGCCTCGTCGGGGTCGCCGACCTTCATCACAGGAAGGGTGGGGCCGAACGTCTCCTCGATCATGCAGCGCATCGAGTGGTCCACGTCGGCGAGCACCGTGGGCTCGAAGAAGCGCCCGGGCAGGCCCTCGGTGGGCTTGCCGCCGGTGACGATCCGGGCGCCTCGCTCCACTGCGTCGCGCACGTGCGCCTCGATCAGCTCGATCTGGGGCGGGAAGATGATCGCCCCCACGTCCACAGAGCCGGGCTCGCCCGGGGGGCCCTGGCGCAGGGACCGCACCTTCTGGGTCACCCGCTCGAGGAAATCGTCGTAGGCGGGTTCCTCCACGTATACGCGCTCCACGGAGATGCAGACCTGGCCCGAGTTGTTCATGCCGTAGCTGACGGCCGCGTTGGCCGCGCGCTCCAGGTCGGCATCGGCCAAGACGATCATCGGGTCCTTGCCCCCGAGCTCGAGGCTCACCGGGGTGAGCGTCTCCGCTGCTCGAGCCATGACCTTCTTGCCGGTCGCCACCGAGCCGGTGAACATCACCATGTCCACCTCGTCTACGAGGGCGGCGCCCGTCTCGCCGCGCCCCGTCGCGACCTGGAATACGCCCTCGGGAATCCCGCACTCGGCAAGCATCTCCGCCATCAGGAGCGAGGTGAGCGGGGTTATCTCGGAGGGCTTCAGGACCACCGCGTTTCCGGCGGCCAGCGCGGGGATGCAGTCGCCGAAGGAGTTGTTGAGCGGGTAGTTCCAGGGGCCGATCACCCCAACCACCCCGAGCGGCGCATAGCGGACGACGAGCTTGCGGCCGCGAACGAATGGCGACGCGGACTGGATCTCCTCGTCGGCGAGGTAGGCGGGCGCGGCCTTGGCCCAGAACTCGAGCGCCGAGAGGCCGTAGGCGAGCTCCGCGAACTGCGTCTCGTCGGCGGGCCGGCCGGTCTCGGCCACGATCGTCGTCACGACGCGCTCGGCGTTGGCAACCATCCAGCGTCGTGCCGAGAGCAGGACCTCGGCGCGCCCGGCGAATCCGATCGCGTCCCAGGCAGGCTGCGCCTCACGCGCCTGCGTCACCATGGCCCGGATCTCGTCCGCGCCGAGCTCGGGGACCGTCGCGATCGTCTCCCCCGTGGCCGGATTCTCGACCGGGATCCCGGTCTTGATCGCAGCCTCCGTCACCGGACCCGCGGACATCGAAACGCGAGCTTATTCGACTGCGCGAGGATGGAGGGGTGCGCAAGACGGTCGTCATCTCCGATCTCCATCTGGGATCGAGCGGCGGCATCGACCTGCTGCGACGCGCGGACATCCGCGAGACCCTGTGGGCCGAGCTCGAAGCCGCGGACGAGGTCGTACTGCTGGGCGACGCGATCGAGCTTCGCGACCGCCCGCTTTCAGCCGCCCTAGAGGCGGCGAGGCCGTTCTTCGATGAGCTTGGCTCCGTCGTCGGCGAGGCGCGGGTCTTGATCGTTCCGGGAAACCACGACTACCACCTGCTCAACGAGTGGTTGGAGCGCCGGCGGCTCGACCAGGCGGGGGCGCTGGGGCTCGAGCAGCGCATTCCGCTGGGCTCGGCCGGGCCGCTCGCGGAGCTGACCAAGGGAATGGGTAAGGCGCAGATCGAGCTGACGTATCCCGGCGTGTGGCTGCGAGAGGACGTCTACGCCACCCACGGGCACTACATGGACCGCCATCTGACGGTGCCGACGTTCGAGCGTCTCGCAGTCGCCGCGGTGGAGCGGATCCTGGGGGGCGCGAAGGAGGCGACCGCCGATGAGCCCGGGGAATCGGGTGAACCTGGTTCGGCGATGCCGGACGACTACGAGCGCGCGCAGGCGCCGGTGTACGTCTTCTTGTTCGCGCTGGCGCAGGCCGGTGCGCCGGCCGAGCGCCTCGGCGGCGCCAACCCCTCCGCGCGGGTGTGGCAGGCGCTTGGCGGAGGCTACGGTCGCGCGGCGCGTCTGCGCGGCTGGCTGCTCGGGACCGTGGCGTTGCCGGGGGCGGTGGGTGTCGCCAACCGCCTTGGCCTCGGGCCGGTGAAGTCGGATCTCTCCCCGGGGACGATCACCCGCGCCGGCCTCGAGGCCATCGGCGAGGTGGTGCGCAGGCTCGGGATCGAGGCCGATCACGTGATCTTCGGGCACACACATCGCCGCGGCCCGATGCCGAACGAGACCGGGTGGCGCCTCGCCGACGGAACCCGCGTCTGGAACACGGGGAGCTGGGTCTACTCCCCCGGCCTACTCGGCCGCACGGCCGCCAGGAGTCCCTACTGGCCGGGTACCGTCGTCGTGGTCACCGACGAGGGCCGGCCGGAGCCGCGGCACCTGCTCGACGATCGCACGAAGACGCAACTGCGCGGCGCCGGCTGAGCGCCGGCGCCGCTTGCGATGAGTGGTTAGTGCTGTGGGTCCTAGGTGAGCTTGACTTCGACGGCCTTCGGCCCTTTCGGACCGTCCTCCGACTCGAACTCGACCTTTGCCCCGTCGGGGAGCGAACGGTTGCCATCAAAGAGACCCGTCTGGTGGACGAACAGATCCTGTCCGCCCTCGTCGGGCGTGATGAAGCCGTAGCGCTTCTCCTCGTTGAACCACTTCACGGTTCCAGTAGCCATGCTTCCTCCGCATGCTGTTGTGGTGCTGATGAAATGCCGCGGCTACTGCCTGGTGCTGAACCGTTCAGAAACCCGCTTCATCGCGGCCTCATCCGGAGGCCGCACATCAAACGGTACCACCGCAGCCCCTCAGCCAGGCGGCCTGCCGACGATCGCTCGCATCAAGAGCAGCAGCAGGACCGAACCGCCGATCGCGATCAGCCAGGTCCCCAGATCGAAGAAGTCTCCGAGCTCGCCGATGTCCAGCGCGCTGGCGATGAAGCCGCCGATCAGCGCTCCGAGGATGCCCACGGCTGTAGTCCCGATGCAGCCGCCGGGCTCGGTGCGGCCCGGGATCAAGGCGCGGGCGATGGCCCCCACGCAAGCGCCCAGCACGATCCATCCGAGGATGCCCACGGCGGGACCCTAGACCACGGCGGCAGGAATCCGGAGGGCGCCTGCGAACAGCTTGGCAGGGGCAACCGGAATGGCAAACGGGGAGCAAGGCAACGAGCGCGCTCTCTTCTTCGGAACCCTGTCGGCCACCGCCGTCGCCTCGGTGCTCCTGATCGCGCCGTCGGCCTGGCATCGGATCCACTTCCCCCAGAAGGACAAGGAACGCGTGTGCTCCTCGCATCCAACTCGCTCTCGATCGCAGGGCTGGCGTTCCTGGCCCTTGCCATGGTCGGAGCGGTGATGCTGATCGCGGACTTCATCTACAGCCCGACCCTGACAATCGTCTCAGGCGTGATCGCGGTCGCGGCCTTCGCCTGGTTCTGGGGAATCCTCCCCGTCGCCACCAGGACCGAGACCGAGCGCAAGTAAAGCGTCGCCGACGACTGCATCGCCGACCCCCTCGGTGTTCGCCTGTAGCCATCGCGAGAAGCCGCGCTCATGGCAGGAACTGCCCGTGCGCGAGCCGGATACCGTCCTGTCCTTGGGTCGTTATGCGATTCAAATCCAGGACGGCACATTCGGTTCGCCGGTCAAACCGCCAGCAAGTCGATGGCCGCGAGCGCTACAGTCGGGAAGTGGATTTGGACGACAAACCGACTCGGCTAGCCTGCCTCCTCGCCGATGCGAAAGAGTGAGTCGATGACGTCCTGCACGCATCTCGAACAAGTTCAGGTCACGCAGCTCCCCGAGTCCGTTGAGGGCTGCGAGGAGTGCTTAGCCGCGGGCGACCCATGGCTGCATCTGCGCATCTGCCTGGAGTGCGGCAAGGTCGGGTGCTGTGACGACTCCCCCAACCGTCACGCCAGCGCTCACGCTGCAAGCAGCGGTCACCCGCTCATCCGCTCCCTTGAGCCGGGCGAGGAGTGGTCGTGGTGCTTCGTGGATGAGTTCGCGATGCTGATCCCCGAGGTGCGTGGCGAAACGCGTATCCCGCCGTCGCCCCTGGGTGGCTGATCTGGCGCTGCCAGTTCGCTCGTTTACGGGCCGGACGGCCTGGGCGCGGAACCTCGCGGCACCGGTTCGGGACTTCCTGAGCGCCGAAACCGGCGGCGCCATGGTGTTGCTGTGCGCGGCGATCGCGGCGCTCTTGTGGGCGAACTCGCCGTGGTCGGATTCGTACGAGTCGTTCTGGACGACGAAGCTCTCGATCCGCCTCGGAAGCGAGGGCATCTCCCTGGATCTGCGGCACTGGGTCAACGAGGGCCTGATGACGTTCTTCTTCCTGGTGGTCGGGCTCGAGGCCAAGCGCGAGCTCGACACCGGAGAGCTGCGCGAGCGCCGGCGCCTGGCGATCCCGGTGGTCGCGGCGATCGGCGGGATATCGGTGCCGATCGCGATCTACCTGGCGTTCAACGCGAGCGGCGCGGGGGCGCACGGTTGGGGAGCCGCGATGTCGACGGACACCGCCTTCGCGCTCGGCGTGCTGGCGCTGGTGGCCCCCGGCGGCACCCGCCTGCGCGTTCGCCTGCTCACGCTCGCGGTGGTCGACGACCTCGTGGCGTTGGTGGTGATCGCCACCGTGTACACGAAGAGCGTCTCGTGGCTTCCACTCGCGGTGGCTGCCTGCCTCTTCTTGATGCTGTTCGCGCTGCGCTACGCGCCAACCGGCTGGCGCAGGCAAGCCGCCGCGGTCCTCGGCGTTGCCGTCTGGATCGCGCTGTTCAAGTCCGGAATCGACCCCGTTATCGCCGGGCTCGCGGTCGGGCTCGTTACGAGCGCGTATCCGCCGGCGCGCGGCGACCTCGAGCGGGTGACGGAGCTGACGCGGTCCTTCCGCGAGCAGCCCACGCCCGAGCTCGCCCGCTCGGCGCAGCTGGGCGTGGCGTCCGCTATCTCAGCGAACGAACGGCTTCAGTACCGGCTTCACCCGTGGACGAGCTTCGTGATCGTGCCGGTGTTCGCGCTCGCAAACGCCGGTATCCGCGTCGACGGGCAACTGCTCGGCGACGCCGTCACCTCGCCGGTGACGCTCGGAATCGTGGTCGGCTATGTGGTGGGCAAACCGCTCGGCATCGTCGGGGCGTCCTGGCTTGCGTCGCGGCCCTGGCTCACCGGCCTGCGTCGCGCGCTGAGCTGGCCGGTGATCGTCGGAGGCGGGACCGTCGCCGGCATCGGATTCACCGTCTCGCTGTTGATCTCGAGCCTGGCCTTCGACGGGAGGCAGCTCGAGGAGGCGAAGCTCGGCGTCCTCGCGGCAGCCCTCTTAGCGTCGCTCGTGGCCTTCGGCGTCTTTCGCGTGATCAGGCGGCTGCCCACCGCTATGAGGGCACGCCAGATCGCCGGCACCGCCGACGAGCTGCTCGACCTCTCGGACGAGGTCGATCCCGATCGTGACCACGTCCGCGGCTCGGAGCAGGCGCCGGTGACGCTCGTCGAGTACGGCGACTACGAATGCCCCTACTGCGGGCAGGCGGAGGTCGTGATCCGCGAGTTGCTCGTCTCGTTCGGAGACGATCTCCGCTACGTGTGGCGCCACCTTCCCCTCACCGACGTCCATCCGAACGCGCAGATGGCGGCAGAGGCATCAGAGGCGGCGGCCGCCCAGGGCGCCTTCTGGGAGATGAACGACAAGCTCCTCCAGCATCAAGACGAGCTGGCGACGCGCCAGCTCGCGCGCTATGCGGAGGAGCTGGGTCTCGATGTCGAGCGCTTCTTGGATGAGCTCCGCCGTCGGGTGCACGCGGCCCGCGTGGCGGAGGACGTCGCGACCGCGGACGCCAGCGGGGTCGCCGGCACGCCGAGCTTCTTCATCAATGGGAGACGCCACCGAGGCGCCTACGACGTCGAGACTCTCACCACGGCCGTGAGGGCGGCGAGGAACCGCGCGCGGCTGAAGGCGAAGGCGGAGCGTCCGCCAGAGCCCCAGCGCGTGGGATGAGCACCGACTATGGTCGAGCGATCCCCCGACCATTGGAGGTAGCACCATGATCGTCATGCTCTCCGCCCGCCGCCTCAAGCCAGGTGCGTGGGAGCAGTTTCGCCGCGCCTGGGACTCGGGCGACGCCCGGCCGCCGGGCTTCCAGCGCGCCTACCACGCGCGCAACATCCGCGACGAGGACGAGATCGTCTCGTTCGGGTTGTTCGACATGTCCGAGGACGACTACCGCAGCTGGCGCACCGAGGCCGACGCCGAGGAGACGCAGCGGGTGGATCGCCTATCGGCGTTCGTCGAGAACGAGCACGTCTCGGGCGTCTACGAGGTGGTCGACGTGGTGGACGAGTAAGGGCGGCTCAGCTCATTCGTCGGGGTCCGTCCGCTGGTGCCACAGGTTCTCGTTGAGGAAGTCATGCGCGTCCTCGCGATCGTCCACCAGCGCGACGCGGGCCCGGGGGTCTTCGCGGAGGCGATCCGCGCCCGCGGCGCGGAGCTCGGACCCTGGCTGCGCGCTGAACTGGACTTGCCTCCCCGCGAGCCTGCCGACTACGACGCGGTGCTCACCTTCGGCGGCGCCATGCACGCCGACCAGGACACCGAGCACCCCTGGCTTCGCGAGGAGAAGGCGCTCCTCGCCGAGCTGATCGAACGGCGGATTCCACTCCTGGGCGTCTGCCTCGGCGCCCAGCTCGTGGCGGAGGCGGCCGGAGCCGAGGTGCGGCGTGCGAGCGAGCCGGAGATCGGCTGGCATCGGGTGGAGCTGACGCCGGAGGGGCGGGACGATCCTCTGATGGCTCCCCTCGCTCCGGGCTTCACGGCCTTCCAGTGGCACAGCTACGAGTTCTCGCTGCCCGCCGGCGCCACGGCGCTGGCCACGAGCCCCGTGTGCCTCCAGGCGTATCGCCTCGCCGGACCGGCGTGGGGCATTCAGTTCCACGGCGAGGTCTCCGCCGACGACGCCGAGGCGTGGATCGACGACTACCGCGACGACGAGGACGCCGTGCGGATCGGAATCGACCCCGACGCCCTTCGCGAGCGCACCCGCAATGCGATCGGCGCCTGGAACGAGGTGGGCCGCGGGCTCTGCGAACGCTTCCTCGACGCGGCGGTCGCCGCTCGAGCCTAATCGGCTTGTGGGTGGCGCGTTTCTGGCGGATAGCGCCACTTTCGCGCCAACCGCCCTCAGGATGACGCTACTCGGGAGTGACGTAGGCGGCCGAGAGGCCGCCGTCCACGAGGAAGGTGGAGGCGTTGACGTAGGAGGAATCGTCGCTGGCCAAAAAGAGGGCCGCGTGGGCGACCTCGCCGGGTTCCGCGAAGCGCCCCATCGGCAGGTGGACGAGCCGCCGCTTCGCCTGCTCGGGATCCTTCGCGAAGAGCTCCTGAAGCAGAGGGGTGTTCACCGGCCCCGGGCAGAGCGCGTTCACGCGCACCCCGCGGCCCGCGAACTCCACTCCCAGCTCGCGCGACAGGGCCAGCACCCCGCCCTTCGAGGCCGTGTAGGAGATCTGGGAGACGGCCGCCCCCATGACGGCGACGAACGAGGCCGTGTTGATCACCGAGCCTCCCCCACCCTCGAGCAGGTGCGGGATGCCGTGCTTGCAGCACAGAAAGACGCTGCGGAGGTTCGTGTCCTGCACTCGCTGCCAGGCCTCGAGTGACGTCTCCACTACGGAGGAGTCGTCGCTGGGGTTGATCCCGGCGTTGTTGAACAGCACGTCGATGCGACCGAGCTCCTCCCTCGCCCTCCCGTACATCCCGCGGACCTGCTCCTCGTCGGTGACGTCGGCCTCCACCACCAGGTCGCCCTCCGCGCCCGAGCTGATGTCCACGGCGACGACCCTGGCGCCCTCCGCGGCGAACAGGCGCGCCGTCTCGGCCCCGATGCCGCTGGCGGCTCCCGTGATCACGCACACCTTGCCGGCTAGCCGCCCCGCCATCAGCCGTCCTCCGTCGCGTAGAAGACGTTCTTCAGCTCGGTGTAGTGCTCCAGCGCATCCGGCCCGAGCTCTCTGCCCACGCCCGACTGCTTGAACCCGCCGAAGGGCGTGGAGACGCGAACCGAAGTGTTCGAGTTGATGGAGATCACCCCCGTCTCGATCGCCCTCGCGGTGCGGAGCGCCTTGGCGCCGTCGCGGGTCCAGATCGATCCCGAGAGGCCGTAGATCGTGTCGTTGGCGATCTCCACCGCCTCGCGCTCGTCGGCGAACGGGATCACGCAGGCAACCGGCCCGAAGATCTCCTCCCTCGCTGCCCGATCGGAGTTGGACATCGGGGCGAGCACGGTCGGCGGGAACCAGTATCCGGGGCCGTCGGGGGCCGTCCCGCGGATGGCCACCGGAGCGTCGTCGGAGAGGAACGAGGCGACCTTCTCGCGCTGGTCCGCCGAGATCAGGGGACCCATCTGCGTTGCCTCGTCGAGCGGATCTCCCACCCGCATGTCGTCGACGGTCTCCTCCAGGGCCTCGAGGAAGCGATCGACCACGGAGCGCTCGACCAGGATCCGGGAGCGGGCGCAGCAGTCCTGCCCGGCGTTGGCGAACACCGCGAGCGGAGCCGACGCTGCCGCCCGCTCCAGGTCCGCGTCGGCGAACACGATGTTGGCCGACTTGCCGCCGAGCTCCAGCGTGACGCGCTTGATCGTTGCGGCGGAGCCCTCGGCGATTCCCCTCCCCACCTCGGTCGAGCCCGTGAAGGCGATCTTCGCGACGTCGGGATGCTCGACCAACCGCTTGCCCGCGACGCTCCCGGGTCCTGCAAGCACGTTCACGACACCCTCGGGCAACCCCGCCTCGAGCGCGATGCGCTCCAGCTCCAGCGCGGTCAGCGGCGTCAGCTCGGCGGGCTTCAATACGACCGTGTTGCCGGCCGCCAGCGCCGGCGCCACCTTCCAGGAGGCGATCGTCAGGGGGAAGTTCCACGGCACGATCAACCCCACGACGCCCAGCGGCTCGCGGAACGTCATGTCGACGCCGCCGGGCACCGGGATGGTCTGTCCGAGGAGTCGCTCCGGCGCCGCGGCGTAGTAGCGAAACGTATGGACCACCATCTCCATCTCGTCCCGGGCGTCGGCGATCGGCTTGCCGACGTTCCGGGCCTCGGTCGTCGCTAGCTCGCCGGCGTGCTCCTCCAGCGCGTCGGCGAGGCGGTGGAGCAGCGCCGCGCGATCGGGGGGCGAGACCGCCCGCCATCCCTCGAAAGCCTGCTTCGCGCGAGCCACCGCAGCATCCGTCTCCTCGACGCCGGCGCGCGGCAGCTCCGCGATCACCTGCTCGGTGGCGGGCTCAACGACCTCGATCACCGCACGGCCTCAACCAGCGATTCGATCACGTGGCTTTGCCGGTCTTCCTCCGGATGCCAAAGAACACCGAGCACATAGGAATGATCGCGCAGCTCGACCGCCTCGACCAGCTCGTCCGTGATGGACCAGCCGCTCGCGACGAGTCCCTCTCCCAGGCGATCGAGCCCCTGGTGGTGGTGGGACTTCACCGTAATGCGGTCCCGACCCGCCGCCTTCGCGGCCAGGGACCCTGGCTCCAGCCGGACCTCGTGCTCGCCAAACCAGCCGGGCGTGTCGCGGTGAGTCTCGTGACCGACCATGTCCGGGAGATGCTGCACCAGCGTGCCTCCCAGCGCCACGTTGAGCATCTGCATGCCGCGGCAGATGCCGAGCAAGGGCATGTCCCGCTTGAGCGCGCGTCGGGCGAGCGCGAGCTCGAAGCGGTCCCGCTCCGGCCAGACGCGCTGCGTCTGGGGATGCGGAGTCTCGCCGTAGGAGGTCGGGTCCACGTCGGAGCCACCCGCGAGCACGAGGGCATCAACGCGGCCCAAGACGAGATCGGGGTCCTCGACCGCGGCTTCATCGGGGGGGATGACCAGTGCGACGCCGCCGGACCGTTGCACGGCATTCGCGTAGGAGCGCGGCAGCATCGTTGCGACGTCCTCCCAAGGCCCCCAGCGAACCTCCTCGATCGCGGCGCAGATCCCGACCGCCAACATCAATTTGTTCGCGCTCGCTACCCGCGCTCGAACATGCGCCGCCGCTCGTAGTCGGTGACGACCTCGTCGAACAGTCGCTGCTCGGTCCGCCCGTAGTTCAGGTAGTGCTTCCACACTGCCTCGCCGAACGTCGAGCGGGCGAACTCGCTTCCCTCCCAGAGGTCGACGGCCTCGCGAAGCGTGGACGGGAACGGCTCGGCGCCCGCCTGCTCGTACGCGTTGCCGATCAGCTCCGGACCCGGGTCCGTGCCGCGCTCGATACCGTCGAGACCGGCGGCGAGCAGCGCCGCGTAGCCCAGGTACGGATTTACGTCGGCGCCGGGGATCCGGCACTCGACCCGCCTCGCCTGCCCGTGGCCGACGATCCGAAAACCGCAGGTGCGGTTGTCGCGGCCCCACGAGATCGAGGTGGGCGCCCAGCTCTCGGTCGCGTAGCGCTTGTATGAGTTGATCGCCGGCGCCACGAACAGCGCCAGCTCCCTGATCCGGGCGCGCTGCCCTCCCAGGTAGTGGCGGAACACGTCGGTTTCGTCCTCCCCTTCGACGAACGCGCTGTCGCCGCCCTCGGCTCCGAAGAGGCTGGAGTGGATGTGGCACGAGCTGCCGATGTCCTTCTCGGATGGCTTCGCCATGAAGGTCGCGGAAATCCCGTTCAGGAAGGCGATCTCCTTGACGCCGTTCTTGTAGATCGTGTGGCGGTCCGCGGAGGTGACGGCGTCCGCGTAGCGCGTGTTCACCTCGTGCTGGCCGTACCAGGCCTCCCCCTTGGAAAACTCGATCGGAATCCCGGCGCCGTGCATGCCGCGCCGGATCGCGCCCAGGTACTGCTCGTCCATGGTCGTCGCGAGGATGTGGTAGTCGAGGATGTATGGGATCGTCGGCGTGAGGTCCTTGTAGTCCTTCTCGTGGGCCTCGGCGTAGCTCTCCTTGTAGAGGTAGAACTCGAGCTCGGAGGCGAAGTAGGGCAGGTACCCCATCTCGCGGGCGCGCTCGAACTGGACGATCAGCACCTGGCGCGGCGAGGCGACCACCGGAGAGCCGTCGTGGTTGGCGACGTCGCAGAGCACCAGCGCGGTGCGATCGAGCCACGGCACCCGGCGCAGCGTCGCCATGTCGGGGACGATCGCGAAGTCGCCGTAGCCCTTCTCCCAGTTCGCCATCTCATAGCCGGGCACCGGGTCCATCTCCATGTCGAGGGCGAGGAGGTAGTTGCAGCCCTCGATCCCATGCTCGGTCACGTCGTCCAGGAAGTACTCCACCTGGATGCGCTTGCCGAACAACCGCCCCTGCATGTCGGTAAACGCCGTGACGATCGTGTCGATCGTCCCGTCCTCGGCCTCCTTGCGCAGGTCGTCCACGGAGAGCATCCCCGCGGATCCGCCCGGTCCGCCCGGTCCGCCTGGACGGGAGGCGCTCACGGAGCCGTCATCGCGCGCCATCGGCAGCCGTGGGCCGTTGCGCTAGTCGCGCGTGACCACGTCCTCCTCGAGCGTACGAACGGGTCCCTGGTACTTGTTCTTGGCCGAGACCAGGTACCAGACCCCGAAGATGAGGGGGACGACGATCGCGAACGGTGTGTAGTTGACGAGGCTCGCGTCGAAGTCGGCATTCCACGGCAGGCCAGCCGGCGTGTACGGCAGGTCGAGGCTGAACACCACCGCGATGACGAAGATGATCGCGAGGATGTTCACGACCCGGTAGCGGCGGCCGAGATTCCACACACCAGGCTCGAAGCCGTCGCCCGCCCGCAGCCTCAGGTAGACCGGGAGGATGTACGCCAGGTATAGCCCAACCGTGCAGATCCCGGTCAGCGCGAAGAACGCGAACGGGATGTTGTTCTTGCCGAAGAGCGCCGGAATCGCGATCGCCAGCGAGAACACTGAGACCGCGATCACCGCGTTGAACGGGACCCGGTCGCGGTTGATCCGGCGGAAGATGAACCAGCCGGGAATCGCGCGGTCGCGCGAGAACGCATACCAGGTGCGCGAGGCGCTGGTCAGGCCCGCCGCCCCGCAGAAGAACTGTCCCACCGTGGCGATCAGGATCACGAGCTTCGCCGCCCACGGGTCCAGGGCGCTCGTGAAGATCGCGCCCACGAAGCCCGCGCCCTTGTTGACCGCGTGAACGTCGGTGGCGGCAAACAGGAACGCCAAGAGCACGAACCATCCGATCACCGCGGACCAGAAGACCGACCGCCACACCCCCTGGGCAGCGGCCTTCGCCGCACCCCTGGTCTCCTCGGCCGTGTGCGCGGAGGCGTCGTAGCCCGTCTGCGTGTACATGGCAAGCAGGAAGCCGACCGGCAGCACCAGGAGCCAGAAGCCGAGGCTCGTCGTGGAGCCGTCGAAGGCCCCGTTGTTGTTGATGCGGTGGCCGAAGACGAAGCTCGCGCTCTGATGGTCGTCGGGAACGAAGACCAGCAGGCCGATGATGACCGCCACGCCAAGCAGGTGCCAGCCGACCGAGATGTTGTTCATGAGCGCCAGGACCCGGTCGGCGAAGATGTTCACCAGCGTGTAAAGCGCCAGGATGATGAAGAAGAGAAGCCAGGTCTCGCCGAGGATGTGCACGTCGTCGCCGAAGTTGATGCCGAAGATGTCCAGGCCGTAGAGCTGGAGCAGGGTGAAGAGGAAGAAGGCGCAGCCATACGCCACCGAGGAGACGATGCCGATCAGGCCGACGATGTTGAACCAGCCGGTCATCCAGCTCCACCCCTTGCCGCCGAGGTCGTGGGCCCACCAGTAGGGCCCGCCGGCTGTGGGGTACTTGGACGTCAGCTCGGCCATCGAGAACGCGACCATCAGCACGAAGGCACACAGCACCGGCCAGCCGATCGACACCGCGATCGGCCCCCCGTTCTGCCATGCGAAGGCGAACGTGGTGAACGTTCCCGCGAGGACCGAGATGATCGTGAACGAGATCGCGAAGTTGGTGAACGCGCTCCAACCGCGGGAGAGCTCCTGCCGGTAGCCCATCTCATGAAGCCGGCGCACGTCCGCTCGCGCGACCTCCTCCTCGGGGGTGAACTCCTCGGGGACCTGCTCCTTGGGCACGCCTACCTCATCGGGCATCTGCTACCTCGCCTCCCCCTCGTTCGCGGCCGGCGCACGCGCCTCCTGCGCCACAATCCTGTGGTGGTCCGACCTGTCGATAAGGCGACCATATGCCCGGCCGGACGCGCGTGTCAACCCTTTTTTTCGCTGATTGCGGACTTCCGGGTTGTACGAAATGGATGCTGAGGTAGGCCTCGTCGGCGCCGGAGTCGCGGGCTGCGCGACGGCGCTGGCGCTGGCTCGCCGGGGCGTATCGGTCGTCTTGCTTGAAGCCGAGGACGAGCCCGGGCTGGGCGCGAGCGGCACCAACTCGGGCATCCTCCACACCGGGTTCGACTCGCCGCCGGACGAGCTCGAGACGGAGCTGATCCTTCGGTCAGCGGCGCTCCGCAACCCGGTGCTGGAGGCGCTTGGCGTGCCGGTGTTGTGCTGCGGCGCGCGCCTGAGTCCCCTCGCTGAGCGGCAGCGGCCGGCGGTCGCCGAGCTCGCCGCGAACGCACGGCGAAACGGGGTCGAGGTCTCGCTGCTGGAGGACGGCGGTCTCGAGGTGCCCGGCGAGGCGGCCACCGATCCGGTCGCGTACACGCTCGCGCTGGCCGGCGCGGCGCAGCGCCACGGCGCCGAGATGCGGACCTCGTTCCGGGTCGCGGACTTCAGGCGCGACGGCGAGACAGTCATCCTCGGCGAGCCCGGCGGCGATTTCCTGCGGTGTCGCGTCGCGGTCAACTGCGCGGGGCTCGGCGCCGACGCGGTCTCCCGGCTCGCCGGTGACGACTCGTTCGAGATCTATCCGCGGAAGGGCGAGTTCCTGGTCTTCGACCCCCCTGGCAGCGAGCCGCTCGAGCGCATCCTCCTGCCGGTGCCCTCGAAGCGGACCAAGGGGGTGCTCGTGTTTCCAACGGTGGACGGCAAGGTGGTGGCCGGACCGACGGCCGTGGACCAGGAGGACAAGAGGGATTGGTCGGTCCGCCCGGAGGCCCGGGATGAGATCCTCCCGCAGGCCACCGTCATGTACCCGCCACTAGAAGGCGCCGAGCCCATCGCCGCTTACGCCGGGCTGCGGCCAGCGGGGCGCGGTGTGAACTACCTGATCGGTCCGTCGCAGGCGTGCCCCGGCCTCGTCAACGTGGCGGCGATCCGCTCCACCGGCCTCACCGCGTCGCTGGCGATCGGCGAGCGCGTCTGCGCGATCGTCTCCGACCTCGGGGTCGCCCTCGGCCCGGAGCGCCTGCTGGAGCCGGGCAACGCGAGCGTCCCCACCGGGCCGTGGTGGCGCCGTACGGCGGAGCACCGCGCGCTATGACCTACCTGCTCGGGGTCGACGAGGGGACCACCGCCGTGAAGGCGGCGCTGTTCGACGAGGATCTGCGCCCCGTTCGCGAGGCTCGCCGCGACAAGGTGAACCGCCACCCGCGACCCGGGTGGGTGGAGCAGGACGGCGAGGAGGTGCTGGAGGCCGTGGTCGCGGCGATCGCGGACGTGCTGGAGGATGCCCCAGGCGAGGTGGTCGCGTGCGGGCTCGACCATCAGGGCGAGTCGGTGCTGGCCTGGGACGCCGAGAGCGGCGCGCCGCTGAGCCCGATCGTCGTCTGGCAGGACAAGCGCTCCCAGGAGCTGCTCGATCGCTTGGAGGCGGGCGGCCGAGCCGAGGAGATTCGCGAGCGCAGCGGTCTCCCACTCGACCCCTACTTCTCAGCCGGCAAGCTGGCCTGGCTGCTGGAGCACGACGACGCCGTCGGCCGTGCACGGGATGCGGGAACCCTGCGGCTGGGAACCGTGGACTCGTTCCTCTGCGACCGGCTGGGCGCAGGATTCGCCACCGATTCCTCAACGGCTTCCCGGACGCAACTCGGCGCGCCCGAATGGGATCCCGCGCTGCTCGACATCTTCGGTGTCCCGGCCGAGTCGCTGCCCGAGATCATGGACACCGCCGGAGACCTCGGCGCCTTGCGCCACGAGTCGTGGCCGGTCGAGCTGCCGCTGCGCGCACGGTGCGTGGACCAGCAGGCGGCGCTCGCGGGGGCCGGCTGCGTGGAGCCGGGACTCGTGAAGGCCACTTACGGCACCGGCGTGTTCGTGCTCGGGCACGCGGGCACCGAGCGGCCCGAGCCCGGCGGCGGCCTGCTTCCGACGGTGGCCTGGCGAGTCGATGGCCGGGTCGAGTGGGCGATCGACGGCGGCGTGTTCACCGCCGGGGCCCTGTTCGAGTGGTTCAGCCGCGATCTCGGCTTGGCTGCAGACCCCGCCGCGTTGACCGCGGCTGCCGCGGAGGTGGAGGATGCGGGCGGGGTACGCGTCCTGCCGGCGCTCTCCGGGGTGGGCGCCCCGTGGTGGAAGCCCGGGGCGCGCGGCGTGATCGCAGGGTTGACGGCGGGGACCCGGCCAGCGCACGTGGCGCGCGCGGCCCTGGAGGCGATCGCGTGGCGGGTGGCGGACGTGGTGAGCGTCATCCGCGAGACCGTGCCCGTCGAGGTCCTTCGCGTCGACGGCGGCTTGACCCGCGACCCCACCCTGCTCCAGCTCCAGGCCGACACAACCGGCGTCCAGGTGCAACGCGGCGCCGTGGACGCGACCGTCGCCGGCGCCGCCGCCCTCGCGGCGGTCGGAGCCGGCATCTGGGGCTCGACTCGGGAGATCGCCGAACGGATCCCGATCGGCGAGCGCACGGCACCTCAGCAGGACGATTCCTGGCGGAATCGCGAGCACGCTGCCTGGCGCGAGTTCGTGGAGCGCGCGGCGGTCCTCTAGCGTCGTCGGGGGATCGGGCCTGTGGTAGTACCTGCCGCGTGAGCGGTCCCGAACGCCAGGCGGCGATCTACCTCGGCGGCGTAAGCGGGCGGCGCCCGAGAGTGCCGATCGACATCGGCGCGCTCGAGCAGGCGGCCGAGCGGGCGATGACACCAGAGGCGTTCGCCTACGTGGCCGCGGGCGCCGGGGGCAGCGCGACCAAGCGCGCCAACGAGGACTCCTTCGACCGCTGGCGGATCGTGCCCCGGATGCTGCGCGACGTATCGCAGCGCGACACGAGCGTGGAGCTCTTCGGCCGGCGCCTGGCGGCACCGCTGCTGCTGGCTCCCGTCGGTGTGCTGGAACTGGCCCACCGCGACGCCGATCTGGCCGCCGCCCGGGCGGCGGCCGCTGAGGGCGTCGCGATGATCTTCTCCAACCAGGCCTCGACGCCCATGGAGGCGTGCGCCGAGGCGATGGGCGACGGCCCGCGCTGGTTCCAGCTCTACTGGAGCACGTCCAACGAGCTGGTGGAGAGCTTCGTGCGCCGAGCCGAGGCATGCGGCTGCGAGGCAATCGTGCTCACGCTCGACACGACGATCCCCGGCTGGCGGACGGCCGACCTCGACCTCGCCTACCTGCCCTTCCTGCGCGGGAAGGGAATCGCCCAGTACACGAGCGATCCGGTCTTCCAGCGGCTGGTCGAGGCGGATGCCCGCGAGGCACCGACGCCGAGGCCGCGCTTCAACCTCCACACCCTGGGAACGCTGATCGAGCTGGTTCGCAGCCATCCCGACCCGTCCTGGTCGGCGCTTCGATCCGGGCGCGCGCGGAAGGCCGTCGAGCGGTTCGTGCAGATCTACTCGCGGCCGTCGCTCACCTGGGACGACCTGGCGTTCCTGCGCGAGCTGACCCGGCTGCCGATCTTGCTGAAGGGCATCCTCGACCCCGACGACGCCGCGAAGGCGATCGAATGCGGCATGAATGGCGTGATCGTCTCCAACCACGGCGGCCGCCAAGTCGACGGCGCGATCGCCTCGATCGACGCGCTGCCCGCTGTCGCCGACGCGGTCCGGGGTCGTGTGCCCGTGCTGCTCGACTCGGGCGTTCGGGGCGGCGCGGACATGTTCAAGGCGCTCGCGCTCGGGGCGACCGCAGTGTGCATCGGCCGCCCCTACCTGTGGGGGCTCGCGGCCGGTGGCGAGGACGGCGTGCGCGACGTGATCCGCAACTTCGTCGCGGACTTCGACCTGACCATGGGACTTACCGGCTATCGCTCGGTCGCGGAGATCGGCCGGGACGCGCTGATCCCGGCGCCATAGGACCCGCCGAGCCTGTGGTTGTGCACGCTATGCGGGACTAAACGCAGGCTCGCCGCGCCGGTTGCGCCACGCCGGTTTAGATGGGTCAGCCGGGGGTCATGCGCCAGCCGCTCCAGCGCGACACGGCGACGACGATCGTGGGGCCCTCGGGCGGCTCGTCCTCGTACTGGCTGTAGCGGGCGCTGAGCAGCGCGATCGCGCGGGCGTGCTCCTCGGCCCCGGCGGCCACGATGCGTGCGATGCCGTCCGCCCGCACCCACCACAGGGTCGACCAGTCGTCGTCATATCGATCCGCGAGCACCGACACGCGAGGGTTGGCCGCGACGTTCGCGAGGCGGCGCAGGCGGGTGGTGCGCTTGGGCTTTCGATCGACGGCCGTGTAGAGCGTGTCGCCATCGAGGGCGAAGCAGATCGGCACGAGGTGCGGTTTGCCGACCGCGTCCACGCTCGCCAACCGTGCCACGGGGGCCGTAGCGAATAGCCTGCGGGCCTCGGTCGCCTCCACCTCGCTAGGAGCCGGCGGCCCGGTACTCCTCGACCACGCTCGCAAGGTGGTCGAGGCGCTCCTCGGCCTCCGGGCGCCCGACCGGCGGCGCGAAGAAGACGTAGCGGCTGACCCCTGCCTCCTCGTAGCGGGCGACCTCCCCCGCCTTTGCAGGCACGGCGTAAAGGCTCACTCGGGGCGCCGCTCTTCCCGCCTCCTGGGCAAGCTCCCCGAGCCTCGCGATCCGGGCCTCGAGCTCCGCGGCATCGCCGATCCGATTCGGCATCCACTCGTCGCCGAAAGCGATCACCCGCTCGAGCACGTGCTCGCCGTTACCCCCGACGATGATCGGGGGGTGTGGGTCTTGGAGCGGCTTCGGCCAGGACCAGATCGGGTCGAAGTTCACGTAGCGGCCGTGGTAGCTCGCGTCCTCCTGGGTCCAGATCGCCTTCATCGCCTCGATCCGCTCGCGCATCACTCCGAAGCGACGCCCGGCGTCGGTGCCGTGGTTGGCCATCTCCTCGACGTTCCATCCCGCTCCAACACCGAACAGGAAGCGCCCGCCGGAGAGCCGATCGAGCGAGGCGACCTCCTTCGCAGTCGTGATCGGGTCGCGCTCGACGACGAGGCAGATGCCGGTCGCGACGCGCAGGCGCTCGGTGGCCGCGGCTGCGGCGGTGAGCGCGACGAAGGGGTCGTACGTATGCGAGTACTCCTGCGGCAGGTCCCCGCCGGCCGGGTACGGGGTCTCGCGGCTGGCCGGGATGTGGGTGTGCTCGGGGAAGAACAGCGACTCGAAGCCGCGCTCCTCCACCATGCGCGCAAACTCATCCGGAGCCACCGCGTAGTCGGTGGAGAACATCATCACGCCAAAGTCCACGCCCGGACCCTACAGACGGCGGTGCGCTGGTTCTTAGCTGCGATTGGCGCGAAGCTGGCGGATAGCGCCACAAACGCGCCAAGCGGAATGATCGCGCGGCCATCTTCTAACCCTTTGTCGCCGCGCGGATGATGGGAGACTTCGCGCGATGCTCGACGAGCGCCTCGTCACGGCGTTGCACGTGGAGGCGCTGCGGCGCGAGGAGCTCCACGCCGAGCACGAGCCGCACGTCCTCTTCCAGGCCTCGACGATCGGCGGCCTGCTCCACGGCGCCTATGACGGGGATGCGACCTTTGCGCAACTCGCCGAGCACGGCGATCTCGGTCTCGGAACGCTGAACGGGCTCGACGGCGAGATGATCGCCCTCGACGGCCAGTTCTACCGGGCCGGCGTCGACGGCGCGACCGGCGAGATCCCACCGTCCGCCCGCACGCCCTTCGCGGTCGTGGTGTGGTTCGCGCCGCAGGTTGAGCTCTTCGTCGATTCACCCCTCTCCCACGGCGAGCTGCTCACCGAGATCGACCGCGCCCTGCCCCCCGGCACGGTCGCGTGCGCGCTGCGGATCGACGGCGACTTCGGGCTGATCCGTGCGCGCTCCGTGCCGCGGCAGAAGCCGCCCTACCGGCCGCTGGGCGAGGTGATCTCCGACCAGCACGTCTTCGATCTGCCGGATGCGCGGGGAACGATCGTCGGCTTTCGGTTCCCCGACTACAGCGAGGGAATCGAGGTCAGCGGCTACCACCTCCACTTCATCTCGGCGGACCGAACGCGCGGCGGCCATGTCCTCGAGTGCCGGCCCCGGCGAGCCCGAACCGGGTCGAGCATTTGGGGTGAGCGGTTCGCGGTAGGGTCGGCCCGATGGCGACGCTGGAGGCCAGTTGGACGGTGGAGATCGACGCTCCCCGCGAGCGCTGCTTCGAGATCGCCGCCGACGTCGAGAACGCACCGAAATGGCAGGGAAGCCTGATCGAGGCCGAGGTTCTCGAGCGCGACGAAGAGGGCCGCCCGCTCGCGGTCGAGACGCTCTCCGACGCGACGGTGAAGAAGGTTCGCACCTGGCTGCGCTTCGCCTACGACCCGCC
>WNGA01004518.1_pt1 | contig 20461 bp, 19 predicted proteins | sample 5400061 | NCBI WGS metagenome assembly WNGA01 (sample SAMN13153366, study PRJNA577476) | soil metagenome | isolation source: 100 cm soil or saprolite under grassland replicate 2 | place: USA:California | collected 2016-06-15
AGTGACACGCGGGCGTGCCAACGCGGCGCGTAAAGGGGCGGGCTGTCCGCCGCGACGCCGGCTTTGGCTGTTACTTGTAGGCGTCGGCCTGTTTCGGGTAGGGCAGGCCGGTGATGCCGCGCCCGGCGAGGTGGTTGAGGGTGTCGACCGTGTGGTGGCCGCGGCCGTGGTGCCGATTGGGTAGGCGCAGCCGTACCTGGCGTCGCGCGGCGCGGGAGGTGAGCATCGCGTAGCGCAGGCAGCCGCGGTGGCGCAGCCGCACCGCATAGACGTCATCGAGGGCGTCGGGCAGCCACCGTGCCGGGTTCATCCCGGCGCGCAAGGGCCGCGCACCCAGCGCGAGAAGTCGACGTTCCACGTAGGCGTGGCCCACCTCTTGGGCCTGAACCTTTTGCAGTGCACGGTCGGACACGCTGGTGCCGTCCGGGAGGACCGTGACGTAGCGGGGCGTGGACCGGCCGGTGAGCACCGCGTTACTGGCCTGATAGATGGTCCCGACGTGGCCCGGAAACAAGGTCCGGTCCGCGACGACTCTTGGTACCGGGTCAGCGAAACTGACCACGCCGGCGATGCCGTCGCCGGCCAGGTAGCGTAGGCATTCGCGCAGGAACCAGGTCTCGGAGTTGCCCGGCGCACGCCCCGACGGTGCCGCTGGTTGCGTGGTGGGCCGCAGCGGTTGTCCTTCCAGGACGAACCTCCCGAGCTCCAAACTTTCGGTATAAGGCACCAGTTCGGGGAACACGTGGTCAGGACCCGGGCCTGCGCGGGGATGGCGAATACGGCCACGCCGACCAGGTCCGGCCCGTCCGGGGTGTCGATGAACATGCCGTAGCGGCGGGACGCGGCAACGTAGCTGCCGCTGTAGTGCATTCGCTCCACATAGGACTTGGCGGCCGAGTCGCTGATCGGGTGGACCTCGTACAGGTCGGGGTCGAAGCCGCCGTCGGAGCGGCGGACCCAGGAATGCCAGCCGTTGCACCACCGCTGTTCGAGGTCGCAGGCCGGGTTGATCTCGGCGAACCGCCCGTGCTCCGCAAGGTGGTGTGTGCCGTCCGGTCCGGTCATGCTTGCCGACCCGTCGCGGGCACGGTGGGTGCGCTTGTCGGGCCGCGTTGCGGCAGCCTTCGGGTCACGGTGAACGTGGGTGACGTCATGGGGTTGCCCTCCGCGGTGTGTGACCGCGGGACCTGACGCCTGCACGTGGTTCGCCCCCGGGCCGTTGCCGGGGGCGCCGTGCAGGCGTCGAGGTCCCGACTTCGGGTGTGGGGCTGCGCGACGGGCGTCTACCCGTCGCAGATGAAGGAGCCGGCCGGGCGGCCGGTTGCGGGCCGGGTGCCGGCGCGTGCGGGGCTGGTTAGGACGCCGGTCGCCAGGTCCAGGTCTCGCCGGTGCCGCTGGGCCCGGAGCGGAAGCCGTACATCACCACCGCGCCGGCGTCGTCGACGACGCGGACCTGCGGGTAGCTGCTCAGGCCGCGCAGCTCGTCGCGTACGTAGCGTTGGATCGCGTCGAGGTCGGCGAAGCGGGTGCCGACCCCGGCGGGCACCGTGTCGACCGGGCGCGCGTTCGGGTTGCCGACCAGGTAGCAGTCGCTGCGGACGGACACGCACACCAGCCGCAGGCCCCGGCCTGGCGCGCCATGGGACGGCTGGGCGCCGGTCGGGGCGGTGGGATCGTCGAAGCAGCCGGGCATCCGGTCGAGCAGGTCGGCCCGCAGATGCGGCCCGGTGCCCCAGGCTTCGGCCCGTCCGCTGGCCGCCTCCGCGATCGCGTCCCACTGGGTCACCGGGATCAGCCAGTCCTCCGGCGAGATCCTTCCGCCTTTGAGGTCTGCGAGCCGGCGGCCGTCGTGGTGCAGCAGCGCGTCGTAGACGTGCGCCAGCACGGTCGGCAGCAGGGCGGCCTCGTCGTCGACCGCCCGAATGGCGGCCAGGATCGTGGTCATCTGCTCACCGGTCAGTGCCCGGCGCGTCGGGGTGCTCACGGCTGGGCCTGCCCGGGGAAGGTCGGTACCGCGGTCAGCTCCAGCCGGCACCGCTGGTCGCAGGTCGGGCAGTAGATGGTGTGCCGGTCATCGCACGGGCACACCTCGTCGCGTTCCCCGTCGTCGTAGGCGAGGCAGTCGCGGCATTCGGCGTACGGCGCGCCGGGTGCGCGGCCGAACAGGTCGGTGAACGCGATGTAGGTGCCGGCCTCGTCGAGCAGACAGGTGTGGTCCAGCAAGGTCCAGCGGTGCCCCGCCGGGCAGACGATGTCCGCGGGCTCGACTTGCAGCCAGTAGCCGTCGTCGGTGGTCAGGTCGAGGTAGACGTCGGGTGCGTCGCTGCCGACCTGGACGAGCGCGTACGCGCACCGGTCCGGGTCGACGGCCAGGACGATGCTGACCGGCTCGCTCAGGCAGGTGTGGTCGTGGTAGTAGCTGGTTTCCTCGCTGGTGGTCCAGCCACGGGCCGCGCACCGCAGCTGCATTCGCGCACTGGTGGCCATCTGGGGGTGGGACTCGCCGAAGACCGGGTGCCGGGTGAACTCGTCCAGGGCTGCGGTCAGGTCCGCGAGCGGTTCGCTGGTGCGCTGGCGGACCCACGCGCCCGCGTCGATGATGTGGTAGCCGGGTTCGATCCGCACGGTGTCATGCATCTGTCGTTCCTTCCGAATGTCGTCCGCGCGCGGCGGGACAGGGGTATGGGTGCGCTACACACCGAACGCGTCCCGCGGCAGAGGGCCACGAGGCAGCCAGGTGCCGCTCGGCGTGCAGCGACAAGGAATCAGGACGTGGTGCTGCCGCGGACGCGCTGTCGCAGCTCGGTGAGGGTCAGCGGCCGGGACACGCCGCCGCGGCGCTCCCGCAGGATCGCCACGTCGCCGAGTTCGGCGCGCAGCTGCTGCTCGCGTTCTTCGGCTTCGGCGTAACGGTCGGGGAAGACCTCCAGCAGGTGCCGCCAGTGTTTCTGCCCACCCCGGACGCATACGCCGCCGCAGTTGTTGTGGCTTCTCGCTGCACTCGCCGTGTTGATCCGAGTGTGTGTCTTCGTTGCCCGCTGACATTCGGTGGCACAGATCACACCGAGAACGGGTGTCGGGGTCAGGGCAACTCGACCACGACTGTCACCCAGCGGGCTTGGCCGATCGAAGCCGCATGTCGGAGCCTGTGGCGCCCACGACCACCCGGCGAGACCACGGCCGTTGGACAAACACTGGTGGTGGGCTGGGACCTACCGCGGGCTGAACCGCACCGGTACCGGCGCGGGCGTCGAACGGGCGTCGCCGGCCCACCACAAGGTTGCGAGCGCCAGGAAAGTCGTCCGCGTGCCGTTGCCCCGCGCACCGTGCACCATTCGGCTGTCGAAGCAGACGATGTCTCCCCGCCGGACATCGAACGTGACGACCTTGCCATCGAAAGTGGGCGCAAGGCCCGGGATCCCCGAGACGAAGTCACTGGTCGGGCCGGACCTGGCCGGGCTTCCGTGGTCCGCCTGGGCGATCTGTTCGGCCCGCAGCGCCGCAGCGTAGTCGGCGCTGCCCCAGTGCTGTGATCCAGAGAGCACCTGGATGGTTCCGGCGTCGGGGCCAGCATCGTTGAGCGCGACCCACGCGTGGCACGCCCGGTCGTACGGTATCGCCGGGTTGGGCCTGTCGACGTGCCATGGTGAGCCGTGCACGCATTGCGCCTCTTTGGCGAGCGCAACCACGCCGGTGAGCAGGAGGACCCCGTTGTCGCCGAGGAGGGTACGGGCCACAGCGGCGAGCGGCCCCCACCGGAGGAACGCCCGCACCGCCGGGTGACCCTGCCACGCGCGGTCGTCACGCATTGATCTGCCCGCGCCGCCTGCCCACCGTCGTTGCGTTACCGTCGCGCCTGGCTCGTGGATCATCGCTGCGACGGCGGCGCGTAGCTCGCCGACCCACGCGTCGAGGAGCCCGGGTAGGACTACCCAGCCACGCTGCGCGTAGCCGGCGACCTCGTCGTGCGACAGGTGCCGCGTCGCCGGTAACGGGTACCCGCCGACGAGGTCGTCCAGCGCGTCGCGCTCAGGATCCTGCAGCGTCGCGGCCAGTTCCTCGAGACGGGACTGGACGAGTACGAGCTCGGCCGGGGTGGGCGTCGCCGATGTGGTCACGGCTCCGAGTATGCCGTCGGTATCGGTGCGATGACAGCCGGTACGAACGTCCGATGTACCTGGTCCCCCGGGCGGATATGCTGTCACGAGCGGAGCACGGTGTGTTAGGGGGCGGTATGGCTCAACCGCTGTTGCCGCTGCTGTCGCCGCGCGTCACTTCGACCTGCGCATCGCGCGCTGGGTCCGACGCAGCACGGACTTCGCCGCCAATCCGCGTCGCGTTGGTGAACATGCCGTTCGCGTCAGCACTACGTCCGTCGATCCAGTGCGGCCTACTGAAGGCTGTCCTGGTTCGGGCGGGGCACGAGGTCGACGTGCATTACCTGAACGTGGATCTCGCCGCCCGGCTCAGTGGCCGGATCTACTCCGGGTTGAGTGATCACCGCCGCAATGATCTCCTGCTCGGTGAGTGGCTTTTCGCGGTGGCGGCGTTCGGCGCGGAGGCCCCGGACGAGGTCGAGGCGTACCGGCGGGCAGTCGGTGGCGTCACCGACGCATTCGCCAACGTTGGCCTTGACTGGACGCAACTTCGTGAGCTGCGCGACCGGCGGCTGCCCTCGCTGGCGGACGAGTGGGCCACCGCAATCGACTGGGGGCGGTACCAGCTCGTCGGGTTCACCTCGACATTCGAACAGAACGTGGCATCGCTTGCCCTGGCCCGACGTCTCAAGTCCAGGCATCCCTCGCTCGTTACCGTATTTGGCGGCGCGAACCTCGACGGTGACATGGGCCCAGAACTCGTGCGGTGCTTCGACCAGATCGATTACGCAGTCGTCGGCGAGGGTGACCGCGCCGTCGTCGACCTCGCCGCTGCGGTCGCGCAGGGCGTACCTGCACTCGAGATTCCCGGCGTCGTCGGCCGACGCGACGGCGAACCTGTCCAGGCGAAGCGCGCCGCCAACGTCGAGCGGCTCGACGAACTGCCGGACCCAGACTACGACGACTACTTCGCCGCCATTTTCGCGCGCGACGCGGCGGCGATCACCAATAGCACCGAGCTTGTCCTGCCGTTCGAATCGGCGCGTGGCTGTTGGTGGGGACAGAAGCACCACTGCACGTTTTGTGGGCTGAACGGCGACACCATGCGGTTTCGCGCAAAGTCTCCGCAGCGGGTCATCGACGAACTCGGCCGTCTGTCGGACCGCTACAAGCTGCTCACCTTCGAGGCTGTCGACAACATCATGGACATGCACTACCTCGACGGCGTACTGCGGCCGTTGAGTGAGCAGCCGTGGGACTACGCGATCTTCTACGAGGTCAAGGCGAACCTGCAGCGCGCACACCTTCGGCTAATGGCCCGGGCCGGAGTCACCGCGATCCAACCCGGCATCGAGAGTCTCAGCACCCAGGTCTTGCGGCTCATGCGTAAAGGCACCACGGTGCTGGACAACGTCCGGGTCCTCAAATGGGCCCGTCACTATGGCATCTCCGCGGGCTGGAACCTCATCATGGGCTTTCCGGGCGAGACTGTCGCCGACTACGAACGGCAGTGGGATCTCATCCCGCTGTTGTATCACCTTCAGCCGCCGGCCGGCGCGGGCCCCATCTGGCTCGAACGATTCAGCCCCTACTTCACCGACGCCACCCTCGGGTTCCGACGTCGGAGCGCGAAACCCGCATACGGCCATGTGTATCCGGCGCGGGTTGACGTCGAACGGGTCGCCTACTTCTTCGACTATGACTATCACGGCCGGCTGCCCGACAGTGTGTTCCGCGATACCGCGGCGCGGGTCGACGAATGGCGCGACCGCTGGGCCGCGCCGCGCCCGCCGACACTGGTCTACCAGCGCAGCCCGGACTGGCTGCAACTGTTCGACACGCGAGGAGGCACGCCGGCCGCGTGGTCGTTGTCCGGCGACGAGGCCGCCGCCTACGAACAGTGTGGCGACCGGGAACGCACACCCACACACGTCGCGGCGGCATTGGCGGACGCCGGCCGCATGCTCACCGACCCAGACAAGGTGCGCGCGGTTCTCGACGGCTTCTGCGAACGCGGACTGATGATCAGCGAGGACGACCGCTACTTGGCGCTCGCCCTGCCCGTACGGAAAGGCTGAGGCGACGACATGCCACCCGACGACGACCACCTCGACTGGGAACGCGGGTGGGAGCGCGCCGGCCGGCGCGACGAGGCCCGTTTCGACCCAGAAGTGGTCGCGTCCACCGGTGCGCGGCTCGACGAGTTCGCCCAGGGACTGACCGGTCCCGAACGGGTTGCGCTTGTCGCACTGCTCGACGCCGCACAGGTCGACACGCCGCTCCGTCAACTCGCCGAGACGCCGGCCTCCCAGATGCTGACCGTGAACGAGATGGCGACCTTCCGCAAGCTACGTGATGCACCGCCGCCCGCCGGTGTGCTGCGGCCCAGCCTGCACGTGGTGATGAAGGCAACCCGACTGTGCAACCTGCGGTGCACGTACTGCAATTACTGGCGCGACGGACCGGGTCAGGTCATGACGTTCCCGGTCCTAGCCCGCACGCTGTACGGGGTGCTCAGCGACCCGAACGTGCGGCAGGCCGAGTTCATTTGGCACGGAGGCGAGCCAACGCTGCTCGGCACCGAGTTCTTCCGCAAGGCCCTGTGGCTGCAACAGCGGTTCCGTCGGCCGGGTCAAGTTGTTCGCAACCGCACGCAGACCAACGCGACCCAACTCTCCGACGAGTTCGTCCAGTTCTGGCGCCAATTTCGGTTCATCGTCGGAGTCAGCCTCGACGGACCCCCGGAGATCCACGACCGGCGGCGCGTCGACCGCCTTGGGCGCCCGACGGCCGCAACGGTGCGGCGCGGACTCGACCGCCTCGTCGCCGCGGGCCACGACCCCCGCGTTCTGCTCGTGGTGGACGATGCCGCTATCGACGCCGGGGCCGAGCGGATCCTGTCGTACCTGCTCGAACTCGGCCTGCGCCGGGTCGGCCTGCTCAACGTTGTGCCGGAGAACACCCCGCGCGGCGCGACCGGACCCGGCGCCTACCTGGCATGGCCGCGGTACGTGGGCTTCCTGCGCGACCTGTTCGACTTGTGGTGGCCCGACCACGTCTCGGCGATCAATCTCCGCGAAATCGCCGACCTCGCCCGGCAACTACTGGGCGGGCCGCCACAACTGTGCAACTTCGCTGGCGACTGCTTCGGATCGATCTTCACTGTCGAACCCGACGGCGAGGTCGCCGCATGCGACCGCTACGTCACGGTCGAAGCCAAACACTTCGGCTCGGTGGCGGTGACCCCCTTCCCCGAACTCGCCACCGGTCCACGCATGCACGAACTCGTGACCGCCAACCACGCAGCGACGCGGGCCACCGCGCGGTGCAGGTGGTTCGAAGTGTGCCACGGGGGCTGCCCACACGACCGCGACCTCAGCGCGTCGCTGATCCCGGGCTGGGACAACGGATGCTGCGGTCTGGCACCGCTGCTCGACCACATGGCCGAGCGGATCCCCACATCCCATCAACCGACGGAGGAGACATGCCCGAAGTAACCCCCGACTCCATCAACAGCCTCGGCGAGAAGCTCCAGACGTTTGCGGACGGGCTGAGCGAACAGGAGCGCGCGGTGCTCGGCTACGTGCTTACGCGAGCCGAAGCCGCGAAGTCCGACGCAGAGATCGGCGGCACGGCCGTCGCCGAAGCCAACGTCCCGATCGCTACCCGGGAGTCAGCGAACCTCAGCACCGGGCTGTCGTCGCAACTCGCACAGTCGGTCGGGCTAGAGAGCACCGCCGCGCCCTCCAACCTGACAGTGGTTTGGGGCTGGTAACCGACCCGGCGAGGTTCTCACTGGTTGCGCTTGTGCACCACGGGGCGCGCGCGGAGGTGTACCACATGCGTGACCTGGTGCTCAGGCGCGACGTAGCCGCCAAGCGGGTGCGTGCCGATCTTACCGGGGCGGACAGGGACGATGCACACGAGCGGCTATGGCGTGAGGCGACCGTCCGGACCGAGCTCACGTCCGTGGGCATTCTGCCGCTGCTGGACCTGGTGGAGCTCGACGCCGCGACGCATCTGCTCGGTCCATGGCTGCCGCGGTCGCTCGCCGATCTCTTGCACCCGCACGGCGTCTCCGCCGCCACGCGGGTGCTGTCGACCGTGGAACAGCTTGCGACCACTGTCGCGGCGCTCCATGGTCGCGGCTGGTGGCACGGTGACCTTTCCCCCGCCAATGTGCTGCTCGACCACAGCGGCCGGCCGGTGCTAGGCGACCTGGGCACGCTCACCCCGTTGGGTGAACGCCCCGCCGCCGACAGGCCCTTGACACTGACCCCTGCCGTCACCGCGCCGGAGGTCTGGCGCAACGATCCCACCGACCCGCGCGGCGACGTCTACGCGCTCGGGGTTTTGGCCTTCTGGCTCCTCACTGGCCGGTTCCCGTTCGTCGCCGACGATCCCGACCGGGTCCGAGACCTCCATCAATTCGCCGACCGGCCCTGCGCCTCCGACGTCGCTCCGGGCGTAGGTCCGGCCACGGACGCGGTGCTGATGGAGTCGCTCGCACCGGATCCGGCCGAACGCATCAGCGACTGCAACGAATTCGCGCAGCGACTGAGGGCGGCGTTCGAGGCCGACGCAATCGAGCCGCGCACACCGGCGTCACCTACCCGGGTGATCACCGGCCTCAGCGAACGCCTGGCAGCCTTCGCCGAGCGTCTCGACGACAGCGAGCGCTCGACGCTCGACGCCGCGCTGGGCCGCGCAGCGAGCCAGATCGCGATAGACCGTGCGCGGTTCGCCACAACCGCCTTGCCGACGTTCGGAGTGCCGGCACTGCTGCGCGCCCTGGAAGACACCGGTGTGCTGGCCGCTCTTGCAACTGCCCCGGCCAGCCTGACGACCCTCTCCACGCGGTGCGACGTGGCCGCCGACCGACTCGAGCCGGTCCTGCGCTGCCTAGTCGCAGCGCACTGGATCGACCGGATCGACGACCGCTTCCACCTGAGCCCCATGCTGCACTCGGCGGCCGGTCCCCTCGCCGATACCCTGCCGGTGCGGCAGGCCGAAGCGCTGTGGCGCGGCGCCACCCGCTGGCTCCTGACCGGTCGACCGGCGGTCGCGATGATGGACCCGGACGGTGCGGCGTACGCGGCCGCAGCGGATCAGCTCGCAGACCAAAGTCGGCACGCCGCCGACGAACTGGCGGCTCGTCTCACCGCCGACCGGTGGCTGGGCCCCGGAACCACGATCATCGACATCGGCGCGGGCGCCGGTACCTGGAGCTTGCCTATGGTGTGCCGCCAGCCTGGCGCGCGGCTGACCGTCATAGACCGCCCCGCCGTCACCGCGCGCTGCCTGCACCGCGCCGAGCGACTCGGCGTCGCCGGCCGCGTCGAGCCCGGGGCCGCCGACTGGCGGGACCTTCCCGACCTACTCCGAACCTACGATCTGGCCGTGCTCGGCAACATCTGCCACCTGTTCGGCCCGGCGAACGCGGAGCGGCTCGTCGCGACCGCTGCCGGGGTCACCACGGGCACCGGTGCTCTAGTCGTCATCGACACGATGCCAACCGGCGACCTGGACCTAGCGGCGACGCTCGCGGCCGTACACCTGGGCCTACGAACCGGCGCTGGGACTATACACGCGCACGACCAGTATGAAGCGTGGCTCGCCGCCGCCGGACGGCACCGGATCACAACGATCGAGTTCACGACCCCGGGAACCAGCCTCACCGCACTGATAGCCGCGTCCTGAACGGGCGGGCTGCAACCTAAGACGTGACGGAAACCCCGATCCGTGTCGGCGTGGGCACTTGATTGGCGGCGTTGGAGTGCTGAAGCGCGGCTCATGGCGCCGCAATGGCCAACTTGTACCACCACGCCGGCTCGGTACGGGCGACGCGGCGGCGTTCGGCGCATTTTCCACGGCGGGGTGAAGCGGTCGGTCGGGATCTCGTGATCCTCCATCCACGCCGGGCTCGGCTCGCAGCCTGCGGTTATTTGGACACTTTGCTAATGACGACGCAGTCAGTCGGGGCGGCTAATGTCGGGCTTGGGGTGGTGCAGGACGCGGAGATAGCCGTGGTGGGTGATCTGCTGGCGTAGCCGCAGGATCTCCTCGTGCTGGGCGGTCAACTGGGAGACTGCTGCGGTGCGGAAGGCCGTCAGTTCGGCGATCATGACGTCGCGGTCGGCGAGGCGCTCGCGCAGCGCGGCGTTGTCGGCCTTGAGCCGGGCGATCTGCGCCTGCCGCGGGTCGGCGATGACGCCCGCCTCGCGTTGCCGTTGGCGGCGGCTCTCGAACTCGCCTTTGAGGTGGCTGTAGGTGGTGTAGAGGCTGTTACGTGTGACCGCAGCCGCGGCGGCGAGGGTCTTCATGTCGCACCGGCCACCGGGCGGCAGTTCGCCGCGCAGGAGCCGGTCCATCGCCGCCCGGATCCGCGCCTCGATATGGCGGCGTTGCTGCTCGGTGACCCTCACGGCGTATCCGAGGGTGCGCCGCTGGCGGCCGTGTCGATGCGTGCGATGACGTGCTGGACCCGGGCCAGCTCGGCTTGGAGGCGACGACGTTCGGTGCTCTGCCGGCGGCTGAGCCCGCCGATGAGGACCGTGAGGGCGCGGGCCTGCTCGTGCCAGACAGGCCGGTGGCAGGGATGGTGGGTGGCCTGCGGGCAGCGGGTGGAGTCACACATCCCGGCCATCGGCCTGTCCGCGGTAGGTGTGCCGGCTAGCTTCAGACACAGCGCCCGCGCCGGGTCGGCGAACCAGCAGTAGTTGGCTGCCTGCAGGTGCAGGGTGCCGGCCCGTCGGGCGATCAGGTTGCGCACCGCGGGATCGGAGGCCGGCTTCGGCGGCCCGACGTCGCTGGTGCGGTGGCCGTCGACGGTGTCGAAGAACTCGATCAGTTCCCGTGCACCGGGCCCGGCGGGGCGTACCCCTTGCCGGTAGTCGTTGTATGCCTGCGTCAGCAGCGTCAGGTTGCGCTGCTGTTCGTGCTTGGAGACCTCGGCCAGCAGGCGGGCCTGTGCCCCGCCGGGGCGGGCGGCGTAGCCTTCCGCGGTGGCGACCGAGACGTGCCGTAGGTGGATCTTGGCCGCGAGCAGTCCGCCGGGCCGGTAGGCCAACTCGATCGCCAGGGTTCGACGCAGCATCCGCAGCGTCACCGGCTCGCCGCCGATGGGCGCCAACCCGAGGCGTGCCCCGGCGGGTCCGTTGACCCAGGCCCGGAAGCATTGGTAGAGGTGCGGGAAGTTGAACCGGCCGAACAGCAACGCGTTCGGGTCGTCGTCGAGGCACAACCGGTCGGCCAGTTCGATCGCGCGGAATACCTCCTGGGTGACGACCCAGTCGTCGTTGATGCCTCCCAACGGCTGACCCTTGGTGAGCTTGCTGCGCAGCCGGTATCGGACCGGCTCGGCGCCGCTGCCGCCGGTGCGTCGCTGGCAGCCGCGACGCAGCTCCATCAGTACTGGTGGAAGGTAGTTATTCCGAGGATGCGCTATTCCCCTCCTTCCTTCTGGCGTTGTTCTGCTCAGCGGCCCGTGCAGCGAGGTAGTCGGCCCAGTCGCGCCGGGCGTAGACGACCCAGCGGACGGCGGTGTGGATGTGCATGCCGAGCACGTCGGCCAGGATGGCGGCGGGAAGGTCGGCTGCGAGGGCGGCGAGAGCTCCGTTGCGGGCGGCGCGGACGTTGATGCCGTGACGGGCGAGTCGGGTGGTCAGGGCGTGGTTGGCGATCGGCTGGCCGGGGACGCGTCCGGGGAAGAGCCTGCGGGGTCCTCGTTGTTCGTGCGAGACCGTCAGGCGAGGCTGCGGCTGGGTGGCCAAGCGTTGTAGGAGGTTCACGAGGCGGGGTGGCAGGAGGATCGGGCGCCGGCCGGCGGTGAGGTAGGCGTGCTGATCGTTGTGCGTGAGTTGGTCTGCGGTGAGGTGCCGGACGCGCTCGGTGGACAGGCCGAACAGGAGGGTCAGCGCCCCGGCGGCTCGGACGTCGATGGGCAAGGTTTCGTCGGTCAGGCACCTGTGCAGGAGCGGCCAGCGTTCCTCGTCGTCCAGCAGTTCGGCGGGCTCTTGGTGTGGGAATGACGGGATGGTGAGTTTGCGGGTGAGCCCGCGTTCGGTGGTCCATTTGAGGAAGTAGCGGACGAGGTTACGGCGTTGCGTGCCGTTCTCGTCGAGCCAGCGGTCGAGGTCGTCTTGCTGGAGTGCGCTTAGCGCGAGTTCCTGTTCGTCGAGCCAGGTGAGAAGTTCCAGGGCGACCAGGATCCGGCGTCGCAGATCCCGGCCTGCCGAGGCCGGGAAGCGGCGAACGGCGGCGCGGCTGCGGGCTCGCCGCAGCAGGAACCAGTGTAGGAAGGGCCGGATCAGGTTCGCGTGCTTGGCCGGCTTGCCGAGCAGGTGGTGGTCCAGCCAGGACGGCAGTCGCTCCAGATCCTCGTGACGTTCAGGCAGGACACCCGTCTGCGTCATCATCTGACGGACGTAATGCAGGTTGCGGCTGGGTGGGAATTCGTCGAGGAGGTCGTGGCTGATCGGCTGTGTTTGGGCGGCGATCTGGGCGAGCAGTTGCGCGTTCGAGCTGTCCTTGATCCATTGGATCTGCTTGAACGGAGTCTCTACCTGCGTGAGCGCGTCGGCCAGCGGCTGCAACTGGGGTGAGACTCCACCGTCGGGACCGGCAAGCAGGTTGCGGACTCTGTCGGCGAGCACGCAGTGAGCGCATCTCCCGTGTCCGTAGGGATTCCCGGTCCGACCGCAGTTGTGGCACCTGTAGTCGGCGTCGAAGCCGGCGCAGGGACCGCAGATCCCGGCGCCGTCCTCGTCGCGGGCGATCAACGGTTGAGAGGTTCGGCAGCGGTTGCATTCGGTTGGGGACCGCAGGACGGCGTTGTAGCAAGGATCGCAGATAGGGCCCATGGGCCAGTGGGCGGTGATGCCTCGCTGCTTGCCACAGCGGCAACATGTGTGTGGCGGTCGCCGGTAGCACGCCTCGCAGATGGGCTTGTCCCGAGTGACTCCCTTGCACGGGCGGATCCTGCCGCATATCGAGCAGGTCGTCTCCGGGCCTCGGTAGCAGCTGTCGCACAGATCCGGCTGATCACCGGCGGCGTTGCGGGCGATGACGCGGAGCTTGCCGCAGCGTCCGCAAGTCCGGCGAGCGCGCCGAAACTTGTTGTAGCACAGGTAGCAGAACGCGCCCTCGTCGTCGATGAGCGCGGCCGGCTTCGTCTGTCCACAAGAGACACATTCGTGGTCGGGGCGTTTCCAGCAGCCACGGCAGAGCGATCCACCGTCGGGAAGCCGCACCGCAGAGCTGCGTAGGCGTCCACATTCACTGCACTCCTCGACAACCTGCGGATCAGTGCGGTAACAGGGATGGCAGATACCACCTTCGGCCCGGCGGGCCGCGATGCGGGTTTCCGTGCGACCGCACCGAGCGCACGTTGCCAGCCTGGACCGCGCGTCGCACGTCCCGCAGACCCGCCCCCGCGGCGTCAGCCGCCGAAGCACGGTCTTTACCGAGCCGCAGCTCGCGCAGCCCGGACGGATCACAGGGTGCCCGGCATCGTGCAACACGTGGGCCACTCGCAGCAACACCGGCGGGCAGAGGGACTCTCCCGAGGTGAGCGCGTCAGGGTGGGCGGCCATGTACGCGGCGAGCTCCTCCAGAAACTGCGCAGCGCCCCGCACCGGGATCGGCACCGCAGCCTCCAGCACCGCTTGGGCGTCGTCGGGGTTCAGTGACGACACGGCCGTGGCCAGCTGGGTGATCGCCGTGGTCATCGCGGCGTTCAACCGCGCCGCCTGGCGGGCCAGTCGTGCCGCCGTCGAGGGCGGGGTCATAGCCCTTCGGGCCTGCGGATCGACGTCCGGCGCACCGCAGGGGCAGGGGCGCCACGCTCGCCGGCGGTCTTGCGGACCTCCGCGTTAACAGTCTCGATCTCGATCAGGTCGTTGGGGGTGCAGCCCAGGATGTCGCACAACGCGGCGAGGGTGTCCATCGACAGTCGCTGCGGCGGTTGGGTGACCAGCCGGAACACCTGCTCCCGCGACAGTGCCACACCCCGTTCGGCCAGCAGCGGCACCAAATCGGAGGTCTGGAACATGTCCTTGCCGGCCATGAGCTGGCGCAGGTGCCAGCGGTAGCCCATCTTCCTGATCACGACTGGTCGTCCTCCCACAGGCTGGCGTGGCGTTCGGTGAGCTTGCGGCGCAGCAACTGGTTGCGGTACTCGTCCGAGACGCCGGTGTAGATGGCCGTCGAGCTGGCCGTGGCATGGCCTGCTTGATCTTGAACGAATCTCTCGGGATAGTCGAACTCCACCAGGTGCGTGATCATGCTGTGGCGCAAGCTATGCAGGTCAAGCTCGGCCGGCAGCCCGGCCGCCTCCCGAGCCGTTTCGAACGCCTCGTTCGCGCTGCGCTTGGACAGCCGGCCGCACCGTTCGGTCACCCACAACGCCGGATGACTGCCCACCTCGAAGCCCGGACGGACCTCGGTGAGGTAGTGATCGAGCACGTCGACGATCCAGTCCATCTCCGGGACGGTGAACACCGTCCGGCGCTTGGGTGGGCTGCCGTTGGACGACTTACCCCAACGGACGAACAGCGCCCCGAAGCGGCCGTAGTCCGGCGCCTTCGGATTGCGCCGCAGATCCGGCAGATCCAGGCCGCACGCCTCCTGACGCCGCAGCCCGTAGGCGTAGACCGTCTTGAGCAGCGCCGAGTCCCGCATCGCGGCAAGCGCGCCCTTGCGCCGTCGTGCCCGGATCTGCTCCACCCGGCCGTCGGCCGCGTCGAACAACGCCTGCACCTCCTCATAGGTCAGTGGACGCCGTCCCGGCTGGCCCTCGAACTCGGTGACATGGGTGACGCTGTTGAGCTCGTGCAGGATCTGCGCCGGGACCTGCCCGAACCGCTCCTGACAGGTAGCGAGCCAGCCGTAGCGGGCATCGCAGATGAAGTCGCAGAACATCCGCAGCGAGTTCTGGTACTGCCGGGCCGTGGAGACCGTGAAGTTCGGGTTCCTCGCCCGCAGATGGTCGAAGAACGCCTCCACCTCCGCCGGCGCCCACTGCCACGGATACTGGTTGGAGAACGTCGCCAGCCGACGCACCAGCGACAGCCGGGGCTTGATAGTGGAGTCCTGCTTCAGAAAACGGGTGCGCTGCTGCCGCGCCCACCCCTCCAGCATCGCCTCGAACACCGCCGACGCCGGGTCCAGGTGCAGCACCCCGGCGGCCAGCACCAGATGCGCCGCACCGGGCAAATCCGCCGCTCGACCCACCCCAACCTCCGTTACATCAGATGCAACATTGTTGAGATCAAATCGCTCGAGCGCAACCCCGCTGGTAGATCCGTCGATCAAGCCTGGCGGTGTGCGGCGGACTGCCCTCCGACCTGCAGGTTCACCCCGTAGTCGCAGCCGCCGAATGTTGCATCAAACGCAATTCCGCCCGTTTTTCACTGGCGCGCATCCCGGACACCGCCGCGGTGGTGATCAGGCAGGCGGTCCGGGCGATGCTGGCCAGGGCACTGGTCTCGGGTCCGCGCAGCGGCAGGGTCCACGGCACCTGAGCGGCGCCGTCAGCCCGTGCGACGAGCTCGGCGTCTCGTGCCCACCGGTTGCCGACGCCGACCCTGGTCACCGCTTCGACGAGCGGCGCCCGCAGCCGGGGCACGGTGTCGCGGCGCAGCTGCCGGTAGCCGGCCTCCTGCGCGATGCGGTTGAGGTTAACGGTCAGCAGCGGGTCGTCGGGATCCCATCCGCGACGCATGCGTCGGGCCACGACGTTGGGGCCGACGGCATCGAACGGGCGGTCCTCGGCGACGTAACGCTCCACGACGGCCAGCAGCCGGTCGGGGTCGGGCCGCCTCGTGGGCAGCGTGGTCTCCACGAGCGTGGCGGCGCGGCGCATCTGGTCCAGGGCGGCGACGCGGGACCCGATCTCCTCGACCAGGTAGAGCGCCGCGGCCAGCATCGGTTGGAAGACCTCCGCCGGGACCGGTGGGGTCTTGTTCTCCGCAGTCCCGCGACCGCTGAGGGCGTCGGCGCGGTGGCCAGCCCACGGCCGGAAGCCGGGACGGTACCGGTCGGCGGTGAACAGGTCGCCATAGTCGGCCAGCTCGATGACCGGCACGGTGGCCTGGGCTCGCCTGGCCGCTCCGATCGACCCGATCGGGTGCCCACACCGGTCGCGCCGCCAGCTGCGGTGCTCCAGGTACTCGGCGCAGTGCCGGTCGTCGACCTGGCCCAGCCCGATCACGCCGTGGTCGGTCAGCCAGCTGAACCAGTCGACCAGCGCGTCCAGCCGCAGGCGACAGGTGAGCAGGTGATGCGGGGTGCGGTAGGCGCGCGGCAGGACGCGGACCGCCTCGTGCGCGGGTGCCAGCAGCGCGAACATGTACTCGCGGGCGACCAGCCGCCAGCCCGAGTTGGCGATGGTGGTGTAGTTCCAGCGCAGCCTGCCGCGCTTGGTCTGCACGGGAAGGCCAGCCACGCCGGTGAGGTCCCACACGTCGTGGTCGAAAACGGGTCCGCGGGCACCGTCGCGCAGCACCAGCCCGGCGTGGGCGCAAACATCAGCGCCGGCAAACGGCGACCTGGTGGCCGTTGGCGGTGCGGACGTGTGAGGCATGGTCATTTGGTGCGCTCCTCCGGTCGCAGCGCAAGCTCCTCGTCCGTCCCGGTCACCGCGGTGCTGGCCCGGGCCAGCAGCGTCGGGTCGAACAGGCCGAGGACTTCGTCGATGCGGGTGGTGTAGGGGCCGAAGACGGCGATGAACTGCGCGGTGGTCATCTGCTGGCCCTGGCGGGTGAAGAACGCCTTGAGCCGCAGCAGGTTCGCCGCGTGGCGTGGGGTGAACACCGCCAGCGGACACAGTAGACAGACCCACGGGCGGGCCGGGCAGGGCTTGCCGGCAGGCCCATGCAGGCCCGACAGCGGGTCGGTGCACGCGGCGACGAACACGTCACGGGCTCCGCCCACCAGTTCGGCGATTACCGTGTCGTCCAGCGGCAGCTGGTCTATCCGCTCTGGCAGCCGCGCGGCGGCCTCGGCGGCCTGGTCGGCGTCGAGGACCACGCGTGGGTGGGCCTTGCCGACGAGGTCGGCCTGCGCGGCGGCGATGATAGTGTCCACCGTCCGCCGCTGGGCGGGTGTGGCGACAGTGAGGTAGTGGTCGCCTTCGACCCGGGGACTGTGGTTGGGGTCGATCGTGGCGCGGGTGCTGCCGAACCAGGTCCGCCGGTCACGCATCGCCTCGAACGTGGTGCGGATGCGGTGCACGTGTAGGCGCAGCGGCTGCCCGTCGTCGCCGAGCAGGCCGTGGCGCCGCGCCCAGCGCCGCAGTGACTCGTGCAACGCCCGGTCGGTGAGCACGTTGCCGCCTTGCGCGCTGGGCACGAACCGGGGCCACAACGCGCCTCGGCGCTCGGCTGGCAGAAAGTCGCGCAGTACGCGGAGTGGTCCAGCCACTGCTCCAGCAGCCGCACTGCGGCGGCGGTCAGTGTCAAGCTTTCCCTGCCGGTGCGGCCCTTGACATAGTCGAGGAGGACCGTGCTATCGCCGGCCCAGTCGAGGTCGTCGAGGCCGAGCCGGTCGATGCCGTCGGGCACGATGCCGGTGTGCACGCCGAACAGCAGCCGGTAGGCCAGCACCACATCGGTGGTCGGAAACAGCGCCGCGTTCGCCTCGGGGACGCCACCGCGGGCATGCTGGATGGTGAAGGCCGACAGCTCCACGTGCTGGCCGACCTGGGCCGCTGAGGAGGGGCCGAGTTGCGACAGCAGCCAGGCCAGGTTGGCCTCGCTCCAGCCCGCCACGCGGGGGTCGGCGCCTCGGGCCGCGGCGGCCCGGACCCGCCGGTGGATGGTGTAGGCATCGGTGAGCAGTCGCCGGCAGGTGGCCCGCAGCCGAGCCCATTCGCCCTCGCTGTAGGGCGGCAGCGGGGTGGGTTGCCGCATCGGGTTGAACCGCCGACCGGTGGCCAACTCGCGAACGTCGGGGTGCAGCACCCCGGTCTGGGCGTCCAGTGCGGTGAGCATCGCCCGGGTGGGCGGCTCCGCGCGAGGGCCGGCGGCCATCCAGAAACCGGCCAGCCGCGCCCGGGTCAGGTCCGCGGCGGTGCCGGTAAAGCCCTGCTCGGCTAGTCGGTCCACCATGACAGCGGCGTACGCCGCATAGAAGCGCACCGTGGCCTGGCTGTCGATGCGGCCATGTGGATGCAGCAGGGCTGCCAGGCCGGTGAGCAGGTCGGCGGTCAGCCGGGGGTTGAGCGTTGACCGCACGGCGAACGACCAGCGCTGGCCGTTGCTGAACACGCACGACAGTCCCAGCGGGTCGGTGACGAGCGTGGCCGGCATCAGTCGTCCGCCTCGTCGAACTCCTCGTCAGCCTCCCGCTGTGCGGCCTGCTGCTCGGCCAACCCGACGTCGCCGGCGGCGCGGTCGTAGGCGTCGCGGTAGACGCGTGTCATGTCCAACCGTCGCAGGTATTTTTCCGTGGTCAGTACCGACGAGTGGCCCAACAGATCTCGCAGCACCATCAGCGGGTCGGCCTTGGCCAGATAAAACGCCAACGCGGCATCGCCGTCGGCGTCGGTCACCAGCCGGGAGACTTGCTGATAGTAGCCGCCCACCAACCGTTGCAGAGTCCCGACCGCGAAGGAGTGCCGCAGCCGGTGCGGGTGCACGTGCGGAAACCGCGGCTCCCACCGTTGCCGGACCCGGGCGGCGGTGCGGGCGAACACCGTGGGCCATGCGGTGAACGGCCCACCGGTCGACCGCACCGCCAGCAACGGCGAACCGCCGCCGGGGGCCACCAGCCGCAGCCGCTCGGCCGGTCGCAGCGTGTCCCACCGCACCCGCTGCCCGTTGACCCGACCACCCCGCGTATCCGCCTCGGTGACCACCAGCGGTAGGCCGGCCTTGGCCGGCGGCCGCCACCGTGACCCCTGAACGTGCAGCATCCTGTCCAGGTCGACGTAGCTGTGCACCGCGGCGAGGGCCTCGTAGCCGATCCAGGTGGTCCGGAACTTGCGGCCCTTGGTGATCGCGGCCGGCACGGGGAACAGGATCGGCAACGCGGTCGGCCGCGCCGGCAGCGGCGGGATCTCGTCGACCAGCAGTGAGGAGAACTCCTGCAGGCGCAGCCCGGTGCTCAACGCCAGCCTGCCAATCGCCGCGTTGCGGGTGACGTTCCACCCGCGAAACGTCGCATCGGCGCCCCCGTCCGGGCCAAGTCCGGCCAGGGCGCTCAGGAACAGCTCGGCGAAGTCCGCCTCCAGGTACTTGATCGTGACGTGGTCCTTCGCGCGACGGCGCATCGCCGTGTTCACCACCCGCCGCTCCGGCTGCCCGGCGTAGCTCACCACCGCCGAGCGGTACGTGAACGGCTCAGCCGCCGCGTACCGCTCGGCGCTCGCCCACCGGTAGAAGCCGGTCAGCACGCTCATGTGCTGATTCCAGGTCGACGCCTCGAACCGTGCCGCGAGCGGGCCGGTGGCCCGGTACTCGGCGTACGCGCTCAACCCGGCCCGCAGCCGATCCCGCTCGTCGAACAACCCGACCCCGCGCCCGGCCAGGAAGGTCATCCAGTCCCGCACCGCGCGTGCGTACGACGCCCAGGAGCCCGGCGACGCACAGCCACTGGCCGGAAGCTCGCGCAGCCACTGGTTGACCACCGCGGTCGGCCGCGACTGCCCGACGCCGTCCTCGAATCGCAGGTCGTCATCGACCAGGATCGGCATCCCTTCCGGGATCGCGGGCCGCGTCCGCACGTTCCACGACCGGTAGCCGTCGGACGAGTAGTAGATCAACTGCACGCGGCCGAACGTATCCACGCGAGTTCTTCCTCAGCAACAGGCGAGCAGGCTGCGTGATCGGGTGCTCTCCGGTTATCGAGACACGACCACCAAGCAAGGAAAATGTGGCTGAACCCCAACTCGTACAAGCGGGGCGGCTCCAGGCCGGCGGCGCGGGCGGCGTCGAGCATGTCCTGCTTGGACAGGTACGGCTGGTCACACATCGGGAACCGCACCGTCCACGGCGCCCACCCGTGCTCGATCGCGGGCGTGCGGCGAACTTCTGACCAGTCGATGCCGACGTACAGCACGGTGTCGGCCGGGTCGGTGTGCTCCTGCAGCCAGGCGCGGCTCGGGCGCTGTTTGAGGATCGCTGAGCATGGCGCCAGGCGACTGTTTCCGAGGATTCACTGCCCGACACCACTGTCGGACCTTCATCGTTGATCTCGTAGGATCGATCTTGACTCGGGCGGTGGGCGTTGGATGAACTGGGCCGGTGGGTGCCGGACGGATGGTTTCTGGACTTCTACGACTTCCGGCGACGCCTGGAACCAGTGGAGGACGACGCGCCTGGCATCGCCGTCGGGGACGTGATTGCGCGGGCGAAGCGCAACGG
>WNGA01007494.1_pt1 | contig 20460 bp, 15 predicted proteins | sample 5400061 | NCBI WGS metagenome assembly WNGA01 (sample SAMN13153366, study PRJNA577476) | soil metagenome | isolation source: 100 cm soil or saprolite under grassland replicate 2 | place: USA:California | collected 2016-06-15
TGCCGGGAGGCAGGGCGGCGGCCAGCTCGTCCGGCGAGCCGTCCGGGAGCGCCGTTGGGGGGCGGCCGGCCGGCGGCCCGCTCGGGACTGGGATGCTTGCGCCATTCATGATGCGGGCATCCTAGCGAGCGACCACGACGATGGGGGCAGGCCGTCCACAGCCCGCCGGCCGCCGGCACGGGGACGGCTGTGGACGGAGCGGCGCGACCGCCGCCGGCGGCGTCTACGCTGCCAGACGGCGGCGGGCGCCCGGTGCGGGGCGCTCAGCGACTCGGAGGAGGCCGGCCACGTCCGGACCACGGAGCACCGGGGCGCGCCTGCTGGTGCTCGCGCTGCTGGCGGTCGCGCTGGCGGGCTGCGAGGCCGCCCTGGAGCGGGGCGGTGGCGCGGCGGGCGAGGCGCCGGCCGGGCTGGCCACCACCAGCGCCGAGCGGGCCGCGTGGCCGGGCCCGCCGGGGGACGCCGTGGCGGCCGAGGTGCAGCGGGTGACCGACGGCGACACGTTCGTGGCCACGGTGGACGGCCGCAAGGAGCGCGTCAGGGTCATCGGGGTCGACACGCCGGAGACGGTGGCGCCCAACCGCCCCGTCGAGCCCTACGGAAGGCAGGCATCCTCGTTCGCCGAGCGGTACCTGACGGGCGCCACCGTGCGCCTCGCGGGCGACGCGGAGCCCCGGGACCGCTACGGCCGGCTGCTCGCCTACGTCTGGCTGGCGGACGGGACGTTCTGGAACGCGTTGCTGGTCGCCGAGGGCTACGCCCAGCAGCTCACGATCCCGCCCAACGTCACCTATGCGGGCCTGTTCCGCCGGCTGGTCGCCGAGGCACGGCGCGGGGACCGCGGGCTGTGGGCCACGTCGGCGGACAAGGTGGACAACAGGTAGTCAGCCGGCACCCCAAAACGAACGGACGGCCTGCCGTCCGGGGGGCCCCGGCAGTCCCCCAACCACCGGTCCTCACTCCGGACGGCGCGGCCGCCGCAACGCGAACCTGCTACCCGCGCCTCCCGTGTCCTCACGGCCAAAGCCGACGGCCTCGGCCGTCCTGCGGGCGGAGGTGGCCGACTCGGGACGCCCCCCAGCGCCCCGTGCTGACCAGCTCCGTGTTCGCGTCACTGACAGTACGGTGTCGTTCCGGTTCGTGCCGTGCTCGATTCCAAATCGTTATCAGCCAAAGTACCAGATTCGGTCGACACGCTCCATGTCGGACGGTGCCGCGCTGGCTGTCCCCCGATCAGCCGGCGGGACGATCGGCCAGGGTGGCGGTCACGGTCTGCTCCTTGCCGTCCCGGACCAGCTTGAGCGTGACCCGGTCCCCCGGCTGGTGGTCGCGGATCCGGCCGACCAGGTCGTCCTTCCCCGTCACGGCCTGGCCGTCCAGCTCGACGACCAGGTCGCCGACCTGGAGGCCGGCCTTGGCGGCCGGGGTGCCCGCCGTGACGACCTGGATGAGCGCGCCGCCCCGGCCGGAGGTCGGGTCGCCCAAGCTCACGCCGAGGAAGCCGGTCTGGAGGGGCTTGCCCTCCACGATGGCCTTGGCCGACCTGGCGGCGATGTCGATCGGCACGGCGAAGCCGATGCCGATGTTGCCGTTGGACGCCCCGTCTGAGCTGATCGCGCTGTTGATGCCGATGACGCGGCCCTCGCGGTCGGCGAGCACGCCGCCGGAGTTGCCGGGGTTGATGGGTGCGTCGGTCTGGATGACCTCCCGGCCGCCCCGACCCTCCGAGATGATGCGGCTGGTGGCGCTGACGATCCCGGCGGTCACCGACCCCTCGAGCCGGAACGGGCTGCCGATCGCGACCGCGAGCTGCCCGACCTGGAGGGGCACGTCGATGGCGAGCGGCGCCGCCGGCAGGTTGCTGCGGTCGACCTTGACCACGCCGACGTCGTTGGCCTGGTCGGTGCCGAGCACCTCACCACGCAGCCGGGTGCCGTCGGAGAGGCGCACGGTGACCTGGTCGATGCCCTGCACCACGTGGGCGGCGGTCAGGATGAAGCCGTTCTTGTCGTAGATCACCCCGGACCCCAGGCCGTTGCCCTGCTGGGTCTCGACCTCGAGCTGGACGACGGTGGGCAGCAGGGCCTTGGCCACCGCGGCGACCGGCTCGTCGCCGGCCTGGATGGGCGCGGAGATGGCCGCGGTCGGGATGCCGGCCCCGGCGGGGGTCGCGGAGGCGGAGCTGCGGTCGAGGACCTCGCCGATCCCGTAGCCGCCGGCCAGCAGCGCCACCGCGGCGACGGCGGCCACCAGCGGGCGGGCCAGCCGGCCGCGCCCCCCTGGCGACGCCGGGCCGCCGGGTGGCTCGCCCCAGACGGGCGTGGTCGGGCTGCCGCCGCCACCCTCGCCCCACGCGGGCGGGAGCCCCTGCGGCTCCGCCGGGACCTGCCCCCACGCGGGACCCGCGGCCGGGGGCTCGGCGGGCGCCTGCCCCCACGCGGGACCGGGCGCCGGGCGCTCGGCGGGCGCCGGAGGCTCGGCGGACACCGGAGGCTCGGCGGACGCCTGGGCCCACGCGGACGGCCAGGCCGGGTCGGTGGCGTCGCCGGGCGCGCCGGTCCCGGGCCGGCCGGGCGCGGCCCGGTCGGGGGGAAGCGGGTGCGTTGGGCCGTCGGCGTCGTGGTCGGGTGGGCGCGGGGGCTGCGGCCCTTCGTGGGTGGACATCGAGTGCCTCCTGCGGGAGCAACGAGCAAACCTCCCCCAGGGTAGGGACCCACCGCTAAAGCACCGGTAAGCCAGACCTCAAGCGCGCATAAGGGCGCTGGCGCCGCTCGGCTACCGCTGGCCCCCGTCGATGGCGGGGCGGGTGATCGGCAGCCAGACCACGAACGACGAGCCGACCCCGACCTTGGAGTGCAGCCGCACCTCACCGCCGTGGCCCGCCACGATCTGGCGGACGATCGCGAGCCCCAGCCCGGTGCCGCCGTCGGCACGGGCGCGGGCCTTGTCCGCGCGCCAGAACCGGTCGAACACGTGCGCCTGGTCCTCGGGGGAGATCCCCGGTCCCTCGTCGGCCACGGCGATCCACGCCCGGCCGCCCTCGCTGCCGGTGGCCAGGCGGATGCGCGAGCCGGCGGGGGCCAGCCGGACGGCGTTGTCGAGCAGGTTGGCCACCACCCGCTTGAGCGCCTCCCGGTCGCCGGTCACCACCACCCCCGGGGCGATCGCCCGGTCCAGCACGATGTCGCGGGTCTCGGCGGGGACCATGAAGTCGTCGCTGGCCTCGGCCACCGCCGCGCCGAGGTCGACCGGCTCGTGCTCCAGGGTCGGCTCCTGGCGCCGGGCAAGGGCGAGCAGGTCGTCGACCAGCAGGCTCATGCGGTCGCCCGCCCGCTTCACGGTGGCGATCGTCTGCCGCAGCTCGTCGGGGCTGGCGTCCGGGTCGGTCAGGGCGACGTCGGCGTTGGTGCGGATGATCGCCAGCGGGTTGCGCAGCTCGTGGGAGGCGTCGGCGACGAACTGGCGCTGGGCGGCGAAGGCGGCGTCGAGGCGGGCGAGCATCGCGTCGAAGGTGTCGGCGAGCTGCTTCAGCTCGTCCTCCGGGCCGGGGAGCTGGATGCGGCGGGACAGGTCGGTGGCCTGGATGTCCCGCGCGACCGAGGTGATCCGCCCGACCGGCGCCAGCACCCGCCCGGCCACCACCCAGCCGACCCCGAGGCTGGACACGAACAGCACCCCGAGCGCGCCGAGCGAGTAGTAGCGGAGCTTGCCGAGGATCTCGGAGTTGACCAGCCGCTCGGCCTCTCTGAAGGTGATGACGGTGATGCAGTCGCCGTGGAAGCACAAGGTCCCCCTGCCCGACGACACCGGCGTCGCCCGCAGCGCCATGAGCAGGACCAGGTAGATCGCGGCCAGCACCACGGCCGCGAGGCCGAACAGCACCGCCGAGTACAGCAGCGTGTAACGGAACCGGATCGACCGCGTCCACTCGGGCAGCCGGTCCCACAGCCGCGGAGGCGCCTTCACGGCTCCTCGCGCAGGCGGTAGCCGCGACCGACGACGGTCTCGATCGGCTGGCCCTCGCCGGCGTCGGCGAGCTTGCGGCGCAGGGTCATCACCGTGACCCGGACCGTGTTGGTGAACGGGTCGGCGTTCTCGTCCCACACGTGCTCCAGCAGGTCCTCCTGCGACAGCACCTGCCCCGCCCGGGACATGAAGTAGTGGAGCAGCGCGAACTCCTTGGGGGTGAGGGCGAGGGGCTGCCCGACCCGCCGCGCCTCGTGCCTGGCGCTGTCCAGCTCGATGTCGCCCACCTGCAGCAGCGCGCCGGAGCGCCCGGCGTCGCGGCGCAGCAGCGCGCGCACCCGCGCCTTCAGCTCGTCGAAGTCGAACGGCTTCACCAGGTAGTCGTCGGCGCCCTCGTCCAGGCCGATCACCCGGTCGGCGGTGCGGTCCCTGGCGGTGAGCATCAGCACCCGCGGCAGCTCCGCGTCGCCGTCGGCACGGATACGCCGCACGACCTCGATCCCGTCGATGCCCGGCAGGTTCAGGTCCAGGCAGACCAGGTCGTAGGCGTTGACGGCGGCCTTGTCGAGCGCCTCGTCGCCGTCGTAGGCGACGTCCACCGCGTAGCCCTCGCGGCGCAGGCCGCGGGCTACCGCGTCGGCCAGGTCGGCCTCGTCCTCGACGACAAGCACACGCATGGCGAGATCGTAGCCCGGGGCGCCATCAAGCAGGCGTAAGCGGTCCCCGTTGCTAGACTTCCCCTATGCCCTCCGATGCCGCCCCTCGCGGCGCCGGCGTCCTCATGGCCATCGGTGGCGCGGAGGACAAGCTCGGCGACCGGACGATCCTGAGCCACTTCGTGCGGCTCGCCGGCGGCGACCGCGCCCGCATCGTCGTGCTCGCCACCGCGTCCTCGCTCGGCGACGAGCTGACCGGCCTGTACGAGCGGGTCTTCGTCGAGCTGGGCGCGGCCCAGGTGCGCCCGCTGCGGCCAAGCACCCGCGAGCAGGCCGAGGCGCCCGCCCCCGCCGAGGAGGTCGCCCGCGCGACCGGGGTGTTCATGACCGGCGGCAACCAGCTCCGGCTGTCGATGGTGGTGGCCGGGACCCGGCTCGGCGCGGCCCTGCTCGCCGCCCACCGGCGCGGCGCCGTCGTCGGCGGCACCTCGGCGGGCGCCAGCGCGCTCAGCTCCCACATGGTGGCCTTCGGCGGTCCCGGGGAGGTGCCCAAGCAGCGCCTGGCCCACATGGCCGCCGGGCTCGGGCTGCTGCCCGGGGCGGTGATCGACCAGCACTTCACCCAGCGAAACCGGCTGGGCCGTCTGCTGCTGCTGGTGGCCGAGTCCCCCAGCCAGCTCGGCATCGGCATCGACGAGGACACCGCCGCGGTGGTCACGCCCGACGGCGTGCTCGAGGTGCTCGGCAAGGGGACGGTGACGGTGGTCGACGGCGCGCGGGCGCAGTCGGACGCGTTCGAGGTGCGGGCGAGGCGGCCGGTGCTGGTCTCCGGCGTGGTCCTGCACGCGCTGCCGCCCGGCTACCGGTGGCCGCGCCGGCCCGCGCCCCCGCCGGCGCGCCGGCGGCGAGGAGGAGCAGGAGGCGTCGCAATGAAGCCGGCGCCGGCGCCGGACCTGCGCATCCTCGAGACCCGCGTGTACCGCGGCCCCAACTACTGGGCCTTCGACCGGGCCGTCCACCTGCTGGTGGACCTCGGCTCGCTGGAGGACTTCCCCTCCGACACCCTGCCCGGCTTCACCGACGAGCTGCTGCGGCTGCTGCCGGGCCTGGTCGAACACACCTGCGGGGTGGGTCGCCGCGGCGGCTTCGTCGAGCGGCTCCGGGAGGGCACCTGGCTGGGCCACGTCGCCGAGCACGTCGCCCTCCAGCTCCAGCGGGAGGCCGGTGGCGAGCAGCGCCGCGGCAAGACCCGCGGCGCCGGCGAGCGCGGCCGGTACAACGTGATCTACGGGTACAGCGACGAGCGCGTCGGGGTCGCCGCCGGCCGCCTGGCCGTGCGGCTGGTCAACCACCTCGTCGAGCCGGAGCCCGGCTTCGGCTTCGACGCCGAGCTGGAGCGCTTCATCCTGGAGGCCGAGCGGACCGCGTTCGGGCCCTCCACCCAGGCGATCATCGACGAGGCGGCCACCCGCGACATCCCCTGGCTGCGGCTGAACGAGTTCTCGCTGGTCCAGCTCGGCCAGGGGGTCTACCAGCAGCGCATCCGCGCCACCATGACCTCCAGGACCGGCTCGCTGGCGGTCGACCTGGCCGGCGACAAGGAGCAGACCAACCGGCTGCTGGCCGCGGCCGGCCTGCCGGTGCCCCGGGCGTTCTCGGTCAGCTCCCTGGAGGACGCCGTGGCCGCCGCCGGGCGCGTCGGCTTCCCGGTGGTGGTCAAGCCGCTGGACGGCAACCACGGCCGCGGCGTGCAGCTCGACCTGCGCACCGACGAGGAGGTCGCCGCCGCGTTCCCCGCGGCCCAGGCCGAGGCGCGCCGCGGCTGGGTGGTGGTCGAGAGCCATGTCGACGGCAACGACTACCGGGTGCTGGTCATCGGCGGGAAGATGGTCGCGGTCGCCGAGCGGGTGCCGGCCCACGTCACCGGCGACGGCACCAGCACCGTCGCCCAGCTCGTCGAGGAGACCAACGCCGACCCCCGCAGGGGCGTCGGCCACGAGAAGGTCCTCACCCGCATCCGCGTCGACGACGACGCCGTCGAGCTGGTCCGCGCCCAGGGGTTCGAGCTGGACGACGTGCCGCCGAAGGGCGCCACGGTCAAGCTGACCCTGACCGGCAACATGTCGACCGGCGGCATCTCCATCGACCGGACCGACGAGGCCCACCCCGACAACGTCGAGATCGCCGAGGAGGCCGCCAGGGTGGTCGGCCTGGACGTCGCCGGGATCGACTTCATCACGCCCGACATCGCCGACCCGGTCCGCGAAGTTGGTGGAGGGATCGTCGAGGTCAACGCCGCTCCCGGCTTCCGCATGCACACCCACCCGACCATCGGCGAGCCGCAGTACGTCGCCAAGCCGGTCGTGGATCTCCTCTTCCCGCCCGGCACCCCGAGCCGCATCCCGATCGTCGCGGTGACCGGCACCAACGGCAAGACCACCACCGCCCGGATGATCGCCCACATCTTCAAGGGGATGGGCCGCCAGGTGGGGCTCACCACCACCGACGGCATCCTCATCGACGAGCGGCTGGTGGTCACCGCCGACGCCTCGGGCCCCCGCTCGGCCCGCATGGTGCTGCAGAACCCGCGGGTCGACTTCGCCGTGTTCGAGGTCGCCCGTGGCGGCATCCTCCGCGAGGGCCTCGGCTACGAGCGCAACGACATCGGCGTCGTCCTCAACGTCAGCAGCGACCACCTCGGCCTGCGCGGCATCGACACCCTGCGGCAGCTCGCCGCCGTCAAGCAGGTGGTGATCGAGGCGGTCCCCCGCGACGGCCACGGGGTCCTCAACGCCGACGACCCGCTGGTGGCGGCGATGCGCCGGCACTGCTCCGGCGAGCTGGTGTACTTCTCCATGGAGGACGGCAACGACCTGGTCGACGCCCACTGCCGGCGCGGCGGGCGCGCGATCGTGCTGGAGGACGGCCGGCTCGGCGAGGGGATCGTGCTCCGCCAGGGCCGCCGCTCGACGCTGATCGCCCCGACCAGCGCGGTGCCCGCCACCTTCGGCGGCAGGGCGCGCATGAACGTCGCCAACGCCATGGCCGCGGCCGCGGCCGCCCTGGCCGCCGGCGCCCACGTCCACGACATCCGCGCCGGCCTGCGCTCGTTCACGACCTCCTACGAGGTCGCGCCCGGTCGCCTCAACATGTTCGAGGTCGACGGCTTCCGGGTGCTGGTCGACTACTGCCACAACGCGGCCGGCATGCGCATGCTCGGCGACTTCGTCGACCGGCTCTCCGAGCCGCCCAAGGGCGGCGACGTCATCGCCCGCCGGCGCATCGGCGTCGTCGCCAGCCCCGGCGACCGGCGCGACAAGGACATCCGCGAGCTCGGCGAGGTGGCCGCCCACCACTTCGACGCCCTGCTGGTCCGCGAGGACCGCAACCTGCGCGGCCGCCAGCCCGGCGAGATCGCCGAGCTCCTCGCCGCCGGCGCCAGGGCCGCGGTCGCGCGGGGGGCGCGCTGCCGCAGCCTGGAGGTGGTCCTCGACGAGATGGAGGCGGCCAAGCTGGCGCTGGACCGGGCAAACCCCGGCGACCTGGTGGTGCTCTGCGCCGACCGGGTCGACGAGATCGTCGACGAGCTCCGGTCGCGGGCCAGGCCCGCCCCACCCGCTCGCGGCGGGGCGTGATCGGCCGCGGCTAGGCTCGAGCCTGGCCCCCCGGTCGGAGGGACAGGACCCGGGCGCGGAGCTCGTCGGGGTCGAGGAGGCGGGCGCCGCGGTCGCGGAGCCAGGCGAGGATCTCGTCGCGCTCGGCGGGGGCCATCAGGGCGCAGACGTCGCCGGGGGCGGCCTCGGCGGCGAGCGCCTGGACCCCGGCCAGCTCGGTGGGATGGACGGGGACGTCGGTGACGCCGACCACGCTGGCGCCCTCCCGCAGCAGCCGGGGCAGGTCGGCGCGGTCGCGGCCCCGCAGGTAGCGCTCCTTCTCGCCGACCACGACCCGGTCGGCGCGCCTGGCGGCGATCTCGCCGAGGGAGCGGATCAGCTCGTCGGGGCGGTCCCCCGCGGTGCCGACCATCGCCAGCACGCGGCCGCCCGGCGGGCGGAGACCTCCCGCGACCTCCAGCAGGGCGTGCAGGCTGGCCTCGTTGTGGGCCATGTCGACGATGACCGTCCGCCCGTCCAGGTCGAGCACGTTCATGCGGCCGGGGTTGAGCGCCGGGTCTGGCCGGAAGGTCCGCAGCCCTTCCAGCACCGCCCGCCTCGGCAGGCCGACGCCGATGCCGGCGGCGGCCGCCGCCAGCGCGTTGGCGACGTTGGGGGCGGACAGGCCGGCCATGGTCACCGGCGCGTCCAGCACCGGCAGCAGCCGGTCGACCCGGCCGTGGTCGAGCACCACCAGATCGCCGTCGAGCACGGTGGCGGCGCGGCCGCCCTCGCTCTGCGCCTCGCGCAGCCCGGGGGCGTCCGGGTCGAGGGCGAACAGGAACGGCCGCGCCCGCGACTGGCGGCGCATCGCCAGGGTGCGCGGGTCGTCGGCGTTGAGGACCACCCAGCCGGACGGGCGGGTGATCCGCACGATGGTCGCCTTGACCTCGGCGAGCTGGTCGAGGGTGTGGATGCCGCCGAGGCCGAGGTGGTCGGCGGAGACGTTGGTGACCACGGCCACGTCGTTGTGGGCGACGCCGACCCCGCGGCGGAGGATGCCGCCCCTGGCGGTCTCCAGGACGGCCAGCTCGATGCCGGGCTGGGCGAGGACGCGCCCGGCCCCGCCGGGCCCGGACCAGTCCCCCGCCTCGACCAGCTCGCCGTCCTGGTAGATCCCGTCGGTGTTGGACCAGCCGACGTGGAGCCCGGCGCGACGGCCCATGTGGCCGACCAGGCGGGTGACGGTGGTCTTGCCGTTGGTGCCGGTGACGGCGACGGTCGGGATGCGCGGCACCGGCAGCGACGGGGCCGGGCCGGGCTCGACGCCGCGCAGGGCCGTGCCGGCGGCTTCGACCCGCTCGGCGAGGTCGGGAGCGTCGGCGGCGGCGGCCAGCTCGGCGACCGCCCGCCCGAGCGCCTCGGCGGCGTGCAGCCGCCGCCACGGGTAGGCGACCACCACCTGGGTCGGCTCGGGGCCGGGCCGGCTGCGCACCGCCAGCGACCGCACCCCGGCCGCGGCCGCGACCCGGCGGGTCAGGTGGGCCAGCAGCCGGGTCACGAAGCGGCGCCGCTGCTGGCTGCCGGCCGCTCCGGGGGGGCCGGCGCGGGGCGCCGCGGCCACGGCCGCCTGCTCCTCGGGCAGCACCAGCAGCCCGGCGACGTCCAGGGTGAGCTTGATGGCGGGGCGCGGGAAGTAGAGGTTGGGGCCGTCGAGCACCCGCAGCTCGACCAGGGAGGTGCCGGTCACGAGACCAGGTTCTGGGGGTTGCCGGCGAGGAAGGCGGCGACGTTGGCGGCGGTCACCTCCGCGATCCGCTGGACCGCCTCGACCGAGTCGAAGCCGACGTGGGGGGTGACGACCACGTCCTCCCTGCCGGCCAGGAGCTGGTTCTCGACCAGCACCCGCAGCGACGCCTCGTCGCGCTCCAGCGCCAGCCGCCGGCGGTCCTCGGTGAGCAGCTCCTCGCCCTCCAGCACGTCCAGGCCGGCGCCGGCGAGGATCCCCTCGTCCAGCGCCCACAGCAGCGCCTCGGTGTCGACCAGCCCGCCCCTGGCGGTGTTGATCAGCAGCGCTCCCCGCTTGAAGCGCTTGAGCAGCTCCCGGTCGACCAGGTGCCTGGTGGCCGGGAGCAGCGGGGCGTGCAACGAGACGATGTCGGCGCTGGCGACCAGCTCCTCCAGCTCGACGTAGCCGAAGCCGACCAGCTCGGCGAGCAGCGGCTGCGGCCGAGGGTCGCTGGCCAGCACGCGCATCCCGAAGCCGCGGGCGATCTTGGCGGTGTGCAGGCCGATGTGGCCGACGCCGATCAGGCCGAGGATGCGGCCACGCAGGTCGAAGCCCTGGAGCCCCTGGATCGAGAAGTCGCCCCGCTGGGTCCGTACCCACGCCTTGTGGACGTTGCGGGACAGCGCGAGGATCAGGGCGAAGGTGTGCTCGGCGACGGTGTTCTCGCCGTAGGTGGGCACGTTGGCGACCGCCACCCCCCTGGCCGCGCAGGCGGCCAGGTCGACGTGGTCGTAGCCGGTGGAGCGGGTCGCCACCAGCCGCAGGTCGGGGCAGGCGTCCAGCAGCGGCTGGTCGACCCGGGAGCCGACGAAGACGCTCAGCACGGCCACCCCGGGCCCGAGCCCCGGCGATGGCTGGCCTCCCGCTCCGCGAGGCGTGGTGCCGCGGACCGGGTCGGGGGTGCCGCGCAGCTCGGCCCGGACCCCGGCCGCCTCCAGGGCGCCGCGCAGGCGGGCGGTCTCGGCCGGGTCGGCCTCGGCGAGGAAGACCACGTCGGTCATGTCGCACGCAGCCTACCGGCTGGCCCCGTACACTGGCGCGCGCCGATGGACCCGCGCGCCGATCCCGCCTGCCTGCTGCCGCCGCTGCGCCAGCGGGAGGGCGACCTGCTCGGCCGCATCGAGGAGCTGGTCAACCTCGACTCCGGCTCGTGGTCGGCCGACGGGGTCAACCGGGTCGCCGACCGCTGCGAGGCCCGCTTCCGCGAGGGCGGCTGGCGGGTCGAGCGCCATCCCCACCGTCCCGGGCCGGACTGGTCGGGCCCGCGGCTGGGGGACGTGGTGGTCGGACGCCGCGCCGGAGGCCTGCCGGTCGAGCGGGGCGGCCGCCGCCTGCTGCTGCTGGCCCACATGGACACCGTCTTCGACGACGGGACGGCCGCCGAGCGGCCGTTCCACACCAGGGACGGGCGCGCCTACGGCCCGGGGGTGACCGACGACAAGGCGGGGCTCGTCTGCGGCGTGGAGGCGGTCGAGGTCCTCTGCGACCTGGCCGGGTTCGCCGACTTCGCCGAGATCACGCTGGTCTGCTCGCCCGACGAGGAGATCGGCTCGCCGTTCAGCCGCCCGCTGATCGAGGCGCTCGCCGCCGGGCACGACGTCGCCGTCGGCCTGGAGGCGGCGCGGGTCAACGGCGCGCTGGTCTCGGCACGCAAGGGCATCTCGGCGTTCACCGTCGAGGTGACGGGGCGCGCCGTGCATGCCGGCATCCGGCCGAAGGAGGGCGTGAGCGCGATCCTGGAGGCCGCCCACAAGACCGTCGCCCTGCAGGCCCTGAACGGCCGCTGGAAGGGAGTGACCTGCAACGTCGGGGTGCTGCGGGGCGGCACCCGCATCAACGTGGTCGCGGACCGGGCGACGTTGCAGGTGGAGGTCCGGGCCGCCACCTCGGCCGCGTTCGACGACGCGATGGCGGAGGTCCAGCGGATCGTCCAGGCGGCAACGGTGCCCGGGGCGACGGCCAGGCTGCTGCCGGCGCACCGGCACCCGCCGATGGAGCGCACCGCCGCCGTCGCCGCGCTGGTCGCCGAGGCCCAGGAGGTCGCCAGGCGCCTCGGCTTCGAGGTGGCGGAGGCCGCCACCGGCGGCGCCGGGGACGCCAACACCACCGCCGCCGTCGGGCTGCCCACCATCGACGGGCTCGCCCCGGTCGGCGGCGAGGCCCACGGTCCCACCGAGTGGCTCGACCTGGGCAGCGTGGTGCCGCGCACCGCCCTGCTCGCGGGCCTGCTCGCGCGCCTGGGCCGGCTTCCAAACCCGGACTGATCGCGCCTTCGTCGCAGCTCAGCCAGGGTGGCTGCCGCTGGCCCCCGCCTATAATTGCCTGCACATGGCCAGGACCCAGACGCGGTTGGTCACGCCGGTCAGGCGTCTCGTGCAGCTCCTGCTGGTCGCCTTCGTGGTGATCCACTTCGTGCTGCCCCAGATCGCGGGCGCGCGCCGGGCGCTCAGCCTGCTCGCCGGGGTCAACCTGTGGCTGATCGGGCTCGCGATCGCGTTGGAGGCGACCTCGATCCTCAGCTACACGAGCTTGACCAGGGCGATGATTCCCCGCGGCAAGGCGCCTCCCTTCTTCACCCTGCTGCGCATCCAGCTCTCGACCCTGTCGCTCAGCCACGTGGTCCCGGGCGGCGCGGCGGTCGGCGGGGCGCTCGGCTTCCGGCTGCTGACCCGGTCGGGGCTGTCGGGCACCGACGCCGCGTTCGCGCTGGCCGCCCAGGGAATCGGCTCGGCGGTGGTGCTCAACCTGCTGCTGTGGGTCGGCCTGGTCGTCTCGGTCGTGCGGGGCGGGCCGGGCTACAACCCCCTGTACCTGACCGCCGCCCTGGTCGGGGTGGTGCTCATCGGTGGCTTCTCGGCGCTGGTGGTCCTGCTCATGCGGGGCGAGCGCCGCGCGGCCAAGCTGATGCGGGCGATCGCAAGGCGCGTCCCGTTCCTGGACGAGGAGAGCGTGCACCAGCTCGTGCTGCGGCTGGCGTCGCGGCTGCAGACGCTCGTCGCCGACCGCGAGCGGCTGCGGCGCGGCATCCTCTGGGACCTTGCCTTCTGGCTGTGCACCGCCGGGTCCCTGTGGGTGTTCCTGGGGGCCTTCGGGCACTGGGAGCGGATCGACGGGCTGATCGTGGCCTTCGGCCTGGCCTACGTGCTGGCCGCCATCCCGATCACGCCGGCGGGGCTCGGCGTGGTCGAGGCGACCATGATCCCGCTGCTCACCTTCTTCGGCTGCGACCGGGGCATCGCCACCCTCGGGGTGGTCGCCTACCGCCTGGTGAACTTCTGGCTGCCGATCCCGGTCGGGTTCCTCGCCTACCTGTCGCTGGAGGTCGGGCAGGAGACGGCGGAGGGACGCCGGCGCGCCGCCGAGCGGCGGCGCACCGAGGAGCTACGTCAGCTCACCGAGCGGGGACTGCAGGACGCCGAGGACCGGCGCTCCTGGGCCGAGCGCCACGGGATGCGGATCGGCCAGCGGCGCGAGCAGAACCCGGCCGAGGACTAAGCCGGATCAGGCGGACCCGAGGCGGTCGGCGAGCCGGTGCAGCGCCAGCGCGGCGCCGCGGCGGAGCCACCGGCGCTGCGGCGCCTGGACGGCCGGCGGGATCGAGGGGGCGCCCGGCAGGGCCGACCGGGCCAGGTCGCGGGTCGACCGCTGGGCGGTGACGTAAGCGGCGTAGTCGAGCATCGTAGCAACCTCCCTGAGGTGCTCTGCTTCCGGCGAACCTTTCTACGGTGGTAGCATAGCGGGTGCAGAGCCACCAGTCAAGTGGCTTTTGGTGGCAGCAGGAGGGCGATCATGCGGAAGCTGTACGGCGGCCGGCTGTGCCTGGACTTCGCCAACACCGTCGAGCCCCGCGCGGCCGAGCCCCAGCGCGACTGGCTGCACGGCTACCCCGACCTGGTGCGGTGGGCCCGCCACGCCGGCGCGCTCGACGACGCCGCCTCCGAGCGGCTGCTCACGCTGGCGGCCGCGCGGCAGGCGGCGGCCCAGGCCAGCTTCGCGGCGGCGATCGCCCTGCGCGAGGCGACCTACCGGGCGTTCGCGGCCATCGCCCAGGGCGCCACCCCCGCCGCCGCCGACCTGGACCGCCTGCAGCAGGCCTACGCGGAGGCGATGCGCCACGCCCGCCTGCTGCCGACCCCGGCCTCGGACCAGCTCGGCTGGACCTGGGAGGACGGCGCGCTGGACCGGGCGTGGTGGCCGATGGCCCGCTCCGCGGTCGAGCTGGCCACCGCCGGGCCGCTCGAGCGGGTCAAGCGGTGCCGCCCCGGCTGTGGCTTCCTGTTCTTCGACGGCAGCAAGAACCGCATCCGCCGCTGGTGCAGCATGGACGAGTGCGGCGGCCAGGCCAAGGCCAAGCGACAGACCGCCCGCCGGCGAGCCGCCCGCGCCCACGCCAGGGACTAGTGGCGGCGGCGCTTCCGGGCGTACATCCTGCTGTCGGCCTCCACCCACGCCTCGCTCAGGCCGGCCGAGGCGCGGCGGGTGGCGTGGCCGACGGAGGCGCGGACGCCGGCGGCCTCCAGGGCGGCGCGGATGCGCTCGGCGAGCACCAGCGCGGCGCCCTCGTCGCACTCCACGGCCAGCACGCCGAACTCGTCCCCGCCGAGGCGGGCGACCACGTCGGTGGCCCGCTTGGTCGAGCCGATGATCTCGGCGGCCCGGCACAGCAGGCGGTCGCCGGCCAGGTGCCCGTCGGCGTCGTTGACCCGCTTCAGCTCGTCCAGGTCGATCGAGACCAGCGAGGCCGGCGAGCCGTAGCGGCGGCAGCGGGCCTCCTCGGCGTCGAGCAGCCGGTCCCAGGCGCGGCGGTTGCCGACGCCGGTGAGCGGGTCGGTGAGCGAGTCCAGCTCGGCCCGCTCGAAGCGCCCCTGCAGCTCCTGGCGGTCCAGCTCCAGGGCGAGCAGGCTGCCGAGCAGCCGCCCGAGCAGCTCGACGGTGGGCAGCTCGCCGGCCAGCCCCGGCCGCGTGGGCGCCGGGTCCAGGCCGCACAGGCAACCGAGCAGCGACCCGTCGGGGGCCAGGATCGGGACGCCGGCGAAGGCCCCGACCGGCAGGCCCCGGAAGCGGTCGGCCGCGGCGTAGGCGTCGACCTCGGCCACCGCCGGCGCGACCCGTGGCCCGCGGCCGTCCAGCATCGCCCGCACGGGCAGCTCGTCGTCGGCGAGCTCGGCGTCCACGCCGACGCCGTAGTGGCGGTCGCGGACGGCGAGCACGACCCAGCCGTCGCCGGCGGCCCGCAGCAGCAGCCAGCAGCCGAGGCCGGTGCGGTCCCGCAGGCCCTCCAGGGCCTCCTCGACCGCGGCGCGGAACCCCACTCTGCCCCCCTGCTACACGGCGGCAGGCCAGCTACTCGCCGGCCGCCCTCTTCCGCCGCCGGCTCCCGGCCTTGCGTTCGGCGGACGGCTTGCCGGACTTGGCCGCCTCCACGCTGGCCTTCAGCGCCTCCATCAGGTCCACGACCTTGGAGGGCTCGGCCTCCTCGGTGTAGGTGATCTCCTCGCCCTGGATCTTCTTGGTGACCAGGTCCTCGAGGGCGGCCCGGTACTCGTCGTGGAACTCGTCGGGCTTGAACGCGTCGGTGAGGCTGTCGATCAGGCTGCGGGCCATGCGGATCTCCTGCTGCCGCAGCTCGACCGACTCGTCGAGGACCTCGAAGCTCGGCACGCGGATCTCGTCGGGCCAGTACATCGTCTCGAGCACGAACACGTTGTCGCGCAGCCGCAGGGTGGCCAGGTGCTCCTTGTCGCGGAAGGCGACCTTGGCGACGGCCACCTTGCCGTCGTCGCCCATCGCCTCGCGGAGCAGGTGGTAGGCCTTGACCCCGGTGCCCTCCGGCACCAGGTAGTAGGACTTCTGGAAGTAGATCGGGTCGATCTCCTCGGCCTCGACGAAGCGTTCGATCTCGATGGCCTTGGCGGTCGCCACCGGCAGGGAGTCCAGCTCCTCGTCGGTCAGGGTGACGTAGTGGTCCTTCTCGTACTCGTAGCCCTTGACGATGTCGGCGTAGTCGACCTCCTCGCCGTCGGCCGCGCAGACCCGCTTGTAGCGGATGCGGCCGCCGTCGGGGGCGTGGAGCTGGTGAAAGCGGAGGCTCTTCTCCTCGGTGGCGCCGTAGACCCGCACCGGGATGGTCACCAGCCCGAAGGAGATCGCCCCCTTCCAGATCGTTTTCACGAACCAGGCCTCCTTTGACGTCGGAACGCCCCGCGACTTGCGGCGGCACGTCGGAAGGCGGCGGTTGTCGACCAGCGACAACTGTACGCTGGCCAGCAGCCCAACTGAAGGAGGAGGGGCCGCGATGCCCACCGGCAAGCGCCGCCGCCTGCCGTTCCCGACGCCGCTGCCCGCCAGGCGGGCCGGCGAGGCCTGGCTGCTCGAGGCCGCCGGCCGCGAGCTGCGCCTCTCCAACCTGAACAAGCCGTACTGGCCGGACGACGGCATCACCAAGGGCGACCTGCTCGCCTACTACTGGAACGTCGCCGAGCTGGTCCTGCCCCACCTGCGCGACCGGCCCCTGACCATGCGGCGCATGCCCGACGGGCTGGCCGGGCAGCCGTTCTACGAGAAGCAGGTGCCCGCCCACGCGCCCGACTGGCTGCCCACCGCGGCGGTGCCGAGCGAGGACGACACCCGGGTGGTCGAGTTCGTGGTGGTGCAGGACCTGGCCAGCCTGCTGTACGTGGTCAACCTCGGCTGCATCGAGATGCACCCGCTGCACGCCAGGGCCGGCTCGCTGGACCGGCCCGACTACGCCTTCTTCGACCTCGACCCGTTCGAGCCGTACACCTACGAGGACGTCCGAACCGTCGCCAAGCTGGTCAAGGTGGTCCTGGACGGCCTCGGGCTGCGCGGCTACCCCAAGACGTCGGGGGCCACCGGCATGCAGGTGTTCGTGCCGCTGGACGGGACCCACACCCACGCCGACGCCCGCGAGCTCGTCGAGCGGGTCGGCCGGCTGGTGGTCCGCGCCTACCCGGAGAAGGCCACCATGGCGTGGCCGCTGGCCGAGCGGGCCGGCAAGGTCTTCATCGACCACCAGATGAACCGCCCGGGGGCCAACATCGCCAGCGCCTACTCGCTGCGGCCGCTGCCCAGGGCGCCGGTGTCGACCCCGCTCGACTGGGAGGAGCTGGACGAGGACCTGGAGCCGGGCGACTTCCGCATCGACAACGTCTGGGAGCGGTTCGCGGCCGGGGACCGGTTCGCGCCGGTCCAGACCGACAAGCAGTCGCTGGCCGGGGCGATGGAGGCCCTCGGGCTCACCCCCGCCACCACCGCCGGGCCTGGCCAGCGGGGCCGCCCCCGATTCCCCAGGAGCCGCGCCGACCGCCCGGCGAGCCGGGCGGTGCTGGACGAGTACGCGGCCAAGCGGGACTTCGGCCGCACCCCCGAGCCCTCCGGCGAGGACGCGGCGGCACCCGAGGCCGAGCCGCCGAAGGAGGCGCACCCGGCCGGGCTCGTCGAGGTGGCCCCCTTGGAGCCGGGGCGCCGGTTCACCATCCAGCAGCACCACGCCCGGCGGCTCCACCACGACGTGCGCTTCGAGCGCGACGGCGTGCTGGTCTCCTTCGCGGTGCCCAAGCGCCTGCCCGAGGAGCCGGGCGTCCGCCACCTGGCCGTCAACACCGAGGACCATCCGCTCGACTACCTGACCTTCAGCGGCACCATCCCGGCCGGGGAGTACGGCGGCGGCGAGGTCCGCCTGTTCGACCTCGGCACCTACGAGCCGCTGGAGGTGGCCGACGGCAAGCTGACCGTCCGCCTCCACGGCAGCCGCTACCACGGGGCCGAGTTCCACTTCTTCCGCACCAGGGACCGCGACTGGCTGGTGATCCTCGGCGGCAAGGTGTCGCTCCCCCAGCCCAGCCCGCCGCCCACCTACCAGCCGATGATGGCCTCGCTCACCGCCGAGCCGTTCGACGACGACGGCTGGATGTTCGAGGTCAAGTGGGACGGCCACCGCTGCCTCGCCAACCTCGGCCGGGCGACACGGCTCACCTCCCGGACCGCCCGCGACATGACCGGCCAGTTCCCCGAGCTGATCGACCTGCACCGCCAGCTCGCCGCCCGCAACGCCGTGGTCGACGGCGAGATCGTGGCGCTGGACCGCGACGGCCGGCCCTCGTTCGAGCGCATGCAGGACCGCTTCCACCGCGCCCCCGAGGAGCTGGCCCGCAACAAGGGCCGGGTGCCGGTCCAGTTCATCGCCTTCGACCTGCTGTGGCTGGACGGCGAGCCGCTGCTGGACCTGCCGCTGACCGAGCGCCGTGCGCGGCTGGTCGAGGTGCTGGTCGAGACCCGGGACGTGCGGCTGTCGCAGGTGGTCCACGGCCGCGGCATCGACTTCTTCGAGCAGGCAAGAGGGCTGGGCCTGGAAGGGGTGGTGGCCAAGCGGGCGGCCAGCCCCTACCGGCCAGGCACCCGCTCGCACGACTGGCGCAAGATCAAGGCGCTGCGCCGGCAGGACTGCGTGATCGTCGGCTGGACGCCCGGCCAGGGCCAGCGCGGCGCCACCCTCGGCTCGCTGCTGCTGGCGGTCAGCGACGGCCGGCGGCTGCGCTACGCCGGCAACGTCGGCACCGGCTTCACCCAGGCCTTCCTGGCCGACCTGCTCCCCGCCCTGGTCGAGCGCGAGGTCGCCGAGCCGCAGTTCGAGGGCGCCCCGCGGCTGCGCGCGGCCCGCTTCGTCCGCCCCGAGCTGGTCTGCGAGGTCGAGTACCTCAAGTGGACCGACGACGGCAAGCTGCGGGCGGCTTCCTTCAAGGGGCTGCGGCCGGACAAGCCGCCCGGCGACTGCGTGCGCGAGGACCCGGTGGATCCTCCCCGCTAGGCAGATGCGCCCGCGAGCAGGCAGAATGACCCCAAGGCAGCAGGCGAGGAGACGGCGAGCGAATGGGTGCTCACATCCTGGTCGTCGACGACGATCCCCTGCTGGCGGCGGCCCTGCGCCGGCCGCTCGCCTACGAGGGGTTCGAGATCGAGATCGCCACCTCCGGCGAGGAGGCGCTCGGCCGCGCCCTCGACCACCCGCCCGACCTCGTCATCCTGGACGTGCTGCTGCCCGGCATCGACGGGCTCGAGGTGTGCCGCCGGCTGCGGCAGGCCGGGGACGTGGCCGTGCTCATGCTCACCGCCCGCAGCGAGGTGCCGGAGCGGGTGGCCGGCTTCGAGGCCGGCGCCGACGACTACCTGGTCAAGCCGTTCGCCTTCGAGGAGCTGCTGGTCCGGGTGAAGGCGCTGCTGCGCCGGGGCCGCAACGGCTCCAGCACGGCCGAGCTGCGCTTCGGCGACCTGCGCATGGACCGCTCCACCCACGAGGTCTGGCGGGCCGAGCGGGCGATCTCGCTGACCAGGCAGGAGTTCGACCTGCTGGCGCTGTTCCTGGAGCACCCGAGGCAGGTGCTGACCCGCTCGACGATCCTGGAGCGCGTCTGGGACTACGACTTCGGGCGCGACTCCAACGTCCTCGAGGTCTACGTCGGCTACCTTCGACGTAAACTAGAGATTGAGGGTGAGCCGCGGGTGATCCACACCGTCCGCGGGGTCGGCTACGTGCTTCGCGAGGACCCGGACGGGACGCGATGAGCTTCCGGAGGGGTTCGGGGAACCCCAAGGGGGTGCCCCGATGAGCTTTAGGGCCCGGCTCACCCTCGCCTACCTGGCGCTGCTCACCCTGGCCCTGTCCGCCTTCGGCCTGGGGGTCTACGCCTACGTCGACCGCCGGCTCCACCAGGAGTTCGACGCCTCGGTCCAGCGTCAGAGCGGACAGCTCGCCCAGATCCTCGACGACGACTACGACCGGGCCGCCCACGTCACCAGCAGCACCCTCGACCGCTGGACCGACGACAAGGAACCGGACACCTTCATCGTGGTCGAGACGCGCACGGAGCCGGAGCCCGAGCTGGCCGTGGTCGCCAAGCACCCGGCGGACCTGATGGCCGCCAAGGACCTGCCGATGGTCCCGACTGGCGAGCTGGTCAACGTGCGGGGCGCCGCGAACGACCTCCGCCAGCCACTGGCCGTCTACGCCGCGGCCTTCAAGGCGAGCACCGCGGTCAAGCGCGACCCCGACTCGCCGAAGAACACGCCCGACGCGCCCAAGGAGTTCATCGAGATCGAGGGACGGGTGACGGTGGCCCGTTCGCTGGCCGGGGTGGAGCGCTCGCTCGGCCTGCTGCGGACGATCCTGATCGGCGGCGGGCTCGCCGTGCTGCTGGTCGCCGCCAGCCTCGGGCTCGGCCTGGCCGCCGCCCTGCTTCGGCCCCTTGCCCGGATGCGCGCCACCGCCCAGCGGATCGGCGACGAGCGCGACTTCTCCCACCGGATGCCCGTGGACGGCAACCGTCACGACGAGCTGGGCCGCCTGTCGCAGTCGTTCAACCAGATGCTTGCGGAGCTGGAGCAGTCCAACCTCGACCTCAAGGCGACCCTGGAGTCGCAGCGGCGCTTCGTCGCCGAC
>WNGA01009810.1_pt1 | contig 20456 bp, 20 predicted proteins | sample 5400061 | NCBI WGS metagenome assembly WNGA01 (sample SAMN13153366, study PRJNA577476) | soil metagenome | isolation source: 100 cm soil or saprolite under grassland replicate 2 | place: USA:California | collected 2016-06-15
CGGCTAGAGCTCTCCGGGCTTCGCGTACCGGTAGAAGAACCGGCCGAGGCCGCCCTCGTTGATCGCCGTCATCAGCTCGAGATGGTCCTCGAGCATGCGCGCGCTGCCGAAGCCCCCGGCCGACACCGGGTCAAAGCCCGCGTCTCGGCTCAGCTGCTCGGTCATGGCAACGGCTCCGTTCTCGGCGGCGTAGAGGTTGCTGGGCCGCGCCCGCTGCTCGTCGATCTGGTCGTAGATCGCCGCGTAACCGCAGTTGAACGATTTTGCTACAGGGCCGCCGACGATCGACTTCACCTCGTGCGCGAGCGACTCGAAGGCATCGTTGCGCCCGTGAAACGCGTTCGTCGCGTCCAGGACGATCTTGCCGTCGAGCCCGCTCACCTTGCCGAGCGCATCTGCGATCGCGTCGGAGGGCACGGCGAGGAGGACGGCCTCCGCATCCGATGCGTCACCGCCGTCGCGTCCGAGCTTCGTAACGGTGTGACCCGCTCGCTCCCAGCGGCGGGCGAGCCCGCCCCCGACGTTCCCCCTGCCGATGACCGTGATGTTCATGTCTCCTCCTGTCCCGAGTCGAATCGAAATCTACGCCTTGCGATGATCTGCCCGTGAACGTCCTGCGCGAGCGGAACTTCCGGTACCTGTTCGCAGCGCGGACGATCTCGTTCTTCGGGACGAATCTCGCGCCCATCGCCGTTGCCTTCGCGGTGCTCGGACTCGGCGGCTCCGCGACCGAGGTCGGGCTCGCCTTCGCCGCCTGGACGCTGGCGCAGATCTCGACGCTGCTCGTCGGCGGCGTCCTCGCCGACCGCCTACCGCGCCGCCTCGTGATGATCGGCTCCGACGCGGCGAACCTCTGCGTCCGGGTCGCGATGGGCGCTCTGCTCGTGACGGGGCACGCTCGGGTCTGGGAGCTGATCGCGCTCCAGGCGGCGGGCGGCGCCGCAGTCGCGTTCTACTCGCCCGCGTCCACCGGGCTCGTCCCGGAGACGGTCCCGGAGCGCCTGCTCCAACAGGCGAACAGCTTCATGAGCATCGCGCGCTACGCCGCTTTCCCGCTCGGAGCCGCGGTCGGAGGGACACTGGTGGCGACCGTCGGCCCGGGCTACGCGCTCCTGCTCGACGGAGCGACCTATGGAACGAGCGCACTGCTCCTCGCCATGATGCAGTTGCCCCGCCGCGCGGCCGCAGCGGCAACGAACTTCGTCCATGAGCTGCGCGAGGGATGGCAGGCGTTCACGGAGCACACCTGGGTCTGGCTGCTGACGCTGTGGATCTCGCTCTATTTTCTCGTCACCTACGCGCCGTTCTTCGTGCTCGGGCCGTACGTCGCGAAGCACTCGCTCGGGGGCGCATCGGCCTGGGCGGTCGTCGTGACGGGCGAGGCGATCGGCTCGTTGGCCGGAGGGCTCGCGGGACTGCGCCTGCGGCCCAGGAGGCCGATGTTCACGATCGGCGCGCTCTTCACCGTCACCGCCCTCCAGTGCATCCTGCTCGCGCTGCGGTCGCCCGCGCTCGCAATCGGCGCCGCCGCGGCCTCCCGGCCGGTTACGCGATCGCGGGGCCGGTGGCCGACATGATCGGGATCTCGACCTCGCTCTGGATCGGCTCGGTGTGGATCGTCATCACAACCATCGCCGTCCTCTGCGTGCCCAGTGTGCGGAACTTCCGCTCAGGCTCCGGCGAGGGCACGATGCCCGCGCGGCGTCAGCGCGAAGTGGACGTCGATCAACCCGTCGGCCAGGAGCTCTGACGCGTGCTCCCAGGGGGGCGACTCGCCACGGTCGAGAAACTCGGCGAGTGCCTGTAGAGCCTCGTCCGAGACGGCGAAGATCTCGTCGTACTCGTTCTCGTTCAGCCGGTACCGAACGACTGGCTCGGGGGACGAGAAATCCTTCTCGGCCGCGACTCGCTCGATGAGCCCGCCGTCGACCTCGACCCCCAGCTCGTCCCCGCTCCCACGGATCTCGATGACCGAGCCGGTCACCTCCGACCGGCCGCGGAAGACCACAGGCTGGATCGCAGGCGGGCCGTCCGGCTCGGGCCCGTGGTGATCGAGGTAGGTACGCCAGGCCTCCCGCAGTTGCCCGTCGGGCACCCACTCCTCGAGCACGCGTTCGAGCCGCTCCCGGACCCGGAGCAGCTTCTCCTCCAGGCGGCGCCTGTTCGAGCTCTCGGGCTGCGCGTTTTGGTGCTCGACCTGGAGATGGTGGTAGTGGCGGGCGAGCGCGTCGAGCTCTTCGTGGAGTGGGAGCACCGCCACCTTCATGCAGTCATCGAGTGTATGGGTTCAGGCCAGGATCTCGGCGGCTCCGTCGACCATGCGGTTGAGCCGCGGAACGACGTCGAGCACGCTGACCTGGGCGCAGAAGGCAATGTCCTCCTCGAGTCCCGGCGGTCCGTAGGTGCGCGCCAGCAGCGCCTTATGGGCGTCCGGCCACGCCCCCGCGATTGCGTCCGCCGCTTTCGCGGCGTCCGTCGGCTGCCCGCCCAGGAGCTGGACGATCCGCCCGGCGCAGTACGCGTCGTCGAGCGCGAACGCGCCCTGGAAGCTCGCGCACACCACGACCACGTCCTCCCCGCGCTCGCGGGCGGCTGCGGCGACCCGGTCGAGGTTCAACAGGCTCCCGAGCAGGACCTGGTCGGAGCGCGCCGCCGTTTCCAGGATCGCCCGCGTGCCGTTCGTCGTCGAGAAGATGACCGTCTTGGCGCGCGGCTCGCCGACAAACTCGCGCGGAGAGGCGCCGACGTCGAACCCTTCGATCTTCACGGCGCTCCGCTCCCCGCCGAGGAGCCCTTCGCCGAGGCGGTCCCGCAGCGCCAGTGCCTCGTCGACCTCCGCCGAGCAGTACACGCGCTCGTAGCCGGCGGCGAGAGCCTGCGCGATCGTCGAGGTCGCCCGCAGGACGTCCACGACGATGCCGACCGGTGCCGCCGCCACCTCCGCCGGTGTAAACGCAACGTGGACGCGCATCGCGCAACTACGCTACCGCGGTGGCCGAGACGATGACCTGCTACCGCCATCCGAACCGGGAAACCCGCGTCTCCTGCTCGGAATGCGGACGCGGGATCTGCCCTGACTGCATGGTCTTTGCGCCCGTCGGCATTCGCTGCCTCGACCACGCGGGCCGCTCGCAGGGCGCCGCGCGCCTGAGCCAGGGAGTTCGCCGCGCCTCATTCGAGGGCACCGGAGCGCTCGTCACGAAGGCGATGATCGCGATCAACGTCCTCGTCTTCCTCGCCAACCTCGCGCAGGGCTCGAGCCTCAACCGGGTGTCCGGCTCGCTGTTCGAGAAGGGCGCGCTCTACGTCCACGGCGGCCTCGATCAGGGGGAATGGTGGCGCCTGATCACCGCCGCCTTCCTGCACGGCAGCCTGCTCCACCTCGGGTTGAACATGTTCGTGCTCTGGATCGTCGGAGCGCCGGTCGAGCAGGCGATCGGGCGGGCGCGCTTCCTCGTCCTCTACTTCGTCTCCGGCCTCGCCGGCTCGGCGGGAGCCCTGATCTTCAGCCCGGACGCCGTCACCGTTGGCGCATCAGGAGCGATCTTCGGGATCCTCGGCGCCGCGCTCGTGCTCGAGTCGCAGCGGAGCTACGTGCTCGGCGGGCAGGCCTTCGGGCTGATCGCCATCAATCTCGTCCTGACGTTCGCGATCCCGAACATCTCGGTCGGCGGCCACCTCGGCGGCCTCGCCGGCGGGGCGCTGGGCATGCTCGCCCTCTCGCGGTTCGGTCGCACTCATGCGATCTACGGACGGCCCGGCCTCGTCGGAGTGCTCGGGCTCGTCGCCGTCGGAGTGGCCAGCCTGGCGGTCGCCTACTGGCGCGTACAGGGCCTGGTCTAGAGAAAACCGGAGCGCGGCGCCATGTCCTCGGCGCCGCGCTCCAGTCTGACCTAGGTCGTAGGAACCGCGGTCCGCTGCGGCGCTGCAGCGGTAGCAGGCGCGCGTGTGTAGAGCAGAACACTCGTGATGAGCGTCCAGCCGAGGCCGGCGATGACGGTGACCCACACATAGCCGCCGGTCGGCGACCAGAAACCGCTCGTCGCGAAGTTCGTCCCGTGGAGAAAAACGAGCACGGCTGCAAGCAACCCGACCCAGCCGTACCAGGAGGCCGTGATTCCCGCCCGCGACAAGCCGATCGTCGCGGCGAAAATGAGCGCGGCGAACGGGTACGCGCTGATGACGTCGCCGGTCGAGAGGAGGGTGTTCAGGCCCGTCAAGATGCCCTCGTCGCCAGCGGCGGCAATGTTCAGCGCGAGCGCTCCCGCGATCGCGCCGGTTATCGCCTGGACGGCGACAAAGGTCGCCCCAGCCGCGGTCGCCATCGCTCCCCAGCCGCCCTTCCCCGCTTCACGGAGGGTGCTCGCGATAACGCCGATGAATGCGAGGAGAAGGATGAAGGCGATTCCGAAGAGGATCAGCGCGGTGAGCACGCGACCTCGGTCTCCGTCGAAGAAGCTGGCAATCTCGCGAGCCGAGTCGTTCACCTTCGGCGGCTCGCCGTACACGACGAACGCGACAATGAACATGACGACGAAGCCGATTCCGGTCGCGCGGGCCCAGCGCTCCCAGTTCATGCCCGTCATTGGTACCTCCTTCGTCAGGGGTCGGCGCGAATTCTCCGCCTGCACCGAGGGCGGGTCAAGGATGCTTTTCGCGCACTATGCTCGAATCGTGGCCGAGTATCGGCCGGTCCCGCTCGTCTTCGAGCCTCTCGCACCCGAGGAGTCCGTAGGGCGCTCGCGCGCCTTCCTCGAGCTCATGCGCCGGCGCCGTTCGGTGCGCCGGTTTTCTCGCGAGCCCGTGCCGTTCGAGCTGATCGAGAACGCCGTCGCCGCGGCCGGGACCGCGCCGTCCGGCGCGCACCTGCAGCCATGGACCTTCGTCGTCGTCTGCGACCCGGACGTCAAGACGCAGATTCGCGAGGCCGCCGAGGAGTCCGAGCGCGAGTTCTACGAGAAGCTCGCCCCACCGGAATGGCTAGAGGCGCTCCGTCCGCTGGGCACCGACTTCGTCAAGGAGCACATCACAGACGCGCCGTACCTGATCGCAGTCTTCGAACAGGCCTACGGTCTGGACGCCGCGGGCCGCAAACGCAAGCACTACTACGGGAAGGAATCGGTCGGAATTGCCGTCGGCTTGCTCCTCGCTTCACTCCATGCGGCCGGCCTGGTCGCGCTCACGCACACGCCCTCGCCCATGGGCTTCCTGCGCCGGATCCTCGAGCGTCCGGCCAACGAGCGGCCGTTCGTGCTCATCCCGGTCGGGTACCCCGCCGAGGACTGCGAGGTCCCGGATATCGAGCGGAAACCGCTCGAGGAAATCCTGTTTCGCCGCTGAGCCCTCCTCAGCCGCCCGCGGCGACGGCCTCGACGCCCGCCTCGCTGAGCGCCGCCTGCGCCGCCGCGAGCCGCGCCAGCGGCACGCGGTACGGCGAGCACGAGACGTAATCAAGACCGAGCCGGTGGCAGAACGCGACGGACGCGGGCTCGCCGCCGTGCTCGCCGCAGATGCCCATCTTCAGGTCCTCCTTCACGCCGCGGCCGAGCCCGACAGCAATCCGCATCAGCTCGCCCACCCCGCTCTGGTCGAGCGTCTCGAACGGGTTGCGCTCGAGCACGCCGTCCTCGAGGTACCGCGTCAGGAACTTGCCCTCCGCATCGTCGCGGGAGAAGCCGAGCGCGGTCTGCGTGAGGTCGTTCGTGCCGAAGGAGAAGAAGTCGGCGTGCTCGGCGATCTCGTCGGCGCGCACACACGCGCGCGGGAGCTCGATCATCGTTCCGACCAGGTACTCGATCGCCCGCTCCTCGGCTGCCGTCGCGACCGTGATCGCGCGCAGGCGGTGCAGCTCCTCCCCGAAGCCGACCAGCGGGTGCATGATCTCGACGAGCGGCGCATCGCCGGTGCGCTCCTCGACCGCAACCGCGGCGCGGACGATCGCCCGCACCTGCATCTCGTAGATCTCCGGCCACATGAGGCCGAGCCGGCAGCCGCGCGTGCCGAGCATCGGGTTCGCTTCGCGGAGGGCCCGGATCCGCTCGCGCATCCGCTCGTCCTTGGCCTCCTCGAGCGGCGGGAGGAACTCGTGGAGAGGCGGGTCGAGGAGCCGAATCGTGACCGGGAGGCCGGCCATCGCCTCGAAGATGCCCTCGAAGTCGGCCTGCTGGTGCGGAAGGAGCTTGTCGAGCGCGGCCCGGCGCTCCTCCTCGCCCGACGACATGATCATCTCCCGCACAACCGGGAGCCGGTCCTCGGCCATGAACATGTGCTCGGTGCGGCAGAGCCCGATGCCCTGGGCGCCGAACTCCCGCGCTTTCGCGGCGTCTTCGGGCGTGTCGGCGTTCGCGCGCACCTTGAGGCGGCGCAGCCGGTCGGCCCACCCGAGAATCGTCTCGAAGTCCTCGTTGATCTGCGGCGGGACGAGGTCGACGGCGCCCAGGATCACCCGGCCGGTGCCGCCGTCGATCGTGATCACGTCGTCTTCGCCGAGCTCATGGCCGTTCAGCGACGCGTGCTTCGCCTTGGCGTCGACGGAGAGCGCCTCGCAGCCGGCCACGCACGGCTTGCCCATCCCGCGGGCGACGACGGCCGCGTGCGAGGTCATCCCGCCGTGAGCGGTGAGGATGCCTTTGGCCGCGATCATCCCATGGATGTCGTCGGGCGTCGTCTCCCAGCGGACGAGGATCACGTCCTCCGTCTGACCGCGCTCGGCCGCCGTGTCCGCGTCGAAGACGATCTTGCCGGACGCCGCGCCGGGCGAGGCGTTGAGGCCCTGCGCGACCACCTCGACGCTGGCGGCCGGATCGATCATCGGGTGCAGGAGCTGGTCGAGCTGATCCGGGTCGATGCGGGCGACGGCGTCCTCCTCTGAGATCAGCCCTTCGGCAACCATGTCGACTGCGCTCTTGAGCGCAGCGGCCGCCGTCCGCTTGGCGCTGCGCGTCTGGAGCAGGTAGAGCCGGTCGTCCTCGACCGTGAACTCGATGTCCTGCATGTCCCGGTAGTGCTCCTCGAGCCGGCGCATCGTCTCGGTGAGCTGCTCGAAGGCATCCGAAAGGACCCTCTGCATCCGCGCCAGTGGCTCGGGCGTGCGGATTCCGGAGACGACGTCCTCGCCCTGCGCGTCGGCCAGGAACTCGCCGTAGAGACCCTGCTTCCCCGTCGAGGGGTCCCGGGTGAAGGCGACTCCGGTCCCCGAACGCTCGCCCTTGTTCCCGAAGACCATCTGGACGATGTTGACCGCGGTGCCCAGGTCGTCGGCGATGTGATGGGCGCGCCGATAGACCTGCGCGCGCGGGTTCTCCCACGACTCGAAGACCGCTTGGACTGCGCGCGAGAGCTGGACTCGCGCATCCTGCGGAAACGACGAGCCCGTCTCGTCCTCGTAGATGCCCTTGTAAGTCTCGACGAGCTCGGTCAGGTCCTCGGCGGAGAGGTCGACGTCATGCGCCGCTCCGCGCGCGCTCTTCAGCTTCGAGAGCGCGTCCTCGAAGCGGTGGCCGTCGATCCTGTCGACGACCTGGCCGTACATCTGGATCAGGCGTCGGTAGGAGTCGTTCGCGAAGCGCGGATTACCCGTGCGCTCCGCGAGCCCGCGGACTGCTTCGTCGTTCAGTCCAAGGTTGAGGATCGTGTCCATCATCCCGGGCATCGAGACGGCGGCCCCGGAGCGGACGGAGACGAGCAGCGGATCCTCGGAGTCGCCGAACCGCTTGCCGGTCTTCTCCTCGAGTGAAGCGAGGTGCTCCTCGATCTCGGCCTCGAGACCGTCGGGAAGCTCGCCGCCGTTTTCCATGTAGGCGCGGCAGGCGTCGGTCGTGATCGTGAACCCGCCCGGGACCGGCACGCCGAGCTGCGTCATCTCGGCGAGCCCGATCCCCTTGCCGCCGAGGAGCTCGCGCCCTCCTTCCGAGGGCTCGTCGAAGTCGTAGATGTAGCGGGCCGCCGTCGTCGCCATCAGACCAATCTTCCCACAGTCATCGAGCAATACTCCTGCAATGACAGAAGAACGAGAAGTCCGGCTGACGAGCGCCGACCGTGTTCTCTGGCCCGGAGAGGGGATCACGAAGGGCGACCTCTTCGACTATTACCGCGAGATCGCGCCCGTGCTCGTCCCTCACCTCAGGAACCGGCCGTTCACGATGAAGCGCTGGCGCGAGGGGATCGCCGGCCCCGCGTTCTTTCAGAAGCAGGCACCGAAGGGAATGCCGTCGTGGATCAAAACCCGCCGGTTTCGAACGTTTCCGCGCGAGGGCGAGTCGCGGCTCGTCGACTTCCCGCTCGTCGACGACGAGCCGGCACTGCTCTGGATGGTGCAGATGCACTGCATCGACATGAACGCGTGGTACTCGCGAATCGACAAGCCAGACCGGCCCGACTTCGTGCTCTTCGATCTCGACCCACCGGAGGGCGAGTGGCGCCTCGCCGTCGACGTCGCGCACCTGATCAGGAAGCGACTCGAGGAGCTCGAGCTGGAGTCGCATGTGAAGACGAGCGGCTCGACGGGGATCCACGTGCTCGTCCCGATCTCCCGGCGCTACGGCTTCGACCAGGCCTACGAGTTCGCCGAGCTCGTCGCACGCGGGCTCGAGGCCGAGCACCCCGGGCTGCTGACGACCCAATGGCTGAAGGAGAAGCGGCGCGGCGTCCTCGTCGATCACCGGCAGAACGGCTGGGGCAAGACGATCGCATCCGCGTACTCCGTCCGGCCGCGGCCGGGGGCGCCGGTCTCCACGCCCCTGCGCTGGCGAGAGTTGACGCCTGAGCTCGATTTCACAGCGTTCACGATGGATGCCGTCCTCGAGCGTGTGCGGCGCAAGGGCGATCTCTTAGAGCCCGTGCTGCACGGGCGGCAGGCGCTGGGCACGGCGCTGCGCTCGCTCCGGAAGCAATCAGGCGCTCAATGATGCGGCTGCGGGCGCCGCCGCGACCGCCAGTCCACGAGCCAGGCGAGCGCCCGCAGCCCGAGCCAGACTGGAGTGAGGAGCACGTAGAAAACGGCGATGGCGACTCCAAGCGTCAGGAACCACAGCGCCCAGCGCCAGGCGGAAACCGGCGGCTTCGGCTTCAACCTCCGGAAACCGTTGCCTCGGCCTGCCGCTGCTCGACGAGCCGGACGACACGAGCGGCCGTCTCCTCGATCGAGAGCTCGGTCGTATCGATCACCGGACAGCCGAGGCGGCGCTGCACGGCCTCAGCCTGCTCGAGCTCCTCGTAGACCTCCAGAAGCTTCGAGTAGCGGTGGTTCGAGCCCCCCATGCGCCTGGCGCGGTTCAGCCGGATCTCGGCGAGCCGCTTCGCATCGATCTTGAGGCCGACGACCTTCGCCGGATCGACTTCGAAGAGCTCCGCGGGCGGATCGATGCCCTTGACGAGCGGCACGTTGGCCGCGCGGTAGCCGAGGTAGCCGAGATAGATCGAGAGCGGGGTCTTCGAGGTGCGCGAGACCCCGACGAGGACAACGTCCGCCTCGTCCAGCCCGCCGGCCATGCCGTCGTCGTACTTGACCGCGAACTCGATCGCCTCCATCCGCCTGAAGTACGTCTCGTCGAGGAGGTGGCGTCCCCCCGCCTGCATCCTGGCCGCGGTCCCGGAGACCTTGGCGACGGCCTCGATCGGCTGGCCGAGCAGGTCGCAGTAGTGCAGGCGCGCGCGGCGGCAGAGATTCCGCATCGCGTCGCGGAGCTCTCGCTCGACGAGCGTGTAGACGACGACTGCCGGTCTGCCCCTCGCGCGCTGCACGGCGGCCTGGAGATCCTCGACGGTCTCGACCATCGGATGGCGGATCTCCTCGAAGGGTTGATCGGGGAACTGAGCCTCGAGGGCATGGACGAGCCGGGTGGCCGTCTCGCCCGTGGAGTCGGAGACGACGTGCAATTCGACTGCCTGAGGCGCCATGGCTCCAGGGTATCGCCGTCCAGCGCCGGCCGCCTTGCTGCGGCCTATCCGAGACGTCCGGCGCTGGTACGGCTAAGCCGATGAGGATCGGCGAGCAGGAACAGCTGCGGCCGGCCGTTCCCAGAGCGACGCGGAAGCAGCCAGTCGGTTGCCGCAGCGACGCATGGGTACTACACCGGCCATTTCGGCGTAGAGGTTGATGCCCCGTTCGGGTGTCTCAATCGGACCGTGGAGATAAAACCGTCTAGCGAGGGGGGATCTGCGAGAGCTCGCCGAGGCGGCCGAGGGTGTCCCGGACGTTCAGCAGGAGGCGCAGGCGGTTGGCGCGGACGGCTCGGTCGTCGGCCATCACGAGCACGTCGTCGAAGAAGGTGTCCAGGAGCGGTCCGAGCTCCGCCGCCGCTTCGACCGCCGCGCCGAAGTCGCCCGAGTCCAGCGCGGCTGCGATCTGCGGATCGACGCGCTCGAGCGCCTCCGAGACTTCGACCTCGGCTGGCTCGAGGAGCAGAGCGGGGTCCAGCTCGGTTGCGGCCCCCGCTTCTCGCTCAGCGAGGCGACTGGCGCGAATGTAGGCGGTGTGGATGGGAGCGAAGCGCTCATCGGGCAGGGCGGCAAGCGCTTGGGCGAGGCGCGCGACACCACCGAGGTCGCGCACCGGTGCGCGCCGCGCGGCGCGTACGTACTCGACGGGCGCGTCCAGAAGGCCCTCGAAGCGCTCCTCGACGAATTCGCCGACCTCGCCCTCCATCAACCCGCGCTCGATCACGAGGTTGCCCTCGGTCGCTAGGCGGCAGAGACCGATCGCAGCGCGGCGCAGCCCATAGGGGTCGCGTGAGCCGCTCGGCCGCTGGCCCAGGCCGAACGAGACGTTGAGCGTGTCGACCTTGTCCGCCGCGGACAGCACTCGCCCGGTTTCGGTCTGCGGCAGCGGCGCGTCGGCCGCGTCGGGCAAGTACTGCTCGTCGATCGCCGCGCACACGGCCTCGGGGTAACCCGCGAGGCGCGCGTACTCCGCGCCGACGTGGCCCTCGAGCTCGGGAAACTCGCGCACGAGCTCCGAGGCCTGGTCGGCCTTGGCCAGCCGGGCCGCCTCGAGCGCGGCCTCACCCCCGCCGAGGGCCTCGACGAGCTTTACGAGCCGCGCGGTCTTGTCCGCGTAGGTGCCCGCGCCGGCGAAGAACGTGATCGAGCCGAGCTGCTGGGCGAGGGCGTCGAGCCCCACCTTGAGGTCGCGCTCGAAGGTGAACGACGCGTCCTCGAGCCGGCCCTCGACGACGTTCTCGACACCTGCCCGAACGGTCTCCGGATCCCCACCGTTGGCGACGAAGGCGAAGCGGTTCTCGCCGAGCGGGAAGGCGCGCACGTGCTTCTGAATCGTCGTCTCGACGACCCTGCTCGGAAGCTGCAGGTAGCGCTCGTCGAAGTGACCGTCGATCACAACCGGGTGCTCGACGAGGAAGACGACCTCCTCGAGAACATCGTTGGGGTCGCTCCAGCTGCCGAGCGCGTCGAGGGCGTCGACAACCTGGCGTCGCCGCTCCTCTACGTCGGGCTCGACGTCGGCGGCCCGCAGCACGTCGAGGTAGGCCGATGCGTCGGGAATGTCGACAGGCCCCGAGTTGAATCGGTGCCCATAGGAGCCCTCGCCCATGATCCGATCCGCATCGACCATCGCCAGCCGCCAGCGCACGGGGCGCGGGAAGCGCAGGCCGCTGTCGTCCCAGCGCATCGTCTTCGAGAACGAGAGCCCGCGCAGAATGGCGTCCACCTGTTCGGGGAGGACTTCCGCGAGCGGCCGGCCGGGCACCTCCACGCCGAGGGAGCCGTCGCGCTCTTCGAGCTCCTCGACCGCGACGCCGTGACGCTTCGCAAATCCCGCAGCCGCCTGCTCGGCGACCTTCACGGGCGGGCCCTTGAGCCATTCGTCGGGCGTCCGTTCAGGGACGTCCTCGGCGAGCAGCGCCAGGCGGCGTGGCGTGACGAAGACGCGGCTCGGCTCCACGCCGAGCGCGCGCCGGCAGAGCTCCGGCAACTGCGCCAGCGCCTCGCGGCACGCCGCAGCGGGCAGCTCTTCGCAGCCGATCTCAACCAGGAGCGTCGCCATCGGCTCCCACGTAGAGCTGCGCGAAGCGCCGCGCGAGCTTCCGCACGCGGCCGATGTAGGCGGCGCGCTCGGTGACCGAGACCGCGCCGCGCGCCTCGAGCAGGTTGAATGCGTGTGAGGACTTCAGCACCTGGTCGTAGGCCGGCAGCGGCAGCCCCTTGTCGAGGAGCTCCCCGGCCTCGGTTTCGTGCTCGTCGAAGCGCCGCTGGAGGACGTCGACCGGCGCCTCTTCGTAGTTGTAGCGCGACCATTGGCGCTCGTTCTCGCGGTACACGTCTCCGAAGGTCACGCCTGGTGCCCATTCGAGGTCGAAGGCGGATTGCTTCCCCTGCAGGAATAGCGCGAGCCGCTCGAGCCCGTAGGTCATCTCCGCCGGGATCACGTCGAGGTCGATCCCGCCGAGCTGTTGGAAGTAGGTGAACTGCGTGACCTCCATCGCGTCGCACCAGACCTCCCAGCCAAGGCCCCACGCGCCGAGGGTCGGCTGCTCCCAGTCGTCCTCGACGACCCGGATGTCGTGCTTGCGGAGGTCGATTCCGAGCGCCGTCAGCGAGCCGAAGTACTGATCGAGGACGTCCTCGGGCGCCGGCTTGAGGATGACCTGAAACTGGAAGTAGTGCTGGAAGCGGAACGGGTTCTCGCCGTAACGTCCGTCCATCGGTCGGATCACCGGCTCGACGTAGGCCGCACGCCATTCCTCCAGGCTCGGGTCGAGGACGCGCAGAAACGTGGCCGGGTTCGCCGTGCCCGCTCCGAGCTCGGTGTGGTACGGCTGCATGATCACGGCCCCCCGCTCGGCCCAGTAGCCCTGCAGCGCCGCGATCATCTCCTGGTAGTTCACGCGGCGAAGACTACGGATCGCGCTCGACGGGAATAGCCTCGGGGTGGAGAAGGAAGTCCGGGTCGCGAGCGTCGACGCCTACAAGACGAAGTCCGGCAACACGCGCTTCGTGCTGCGCGACCAAGACGGCAACGAGTACACGACCTTCAAGGAGGAGATCGCGCGCCAGGCGATATCGGCGCAGGGCAAGCCGGCGCGCATCGAGTACCACGAGCAGCAGCGCGGCGAGCTCACGAACGTCTATCTCGACAAGGTCGAGCCGCTCGAGGGCGAGGACGTCGACGGCGAAGGCGCCGATGAAGCGGCCTGGGAGGCCTCCGTCGAGGCCGCTCCGTGGCTCCTTGGGACGAGCGAGCCGAAGCACGCAGTCCCTGCGGAAGAGCTCTTCGAGAGGCTCAAGCCGTTCCAGGAGAAGGTCGCCGACGACATCCGCCGCAACGGCGAGGAATAGCCCCTTCTGGACACGTCTGGTGCCTGGCACCGGACACGGCTGTTTCGGTTAGCCGCGAGCGGCGACGGTGCGCAGACGAAAGCCCCCGTGGTACTCGTACGACGAGGTGATCACGCGCAGCGCTTCCCGTGCGCCCGGTTTGGAGATCTGCGCGTCGGCGAGCGGCGAGCCGAGCAGGCCCTCGATCCCGCTGATGCCTCCGGCCGAGAGCGGGAGCGAGTCCGCCCCGCACCGCTCGCAGACAGCGCCCCCGGCCCGCGGCGAGTACCCGACAAGGGGACCCTCCGCCCCGCACTCGGCGCAGCTCGTCAGGTGCGGCAGGTAGCCGGAGAGCCAGAGCAGCTTCAGCTGAAAGGAGAGAACGAGCGGATCGAGCGCGGGCTCCTCGGCGCGCGCCTCGGCTCCGTCGAGCACGTCGAGGAAGCGGGTCAGGGCCTCGAACGCGCGCGGGTTGCGCTCCTGCTCGGTGAAGAGACGGAGCATCGCCTCGAGCCCCACGAGCCCGACCGCGAGCCGGTACGGATGCTCGCGCGCGTCGCTGTGCGGCCGCAAGAGCTGTGCGCCCGTGACCGTCGCCAGCTCGCCGCTGCCCTGGTGCAGCATCAGCTCGACGTGGCTCAGGGGCTCGAGCCGGGCCCCGAAACGCGACTTCGTCCGCCGGATGCCCTTCGCCACCGCGCCAACCCGCCCGCGTTCGAGCGTGTAGATGTGGAGCACGCGGTCGGCCTCGGCGAAGCGAATCGACCGCAGGACGACGGCCTCCGTCTTGTAACCGCGTCCGGCCATCCGCTCAAGTGTAGAGCCGGGCCCGAAGGCGCTCCTCGACGAGAAGGGCCTTGCCTACGAGGAGATCCGCCTCGACGACGACCCGCACTTCCGGCAGCGGCTCTTCGACCTCACCGGTAGCTGGACCGTGCCGCAGATCCTGATCGACGGTCAACCAATCGGCGGATATGTTGAGTTGTGGCGGCTCGACCGTGAAGGAAAGCTGGCCGGTCAGACCTCCCGATAGCGAGCCTGGACGAGACAGAAGAGCCCGTACGCCATCAGGCCGGCGGCGGTGCAGGCGAGTAGCAGCTGGCCGTATTCCGCATGCGCCAGCTTCCGGAGCGCGCCGTCGAGGCCGATCGCCTCCTTCGGGTCGTACTGCCAGGCGGCTCGGACGAGGAAGACGCCCGCGAGCGTGAAGATCACGGCCCTGGCGAGGTGCCCGACGACGCCGAAAACCGTGTACCAGCGGCGCTCGTCACGACCCATCTGCTCTCCCTTCAGCTCGTCACGGAACTTCCGCATGAGAGCGCGGTAGAGGTTGAACAACCCCGCTCCGACGATGGCGATCCCCACTGCGATCACCAGGTACCGCCCGAGCGGCTGCTCGAGTGCGATCCGTGTCACGCGGTCTTCCTTGTGGCTTCCCCCTCCGCCGCCGGTGACCGGCTCGTCAGCGCCAAAGACGAGCGACGCGCAGATGACGCACAGCCAGGAGTAGAACAGACCGCGGGCGACGAGGCCGACTCGCTTGAGCAAGCCCTGGTCCTCGCCGGTCTCGAGTGTCCGTCCGAGCGCGGCCTCCGCGAAGCGCCAGATCGCGTAGCCGCCGAGCCCGACAGCAAGCGCGCCAAGGAGGAAGCGGCCGAGACCGGTATCCGCTATCTCCTGGAGCGCGCCGGGACGATCCTGGAGCTTGCCGTGCTGGCCGAACGCGACCTTGAGCGCCAGCGTCGCCACGAGCCCGAACGAGATCCCTTTGGCGACGAGGCCACCTCGCGCCAGCCACCGCGTCCATTTGCTGCTCGCCGCACGCCTTGCCTCGCGCTTGACCTCGCCCACTCGGGGGCTGCGCCTACTGAATGGTGACCGGCGTACCGAGCGGCATCAGCCGGAAGAGCCGCATGATCGCGGGATTGCGCATGCGGACGCAGCCGTGCGAGATCCGGCCAGGGATGATCCCCGGTGCATTCGTCCCATGAATGCCGATGAACCCGCCGCCGGGCCAGTCCGTGAGGATCGCCGAGCGCGCGTTCAGTCCGAAAGCCCGCGGCCCGTAGGCGGGCGAGTAGTAGCCCGAGAGTTTCTCGCGGATGTAGAACTCGCCTCGCGGAGTGGGCCAGTTCGGCTGCCCGACGCCGACAATCGTGCTGAAGACGGGCCTCCCGTGCCGGTAGAGAATCGCGCGCAGCCGGCTGTGACTGATCAGCATCCGCGTGTGAACCGTCTGGAACGCGGTCAGCGAGCCGCGGGGGACCCAGCCGGTCGAGCCGTTCGGGAGGATCGCCAGCCGGATGCGGACCCAGGTACGGCCCTTGTGGTACTTGACGCCGTCCAGCGCGAGAATCGCATTGCGGTAGAGCTCGGGAGTCCGGAAGGTGATCCGCGAGAGGGCGCGCGCGGAGCTCGAGGGACCGCTGCGCGCGACCGTCCGGTGGCGCACGAAAGCCCAGCGGTAAGTCTCGGCCGACCTGTCGCTGAGCGAAAAGCGCTGCGGATAGACACCCCTGGGAGGCGTCGGTCCCGGCGGCGGCCTGCCGGCCGGGCCGACGCGGATCACGATCGTTCGCTGGACGCCGACGTTCGGAACCTCGGTCGTCACGGAGAACGTGACCCGGTACTCGCCGACCTGCGAGGCGGACGGCGTCCAGACGAATGCCGCCCTGGCCGGATTCCCGTCCGTGCTGCGGAGCTCCGCTCCGCGCGGGGTGGCGCCGCTGGTCCTGATCCGGGTCGCGAGGACCGGCGCGGGCGCGCTCGCCCCGAGCTGGAAATAGAGCTGCGTACGCGCAGAGACCCCGAGCACCGTACCGTCGGCCGGGGTCGACGAAGTCCACGAGACCACGACATCGGCGGGCGCCGCGGCGTTCGGAACGAGCACAGCCAAGCCAACCGCCAGAACGGCGGCGATCGAAAATCGCCGCTTTGCGAATACCCAGGAGATCATCGTGTGTGTGCGCTAGCGCAGAAGGGCCTAGAAACATCTTAGCCCGGGTTTAGGCCGTCTGCTCGCGACGAGGGCTAGGTGATCGTGACCGGCGTTCCGAGCGGCATCAGCCGAGACAGGCGCCGGACCGCGGAGTTCGGCATCCGAACGCAGCCGTGTGAGACACGCCCGGGCAGGATCCCCGGCTGATTCGTCCCGTGGATCCCGATGAAGCCCCCGCCCGGCCAGTCCGTGAGCACCGAGGAGCGGCCGTTGGTCCCGAAGGCGATCGGGCCGTAGATGAGATCCGAGAAGCCCGTGATGCGCTCGCGCACGTAGAACTCGCCCGCCGGAGTCGGCCAATAGGGCTTGCCGACCCCCACGCGTGTCTGGAAAACGGCGACACCGCGGCGGTAGAGCGTGGCCGTGAACAGGGCGCGATCGATCACGAGACGAGTCCAGATCCGATTGAAGCCGCCGAGTGCCGTTCGCGGGACCCAGCCCGTCGAGCCGTTGGGCAGGATCGGCAGGCGAACACGCACCCAGTAGTCGCCTTGGTCGTTGATCTGCCCGGTCAACGCAAGAGCGATGTTCCCCGTTCCTTCCGGCGTGCGTGGCCGCAGGCGCGTGATCACTTTGCCGCTCGTGCTCGGCCGCGTGCGTGCAAGGACGGTGCGCAGGATCGACGCCGAGCGCGACATCCCGCTCGGCCCGCTCAACGAGAAGGGCTCGCCTCGCGCGGCGGGGGCAGAAGGAAGGACGTAGACGAGGAAGCTGCGCGGACGCGCGTAGGCGTGCGGCAAGTCGTGCGTCTCGGCCGTGAGCGTCAAGACGTGCTCGCCGACCTGCTGTTCGGTCGGAGTCCAGGTCAGCGTCGCCAGGCCGGGCCTGCCATAAGCCGCAACCAACGATGCGCCGTCTGGGAGTCCGCGCGCGCGAATCAGCACGAGCTGCGGTTCCGAGGTCGACGCCGCGAGCTCCACCGAGACCGGCGCTCCCGCCGAGACGGTGAAGGCGCTTCCGTCCGCGGGCGTCGGTGCCTGCCACGAAAGCGTCAGCTTGGGCCCGCGGGCCGTCCCTGCGCCGGCGCCGACCGCGAGCACGAGTGCCGCCAGCGCCGCGAGGGCCAATCCAGTTCGTCGAAACCGCTTATTCATGACCCTCCAAGTGTGCCAAGAGAACGGGGCGATCTTGCGACCGCCCCGTCGATTCATCGTCCTCTCGCAGGATTAGCCGGTGAAAGGAGGCCTGCGGAAGTTGACGCCCCGCGCCTTCTTGACCTTCTTGCACTTGCCCCGAACCCGCTTCTTGCCCTTCGGGCACTTCGCCTTCGGCTTGCTGTACTGGGCCCGCGCGGCCGACTTGTGGAGGGTGGTCACGCCGTGCTTGTGCACGACGCGCGTTGCCTTCTCCACAGCCTGGCCGGCTCCGGTTGCGGCATACCCGAGCCCGCCGACCGAGGCCAGCGCCCCGAGCACACCCGCTGCAAGCGCACCGGCAAAGGCGATTCGGAACGAGCCTGCCCGCGAGCGGCGACCGTCCTCGCGGACGCGCGCCTCGAGCTTGTACAGGAGCTCGCGGCTGGGCTCGGGGCGGTTCGCCCTGAGCTCGGCCTCGAGTCCCGCGCTCTCTCGTTTTCTTCGCCAAGATCGCATTACTTAGAATCCCCCTGAGTTCGATTTCGTCTTTTGCACCTACTACTACCGGCCGGCCTGCGATTTCCTTACAGCCGGAGGAGATTCGTCGTCTCCCTCCATCTGCGCCCGTAGGCGGGCCAGAGCCCGATGCAAGGCGACTTCGATCGCATTCGTCTTCGCGCCGTGCAACTCGGCGATCTGCCTGGCCGTGAGATCAGCTCCGTAACGGAGCCCGATCAGCTCTCGGTCGCGTTCCTCGAGCCGGCCGACCGCGCCCGAGAGGATGATTCGGCGCAGCGCATCGTCTTCCAGGTCGCCTCGGTCGCCGGCCTCGTAGTGCTCGGACGAGATTTCGAGCTTTGCCGGCCGGCCTTCGATGCACCGGCGGGCGATGCCGATCAGCCAGGCGACCGGCTCGCCCTTTTGCGAGTCGTAGCTCTTCTTGTAGCGCAGCGCTCGCTCGAACGTCTCGCTTGTGATGTCCTCCGCGTCGGGCCCGTCGCCGATCCGGTAAGCGACGTAGGCGTAGACCCGTCGGATCAGCGGCTCCGGGTTTGCAAGCGGGTCAACCCGAAACATCGGTCCCCTCGAAGTCCGAGCGGGCATATCTGTTGAGCCGGAGCGCTTCGGAAAGCGCGCGTTGCGACTCGGGCGGGTCGGTCACCGTCGAAAGGTCGTACCAGAGCTTCCAGTCGCTCCCGTCCTTCGTGATCGCCTTCCGGTAGCTCTCGCGGGCCCCCGGCAGGTCTCCCTGCGCAGCCTCGGTGTCGCCGAGTAGCCGCCAGGGATCGGGCGACCAGCGCCACCAGTGCGTCGCCTTGTGCGCCTGCGAGCGCGCGTCGCCGTAGCGGCCCTCGTCGAGGGCGCTGTCGCCCTCCGCGAGCGCACTGGCGCCGACCAGGCCGACGAAGGAGACGGCCGCGAGCAGCAACGCCGCCGAGACTCCGCCGATCCGAGCAGGGCCGAGAAGGAGCGGAGGCGTGTCTCGCCGGTCGGCCGCCGCGAGCAGCCCGGCGCCACAAGTGAGCGCCGTGAGCGTGACCGCGGCCATCTCCCAGTCCCAGTCGACCGCGGCGTGTACGAGGTACGCCGCGTAGGCCGCAGTGGCGGCGGGCACGAGCGGGTGACCACGGGCGGTGAGGCTCGCGACGAGCGGGGCCCCGAGCGCAATCAGTAGCAGCAGCAGGCCAAGCGGGCCGAGCTCGGCCAGCACCTCCAGATAGAGGTTGTGCGCGTCGCGCACCGTGTGCGGGATCGGCCGATGCTCGTTCCAGTACTGCTCGTACGTGCCCGGCCCGGAGCCAAGGACAGAGTTGTCCTCGTAGTCCGCCCAGGCCACGTGCCAAAGCTCGGACCTGTAGCTCCCCGAGAAGCTGAAGAGGCGCTTGTTCAGGTTGACCGGCGTCTCGCCCTTGGTCGTCGTGAAGGCGTCGTAGCCCTTGCGCGTGAGCTCGACCGGGCCGCCGTAGCGGACGAAGACCGCGAGCAGGGACGCGACGGCGACGAGCGCGAGACCGGCTCCGAAGGCGAACCGCACCTGACGTGTAGGAGCGATTCGCCTTTCCGCAAACGCCAGGCCCAGGCCGATCAGCGCAGAGGCGCCCACGAGCAGGAGCAGGTAGAGCGCGAGCCGGTGGCCTTCACGTGATGCGGCTGCCAGTGGCGCGTTCGTGCGGGTGAGTGCGTCCTGGTTGGACGAGATCAGGACGGCGAGTGCAGATGCCGGGGCGAGAACGATCGCGGCCAGCAGCAGTTGGAGACGGCGCGGGTCGACTGCGACCGCGAGCGCGAGACCGATCGCGGCTGCGACCCAGGCTCCACGGCTGAAGGTGAAGTAGGTCGTCGCCAGCAGGATGGGCAGCGTCGCCGCAGCCGCTACACGTGCGGCCAGGCTTTGCGCCCGAGCTGCGAAGCCGAGCGCCAGGAACGCGCCCATCGCCGCGAAGAGTCCGAGCGCGTTCCAGTAGGTCAGCGGTTCCTCGAGCCTGTAGGCGGCGACCGGGTCGTAAATGCCGAGCCGCTCAGGGAAGAGTCGCGTGAGGAGCCCGTAGCCCGAGACGAGGGCGACTGCCGCAAGTGTCGCCGCGAGCACCAGCGTCATGGTCGCCCGTCGAACGAGGAGTACGAGTGCGGCGAGCGCGCCGGCATAGAGCAACAGCCTCTGCCCCTCGAGCACGGTCGCGGCGGTGTTGTCGGTCCAGAGCAGAGCTAGCCAGGTCCAGGCGCCGAAGACGGCGAGCGCGGCGAGCGCGGCCATCGCGAGCATCGACGGGCGAGTCGGCTCCCCGAGGACGAGGTAGACCGCCACGGCGGTGAGTACGACCAGGGCGCCCCAGCCCCAGGCCGTCGGGAAGTAGCCGCCGTTCGCGAAGCCGATCGCAGCGAGGCCGAGCCCGACTGCGACCGCGAGAGCCGCCCGTCCGAGCTCGAGCCGCGCCGTCAGAGGTGCCGCTGCGGACGTGCGGAGCACTCACTCAGGGTAGTTGGGTTTTCGGCTGGCGAAGCAGACGCGATTCGTCTAGACCTGGCAGTTCGGGCAGTACCAGCTACCGCGGCCCCCGGCGCGCGTCTTCTCGATCGGCGTCCCGCAACGCGTGCAGGGCTCGCCCTCC
>WNGA01013038.1_pt1 | contig 20455 bp, 17 predicted proteins | sample 5400061 | NCBI WGS metagenome assembly WNGA01 (sample SAMN13153366, study PRJNA577476) | soil metagenome | isolation source: 100 cm soil or saprolite under grassland replicate 2 | place: USA:California | collected 2016-06-15
GCTGTCGACGTAGGCGCCTTTCGCGTGGATCCGATTCGCGACCAGAAGCTTTACGATCGCATCTGCCGCGTCGAGCGAACGCTGCCGGATTGCGGAGATCGTGGCGGAGAAGGTCTGTGTGGGGCCGCCGCCCTCGGCGGCCGCGGAGGGCCGCGGCGCCACACCGATGACCGTTGCCAGCTTCTGCGACGCGGCAGGATAGCCGGCCTGATCGACTCCGATGAGCACCGCGAGAAGAAACGCGGCATGCATGAATTCAGCTCTTGATCAGTGCGCGATAGTACTGCCCTTTGCGGACGGCGTCTTCGAGCTCGCGGCGGCGCCCCTCGCGCGAGTAGACGTCGGCGAGGAGAAAGAATCCGAGCGCTTTCAGATCCGGCTCCTTCGCGCGATCGAGGCCCGCCTGCGCAAGGGTTTCCACCTCGTTCAGCCGTCCCGGTTGATCGAGCAGCACGCGCGCGAGCAACAGATATGGCCGTGGGCCCGCTGGATCCTCCTTGATCAACGCCCTCATCTGCTCCTCGGCCCCGCGTCCATCGCCCATGCGCAGAAGGAGGTCGCCGAGATTAAAACGCGCCGGCACCGACTTCGGATGGTTGTTCAATTCCTCCTGATATGCGGCGCGAGCTTCTGTTAGGCGTCCCTGCCGCTCGCGGAGCAAACCGAGGTGATAGTGCGCGAGCGGAAATTTCGGATATTGCCGGGTAATGCTCTCGAGAAGTTGCTCGGCTTCGTCGATCTGGCCGACCGCGATTAGCGCCGCAGCGAGATTGTTCTTGCTCCGCGTCAACTTCGGCTGGATCTCCACGACTTTTCGAAGCAGCGGCAGAGCATCGCGATGATCGCTGCGCGCCATGTACACGTCGGCCATGATTTCGTATGCGCGCGCATTCCGGCTGTCCTTGGCCAGCGCGCGGCGGCAAATCGCCAGCACGTCCTCGGCCCGCCCTTCCTGTTCCAGGATCTCCGCCATGGCGATGAGCGCCGGCATGTTCGCCGGATCGCGCTTCAGGTAGTCATCGAGGATCGACTTTGCTTTGTCGGTGCGGCCGGTATTGCGATAGGAGGACACCAGAAGGAGCTGCGCTTGCGGAATGTTCGGGTCGTCCTTCAGCACGATCTCCAGGACGGTCGCCGCTTTTTTGTAGTCATTCTGGCTGATGAGATGCGCTGCATAACCGACGGAGTCGAACAGGTGCAACTTGTCTTTTGGATCCGCCAGGCCGCTCTCGTCCTGCTGCGTGGTGGCCGACGACCCGCCGCCGAGGTATCCGAGTGAGGCGAGTTTGCGCATCGTCTCCTGATCGAGGTTCGCCTCCTGCGCTTTCGGCGCGCGGCGGTCGCTTTCCGCGCGCACGCGCGCCAGCTCATTACGAAGCTGCACAGTGGCGCGGCGATTCGCATCGAGTTGATTCACGTTCTCCCCTGGATCTTTTTTCAGGTCATACAACTCACTGCGCGGAGCTTGAATGAACTTCAAATCATTCGTTCGCAGTCCGTAGAGAGCGGCCCACCCATATTGAAGTTTTGTGGCCATCGACTCGCTGTACGCGTACCGCTCAGGTTCCTTTTCCCCGTGCAGCAGCGGCGAAAGCGAGGCACCCTGCATGTCTTTCGGAGTCTCGCCGAGGACCAGCTCGACGATGGTCGGTGCGATGTCGATCGTGCGAACCTGCGGCGCAATGCGCACGCCGGAGACGCCGGGCATGTTCACGATCAGCGGGACATGAACCGCGTAATCGTAGATGAAATAGCCGTGCTCGTCCTCGCCGTGACTGCCCAGGCCTTCGCCGTGATCGGCGACAACAATAATTATCGTATTGCTTTTTCGTCCGCTTTTGTCGATCCAGTCGAGCAATCGTCGCACCTGAGAATCGGCGAAGGAGATCTCGCCGTCATACGGCGATGCAGATTGCGACCGGAAGGGCTCCGGCGGCTCGTACGGAGCGTGCGCATCGTAAAGATGAACCCAGGCAAAGAATGATTGCGAGCTTCGCTGCCCCAGCCATTGCAGCGCGGCGTCGACGACCTGACTCGCCGGTCGCTGCACCCGCGCCAAATCGAGACGTTGATCGGGACCGAGTTTGAAGTTGTCGTCGTAACGCTGAAAACCTTGTGAGAGCCCCCAACGTCCATCGAGGACGAACGCGCCGACGAAGGCCCCCGTTCTGTAGCCCTTCGCGGCGAGCCGCTCCGCGAGCGTGATGTTGGTGTCGGGCAGGGCGGCTTCGCCGTTGATCCGCACGCCGTGCGCCGGCGGATACAGGCCGGTCATGATCGACGAATGCGAGGGAAGGGTGTACGCCGTTGGCGTGATGCAGGACTCGAACAGAGCGCCATCGCGGGCGAGCGCGTCGAGAGTGGGGGTCCGCGCGGCAGCGTATCCGTAGCATCCGATGTGATCGGCGCGAGTGGTGTCCAGCGTGATGAGAAGGACGTTCGCCTTCCGCAGAAGTGGATGCTCGATTGTCCGCGAACACGCGACCAGGAGAGTGACAGCCACCAAACAACGGAGGGCCCTCGCGGGCCCTCCGAGAGGACTGCGCATCCTGCAATTTTAGAACATCAACTTCACTCCGGCGCGATACAGCCGGGGCATCACGATGGAGTAGACGCGGCCGTAGTCGCCGGACTTGAAGCCGATGATATTCGGCGAGTTCTCGTTGAGCGCGTTCAGTACGTCGAGAGAGATGTACAACTGCGTTCCACGAACCGCCTTCAGTGTCTTCCCGATACTCAGATCGAAGATCGACGTGGACGGCGTCCAGTCGGGATGTTTCACATCGGCAGCAACGATCTGCGAGTTGCCGTTGCCGGTCAGGAACACGCCCTCCGTGCTCGACATCCAGTTCGCGAACGTCGGCAGGTTCTGAATCGGCCAGAACGGTCGGCCGGTATCAAACCGCCACCGCAGACCAAAGTCGGCTTCGATGCGCGGGATGGTGTAGCTGCCGTTGACCTTCAGCATCAGCCGCGGCGTCATCAATGATGGGCCGTTGAGGTTGTTCTGATAATCGTTGAATGACGTGCCAAACGGAGTATCCATGATCATCGGGCCGTCGATGTACCAGTTCTGATCGAGCATGCGAGGGGCGATGCCGCTGCTGTGATTCCAGTTCACAGCCGCGAGTCCCTGCCATCGCAGCGAATACCGCTTGGTCAGAACGAGCTGCAAGCCCTGATAGTCACGGTGAACCGACTGTCCGTCAAACTCGGAGACGTTGACGGCGCGGTACGCGGTGTTGCTCATCACGAACTTCGCGTCATCGATGTCGATTTTGCCGTCTCCGTTGTAGTCCTTCGTTACGATCTCCCAGGCTTTCGTATTGAAACCTGTGAAAGTCTTGAATGGCTTCGATGTCCAATCCCAGAACTCGCCAGTGGTCTTGTTGAAAGGTCTCAGCGCGATGAAGTTCTTGCTCCTCTTGTAGATCGCCGTTCCCTCAACGGCGAAGTCGCGACCGAGCTGCCGCTGCAGCGATAACTCGAACTGGTCGGTGTAGGGACTCTTCGTGCCGGGGGCGACTTCCAGCGACCATGACGGATCGCGCATCGTGCTGCTCTGCAACTTGTTGGGCGTTCGACCGACGAGCAACCGATATGCGGGTCTGACCTCATCGAAGTCGATCATGCCATTGTGATTGAGATCAACCTGCGACATCGGCAGCAGGTACAACCAGTTTTCCAATTTCTCCTTCTCCATGTCGGGCCCAAATCGTCGAAGCGACTCGACGCCCAACGGGGCGAAGTACCGGCCGACATGCGCTCGCAAAACAGTGCGCCTGTCTTCGGTCAGCGTGTACGCAAAGCCAAGGCGCGGAGAGAAATCCTTGAAATCGAAGATGTCGCCGGTGCCTTTGCGAGTTCGAAGCAGGGTCGGGTGCGCGATGTCCGCAGGCGTCTGCGGGAAATTGTAAATCGCCCCCTCGCCGTATTTCGCGGTCATCCGGTCATAGCGCATACCAACGTTGAACGTGAGGCGGTCGTTGACCGTCCACGTGTCATCGACGAACCCACCGCCCTCACTGGCAATGCGCCGCGTCAGCCATGGATGCTGGTAAAACTTCAGGTTATAGATCGGGAACACGGGGTTTTCAGTCGTGCCCCACTGCCAGCTTGCGGGACCGTTCCACCACCAGTTCTTCGCTGGGCCGTAATCCCACGGATACGGGTAAGCGAAGTTGGCGTAACCTTGGAAATAGCCGCCTTCGAAATTGCCCTGGCTCTTCGTGTACTGCACGCCGAACTTCACCTCATGCTCGCCGAGGAAATGCGCGGCGTAGTGGGTCATATCGGCCTGAATCGTCTTGCGGCTGGACTTGTAAGACTCGACATACGGGAAACTGCCTCCGATGCCGATGCTTTGAGAGTTCGTCCACTTCCACCAGTTGATAAAGCCAGGGCTCGAGTTCGTGAGCTGCGTCGGGTTCTGATTTGTCCTGAACCCGAGATACTTCGCAGACGCGAGGTTGCGATCATTGATCACCCACTGATACTGCGCCTGCAGTGTGTTGTTGTTCTGATGCTGATCGTAGCCCATCGTGGGATCCCACGTCGGGCCCCACGTCTCGTTCCCGGAGGTGTTTTTCTCATTGTGGAACGCCACCCAGGCGCGATGATTTGACGCGAAATCCCCAGTGACCTTGGCGTCGTAGAGTGCCTGATCCCACGTGTGCAGCGGGATCCAGAGCGGCGTATCCGTTTTGTTTTTGTTCTTGTCGTATCCGGCGTAGAACCAGATGCGGTCCTTCAGGATAGGCCCGCCCAATGTGGCGCTGCCTTCCCAGCTGCTTTTCGGCCGCGTGGTCAGAACGTCTTTCGGATCGGCGTAAAACAGCCGCTCCCCCTTGATGTATGGATTGGCGCCGCCGCCGAAGTTGAGCGTGGAATTGTTCGCAGCGTTGCCGAGCTGCGAGTAATACGCGACGTCGCCTTTGAAGTCGTTGCCGCCGGACTTCGTCAGAACGTCGATCGCCGCTCCCGAAAAGCTTCCGTACTCCGCTTTCGATCCGAGAGAAACGATCTTCACCTCTTCGACGGTGTTGTAGTTGACGTTGACCAGAGTGCCCCACGGTGCGCCGCGGGGATTGGTGGCGTTGACGCCGTTCACGAGAAACACATTCTCGTTCGCAGCGCTGCCGTATGCAGACGGACTGCTGAGCCATGTCTCATTGCCACCGACGCTGGCCATGCCCGGCGCGCCCATCGCCAGGTCATAAAAAGCGTTGCGCGCGGTCGGGAGCTTTTCCAGCAGCTCCGCTGTGAACGTCGTAGCCACCGTCGAGGACTTCGTGTCCACCACCGGCGCCGCCGCCGTCACCGTGACCTCTTCCTTGAACGAAGCCGGTTTGAGGCTGACTTTGACATCGGTCTTTTCGCCGGAATGCAGAACGATTCCGGCCTGCAGATAACGTCCGAATCCCTGCAGCTCCGCCGATACTTTGTATGAGCCAGGCGGCAGGCTCAGAAAAACAAACCTTCCCTCGTTGTCAGTGATGGTCTGACGTTCGCCGGTCACAAGTGCAGGGCTGGTGATCGTCACGGTCACACCAGGCAAGCGTTCGCCACTCGTCGCGGTCACGGTCCCTGTGATCGTCACATCGTGAACGGCCTGCGCCCAGGCGCTCACGGCGAACAAGAGCAAAGCGATGATTAGGAGGCCGAACTTCCTGACTGCGTTCGTCTTGATCATTTTTCCTCCAAATGGTCTGTGTGTGGTCATCCATGGAGGAAAACTCAGGTGGGAGCGCGGCAACGGTCCGACCAGGCGTGCAGTTGCGCGTTAAGACGCCGGCAGACTCCTGGGAACCGCGGCGAGGTCATCGTACAGCTCCGTCCTTCCAATCGGGACAGCACACTGTGACGTGTCAAATGACTATGGATGGATACTATTACGGGCGGGAGGAAAGGTGCAACGTAAGCAAAAAAGGCTCGTCACGAGCCTTTGTGTCATTCGTCATGGTGCCCAAGGCCGGACTCGAACCGGCACGGCTTTCGCCACACGCCCCTCAAACGTGCGCGTCTACCAATTCCGCCACTTGGGCAATGAACACCGTGTCACTTCTTGGCCGGAGCCGTCGGAGCGGCAGTCCCGCTCATCACCGACGATCGCGGGCGCCCCTGCAGGACCGCCAACGCCATCGACGTGATCACAAATAGTACGAAAAATGTAGTCGTTAATTTGTGCAAGAGTGTCGACGCGCCGCGCGCGCCGAACGCCGTCTGCGATCCGCCGCCGCCGAATGCACCCGCCAGATCGGCACCCTTCCCCTGCTGAAGCAGGACGACCATAATCAGAAAGACGCTGATGATGACGTGCAAAATTACGAGAAGAACAGTCATGAATTCTCCGAGGCAGTGCTGCTAACGAGTGGCCGGGGCGAATTCTTCCAGGAAACGGCCGAGTCGGTCAAGATGCCGGGAGTCCGCTCACGCCTTCGCAAATCACTGAAAACTTGAGAGGATCGAGGCTCGCTCCGCCGACCAGATACCCGTCGACTCCGCCGTTCTCGCAAAGATCGGCGATGTTGTCGGGCGTGACGCTGCCACCATACAGGATCGAGGCATCCGTCGCGTGTCGCGGCGGCCAGAAGCGGCTCAGCGCCTCGCGAATTTGGCCGACCATCGCGGCGACCATCTCTCCCGTCGCATTGCGACCCGTCCCGATCGCCCACACCGGCTCGTAGGCAATCACCACCTCCGGCGCGCCATCGAGCGCCGGCACCGCAGTCGATCGGATTTGATTGGCCACGAAAATCGCTTCCTTCCCGGAATCGCGGATCTTCTGATCCTCCCCCACGCAGAGGATCGGCGTCAGCCCCACTTCGATCGCCAGCGCGAGCTTGCGCGCGATCATCGCGTCGGTTTCGCCGAAGATGTTGCGGCGCTCGGAGTGGCCGATGATCACAAAGGTCGCTCCGCAATCGCGCAGCATCGCCGGCGACACTTCGCCCGTGAACGCGCCGGAGGGCTGCTCGGCACAATTTTGCGCGGCGAGCGTCGCGCGTCCGGCGAGCTCTTTCAGATACGGAAACGGCGGCGCGATCACCACCTTCGCACTTTGCGGTGCTCGCAGCCGCTCGAAATATGCGTCAATGCCCTCCGGCGGGAGGTTCATCTTCCAGTTCGCGATCGCATAGCGGCTCCGCATGTCTCGCAGTTTATACAAGTAGCGCCGCCATCCATGGCGGCCGGTGCGCCGGCACCCTGCCGGCGCGGGCTCGCAGCCCGCGAACCTGCCGGCTGGGAGCCGGCGCTACACCTATAATCGACACAATGGCTTTGCCCGAATCGGAGGCGATTCCGTACGAGCCGCAGGACTTACGCGGCGAACGCCTGCTCGTGCTCGCGCCTCATCCCGACGATGAGGTCATCGGCTGCGGCGGCCTGATCGCGCTGCACATCCGCGAAGGGCGGCAGGTGCGGGTGGTCATCGTGACTGACGGCGCCGAAGCGGGACAGGCAACCGCTCGCGAAGAGGAGTCCCGCCGCGCCCTCGCCATACTCGGCAACATCGAATGCGAGTTCCTTCGTTTTCACGACCGGCACCTGGCGGAGGAGAGCGAGGCGATGAAGGACCGCGTGCGGGAGATCGTGGCCGGCTTCAAACCGGACCTGATTGCCGTTCCAAGTCCCGTCGAAATCCATCCCGATCACGCGGCGCTCGCCCGCGCATTTTGCGAATTGATCCAGCAAGACGAGTCTCTCTTCGCCGCGCTGGCTGTGGCACGCGTGGCGTTTTACGAAGTAAGCTACCCGATCCGGCCTAACGCGCTGCTCGATATCACTTCCATCGCCGATTTGAAGTACGATGCCATCGCCGCGCACCAGTCGCAACTCGAGTTGCGCGATTACGTGAGCTACGCGCGTGGACTGAATTCCTATCGGGCGATGACCCTGCCGCCGAACGTCCATCGGGCAGAAGCGTATTGGGTCACTGCGCTTCCGGAGCTGCGAACGATTCCGTTCTCGAAAATCCGCGAAGCCGTCGGCGCGCCGCCGCGAGTCGAAGTGGCGGCCGAGCCGCTGCCGGTGAGCGTCATCGTACGCACGAAGGATCGTCCGGCGCTTCTTCGCCAGGCCATCGAATCCATTCGGGCCACCGGCTACCCGGCGGAAATCGTGGTGGTGAACGACGGAGGCAGGCAACCGGAGACGCGAGAGGTGCGGCTGGTGAATCTCGCGCAATCGGCCGGACGTTCGGAAGCGATGAACCGCGGCGTGCGCGCCGCGAAATCGGCATTCATTGCCTTCCTCGATGATGATGACCTTTTCTATCCCGAGCACATCGATACGCTGACTGCAGCGGCGCGCGCAACACAGGACGTCGCCTGGTACAGCGAGGCCGTCTCCGCATTTGTGCGCGTCGGTGAGTGGGGAGCGCACGAAACGCATTCGCGAATGCGCATCTTCGGACAAGATTTCGACCGGCAGCAGCTCCTCATCGACAACTACATCCCGCTGCCGACCCTCCTCGTCCCGCGCGAGACCTTCCTCGACCTCGGCGGCTTCGATCCGGCTTTCGATCTGTTCGAGGATTGGGATTTTCTGATCCGACTATCGCAGCGCGGCTCGTTCGCCCACGTGCCGCGAATCACGTGCGTAATCCGCCACATCGAAGGAGCGGGGTCGATCACCCTCGAATCGCCGGAGGGCTCGGCGCGATTTCGTGAGGCCAAGCTGCAGATCTGGAAAAAGCATGCGGCGCTCATCGACGAAAACCTCATCGCGAACGTACTTGAAAAGCACAAGCGGCGCCTCGCGGCGGTCCACAACGATGCGGTGGAAGCGAAGGGACTGCAGAATCATCTGCAGATCGATATCGCCCGACTGCAACGCGACAAAGCGACCCTGAGTGCGGAAATTCAGGCGCTGCACAACCGTGTGAACGAAGCGCTGATGCGCATCAGTCATCTGGAAGGAGCGAACGCCGAGATTCGCAACGCGCTCGCCGCGGCGGAAGCGGATCGCCATGAAAAAGGCGTGCGCCTCAAAGATCTGCAGGCGGCGTTCTCCGAATCGCAGCAGACAAACGCGGCGCTGTTCGCCGAAGTCGGACGGCTGCAGGAGTTGCTGGACACGATCTTCAAATCGCGAACGTGGAAGCTGCACACAATCGTCGAGCGGATGAAAGGCCGCGCGTGAGCCGGGTTCTCCTGGTTTGCCCCGAGCCGCTCGGACACGGCCAACCGGCGGGCATCGGAATCCGCTTCCTGGAAATCGAGAAGGTTTTGAAGTCGGACGGTCACGCCGTGACACTCCTTTCGCCGCCGATTGCTGCAGAAGATCTTCTCCGACTGAGCAACGACGCCGATGTGGCAATCGTGCAGGGGCACATCGCCAACGATTTTTTCGCAAACGCCCGCCCGATCCCGACGGTTGTCGATCTCTACGATCCGTTCATCATTGAGAACCTGCATTACTACGAGAGCCGCGGCGCGGAAGTGTTCACGCACGATCACGCGACGCTTTTGAATTCGCTGCTCCGCGCCGATTTTTTTCTCTGCGCATCGGAGGCCCAGCGGCTCTTCTGGCTCGGAATGATGCTCGCGGCCGGCCGGGTCAATCCGATCGCCTTCGACTCCGATCCGAATCTCCACTCGCTCATTCGTATCGTGCCCTTCGGAGTGCCTCCGCCGCGCGAACGCGCCGCGGCAACCGAGCCGCGCGTGCTGTTCGGCGGCATTTACGACTGGTACGATCCGATTCTGGCGATCGACGCCGTCGCGCTCGCACGCGCGTCGCTGCCGAAAATCTCGCTCACCTTTACCAGCCATCCGAATCCCGAGCTGACGCCGCAGGGAAAAACTGCGGAAGCGCTGCAGTACGTGAAGAAGCGCGGTTATCAATCCTTCGTTCGATTCGAGCCGTGGTTCGAGTACGAACGGCGCGCCGAATTCTTCGACCGGTTCGCTCTGGCGCTGCTCACGTTCCCGCAGTCGCTGGAGACCGAACTGTCGATGCGCACGCGAGTTTATGACTACCTTTGGGGCGGTTTGCCGATCGTCACCAGCTCCGCGCCGGGAACCGACGAGCTTCTGACGGGTTATCGCTGCGGCACGGTCGTGCAGTCATCTTCGCCGCGCGCATTTGCCGATGCTCTACTGCAGACTTTCGCGCAGCAGACCGCGATGCAAGCGGGCGCGCGCGATTTCGTGCGCGAGCATCAATGGCCCGAGGCGCTGCGTCCACTGCGGGAGTTTTGCGGCAAGCCGTGCGTCGATTCGAACAAAGAGGCCTTTGCAGTGCGCATGCAGGTTCCCGAGCGGCCGCCGTCGATCCTCGCGCGGCTGAAGCGCCGCATCGGAGGGCCGTCCTGAGCGCGGTCGACATCATCGTCATCAACTGGAATGGACGCGCGCACACGCTCGCCTGCCTGGAGGCCGTGTTTGCGCAAGTCGGCGAGGTCGAAAGCGCGACCGTGACCGTCGTTGACAACGGCTCGACCGACGGCAGCATCGGCGCGATCGCAAGAAAATATCCGCAGGTTCGACTGCTGCCACTCGGGAAAAATCATGGGTTCACTGGCGGAATCGCCGCGGGGCTCGTGCGCTCGCCCGGCCAGAACGTCATTTTTCTCAACAACGACGCTGTGCCGCAGCCCGGCTGGCTGGCATCGCTCGTCGGGGCTATCGACGACGCGCCGCCGGAGGTGATCTCCGTCGGCGGAAAAATCGTGGACATGAGTGGGGACGTTCGATGGCCACGCCTTTCAGAACGGATTTCGATATCCGGTCGGATCGCGCGGCGAACCGCAGAGCGGAAATGAGCTCTTCTTTCCCTGCGGTGGCAACATGATCTCCCGCCGCGAGCTCTTCCTGTCCCTCGGCGGCTTCGATGACGACTATTTCGCGTATCTCGAGGATGTGGACTTTGGCTGGCGATCCTGGATCGCCGGGCAGCGCGTGCTGTACGAGCCTGGCGCAGTCGTCCGTCACGCCTCCGCTGCGACCAGCATTCGCCTCGGCGACTTTGAACGCGGTGTGCTTTTCGAGCGCAACGCGCTGCAGACCGTGCTCAAGAATTATGAAGACGATCTTCTCCGCGACGCTGCAGGATCGATCTTCTACGCCTATTTGCATCGTCTCCACCACTACACGACGTCGCGCAATCGCGGCGCGAGCGAGTTGAAACGAGAGCCGCTTTCCGCGGCGACGCCGTCGCGCAACGGGTTCTGGTCGCGCATCTTTCGTGGACGAAAACCGCTCGCCACCATCGAAGATCCGCTGACAGCGATGCAGTTCCGCGCATTCGAGTGGATCGTCACGCACGCCGATCGCATCGCGGTGAAGCGCAACGTCGTACAGCGGCTGCGGCGGCGGTCCGATCGCGAGATTTTCGAGCGCTTCCCGCTGCACGTGGTGCCGACGTATCCCGGCGATGACGCGCTGATGAGCAGCCCCCTGTTTCGACTGCTGCGGCCGCAGGTCGCGTCAGTGGAGAAGAACTTGGCCGATATCATGCGGCGGGAGGATCGGTCTTGAGATTGTCATTCCGAGCCGCGGAGACGGCGAGGAATCCCCTACGCAAGCGCGAGGGGGATCCCTCGCTGCGCTCGGGATGACACGGCGACACGCGTGGTTCCGTCGATTCCTTGTTCGCGGCGTCTTCTGGCGGCAACTTCTTCGCTTCGGCGTTCTCAACGTCCCGAGCTGGATCGAACCGATCGCCATCGCTTCGTGGGCGCTGTTTTTTCTGCTGTGGGGGCCCGGGCGGTGGGGCGTCATGCGCAATCTGAAAGCGATCAAGCCGGGATCGACTTCGCTCGCCAATTTCTTTCGTTGTTATCGCGTCTTCTGGAACTTCGCCTGGACAATCGGGGACAACGTCCGCTTCAAGGAATCGCGCGTGATTCCGGACTGGGAATTCACCGGCTACGAACATTTTCAAGCGATGCAGGCGGGCGGCGGCACGATCCTCCTCACTGCCCACATGGGCAGCTATGACCTCGGCGCCCATCTGTTCGCGCAGACTTCCGCGCGTCGCATCATCATGGTGCGCGCTCCGGAGATCGATCCCGAAACGCACGTCTTCGAAGAGAAGCACAGAGCGGAAGAGCTGCAGATCGAGTTCAATGTGAAAGCAACCGATCTCGCGCTCGATCTGCTGCATGCGATTCGCGAGGGCGGCATCGTGGCGATTCAGGGCGACCGCGTGATGGGCGGCATTGCCGAACTGCCCGCGACGCTCTTCGGCAAGTCGACGCGTCTTCCCGCGGGCCCATTCGCGTTGGCCATGGCGGCACGCGCGCCAATTCATCCGATCTTCATCGTGCGCATCGGAAGGCTACGATATCGGCTCGTCGCGCTTCCGCCGATCACCATCGAACCGGCACGCGACCGCGACGCGGCGTTCGCTCCCGCCCTCGAGGCATGGACACTCGACCTCGAAACCGTCATTCGCACGTGGTGGTATCAGTGGTACACGTTCGAGCCGTTTTCGCCGGAGCTCGCGTCATGAATGGCTGTTCGCCGTCGCGGCATCATTTCGCTTTGGCGCGGTTACTTGCGCTGGTCGCTTCGCGCGACCTCAGCGCAATTGAAAACTACGCTGTGGCGATTTGGTTTTATCTGACGACGGTCTGCTACATCGGAATCGCCGTTTCGTGGCTTGCGGCGATTCCTCTGGCTGTCGTAGCCGTCACTCTGCCGGTGCTTTCGGGTGCAGGCGCAAAGGCGAACGGCTTCATCCTGATGCTGCTTCAGTTTCTCGCATCAGCGCACTTTGCGATGAACGCAGGTCCAATCCGATATGTTGCATGGTTATTCATCGTTGTATTGTGTATGAATGCGATCGCTTGGGTCCTCACACGACGATGCGGAATCTGATCGTCGCATTCGCCTGGCTGTCGCCGTTCATCGCCATCATCGTGTGGCCTCATGCACCGATCGTAGGAATTGCAGTGGTCGCCTTCTCGCATGCGCTGTTTCTCTACCCGACGCTGCGGCCGAATGTGCAGTGGTTCGGGCCCGTGGTCACGCGATTCGCGACCGAAAATCGAGAAGTATGGCTGACGATCGACGACGGTCCGACCGATGACACGCCGGCAATCCTCGATCTGCTGGCCCTGAAAAATGTGACCGCAACGTTTTTTGTGAAAGGCGCGCTGGCGGCGCGACGACCGGAGCTCGTCAAAGCGATCCTCGATCGCGGCCACGCGATTGGCAATCATTCGTTCACGCACCCCTCCGCAATCTTCTGGTGCTTGCCTCCAGGGTCGACTGCCGAAGAGATCGACCGATGCAATGCGGTGATCGGGATTCAGCGCTACTTCCGCGCGCCGGTGGGCATGAAAAATCCGGGAGTTCATCCACTCCTCGCCGCGCGGGGCATGCGGCTCATCGGCTGGACAGCGCGCGGATTCGACGCGATCAGAGTCGATCCCACTCGCGTCGCCGCGCGCATCCTCCGGCGCGTCGAGCCGGGAGCGATCATCGTCATGCATCAGGGACGTCCGCACTCGCTCACCTGCATCGAGCGTGTTGTCGACGATTTGCGAGGGAGTGGCTATTCGTTCGTCATTCCGGCCGACGACCGCCTGAAGACGAACAGATAGTTGTTGAACGGGCTGCGCCCGAACATCGGAAGCACTTCGCGTTCGAATCCGCCGTTGAACGATTGGGCGATCGAATTGCGCGTCGGAAAATTCAATCGCTCTGCTTTGAGCCAGCCGCCGATGCGTGCGACGGTTTCTTGCGCGTAGGTCATGCGATAGCGTAACGAGCCGTCGCGGATCCCGTCGCGAATGAGAACCATCGAGCCGGCTGCCGACACATTCCGAAGAATCGCCTGCTGATCCTCGTTGGTGAAGTAATGCAGCACGTCGAGCAGGACGATGTTGCCGCGAAATTCGATCGACGCCCGCGCGTCGGCCACCGAGAACGCCACGCCCTCGACGCCACCGGTAACACGCCTCGCGATTTCGATCTTTCGCTGATCGTGATCGATCCCTGTCACTGACGCGGTGAAGCCGCGCTCGCGAAGATACAACTCCAGAATGCCGACTCCGCAACCGATATCGAGCACCGGCAGCCGGGATCCTCGAAGACACTCGAACACAGCGTCATAGATCGGATCCGTCGCGAGCTTTGCGCGAACATACGAGCGCAGAAAGCCGCGCGGATATTTTCCGACGATCACGGCCGGAGTGTATCGCAACGCAGGGAGCGCGGGCCTCTCGCCCGCAGCGGCTGCGCGTCTCGCGCGGCCGCGCTCCTCACGGCGACAGATGCTCGATCAGATCGATCAGCTCGGGAAGATTGAACGGCTTCGGCAGAATCGCGGAGACGCCCATCTGCAGAACTGCTTGCGGGTCGACGTGCAGATGCGCCGACAGCACGATGATGGGAACCTGGCCGAGGTGACCGGTTTCCTGGAGGCGTTGAAGGAAGTCCCAACCATTGACCTTCGGCATCGCCAGATCGAGCAGGATCACATTCGGATGATGGATGTTGAGCGCGCGCTGACCCTCCTCGCCGTCGCCCGCGAGAAGGACCTGAAAACCGCGCTGACGCAGCGCCGCCGAAAGCATTCCGCGCAGCGGCATGTCGTCGTCGATGACGAGAATGCGCTTCCGATCGACATCGCTGATGCGCCTCTCTCCACCGGAATTCTGCGCCTGGGCTTCGTTCATGAAAGAGCCTCATTCTAGCCGCATGCATGAGGCTGGCCCAAAGTCTCAGAAGAGGTCGGAATCGCCCAGCGTGTAGTAGAGCGCGTTCCGCATCCGCTCCGTTGCGTCCGGCAGCGCGAATGGCACGCACATGACGGATAAGTCCTGCGGTTCCGTGCCGGCCAGGAAACCTGCGCGCGATAGAACGTCGGCAATCCACGGCGGCCGCGGCGCAAACCACGCTTCGACACGCTCGACCGGATAGCTCGGAACGACGTGCCGCAGAAGAACGCCGACTGCATCCGTATGTTCCGGATCGAAAAGCGCATCGCCCCACAGCAGCCCCTTCTCGCGAATTCGAAACACGCTCCATCCAACGAGCCGGCGCCACTTGCGAATGGCCACTACAAATGGTCCCAGGTCGGGACATTGGAGATAACGCCAGCGCAAGTACAGCGCGTCACGACGCACAAAAAAGCGATAGGAAGGCGCCACTCTTTCGAGCAGTCGATCGAACTCGGCGCCGGGATCGTGCACCAGCTCCAGTTGATATCCGCGAATCCACCGGCTCGCGCGCGCAATACCCTCGAGCGGCAGCTCACGCCGCCAATACGACACCGGCTCAACGCGATCGCTGCGCAAAAAGCGAAGCGAGAACCGCTGAATATTCGCGACGTTGAAACCGTAGTTGAACGCCACTTTGCCCTCGCAGAAGTTCTCGTAAAAATGCAAAGCGGTACGGCCGAGAATGCTGGTCGGCCCGCGGCCGACATGACGAATCGACGGATCGGTCATCGTGTCGCCGATCTGATGCGCGACCCGATCCCGTTCACCTTCGACAAAGGGAACCGGATAACCGGCGTAATGTCCGACAAGGCGGCCATCGCTGTCGAACGTCAGGCTGATGTGTGCGTTTCCGTACGGGTTCTGCAGGTACTTCCACCGGAAATGCTCGAGAGTGCGCTGAGTGTGAAAGCAGCGCACAAACAGATCGAGAATCGCTGTCTCGTCGCCCGGCCGGTACGCTCGGGTGACGAATCGATCGTCAGCGGGCATGCGTCGGTTCCACCGACCGGATCGCGCGAACGTCCATCGGTGGGCCGGCGCGGCGCTTGGCGATGATGCGGATCGAGCCGGAGCTGATGAGCAGCGGGTCGGGAACGATGCGCAAGATCGCATTGGCGATCGGCGCAAGCGCCGGCCAGCGCGTGGCCACCCAATGCCGCAGGAATTTGTGATCGCGAAATTCGAATGCCGGCGAGATCGCCGCGATTTCGAAGCCGGAGTGCTCCAGAAGCTCGATCAATGCCGATCGGGAGTAGAGAATCAGGTGCGTGCGGAAATTGTGGGCCATCCGAGTGCGCTCGCTGATGAGATAAAAAATCCCTTCGGTATCGAATGTGGTCAACAGGAGCGCGCCTCCCGGTTTCAACAAGTCTTTCATCCTCGCGAGCGCGTCATGCGGGTCGGGCATGTTCTCGAAGACGTGAAAGAGCGTGATCGCATCAAACGCGGGACCGGTATTCACGAATCCGGTGAGCGTCGAACAATAAACCTCCAGTCCTTTTGTACGCGCGGCACGAGCAGTGGCCACGGCGGTATCGATCCCGACGTACTCGAATTCGCGCGACGCAGCAGCCCCAAAACTTCCATCGCGAACTCCGATTTCCAGAATGCGGGCACGCGACGCGACCTGCTTTCGCAGCGCCGCAAGCCTGCTCAAACTCGTCTTCTCGCGTGCGGTACGCGCGTGCGCAGTCTCCTCGCCGACATCTGCCGCCGGCGCGTTGGGACGCAGTTCCCGCCGCACCGGCTGCGCATCTTCAGCAACATCGAAGTGATTGAGATAACGGCACTTACACCGGCTGCAGGCACGCACAACATTGCCCGGAATTTGTGCCCAACTCCACACTTCCGACGAGAAGCAAACCGGACATCGCCGCGGCGCGCGGTAGCCGTTGTTGCGATCCATGAGTCGAATGGCGATCGCCGATTGCAATCCGCTGATCGCGCCGAACGATGGCCTCGCATGCCCGTCAGCATTCACGCGCAGCGACTCGATTCGAAATCCGTACTTGTTCGCGAGGTACGCGACTTCGAGATCGAATCCGCCGTCGCTCAGTTTCGATTCGGCGATCAACAGCCGTGCGGCATCCGAAGAAAACGCTTTCAGACGCAGCGTCGGATCCGGAAGAATTGGAACGAGAAACCAGCGCAGAAGCACGTGGCGCGTTGAGGCGAGATTTCCAAACACCACTTCAGCCGATCCGGATTCAATGAGCGCAACTGCGTCGCCGATCGCATTGACCGGATAGGGCAGATGAGAATCGATGACGACGATGACCGTTCCTTTCGCCTCCGACGCTCCGCGGCGCACCATCGCCCCGACACCGTCGCCGTCGCGCGAGTCGAGGACGCGCACGTCGAACTCGAATCCGGTCGTCAGCAGATATTGCTCGACCGTCTCCAGCGTCGAGGGCAGCTCGGGCGCAGGTCCCGTCAAGGGGATGAGAACCGACACGCTGGTCGAGCTCATGCACCTATTTTAGTCTTCACGTACGTCCGGAGGACGCGGCCGGACTTCATCTCGATGACGCGCAGATACAGCACCTCGCTGCGATACGCCCGGCACACTTCGTTCGGTATCGCAACACTCGAGCCCGTTGGAAAATGGCCCGCAGCGGTCTCAAAACACGGCAGTGGAGACGCTTCAACGACGAGGCCGCTTTTCTCAACGTGAATTCCTGCGTCCAGCGGCTCTGCTGCCACAGACTGAGGTGTGCGCTCGATCGACTTGATGAGACGCGCGATTCGAGCTCCGCGCCACTTCGTGAGGTACTGCATTTCGGATCGCGCGTATTCGGCCGCGGCCGAATCGGATCCAGCCGCGCTCTGGTTGTAAATGTGCCTGCAGCGAGCGTCCGGCAGGTAAACAATGCCTCCGCGCAGACGGCGTTGAAAATCAATTTCTTCGAAGTAGAGATGGAATCGTTCGTCGAAGCCTCCAAGGCGATCGAAGGCCGATCGGCGAATGGCCATGATTGCGCCGGAGATCGCCGGGACGTGCGCCGGCTTCTTCAACGACCAGAAGGTCAGCCGTTTTTGAATTCGATGGCGATCGCGACTGCGCTGCCATCTCGCGGAGCGGCTGGCGATCGCCCGATCGAGAGTATCGGCAGCAGTGTGAAGGTCACTCGGCGGCAGAAACCAGGTGAACGCGTCGTCCCAGAAAAGCGCCGGCCCGGCGACGTCGGCGCCGCTCCCGGCGAGTCGATCGATCGAGCCTTCACCGAAACGCACGTCCGCATTTGCGATGATCAGAATCTCACCGTCGCATTTTGCTCGCGCCCGATTGATCGCCGCGCCGTAGCCGAGGTTCGCGTCAGGAGCGAGGAGGACGTCGGCGTGTGGTCGAAGAGCCTCGGCCTCGCTCGCATCAACGCTGTTGTCGACGATGATCACCTGCAACGTGTTTTGTGAGGCGGCGCGGGCGGTGCGAATGGCGTCGATGGCCAGCGATGCCGAACGGTAGTTGACAACGATGAGCGACGAGCTCGCCGGCATCAGCGGCCAACCACTGCCGCGTCGACCGGCTCCATCGACCAGCGGTGATCGACGCTGATCAAGCCGATCTCGTATCGGTCGCCGGTGATGGAAAACGCGGGGCGCGCGTCCAGACGGTCAAACACGCTGATGGCGTTCTCATCGCCAACAAACGCGATGATGGAGTACTCGCCGCGATTCAAAGGTACGCTTTGCAACTTCACTGTGACCTCGTATTCGTTGCGTCCTCGAAGGGGTTCGATCCCGTCCGCATGCGTTCCAACTGCGAAGCACTGGAGATCATCGGCAGAGCGGTGCACGCCGACGATCACGTGCACCGGCTGCGCGGGATCATCGGAACGTACGCGGACGCGAAATTGGATATCTTCGCCGCGCTCGAAGAGATCGCGCGGACTTCCGCCGCCGTCGCAAACGACGATGTCGCGGAAGCGCACTGGTGAGAACGGCCGCTCGGGCTCCGGCTCTCCCTCGTTCGCCGGAAGAGCGCGGTCGCGCTGCAAAAGAAACGACTCGTACTCGTGCACGACATCCAACGTCGGTCCGAAGCGCATGACCGAGCCGTGATCGAGCCACAGCGTGCGCCGGCAGATCGAGGTGACGTGATACATCGCGTGCGAGCAGAAGAGAATCGTCCGGCCGTGCTGTTGAAATTCACGAATCCGGTCCACACATTTTTTCTGAAAATGTCCGTCGCCGACGGCGAGCGCTTCGTCAATGACCAGAATATCGGGATCGACATTCACGGCGACGGAAAACGCGAGGCGCATGTACATGCCCGACGAATACGTCTTCACCGGCCGGTCGAGAAAAGTGCCCAGCTCGGAGAATTCGAGAATCGCAGGAAGCTTGCGCTTCACCTCCGCGGGCGAGAGGCCGAGGATTGCGGTGTTGAGAGCGGCGTTGTCGCGGCCGGTGAACTCCGGATGAAACCCGGTGCCCAGCTCCAGGATCGAGGCGATCGTGCCGAACGATTCAATCGTGCCGCTCGTCGGACGCGTCACACCGCACAACAGTTTGAGCAGCGTGCTCTTGCCCGCGCCATTTTGGCCAATGATGCCAACGGCCTCGCCGCGCTCGACCTCGAAGGTCACATCCTGCAACGCAGGAAACACCGTATGCCTCGGCCTTCGCGTGAAGAACTCGATGAGGCGGTCCGCGGGCCGCGCATAGATGTCGTACTGCTTCGTCAGCTCGATGGAGCGGACGGCGATGGTCATATCCGTATTCTACCGGCCGCCGCTCTGCTGATGCAGAAAGACCAGATATTCATCGATTGCCCCAGGCCGCGGCGGAATTCGGATGGCGTTGATGAGGACTTTGTTGCTGGCGTCATGATCGATCGCCATCGCCTTCTGGATTTCGCGCTCCGCCGCGTCGAATCGATGACCGTTCGCGTCGAGCAGCGCGAGGTAAACGTGCGGCTCCGCAGAGTGCGGCTGCAGTCGTGCGGCTTCCATGAACTGTTTTTCCGCTTCAGAATCGCGGCCAAGGCGGCTGAGCAGCGCGCCGTAGTTCAGTCGAGCGTCGTACAGACGGGGGTCCGCTTTCAGCGCGACCTCGTATTCCTCTACCGCGCGGTCATCGCGACCTGCTTTTGCCAGCTCCGCGGCGAGATTGTTGTGGAGCCCGGCGTCGCGATGCTCCGCAATGACTTCGGCCGCCGCATCGAGCTTTCCTTGTTTCAATAGAGCAGTGGCCAAGCCGTTGTACACGATTGCCGCAGGTTGAAATCCCGCTCCCTGCCGAAATTGCTGTTCCGCCGCAGCGTAGTCACCCTTTTCCAGGAGAGACGCTCCAAGATTCACATGAGCCAGTTTGTTGGTGGTGGTAGTGGCAGAGAGTGCGTGAGCAAAAAGGGACGAGCTGTTCGACCAATAGCCAACCTGTGAATGCGCAGCGATTGCGAGCGTCAAAATGACAACCGCGGCCGTGGTTGCGAGTCCGTCGCGGTGTTGCGGCAAGAAATGCCCGACAGTCCAGACAATCGCGAGGAAAAGCCCGATGTGCGGTATGTACGTGTACCGGTCCGCCATCGCCTGGAGGCCAACCTGCACAATACCGATTACAGGGACCAGCGTCACGACGAACCACAGCCAACCAACGAACAGCCACGGAAGCGACCTGCGGTAAAAGAATGCAGTGGCGGTGATCGCTATGACGATCACCGCACAAGCAATTGCAAGCGACGAGCTGATCCGCGTCGGAAAGGGATACATGATCGACAGACGCGTAGGCCAAAGCGTCTTGGTCACATATTTGACGTACGACATTGCGGCATTC
>WNGA01005683.1_pt1 | contig 20442 bp, 16 predicted proteins | sample 5400061 | NCBI WGS metagenome assembly WNGA01 (sample SAMN13153366, study PRJNA577476) | soil metagenome | isolation source: 100 cm soil or saprolite under grassland replicate 2 | place: USA:California | collected 2016-06-15
GGTGATCTTACAGCCGGCGGGCACGCCAGGATACAAGTTGTTCAATGTGTTGCCCCCAACGTTCGTGTTATTACATTGGTTGGCAATCATCGAGAAGCCTGGAGGCACTGTGATCGAGACCTGGCAATTATTGGTCACTTCGCTGACGGCCACCTGCACCGGGGCGGACGCACCCCGACCGCCAGCGTCGTCCACTGCTTCCGCGCGTACCGAGTACATCCCCGGAACCGGGTTCGACCACATGAGACTGTAAACACCATTGGTCAGCGTGCCCGAAATACTCCCAACCAGGTTCGCGTTCGCGAAGAACTCGATGTTGGTGAGCGTGCCATCCGAGTCCGAAGCGTTCGCCCTCAGCAGAATGGGAGTCCCAACCCAAAAGACCGAGGCGTTTGGCGGCTGGATTAAGCTGACGAGAGGCAGGCTGTTGGGCGGAGGCGAGTTGGTTACGGTAATCTGCACCGACGCGGAGACTCCTCGATCCCCGACGTTGTCTTCGGCTTCGGCATGCAACTGGTGCATTCCAGCCGGCGCGTTCGACCACCTGAATTCGAAAAAACCATTGGTCAACGTGCTCCAAGTACGCTTGAGCAGATTCGTGCCAGCGAAAAAGTCGATGCTGCTGAGCGTGCCGTCGGAAACCGACGCGTTTGCCCTCAGGAGAATGGAACTTCTGGTGCCAAAAGAGGCGCCATTGGTCGGGCGAACCAAGTTGACCACGGGTGCTGCCGCCTGCGCGTTGTTGAAAAGCTGCACGCCCAGGAGCGAGCCGAGCAACATGAGTTTGGTGATACGCATACTGGTTTTCATTTGGTTACATATTTAAATATTTTGTGTTCAGCGGATTTCATTGGAGAAAAGCTTTTCGGCGCGGATCGGAAGGAGGCAGATCGTTCAACCATTTCTTCGCCAGTTCGGGCTGTGAATGACGCCACTCAGCAAAGGCCTCCCGGCTGGCGGCCAAACTACGATCCGTTGGCAGCCGGCTTGCCCAGACGAATGCCTCTGGAGGGCTTTGCCGGGTCAGAGAGCGGGCCACATTCAGATCGGCGGAGCGTGGAACTTTGTCGCTCTCGATCGTGGCCAGGAATTCGGCCATGCTCTTCGGGTCTCCGTTCGACCATTTCCACTGCACCTGTTCCAGCGCGCGTCTTGTGGACGCGGGATCGAGACCGGCCAGCCACGTGAGCGCGTCGGTCGGTGCGGGTTTGCCGCTGCGCCAGGCCGGGAACCAATTCTTTGCCACAGCCGCGGCAGCTTCGGCGCGAGCGGGAGAAAGTTTCATGCTGGTGACGAACTCCGCCGCGGCCATCAAGTTACTCTGCGCGACACTATTCACAATGCTCCCCAGGGTCTGCGCGAGGCTGCTGCCGGTGAGATTCGATTCGCACCAGGCGAGCGCGTTGTTGGGATCAACCTTTGCCCATGCCTCGACGAATGCCGGACTGAGGCGGCGACGGATGGTAACGTCGGCCTCAGCCAGCCAGGCAGCGGCCTGTTGGATATCCCGGCCCGCCCAACTTTTCAGGACTGTGCTCGCCAGAGACGAAGCGAGCGAACCGGGTCTGGCGCAGGCGAACTCCATTGCCCCCGCTGGATCGGTCCTGGACCACCCCTTGCCGATGGTTTCAATCGCGAGTTCGGAGGTGTAACCGGCAGGGTGGGCCAGCACGACTTCGGCGGCGTGGCGCGGACTTGCCGCGGCCCACTTGGTGACGCCGGTCATGCGAGGAGCAAAGTTATCAATCCCCCATTCCGATAGGGCGCGCAGGCCTCGCTCCGGATCTTTTTCGACGAGATAGCCGGCGACGTTCATTCGCCACGCTTCGCGCGTCCCGAGGTCGTTCGTGCCCTGCAACGCCGAAATGGCCGCATCCGGATCGCGCCGGGCCCATTCAAGGAACAGCACATCAGCCAGTTCGTCCATGGGAAAAGTGCGCCGGTCCTGCGCTGCGGCGAGGGTGTTAAACAAGTGCCCCAAGTCCAGTTGCACCCAGCGTGAGGCGACGAGGCGCGTGGCCGTGGCGTCCCCGTTCGCCAAACTCGCGAGGCGCGGGAAGTCGGAGAGCGAAGCCTTCTCGATGGCCTCCAGCCAGTAGAGCCAGCGGGTGACGCGCGACGACCTGGAAAGGTCGTGCGCCAGTTGCGTCGCAAGCGGCGAGTCATCGTGGACGCGTGTCACCATGCGTTTCCTGCCAGGGAGGAAACCACGTTCCCGGGAATCATCAGACCTTGTCGGCGTCTCTGCACCCAACTCCGGCGAGTAGGGACGCCGCTGCGCTTTCGCCCGCCAGGCGAGACCCATCCCCAGCCCCAGTCCGGCGGCAACAATCACGCCTAGTAATTGAACTAAGAACTTCATGGCGCAATGCGGTTTTGGCTGATTGTTTCCAGCGCGGACTGAATGGCGGCCTTGGCTTCCTGCGTGAACGGGCCGTTCTCGACCAAGGCGCGCGCCGTGACGGAGTCCCGCGCAGCCATCCCCTTTGCGGCGTGAGTAGCGGCAAGGGTGCGCCTCTCCGTGTCGGCAATGCTCATAGCCCATTCCCAAGCTTCGCGAGGAAACTCTTCAGCAATGGCAAGGACCAGTGACTGCGCACTACGATCGCGCTCCGCACCTGGAGGCATGACTGCGACCCAGACGGACGCAGCCGGCGAGTCCTTGGCGGCCCAAGTTGAAGCAATGGCGGCCACGGCTTCGACGCGAGCCTCTCCTGCAGGCATCGAGGCGGCCCAACGGATTGCATCTTCGGGTGTTTGTTCCGCCCACGCGTGGGCGAGAGCTTCAGTCCCGCGCACGCGGGCCGTGTCAGGCAGTTGCGAAAGCAGGGCCATCCACCGCCGCGGGTCGGCCAGCGTGTCCGCGTTCAGATGGTTGAAGGCGCTTACAGTGAGCGCCTGGTGCATCCGCTCCGGCGCTGCCTCCAGTAGTCTCTCAAGGCGGTGCAGTACTGCCCCGTGACCGAGAAGACCCTCCGCCAGCAGATCCAATTGCGCGTTGCCTTCACTCGTCCGTGGCGGATCGTCAGCGAGGCGAAAGGCCATCGCCGTGTCCTGCTCGCCCCAGGTACTCAGCACCTGGCGTTTGAGTTGCCTGGTTGTCGAATCCTCCGGTTGCCCCTTGAGCCACTCCCAGACCGCGCGCCGCTGGCCGGAGCTTTCTTTGACCAAAACATTCGTGATGGCAGGCAGTATGGCTGGCAGCCAACCCGCCGAGGCGTATTGCGTGAGAAAGCCCGCCGGGTCGGCATTGAGTTTTTCTCCCACGAGGCTCGCCAGTCCCATTAAGTCTTCGTCGCTGAGACGTCCGGGATGCGCCGCCAGCCAACTCACCGTGGCGTCGAAATCAACGATAGTCGCCTCCTGCAGCACGCGCGCTCCGGTGGTACTGGCGAAGTATCCTTTCCTTCCGCCGGGCGGAACCAGGCTCACTCGCTCCAACGCCGACACCGGATCGGTCGCCGCCGAACCCACCAACGCCGACCGAATGACCTCGTCTCGGTCCGTTCCGTCAGGAAGTTTTTTGGCCCACGCGATGGCGCCCTCCAGGTCGCGCTTCCCCCACGCTTGTGCCACGCCAGCCAAAGCCTGGTCGCGATTGGGATCTGGCATCGCTTCGGCGGCAGCGCGTGCAGAATCGATTCCGCGCTCCGCTACGATAGCAAAAGCATCATGCACCTGACTGTCGAGGGAACTTTCGGGCCTCGGCAATTTCGCCACGATGCTCGCGACGCGCGCGGGCGCACGCCGCGCGAGTTCCGGGAGCGAGTCGCGCACGATCGCTTCCCAGCCCCGCCCGCCTTTCATAAAAGCATCAACCGCCGTGACGGCATCCTGCGCGAGCCATTCTCCGATGAACTGCCGGCGCTGGCTGGCATCGATTGTCCGGTCGCGGAAGCCGGCCATCGCGTTCGTCGGATTGAGTTGAACCCACTCGGCCATGAGCGCCGCTCGAAAACCCTGGCGACGGAGCGACTCGTTAAGACGCGCAATCTCCCGATAAATCCTGGGCATGGCTTCAACGTTGGTGCCGTGGGTATCGTGAAGCCGCTTCCACTCGGCGAAGATGGCGCTGCTCTCGAAACTCGGCGGCGCCTGCTCCGGTGCCGCCGCGGTCGCGCTTTCCACTTTTGCCACGACGGTCGGGGCCGCGTGCGGCTCGCTCCTCATGCGGACTTGATACCCGATGGGAACACACACGGCAGCCGCGAGAGTGGCGATGATCAGCATCGTTTTCGACGCGCTGATGGCGGTGAAGAGAGAGGCGGACGGGGCCGCCGTTGAAGTCGTTCCAGCTGCAGCCGCGGTGAAAACGCCGCCGGCCACCGCCGCCGGGGCAACCAGGGCGCCAATGGCGGCGGCAAGGGTCATGGTGAAAATGGGAGTTGGCCCCGTGCGGGTCAAAACCTTCTCAATCAGCCCGGACATCCGGTCGCGCAGCATCTCGCGCCCGCGGGCGAGCCGTTGCTTCACCGCGTCTTCGCTGATTGCCAGCGAGTCGGCCACGGCACGCACCGACCGTCCTTCGCGATAAAACAGAATCAGGGGCATTCGATACGTCTCCGGCAATTTCGCCAGCGACTTCCGCACCAGCGAAGCTTCCTCTTCGTTCGCCGCGATCTCGTCCGGCGCCGGGGATTCATCCACCAGCTCAGGTGTGTCCTCCAGCGTGTCATGCCCGCGCTTGCGGCGCAGCTGACCGAGCGCTGCATTGCGGGCAATCTGCCCCAGCCACGCACGCAGCCGCGCCGGCTCGCGCAGGTCATGAAACTTCCGCCACGCCGTCAGAAAGGCCTCCTGCCCCGCGTCTTCGCTCGCCGCGAAATCACCGAGAATGCCCAGCGCGATGCCGCAGACCATCGCCTGATGCCGCGCCACGATTTCCACGAACGCCCGCTTGTCCCCTCGCCGCGCCGCGTGCACCAGGTCCACATCCGACGTCGCCGCCCCGCCCTCCGGCTCCAGCCCGCTCGTGGCTGCGCTTTCGTTGCCTTGTCGCAAACGGTTCATCGTTCAGGATTCAAGCTGCCACTTGCATGATGCACCGGACGGCACATTGGTGACAGCATCGTTTCCTGGAACGATGCAAATTCGACAAGAAGATCCCTCACTGCAGCGTGAGCCGGCTCTACGCCGACCGGCTGCCGCAGCGCGCCCGCTTTGCCCTCGCGAACAGATGCTTTGTCCGGTTCAACGGGTCGGCCCCGATATGCTTCCAGACATGTTCATCATCCTCCTCATTTGAAGCTTGGAGGAGTCAGCAGTTACCCCGAAATGAGTGGGACAAATGGCCCATCCAGCGATGTGAGGCTCATTGGGGCGCCGTGACGAGCACGACTCGGAAGCCGAGGTCTGAATCGGTGAGAGCCGGGTGGAAACCAAAGAAAAAGCGTCGGGCGGCCCGGCAGTCCGGCTCTCCGAAGTCGTAAGCCCCCCCGCGAACGACTTTCCATCCGATCGGATTGGAAGCAGGGCCGATCGGATCGATCTGATTTCCGCCAGGCAGGGGGCCGAGCCAATCCTGGCACCACTCCCAGACGTTCCCTTCCATGTCGTACAATCCCCATGGATTGGGAAGCTTCTGCCTGACCGGGTGAACGGCCAGGTTGCCGTTGATGAAATACCATGCGTGGTTCGTCAGGCACGTGTATCCGGGATCATCTCCGTAGCTGAAGCGCGTCGCAGTGCCGGCGCGCGCGGCGCATTCCCACTCAGCCTCCGTCGGGAGACGATATTGGGTGCCGGCGGGAATTCGTCCCACCGCGAGTTCCCGCTGCGTGAGCTTCGCGCAATAATTGGTTGCGTCGAGCCAGCTCACGCTGGAAACGGGACGGCTCAGATCGCCCGGGAAGAAGCTTGGGTTCGTGTTCATGACCGACAGGTACTCTTCCTGGGTCACTTCATATTTCCCGATCCAGAAACCGCGGCTAAGTGTCACCGTCGTTTGCGGACCTTCGTTGATGCTGCGGTCCTGTTCGTTGGTCGGACTGCCCATCCGGAACGTATTGGGGGAGATGAACACCATGTTCGCAGGCGGCCGTTGCAGTAAGGCGCGGTAAAACCTCTGCGGGGAGACGTTCGCGGTCGCGTCAGTGAAGAAGAAGCTGCCAATTTCGTTGGTCGCTGTGCCCAGAGCGCTCCAGGCAACGAGATTGGTGGAGCCAAGGACGGTATAGACGCCGGGCGGTCCTTCAACGTGAAACGCAAAGGCGTTCTCCAACGTTTGCTGTGGTTTCAACAGGCCGACCGCCAGAGGGTAAGTGAAAACGGAAACGCCTTGATTCGGCAGCGACGTGACCAAACCGGCGAGCCTCATGGCGGCCATCGGTTCGGACAACACCAGGGTCGTGAGCGGATTGTCGGTCAGCGTCAGCGTGCCCAACTTCGTCATATCAGGAGGCAACGTGACGTCGGTCAGTTGATTTCCGTCGAGAATAAGCACGGACAAATTGGTCATGCCAGCAGGGAAAGTCAGGTGAGTCAGTCTATTCCCCGAGAGGTCAAGTTCGCTCAACCTCGTGAGACCCGATGGCGAATTGAAATTGGTGAGAGAATTGGAATCAAGATCAATGATTCTCAAATTTCGAGCTGCTTGCAGCCCTTCCGTCCTGCTTATATTCCGGCAGCAGGCGCTCAAGTTGGTCAATGTGAGCATATCCTGCTCGGTCAAAGGCCCGCTCGGTTTTTGCAGGGCCTCGCGGATGGCAGCGTTCAAGCCGGGATCCGGGATCTGCACTTCCTGCGCCAGTGTCGTGGTCACTAAACTGGCTCCGACCAACAGGGTCAGAACAAGCGGACGAATGGCGTAAGTGATAGTTTTCATGCTAGCTATTACAAAAGTAAGCAGGCTCAAACAGAGCGTCAGATCAAGGTGAGCGCGTGCGGTAAAATTTCTGCGCAGAGAGATGGGCCGTCACATCCGTGAAGACGATGCTTCCGAGTCTATTGGTCACTGTGGCCAGCTCGCTCCACGACGACAGATCGGCGGAGGCAAGGACGGTGTAGACGCCAGGCGGCCCGGTTATTGCAAACTGGAACGCTCCAATCGGTTGTCGCAACCGGATAAGCCGAACCGTCAGAGGATAGGTGAAGATCGAAACACCTTCACTCCGCAGAAAGGAGACGTCTCCAGCCAGATTTGTGGCAGCCAGGGTTTCGGGCAGAATGAATGTGGTCAGCGGATTTGCGAGGAAACCCAGCCCGATCAACTGCGTCATATCCGGAGGCAACGTGACGTTGGTCAGTTGATTGCTGACAAAGAAAAGCCCGACCAAATTGGTCAGGCCCGCAGGCAGGTTGAGGCTGGTGAGTTGATTGCCGCCAACATTGAGCGACTCCAAACGGTACAGATCGGGGGGCAACACGAGGTTGGTCAGCTGATTCTCGGTAAGGAAGAGCGTGGTTAAATTGGTCAGACCCAAAGGCAAGATGAGTTGGGTAAGTTTGGTTTTGGAAATGCCGAGACTGGCCAAATGATTTAAACTCCCAGGCAGCGTAAAGTTGGTGAGCGGATTCTCCCTGACGTCGAGATAGGTCAGCCCGGTCAACTCCGCAGGGACGTTGAAGTTGGTGAACTGGTTGTCGCGCAGGTGGAGAAAGCCCAGGCGGGTCAGGTTCGAAGGGAAATTGAGACTGGTGAGCCGATTGAAATCGAGGTCAAGGTCGATCAAATTCCGCAAATCAGCGGGCAGACTCACGTTTGTGAGTTGATTGAAGAAGAGGTCGAGCTCGATCAGGTTCGTCATGCCTGTGGGCAGTGTGAAGCTGGTGAGTAGATTCTGGGACAAGTTAAGCTCGGTCATGCCGACCAGTCCCGGAGACAAGGCGACGCTGGTCAGTGGATTACCTGCGAAATAGAACGTGCTCAGATTCGTCAGCCCGCCCGGAAGGGCAAAATTGGTGAATGAATTGAAGCCGAGGTCGAGAGCGACCAGGCTGGTCAGGTTCGAAAGCTGGTTGAAACTGGTGAGAAAATTGTTCTCGAGGTCAAGGTTGTTCAGCCTGGTTAGACCCGCCGGCAAGGTGAGGTTGGTGAGTCCAGCGCTTTCGATTGTGAGCGAGGTGAGATTCGTCAGCCCGCTCGGAAGGAAGAAGCTGGCAAGTGGGTTGACACTGACGTCGAGCGTGCTCAGTTTCGTCAACTCGCTCGGAAGGGAAAAGTTGGTGAGGCGGTTGATCTGGAGATCAAGCGAGACCAGATTGCGAGCCGTTTCCAGCCCGACGATGCTTCTTACGGTTGCACGACTGGCGTTCAAATTTGTCAGGTTGAGCATGTCCTGCTCAGTCAACGGGCCAAAAGGCTTTCGCAGGGCCGCGCGGATGGCGGCGTTCAGACCGGGGTCGGGGATGGAGACTTCCTGCGCCGGGCTCGTGGCAACGAATCCGGTCAAAGCAAGAAAGGTTAGAACAAGCGGTCGAATGAAGGGAATGTTGGTTTTCACGCTATTTATTGGATATGCTGATGGTTTCGCGTCGGTGCATGATTAAGCGGGGTCAATTTCATTTGGCAGCGCGTGCGTCGCGTGTGTGACTGCCGCTCCGGCCCGCAGGGCAGCGGCGACCATTGCAGCCTCGACCATCTCTGTGTCGGTTGCACCTGCCTTGCGCGCGTTGCCGGTGTGGATATCGATGCAATACGGACATTGAGTCGTGAGAACAACGGCGAGGGCAATCAGCTCTTTGTACTTTACTGGGATTACTCCGTCGGCAACGGCTGTTTTGTCAAACGCCCAAAAGGGCTTCATCACTTGCGGCGCAAGGCTGTCCATTTTCTTCAGCTTTCCCAGGTTTTCTTTCTTATACATAGGAATGATCGTGGTGAGTGAAATATGGATTCGTTCAATTTCGCAGCGCGACGGTCTCGAGGTACTCCGCGGCGACTTCGGTGGTGTCGGGAGTTCTGGCGATGTTGTTGGCGGTTTGAAGCTCAACGAGGTCTCGCCGCAGCGCGGCTTGAGCGGAGCCGTCGAGCGAGGCGAACGCGCGTTGAGTAGGGCCGTAGTATTGGCGGAAAAACTCCACTGTCTCGGCGGGCGGGAACGGGTAGCGCATCAGCGCGATGCGGCGGGTGAGGCGCAGGTCGGCGAAGCCGTGCCGCAGCCGCGAGCGCACCGTGGCCTCGTCGCCCCAGGCCATCGGCGACGGAACGCCGGCGGGTGGTGGCGGCAGGTGCGCTTTGAAGACCTTGAACATTCTCCCGAGGAAACCCTCGGACGTCCAGTTGGCCAGCGCGACGTGCCCGCCGGGCCTGGTCACGCGCAACAACTCGGCGGCGGCGACGCCGGGTCGCGGCGCGAACATCACGCCGAACATGCTTACGACGAGATCGAACTGGCCGCCAACGAATGGCAGCGCCTCGGCGTCGCCTTCCTTGAAGTCGATGGACAAACCTTCAGCGGCAGCGCGCGTGCGGGCCTGGCCAATGAGGTTGCCCGCGATGTCGATGCCGCTGACCACGCAGCCGCGGCGCGCAGCGAGGACCGCGAGATTCCCCGTGCCGCAAGCCACGTCGAGCACGCGCGAGCCGGACTGGTGGGGTTGCCGCGCCATGAATTCCTCGGCGACATTCTCAATGGTGCGGGCGATCTGACCGAAGTCGCCGGATTCCCAAGTTGCCTTCTGCCGTGCTTTGACGGCATCGAGGTTTGGGATGGTCGTGGAATCGAGATAGGAGTTCATGTCTTCTTCGGGGTTTGAATGGACATTGCCCGTGGCGATTTCGTGACTGTTCCTGCGAGGATTGAGCAACGCCTTAATCACTTGTGGCGCGAGGTTGTTCATGTTCTTCGTGTAGAGGTCCCGGTCGAAGCCACGGGGCTTCGACCGGGGTGTTTACCTCGGATCAGTCGTTCGTCTTCCGGTAGAAGAAGTAATCGGCTGTGTAAGCCACGCGGGCAACCTGCCCAACAAAGGCGCCGTCCGCCGAGGGCGCGTTGCCGCCTGATGTATTCACGCGCTGGATGAAGGTCGTGTCGGCAAAGATGCCGGGGCCCTGAGTGGTCACTGCCCTGAGTTTCACCCACGGAATGGCGTTGGTGTCCACGGTGACAGTCGGCTGCACAACGGCTCCCACCACTTTGCTGCCGCTGTTGCTCTGCCAAGTCGGCCCTGCGAAATGGTTCGCCACGACGTTGCCTTCGTCATCGAACAGCGTGGATTGGGGCACGGGGCGCCCCCAACTGACACCGTCCCACGTGTAGATTTGGAAGCCCACTCCGAAGCCGTGGAAGTGAACCTTATTGGTGGCCGACACTGCGATGTCCTCCGGAACCTCGGGAGCGCGGTTATCCTTGCCCGCGGCCAGAGCGGTGAGGCCACTGCCCAGGAGCAATGCCAGCGCGCCGACGGTCGCTTTGTTGGCGGAATGCGCCGGTAATACAAGCTGCCCCAGTCGACGAAGGACTGGCGTTTGACTCATTGTCTTCGTGTTGCTTTGGTCTTTGATCATAACTTGTTCCATTGTTTGTTCGGTTTACTCGTTGTTATCTACTTGCGCGGTTGCAATTTACTTGCGGCGCCGCATTTAGACTGAGCTGCTTGCGCTACGATCTCGTCCGCCTGATCCGCGTTGATCAAACCCTGCGCCAGGAACTCTTCAGCCGCCTGCGCGACCGCGGAGACGTACTGGCCATGATTTTTCCAAGTTCCGCCTGAAGCGGGTCCGCTGCACGGCGCGATTTGATCGATGCTGCACCCTTGTGCGTCCACAATGGCGCCAGCAGGAGTGCCCGGACATTGATCCAAAGAGTCTGCGACTCCATCAGCGTCTGCGTCGGTCTCGCCGGAGAGTGAAAAGGCTGCGTTAAACGGTCCCTGGTGGGTGATGTCAGTCCCGATGCGCAGCCAATCCGGGGCCAAAGCGTCATTGCGAATCCAACTTTGCAGGTCGGGCATGAACGGAGTGCCAGGAACGACAATCGGCCTGGGCGCGGAAAGCCACAGGAAATCGCCGCCGCTCAAAAGCACCTCGGGGCGGAAGAAATAGTGCCCAGCAGGAAGGGAGATCGGCGGATTGAAGGCCACACGGATCGTGACTTCCTCTCCAGTTACAGGACCTTCTCCTCTCGTGAATTCGCCGGGACTCTTGTTGATGCCGTTCACAACGGAATTCGACACGGTGAAGGACGGATTCACCAATGTGGCGGCAAAGCTCAAGGAACCGTCGGCGCCATCCCGCGTGGCATCGTCGATTTCGACGTCGCCGGGTGAATTGGCGCGCGTGGGCACGGCTAGCACCCGGTTGGTATCCGATTCACCGGGGAAAACGTGATAGATCTCGATTTCAACGCCGCTGATGCTGGAGAGGGCTGCTCCCAATGGCAACAGACCAGTGAATGTCGCCTGGTTGATGAGCGTTGTCTGCGTGATAATGAAGTCGTCGGCAGTCTCGGTCTGGATTTTTCCTGGGCTGGGTGGACGCGATAGGGTGGCGATTTTTCCATCCGGATCGCCGGTCGAAAAAGAAAAGGAAGCCGCAGTCGCTTGAGCAACCAGCAGCAGTGAAGCCATCGCGCCGACGGTGGTTTTGTTGGCGGAAATGGCCGTCAATACCAATCGCCCCAACCGGCTAGCAACTGGCGTTTCAATTATCGTTTGTGTTTCGTTTCGTTCTTTGATCATAACATGTTCCATAGTTTGTTTGTTTCCGAGCTTCTGACTGGAAGGAAAGGCTGCTACGACTGGCGCTTTCGCACCTGATTCAAGCAATCCGGCGATTTCACCGCTCCAAACAAGTCAGAGTCGCATTTGCGTGGGTGTGACAAACAGGGAGGAAAGTAGTTCCAAAAAATATTTCGCAAGATGTCCGTTTATGTGGTAAGTGTTGCTTGGCATAATCTGTCGGAGTATCAGATCTCTTTTCCCTGCCAGGAAGCGGAGTGGCTATCATGTCCTATGCCATCTGCGCTACTCTCTTCTTTGACCTTTCGCGAGCGAGGCTCGGTTGTATCCGGAGCAGGAATGGCCCGCAGCGATGCCGTGCCTGTGCCTCTGAGGATTGATTGCTGGAGCAGCGTAATACCGCGGGAAAGACGGGAACGAACCGTGCCGAGAGGGATTTCGAGGATATCAGCAATCTCTTTATACGAATAATCCTCCAAATAGAAGAGGCTGAGCGCCGCCTGGTATGGTTCCTGGACTTGCCCGAGAAACTCGAGCACACGGGCTGCTTCAAGCGTGTTAATCACTTCCGGTGGCACGACGGGCAGCTCCTCATTTGCCTCGCTCAATTCGATATGATGAAAATGCACCGCTCTTTTGCGGATAGTCAGGAACTGCCGGTGCAGGATCGTAAACAACCACGACTTGACCTTGCTACGATCTCGCAATTGGTGGCCCTTTGCGGCCAATATATAGAATGTTTGTTGCGTGAGATCGGCCGCGTCGGCTTCCGTGTGTGTCAGGCTCAACGCGAATCTGTAAAGCGGTTCATAGTGCTGGGACACTATGTGATCAAAGTCATCAGAAGTCATTAGAAGCATTGCGTTTCACATCCTGAATAAGCCGCGCCGAATGGACATTTTTCATGGAAGTCAGGAAATGTTGACATCTCCCTGATAGGTGGGTCGAAAACCGAGGAAGGGGACGGGACACAGGACCTGCCGCAAGGATGCCAACCTCAAATCATGGTGTGGCAACTCACCAGTCCAGCCCCAGTTTTGCCAGTTCCGTGCGCAACGCGGGCAGGTCCCAGACTTGCAATTGGCGCATGTCCACGCTGACGGCGAGTTGGCGTCCGTCCGGGCTGAGAGCCAGCGGGAGCATTCCGGTCGGCAACATCAGCAACGGTTTCCAGTCGCGGGCGTCGTAAAGGCCAGCCGTGCGCAGATCCTTGGTGAGCCATGCAGTCCGGGCATCCGGCGCATAGAGGATGCGGCTGAAGTTCGGCAGCGTGTGCGTCCGTTCCCAAGTCACTGTGCTCCAGAATTCCATGCCCCAGCGGGAGGAAATTGCCACTTCATCCCCAAGCGGGGAGAACACGAAATCGCCGATCTGGACAGGGTGGGGCAGCTTGATGACGCGTTCCAGCCCCGGCAGCCGGTAAACGTAGAGCGACATTGAAAACGGGCGGTAGATCCCGAGCCAGCGTCCGTCGGGCGAGGTTCCGTTGATTCCCTGGGCAGTCTGCATCCACCCATCTGGCGCGGTCTCGATGGCTTCATGCGCAAGAAGCTGCGAGCCGTTTGTCGTGGTCACTATGACGGAGTTCGACTGTAAAGAAAGGGAGGAGAACCCTTCGAGTTTGCGGAAAGGCAGCCTCTCCAACAAGGGGGGGCCTGGCTGCGTTATTTGCGGGCGTCACCCGCCACCGGAAACCGTCCTTGGTGAGGTCGTTGCCGCCGCTGGCGAACAACTCCCGGCCATCCGCGGTGAAAAAGCAAGACGTGTTGAAGCCTTCCTCCGCTAATGCGCCCGGCCCGCCGCCGGCCAGATCCCATACGCCCAAACGATTGTCCGCCGAGGCCGCAAGGCGCCGGCCATCGGGCGAAAATGCCGCGTGCCGCAAGCGCGGCCCAAGATCTTCAGCGAACTCGCGGTGGGCCGAAGGTTGCTCGAACGCGTGGAGTTGTACTGCAGAGGGCGTCACCACTGCGCACTGGCGCCCATCGGCGCGAAATCTCAACAGATAGCTGTCTAGCCCCATCGTCAATGCGCGTCGCCTCCCCGACACGTCCCAGCAAGTCAGTTCATTCTCCCAACCACCGCTGATCAAATAGGCCCCGTCTGGGCTGAACGCTGTCGTCACCGCCTGGGCTTTGTGCTGGCCGAGGAGGCGCGTTTCGCCGGTTTGGGCTTCCATCCAGTTGACCGCACCGCTGCCGTCCGACGCGGCAAGCCAACGCCCGCCAGGATGCCAGGCGAGCGACCAGATGCGATCCGCAAAGAGGTGGGAGGACCGGAGCGCTCCGTCCTCAGCACTGTGGACTGAGACGCGCCAGCCGTCGTTGCGCTGGTGCGAGGCGGCTACGCTGGTCCCATCCGGCGAATAGGCCAGGAGTTCCGGTGCGGCGTCGAATTTGCGCCGGGCCAGTTCCTTGCCGTTCTGCAGATCCCAAACCGTGATCCATCCGCCTTGTCCTGCCGTCAGCAGTTCCGGCCTGCTCGGATGAAACGACATGGCGCCCCACGGCGCGTCGCGAATTCGCAATACGCATTGCGCCGTCGGCACGTGCCACACTTCGAGGACGGCCCGGGAGCCCGCCTGATCGTAATCGCGTTTGATGGACAAGAATCGTCCGTCCCCGCTCCAAAGCGCGTTGTAGGCCATCAAATTTGTGCTTGGGGGCAGTGTGGCCACCAGCCCGTAGTCCGATGTCGTCCGAATTTCGATGGGCCCCCGGCCGGCGCCCAGCGCGATGCGCTCAAATTTGGGATCGAACTGGCAGACCGTGATGTCCGATGCCTTCGGCAATTCCCGCTCGAACCGCAAATCGGGCAATGCCAGCGCCGCCATGACTTCGCGCCGCAACTCGACGGAGTTTGATATGGCCGCCGCCCGGCGGATGGCGTCAAGGGCGCGGACTCGTTGCCCCAGTTCGCCGCTGCGCACGGTGGCACGGGCTTGTTCGAGCAACGCGGTATAAAGCTGCTGCCGGGATTCGCGTTCCGCGCTCTCGGCGCGGGCAAGTGATGTCTGGGCCTCTTCGCGCAGTCGAGCCTCCTTGACCCGTTCTTCGGCCGCAACCCTCGCGCGCCAGTGTGCCGCGAGTGACGTGGCCACCGCCAGCGCAACGCTGATGGCCGCCGCCGCGCCCATCCGCCGCCAGCGCCGCACGCGTCGCTCCAGGGCGCGCACGTGGCGGACGCTCTGCCCGCTTTGGAGCAGCGCGAGGTCGGCCTGCATTTCCTCGGCGCTCTGGTAGCGGCGCTCCTTCGCTCCTTCGCACGCCCGGAGCACGACTTCGTGAAACTCCAGCGACTCCGGGCCCGCGGCTTCCGCAAACCAATCCGGCGGCACCTTCGGGAACTGTTCCGGCAGGTAGCCAGTGGAGCATTCGTAAAGCACCATGCCAAGCGCGTAAAGGTCGGCGGCGGGTGAGCTGGGCCCTTCCGGGGGAATATAACCCTCCGTGCCGACAAATGTGCGTCCCTCGCTTTCTGTGGACACCAGCCCGATGTCCGCCAGCTTTGCGCGTCCGTCGACGAAGATGATGTTTCCCGGCTTCACGTCGCGATGCACCAGGCCGCGGTCATGTAATCGCCCAAGCCCACCGACCACGTCGAGCCCCACACGCAGGCAGTCGGCGACGGGCAGGCGGCCGAGGTTCTTCAAGTCTGACCGGAGCGAGCGGGGTGCATAAGCCAACGGCAGCGGACGGTCGGAGGAAACCTCCGCGCTTTCGACGCTCGCTTCCAAGTGGTCCTCCGCCAATGGCACCGCCGAATCCGCCAATTCCATCACGTAGTAGAAGTAGCCTTCCACGTCGTTGCGCCCGACGTGCAGCACATGCACCAGGCCATCCGTGCTGCGGGACACCGGCTCGTAGCGTTGGATGCCGGCAAACTCGCGTTCGTAAGGGCGATCGCTCTCGAATTGCCGCCGCCAGACGATCTTCACGGCTCGCGGGGCGCCCATGACATTGCGCGCCAGCCACACCTCGCCGTAAGCGCCGCGGCCGATCGGCCGGCGCAGCGTGTGGTCGGGGATAGTCGGAAGCGCGCTCACGGGCGAAACCCCAGGTCGGAAATCCGCGAGCCGATGGAAGCCGGAAGTCCGAAATTTGAAGCCACGGCCCGAGTTCGGCTCGATTCGATCATGGAAGTCGGGTTTCTTTCGGATTTCGGCATTCGGATTTCGGAATCTTATTCTGTCTCCCGCCGCAACCGGGCCACCTCAGCCTTGAACAGCTTCCCCACGCGATGACGCGCCAGATACACTTGCATCAAACTCACGTCCAGCTTGCGGGCCACTTGTTTCAGCGGCACCTCGCCCAGCGCGGCCAGCTCGAAAATCATCAATTGCTGGGCGCTGACCTTCGGAGCCATTCGGCGCAGGGCCACCTTGAGAAGATTGTCTTCCCACTCCCGCTGCCAGATTTCATCCACTGCATCGCCCGCGGGGTCGGGAATGGATTCCCACACGTTGATGTTGTCCTCCTCCAGCGGCAATTCAGGCAAGGGCGGCTCCTTTGCCTCCGCGCGACGGCGAAACACCGAGACGCGCGAACGCGTGACGCGTCGCAGCCATGACTTGAACGAACCGCGCGCAGGGTCGTAACGGAACTTCGGCATCCGCCGGGCCAGGTAGATGAACGTGTTCTGAACGACATCCTGCGCGGTGGCGTCGTCGAGCCCCGCGTGGCGGGCCACCCGGTAAATCAGCCGCCAATACGTATCGAAAAATTCGCGCCAGCCATCGTGGTCCTGCCAATCGCGCAGCCGGGACAAGAGACTTTGACGCGTGGGGAGGAGCGAATCAGTGCCGGGTTCAGTCAACATGGTTCTGTTTTCATCCTGAATAAGCCCTTCCACTTCACACTCTTTTCAATAAAAATGCGAGTAAGTAAGGAATGTTGGCGCGCGCCAAGCTTGTCTGCCTCCACACCCTCCAACCCACGCCAACACTTTAGGTGTCCGGCAACTGTGCTAACTCCCACAGATGCGCAACGACGTTAGTTCTTTTGGACTTCGAAAACCCAATCCTCCGTGTCCGGTGACACGAGCTTGAACGTCGTTCCTCCCTTGACGGATGCGTCCAGCAGTGTTCGTTGCCCACTCCGAGGATCAAATCGTGTCACGCGGTAGTTGACGTTGGATTTCATGAGAAACAGGGCGGTCGATGTCGTGTTCTCGGCATAGACAACGTAGCTTTCGGCAGGGTTGGCCAGGCAGTAACTGTGACCTCGACTGCCGTCGGCGGGGTTTGGGTCGCTGGAGACAACAGCGTCCTGGGGCACGAGCTTCCACCATGAACGACGCGAGCCGCTCTCAAGTTGCGTGAAGAAGGTGTGAAGCGTTTGCAGGTCCTGGATTGCCGGGAGTGCCTCCGGATCGTCCGGCCGAAATGTTGATCGCATTGTTCATGAGTTCAGTTGGGAGTGGACGAATGGCCCGTGTCGCGGTTGGTCGGGAATCCTGGCCCGCCCGCGGCGACGTAACCGTGGCTTGCTCCCGATTTTTCCGCCGAAACCCAAAAGGCGTAGAGCCGGCCGTTCTTCAGGTGAAAGCGAAACCGCACCGGCTGGTTCGCCAGAGACGACAAATCTTCAACGCCACTCCAGCGAACGGCTTGCAAGGTTTTGTTGGCCGCCACCGGCACGCAATTATTCGCAGCAAAGCCCGGCACAACCTCGCCAGCCTGATTCAGAGCCTCGACTCGCAGGTCGCCTTGCGGAGCGTCCACGTTGACGAACAGATGCTTTCCGCTGAAACGCACCGGGCGCGTGGTTAGCGTGCCACCCGCTGCTTCCGCGTCCATCGAAGCAAACCCGTCGCGACGGAGCGTGGCCAGCCCTGTCGTCAGGGTGCCGGCCTTGTTGTTGCCCGGCCGGCCGGTTCGTCCGCTGACGTAAAAGTAGAGTTCATCGCCCACGACGAGGAACCCGCCGCCCGCAGACTGCACATTGTTTGCGTTCCAATCGCCCTGCTTGTCCGAGACCGGGCAAAACGCCCGTCGGTCCGGCCGCGACCAGTTCCACCCATCCCTGCTGTAGCCCAGGACAACGTTATTCGGCTTGTGACGATCCGCAGGCTGGCCTCGCCAGATGGTGAAAAATCCGACCATCAAGCTTTCATAGGCGACAGCGTCGAGGTTGTAGAGTTGGGGTTTGATTTTGAGATCGTCGCGTTGTGGGTCCAGGCGGTCCACGTCGGTCCACCGCAACGGTTCATTCACATCCCACCGCGCGGCAGCGAGAACGTCGGGACCTTCCACGTAGGAACGTCGCCGGGCAAAGCCGTATCGCTTGTCCACCGCGTCTCCGACTTTATAGACGTGCCGGATGCTATAAACCCACACCTTTCGCCGGATCCTCTCCGCCGGCGCCGATCACCCGAAACATTTTGAAACGCCGCGCCGGGTCCTTCTCCTCCAGATCGACCCAGACCGTGCTTGAGTCCCTGCCGCCGGGCTGCACGATGTTGGTCGGGGGCCGCACATCGAGAGAAGGCTTGTCCCATCGAATTCCATCGCGCGAGGTGGCGTAGGCGGTGGAAGCGCTTTCACCGACCAGGTACCACATCTTGAAAAGCCCGTCCTTCGGGTCGTACCAGACGCCGTCGCTGAACACCATCGCGGCGGCATGATCCGGGTTCTTCATTTCCCAGGGTTTGTCGGGCTTGAGGACAGGACTTGCCGGGTGGTACTTGGGCAGGTGGAACGTTCGGGTGAGCGTGTTCTGGGCGATCACGAAATCGTCAACGAAGAGCTGGCGCCCGACATCGATCGGGATGACGTCCGGCGGTGTGGCCAGATAGGGTGGAGCAACCGGGTCCTGGTCGACGGACATTGGAAAGTCAGCCAACCGGGGCGGCCACACACGAGGAAGGACAATCCCGTTGTAGAGCGTGTCCCCAGTATCGGCGGCCTTGACGCTGGCAACCAACGGATCAAGGGCCGTCAGGATCACGACTCCGATGCTGACGAATTGGCTCCGCCTGCCGACCAGGCGACGCGCAAGGCCATAAATCGGGCTCTTCATTCGGGTCGAGTTTCAAGGTCCAGGCGTGTAAGAAGCTGAGTCTTTGCACCAAAGCCCGAGGCAAGCGTGGCAAGAGCAACCTGAGACCAAAAGTTCCGCCCGTGATGGAGGCTCGGTTGTTTCATAGGTTTGGTGGCTGTTGGACGGAGGGTCGGTTCCTTGAAATTCACAAGGATGGGCGCCGCTTGCGTTAGCGGCCTGCGGAAGTCTGTCCTGCGGAGCTGAGGGATGCAGATTTCCGGACTGCAGACGTTGCACGGTTTGTAGCGCACTTCGCTCCTTTACTGCGAGCCGGGGTCGTCTATGCTCAGTCACCCGCATGAACCCAGCGCGTATCCCCAGGCGAGCCGCCAGTTTTCTGGCGCCGCCGGGCTGGCTGAAGCTCCTGTTTCGACTGGAATTCCTACGTCTGAGGTTCGCCTCAGCGCGGCTGTTTTTTTGTTTCGTCGCGCTCTGTTTGCCGGGGTGGGATGCCACGGCTGCGGTCGCCGCGTCGGAGAAGACCACTGCCACTCGCGCCGTGATGCGGTTGCTCAAGGCGGAATGCTTCGTTTGCCACAACCAGGAGAAAAAGAAAGGCGGCCTGGTCCTCACTTCTCGTGAGCGGCTGCTTGAAGGCGGAGACGACGGGGCAGTGGTCATGCCGGGCAAGCCGGAGGCAAGTTTGCTCGCCAAGGCCTTGGTGAAGGATGCCGATCCGCACATGCCGCCCAAGAAGCAACTCACAGACGAGCAGATTAAAATCGTCCGCGACTGGATCAAAGGAGGGCTGGCGTGGGACGATACGGCGCTCGTGGAGGAGGATCCGATTGTCCCGCTCGACCTCCAGGTCTTGCCCGCGACCTATCAGCCGGTGCTGGCGCTCGCATTGTCTCCGGAGGGCGGGAAGCTGGCTGTCGGACGCGGCAGGGCGGTGGTCATCCATGATGTGTGCGCGACAAACCTTCCAGTACTGGCGCAGTTCGAGGCGCACCGCGATGCGGTTCAATCGCTCGCCTGGAGCAGCGATGGACGATGGCTGGCTTCGGGTGGATTCCGGCGCCTGGCGTTTTGGAACGGGGAATCGTTCAAGCCGGAGGGTGAGTGGACCAATGGGCTGGCGGGCCGCATCACGTCGATCAAGTTTTTGCCGGACGGCGACACGTTCTTGGTGGCTGATGGCGTCCGAAGCAACTCGTGACGGCGGCCGGTGACAAGCTGATCAAATTGTGGGATCTGGCCTCTAGGAAGGAACTGGCCCGGCTCGAAGGCCATGCCGCTCAAGTCCTCTGCGTCGCCTTCAATTCAAACGCGACCCAGGTTGCCAGCGGCGGCGCGGACAAACAGCTCAGGATTTGGGACATCGAGACCCGCCACGTCACCAGCAGCCTCGGCAAACATTCGGCCGCGGTCACGGCCGTTGCGTGGCCGGGCGATGGAAAAACCATCGTCGCCGGCACAGACGCCGGCGCCGCGTTCACTTACAAAAACCTGAAAGCGCACACGGGACGGGAGACCTCTGAATCCGGTGACGAACGCAAACTCGGTGAGACCGGCGACGCCGTTCTTTGCCTCGCCGCGGCAACGGATGCGATGAGAATCTTCGCCGGCAGTCACGAGGGCATTGTCCAGGTCTGGAGCGGCGAAGGGAAGTTGCTGGCCAAACTCGAAGACGGCCGGCGGCCCGGCGGGCGCGATGCCACCACGGCGCCGATCAGCCGACTTGGCGGGAATCTTTTGCGCACGGCCGCCAGGAAGCCGCGGAATGAGCCCCGGCCTGAACCCATAAGCCTCAGGCGCTCCACCGTGGTTTCGCTCAGCGCTG